>Ga0247727_10001628_pt1 | contig 52881 bp, 43 predicted proteins | sample WisWelCaveWW1625_FD_202498 | JGI IMG/M metagenome (GOLD analysis project Ga0247727, IMG submission 202498) | Biofilm microbial communities from Wishing Well Cave, Virginia, United States - WW16-25 | ecosystem: Environmental > Aquatic > Deep subsurface > Groundwater > Cave microbial mat | place... | reverse complement strand
CCCGAATTGCGGGCATTGCATGGGTACAAATCCCATGTATGAAAATTGAGCTGAGACTCGCAATCGATTGTCGCGACTCAACATTTCAAGGATCAACCTCGGTTTTTCGCGGGGAACTTCGGTTTAGCACTGCGCGCAATCAATCCGCGGTCGCATCGTGGCCCAGGATGACGATGGGGTTCTCGATCAGGCGGACGTCGATCGGTTTCGCCGCGATCAGCTTGGGGTTGTGCGGCAAGGGGTTGTCCCGTCCCCGCGGCGCGTTCAGCCAATCGTCATGGCCGGGCACGCGATCGATGCCGAGCGGATAGATCGTCAGCTTGTCGGGCTCGAACTTCAACCTGAGAAAATTCTTGAAATTCTGGATGCGCAGAGCGGCGAAGGCGTCCTCGGCATGCATGCGCGCGAGGAGGCCGGTCAGCACCCAGTACAGGCCCCACAGCGTGCCCCCGACCAGGGCGCCGAGCGAGATCATCAGGACGGGATAGGAGGTGAAGCCGACCAGCTGGCGTACCGCCGACGGGGTCTTGGCGTCGGCCGCAGCCGGCTTGCGCTTCAGCGGCTCCAGCGACTCCTCTATGACTTCGCGCACCATCTGCGGCTGCTGCCCGCGCGTCGCGTAGAGGGCATCGACCTGCTTCTCAATGGCAGGCGTCATCCGGTTGTTCAGGCCCACAACCACCAGCGACAGGACGAACATGGCCGTCAAGTGGGCGAGGAAGTGCGCCGTGCCGACGAAAAACTTGGTGGCGTAACGGCGGACGCCTGGCCGCTCGGTGGCATCGACGTACCAAACGAGCGTCGCGTAGAGGCCGGCCAGCATGGCGGTCAGCGCCATCGAGGCAATGATGGCTTGCAAGAGATAGAGCGGCATAAAGGGCAGCACGCTCAACAACGGTGTGCCCACGCCCAAGTCGTCGATCTTGGTGCCGGAGATGCCGTACCGTGTGACGACGGTCTGGAACTCCCAGGTGACGAGCCAGTAGAGGATGCCGATGCCGAGCGCAAACGCCGGATTGTAGAACGCGAACAGAACGTTGCGAAGGCTGAGGAGATAGCTCCTGGCCTTGGTGGGGTAGCACTTGGGCGCCTGCGGGGGCAGCGGCTGGCGCCGGCGCCTGAGCTTCGCCGGTTGCAGCGGCTCCAAGGCGTCCTGAACGTCCTGCACAGCCTGCTCGACGACGCTGCCGGCCGCGTGCGTATTGCGCTTGAGGCGAATGTCGTACTCTCTCGCCTGCCACGACTCGCCCGGACGTCCGGCGGCCGCATCGCCTTGTACCGCCTGCGCATCGTCGGCACGCTCCGGCCAGCGAACGGAGATGTTGTTCTTCAGCACGTGCGTCGGATGCAGGAATGCCCCGCCGCCGCCCGACGTAATGAAATGAACGTCGAGCTCGTGTGCGTAATAGCGGTTGTAGTTGTGCCAATCGCCGGCGATGACAGCGGCCACGTGCGCCCCGCGCTCCCGCGCAATCGAGGTGATCTTGAAGAAGTTCTCCTCCTCGTCCTGCCCGTGCAGGTCGGCGATCATCCAGGACGGCTCCGCCAGGCAAATGATGAGATTGTCGCCGTGCCGCATCTGCCGCGCCATGGCTGTGAAATAGTTGACCTGCGCCGTATCGAGATATTTCGAGAATTGGATGTCGGCCCCCCACATCCACCAGTTGTACGGCAGACGGATCGCCCAATAGCTGCGATGCTGCTGGCACTGCCAGCCGCCGATCACGTTACCCTTGGCCTCGGACAGCCTGTCGCGGGAGGAGCAGAACAGGCTGTCGAACGAATTGAGCCCGTCGTACCAGTCGTGGTTCCCCGGAATGGCGAACAGCTTGCGGTCCGGATCGCGCACGCTGAAGGCCCAATCGAACGGCAGCAGCAGGCGCTTCTTGTAGTCCTCGCGCGTGGCCTGGGGGTAGCACTGGTCGCCGCCCATGATCAGGACCTCGCCGTGCCGCAGATTGCCCGCACCCTGCACGTCGAGACTATCCTGAGCGAGCAGGTAGGCCATCGCGTAGGTAGGCTCGAAGCCGTCGCCGACGTCGGCCACGTAGTCGATCCAGAATGCGCCCGATGCATCGGTGCCGATGCGGTGGTGCCGGTCGGCAGCCTTCAGGTCGCTGTAGTCGTAGCGTTGGCAAAGCTCCTTGTCGTCGCACGGGTCGGTGACTGCCTGCATGAGGCGCTGATCGGCGTACTGGCCGAACACGGACGAAACGATCGTGCGCACGCCAACGCGAGCCAGCAGCCGCGGGTCGTACCACGACACCATCTTGGGCAGGCGGCCCATGCGCAGCTGCCGAAGCGGACTGTACTCCATGACGTGTCTCCCCGCCGTGCCACAGCCGCCGGACACCCTGCCGGCGCGCACCCCAAGGTGGCGCTCCAATTCGGCAGAAGAAAGGGCCCTGTTTGGTGGTTGCCGCCTGCCGTTGCCAGAATACGACACCCGGCAGATCCCTGGCTCCGGTGGACCCGATCGCCCGCCTCGCCGATGCCCTCAGGCGCGGCGGGCGACACGGGAGCGGACGCGCTGGCGGCCCCAGCTGCGCGGGCCCCACGTGCGGCGCGGTCCTGTATCGATGTGGAAAACGCCGGCACCATAGTGCGTGAGGCCCCCCACAGAGCCGAGGCGGTTCAAGAACGCGAGCACCTCGCCAAAGCTGCTGCGGACCCTGAAATCGACGGCATCGCCGGTGAGGTGGTAGGAGCGCGACGCCCCGCCGACGCGGGCGTTGTGCGCGCGGCTGCGACATGTGGAATTGACCGTCAGCGGGCCGAATTCGGCCGCCACCAGGTCGAGGATGGCGCGTAACGGGGACGCAAGGCAGGAGGCCGACGCACGCCAATGGATCGGCCCATCCGAGAGACTCGGAGAGATCGATGGGTGGGGTGCGTGGAACGCAGGGCCTAGACTTGCAAGGCGCCAGCTGCTTTGGGGTTGACGGGCGCCGCGGCAGTGCGGCCAGGCCCCTTCCACCATCGCCGGCTCGGACGGGTGGAGTTCACGCGCGAGACCAGCAACCGCGAGAGCGAACGCGTTGGGGTGAGTGCTCCGGGAGCGCGGCACCTCGCTGTGCGCGACCGGCACCGGGTCGCCGGGGAACGCGCGACCCGGACCGGCGATGGGATCGGGAGCAAGCGGGTGGCTGGCAACGAGGCTTCGTTGTTCGAGCGGCACCACCTCGGCCGTCGGGCCTGCAAGCCGAAGAGCGGCTTGAACTACGCGCGGCCTTGTACGTGCGGGGCGGGCTGCGGCCAACCGGGGACGGCGTCTGCCAGCTGCCCGCGCTTGGCGCCAGCCACGGCGAACGCTGGCGTGTCTACGACCGGCGCGGCGGCACGGCTGAGCCTGTTCGTCCGGTTCCACGACACTTCGCTCCGCTTGCGTACTGGAGACCGTTCCTTGCGAGCGCAGGTCGCCCGAGAGCGCGAGGGCAGCCGGCATGTGGATCGCTGCAGCGGCAGCGACCACCGCCGGAAGCAGAACCAGCGAGCGCAATCGCAGCTGGCGATCGGGCAGCCGAACGGATGGGGCGCACGCCGAGGCGCCGGCACGAGCACGCATGACACAACTCCCTCACAGTGGCCGCGGCCCTGGCGCGCAGGATCGCGACAAAGTCCCCACGAACTTGGAAAACTGGCTGAAGCGGCCGGACGGCCGCTGAATCCCCCGTTAGAAATGCAGTTTCAAAACGTGAATATTCAGTCATGACAATGTGTTCTCGAGCGGACCTAAGAGGCCATGTTAGCGCGTCAAATGGGCACACTGATGCGCAAGGGAAACACCGGGGTGTTGCCGGACCGGGTGCAAATAGTGCGGCGTTCAGTCGAGGGATTTGGCCTGCTCGCGCAGGATGAACTTCTGAATCTTGCCCGTCGAAGTTTTCGGCAGTGGCCCGAAGACCACTGTCTTCGGCGCTTTGAAATGAGCCATGCTGGCGCGGCAGAACGCGATGATCTCCTCCGCCGATACCGGGCCGCTATCCGGTTTCAGCGTGACGAAGGCGCACGGGGTCTCCCCCCATTTGGCATCGGGGCGCGCGACCACGGCAGCTTCCATCACCCGGGGATGGCGGTAGAGAATCTCCTCGACCTCGAGCGAGGAGATGTTCTCGCCCCCGGAAATAATGATGTCCTTGGAGCGGTCCTTGACCTCGATGCTGCCATCGCCGTGCCAGGCTGCAAGGTCGCCCGAATGATAGAGGCCCCCGGCGAATGCCTCCTCGGTCGCGGCTTCGTTCTTGAGATAGCCTTTCATCAGCGTGTTGCCGGCGAGCGCGATCTCGCCGATCGCCGTGCCGTTGCGTTGCACCGGCGCAAGCGTTCGCGGATCGACCACCATGAGCTGCTCGATGACGGGATTGGGCACGCCCTGGCGCGCCATGCGCGCGTAGCGTTCGTCCGTCGCCAGGCCCTCCCACTCGGGGAGCGGGGGGCAATAGGTCGAGGGCCCGTAGCTCTCGGTGGTGCCGTACAGATGCAGCACCTCGAAGCCCAACGCCTCCATGCGCTCGATGACGACTGCGGGAGGCGCGGCGCCGCCCGTTGCGACCTTGGTGCGCAACGGCAATGCCCGCTTCGCCTCCGCCGGCGCATGCACCAGCATGTTGAGCACAATCGGCGCTCCGCACATGTGCGTGATGCGATGCTCGGCAACCGCCTCGAAGATGCGCTGCGGCTCGACCTTGCGCAGGCACACGTGCGTGCCGGCGGCGGCGGTGACGGCCCAGGTGAAGGTCCAGCCCGAGCAGTGGAACATCGGCAAGGTCCACAGGTAGCGGCTGTCGTGGTCGAGCTTGAAGGTGAGGGCGTTGGCGAGTGCGCCCAGGTATGCGCCCCGGTGGCTATAGACAGCGCCCTTCGGGTTGCCGGTGGTGCCCGAGGTATAGAGAAGGCAGATGCTGTCCCATTCGTCTTCCGGGCCGCTGTACGCGAACTCCAGGTCGCCGGAGGCGATGAAGCTCTCGTATTCGACGTTGCCGAAAGTCGGCGCGCCCGCGGTTTCGGCGTCGGCGATATCGACTACGATCGGTCGCCGGCTGCCGAGCATTTCCAGCGCCGGCGCTATCGCTGCATGGAACTCGCGGTCGGCGAGGAGCAACTTGGCCTCGCCGTGCTCCAGGCAGAAGGCGATCAGCGGCGCATCGAGGCGGATGTTGATGGGGTTGAGCACGGCGCCGATCATCGGCACCGCATAGTGGGCTTCGAGCATGGCGGGCGTGTTGGCGGCGGCGATGGCCACCGTGTCGCCGCGCTTGATGCCGGCCTTCGTCAGAGCGTGCGCCAGCCGCTTCGCGCGGGCGTAGAATTCGCGGTAGGTAAAGCGCCGGCTGCCATGGACAACGGCCAGGCGATCACCGAAGAAATCGGCGGCGCGATTGAGAAAGCTGATCGGGCTGAGCGCCACGAAGTTTGCCGACCGCTTGCGCAGCTCGGGCCGCTCGTGCTGCATGTCTTCCTGTCTCAGGCGCGCCCAAAGCCGCATCGCTGCTATCCCATCGCCAGCTGGTGGCCGCCATCGACGGTGATGACGCTCCCGGTCATGAAAGCACCGGCGTCCGAAGCCAACAGGAGCAACGGCCCGTCGAGCTCCGGCAAATGTCCGGCGCGTCCCATCGGCACCCGCGACAGCAGGCGCTTGCCGGATTCGCTCGTAAGGAACGTATCGTTCAACTCGGTGGAAAAATAGCCGGGTGCGATCGCGTTGACGCGAATCTTGTCCCGCGCCAGCTCGAGCGCCATCGACTTGGTGAGGCTCACCACCGCCGCCTTCGATGCGGCATAGGTCGAGAGCGACTTGATGGCGCCGAAACTCAGAATCGAGGCGATATTGATGATGGAGCCGCGGGTGCGCTTCTCGGCCATGCGCCGCGCCCCCTCCTGGCCGACGCGGAACACGCCGTCGAGATTGACCCCCATGACGTCGCGCCAATCTCGCTCGCTGGTCTTCAGGAAGAACGTGCCGGACGGCACACCCGCGTTGTTTACCAGGATCGTGACCGGCCCGACCGCAGCTTCGGCCTCGTCGAATGCGCGGATAACCGAGCCTCGATCCGTGACATCGAGCGCCACCGGCCAGGCCTTGCCGCCGCTTGCACGGATCTCGGCTTCGAGGCGCTGCAGGCGGTCGAGACGGCGCGCTGCCAGGACGACCTCTGCCCCGGAGGCGGCCAGCACACGCGCGAAGTGCTGCCCCAGCCCAGACGAGGCTCCGGTTACAAGCGCCACCTTGCCTGCGAGCGAGAACAACGGGTGCGACATTCGCTGTCGGTATCCTCCGGCCTCAGGATCGCGGTGGGGGCGAGACCTGTCTCAAGTCATGGTGCGCCACTGCGGCGCCCAACATCCTGCGGTGAATCATGTATAGATGGTAGGCAAGCGTGACGCCAAGCGACGACATGAGGGGGATCCGGCGTGCCTGCACCGCATTTCCTGGTTCACAGCCCCAGGGACAACGTCGGCGTGATCGTTGTGGAGGGGCTGAAGGCCGGCACCAAGATGCTCGGCGTCGTGACCGAGACCGACGAGACGCGCGAGCTCAGGGCCAGGCACGATATCCCGATCGGGCACAAGGTTGCGATCAAGCCCCTCAAGAAGGGCGACACCGTCATCAAGTACGGCGAGGACATCGGCAAGATGGTCGCCGACGCCGGCGCCGGCGAGCATGTTCACGTGCACAATCTCAAGACCAAGCGCTGGTGAACGCGATGGCAGCGAAAATGAGCAAAGGCAAAAGAGCAGGAAGCAATTTGAAGTTCAACGGCTGGCGGCGCGAGAACGGCCGCGTCGGCGTGCGCAACCACGTCGTCATCCTGCCGCTGGACGATCTGTCCAACGCGGCGTGCGAGGCGGTCGCCAACAACATCAAGGGCACTTTGGCTCTGCCCCACGCCTACGGGCGGCTGCAGTTCGGCGCCGACCTCGATCTGCACTTCCGCACCCTCATCGGCACCGGCTCCAACCCCAACGTGGCTGCGGCGGTGGTGATCGGCATCGAGGACGGCTGGACCAAGCGGGTGGTCGACGGCATCGCCGCCACAGGCAAGCCCGTAGCCGGGTTCGGCATCGAGGGCCATGGCGACATCGCTACCGTCGCCAAGGCGTCCTACAAGGCCAAGGACTATCTGCAGTGGGCCTCGGAACGGCCGCGCGAGGAGTGCGGCATCGCCGACCTGTGGGTGTCGACCAAGTGCGGCGAGAGCGACACCACCACCGGGCTCGCCTCCTGCCCCACGGTCGGCAACATGTACGACAAGCTGATCCCGCGGGGGATCCATGGCTGCTTCGGCGAGACATCGGAGATCACCGGTGCCGAGCACATCGCCAAATCGCGGGCCGTCAATGCCAAAGTCGGCGACAAGTGGATGAGGGTGTTCCAGGCCTACCAGGACGAGGTGATCGAGGCGCACAAGGTCGACGACCTGTCCGACAGCCAGCCCACCAAGGGCAACATCGCCGGCGGCCTCAGCACCATCGAAGAAAAGGCCCTTGGCAATCTCGAGAAGATCGGCCGCAAGTGCAAGTTCATCGAGGTGCTGGAGCCCGCCGAGAGTCCGAAGGCGGGCCCGGGGCTCTACTACATGGATACGTCCTCGGCCGCAGCCGAGTGCGTGACGCTCATGGCGGCCGCGGGCTATGCGGTGCACACGTTCCCGACCGGGCAGGGCAACGTCATCGGCAACCCGATCGTGCCGGTGATCAAGATCTCGGGCAACCCGCGCACGGTCCGCACCATGGGCGAGCACATCGATCTCGACGTGTCGGGCATCCTGCGCCGCGAGTTGACGCTGGATGCGGCCGGCGACGCGCTGATCGACATGGTCGTGCGCACGGCCAACGGGCGGCTGACTGCCGCGGAGGCGCTGGGCCACCGCGAGTTCGTCATGACCAAGCTCTATCGCAGCGCGTAGTGGTCATCCCGGCGCTTGTCGCCGGGATCCAGCGTGCCGCAAACGCCGGAGCAAGTGGAAGGATGGATCCCGGGCACAAGGCCCGGGATGACACAGCTTGTGGAAGGCGGGGCTGACATTGCTGCTGTGCGGCCTATAGTGCGCTTCCATGGCCATCACCTCCGCAAGATCCAAAAAGTCCGAGAGGCCCGCAGCGACATGCTCGGTGCCGCCCGGCGAGCCGGTGCCCGTCATCAAGGGCAGCCACGTCTATCTGATCGACGGGTCGGGCTACATCTTCCGCGCCTTCCATGCACTTCCGCCGCTCACGCGCCCTTCCGACGGCCTGCCGGTGGGGGCCGTGCACGGTTTTTGCGGGATGCTGTGGAAGCTCCTCCAGGATTCGCGCAAATCGAGCGGACCGACGCACATCGCCGTCATCTTCGACTACAGCGAGAAGACGTTCCGCAACGAGATCTACACGGATTACAAGGCGCATCGTCCGCCGGTGCCCGAGGAGCTGGTCCCGCAGTTCCGGCTGATCCGCGACGCCGTGAAGGCGTTCAACATCGCCTGCCTGGAGCAGGACGGCTACGAGGCCGACGACCTCATCGCCACCTACGCCAGGCAGACGGAGGCGGCCGGCGGCAACGTCACCATCGTCTCCTCCGACAAGGACCTGATGCAGCTGGTCGGCCCGGGCGTGACGATGCTCGACACCATGAAGAATCGCAGCATCGGCCCGGACGAGGTGCGGGAGAAATTCGGCGTGGGGCCTGACAAGGTCGTGGATGTGCAGGCGCTCGCGGGCGACTCCACCGACAACGTGCCGGGCGTGCCCGGCATCGGCATCAAGACAGCGGCCGAGCTGATCAACGAGTACGGCGACCTCGATACCCTGCTGGCGCGCGCCGGCGAGATCAAGCAGACCAAGCGGCGGGAGCGGCTGACCGAGTTCGCCCCGCAGGCCCGGCTTTCGCGCGAGCTGGTCACGCTCAAGCAGGACGTGCCGGTGGTGGTGCCGGTGGACCATCTCGGCCTGCGCGAACCCGTGGCCGACACGCTGCTGGGGTTCTTGCGCGAGATGGAGTTCTCGGCTCTGACGAAGCGCATTGCAGAAGGGTTGGGGGTATCCGCGCCGCCGCCCGTCGAGCGGGCCTCCACCGCGAGCGTCAGCCCCTCCTCCGAGCCAAAAGCGGCCGCGGCGCCCGCCAAGCCCGTCTCGGCGCCGATGCCTCAGGCAGCCGTGCTCGCCGCTGCCGCCGAGGCGAAAGCCGAGAAGATCGATCGGACAAAGTACGAGACGGTCACGAACCTGGAGCGCCTCGAAGCCTGGATCGAGCAGGCCTACGACGCCGGCCGTGTCGCCTTCGACACCGAGACCACCAGTCTCGACCCCATGCAGGCCGAGTTCGTGGGCTTCTCCATGGCGGTGACGCCCGGCCAAGCCTGCTACGTGCCGCTCGGCCATCGGCCAGCCAGCGGGGCTTTCGATTTCGGCGGCGAAGACCTGAAGCAAGTGCCGGTCCGCGACGCACTGGCCGCGCTCAAGCCGCTGCTGGAGGACCCTTCCGTTCTCAAGATCGGGCAGAACCTCAAATACGATTGCCTGCTGCTGGCCCGGCACGGCATCCAGGTGGCGCCTCTGGACGACACCATGCTGCTCTCATACGCCCTCGATGCCGGTGTAGGGAGCAGGCACGGCATGGATACGCTCGCGGAGCGGCACCTCGGCCACGTCTGCATGCCCTTCACCGAGGTGCTCGAGTACGCACCCGGCGCCAAGAAGTCGGACAAGACCTTCGCGCAAGTGCCGCTCGACAAGGCCACCCAGTATGCCGGCGAGGATGCCGACGTCACGCTGCGGCTGTGGATGGTGCTGAAGCCGCGCCTGGCCGCCGAGCGCATGGCGACGGTCTATGAGACGCTGGAGCGGCCGCTGGTGCCTATTCTGGCCGACATGGAGCGCGCCGGCGTCAAGGTGGACCGGAGCATCCTGTCGCGGCTCACCTCGACCTTTGCTCAGCGCATCGCGCGGCTCGAGGAGAACATCTACGAGCTGGCCGGACACAAGTTCAACCTCGGTTCGCCGAAGCAGCTCGGTGAATTCCTGTTCGACAGTCTGAAGCTGCCGGGCGGCCGCAAGACCAAAACCGGCCAATGGGAGACCCGCGCCGGGCTGCTCGACGATCTCGCGGCCCGCGAGGACCTGCCCGAGCAGGCGCGCAAGCTCATCAACGTGATGCTGGAGTGGCGCCAGCTGGCGAAGCTGCGATCGACCTACACCGAGGCCCTGCCGCACTACATCAATCCCGATACGGGCCGCATCCACACCAGCTACGCGCTGGCCTCGACCACGACGGGCCGGCTCTCGTCCAACGACCCCAACCTGCAGAACATCCCGATCCGCACCAAGGAAGGCCGCGAGATCCGCACCGCCTTCATTGCCGAGCCCGGCCACAAGCTGATTTCCGCCGACTACAGCCAGATCGAGCTGCGCGTGCTGGCGCATGTCGCCGACATTCCCCAGCTCAGGCGCGCCTTCGCCGACGGCCTCGACATCCATGCCATGACCGCCTCCGAGATGTTCGGCGTACCCATCAAGGACATGCCGGCCGAGGTGCGCCGCCGCGCCAAGGCCATCAACTTCGGCATCATCTATGGCATCTCGGGCTTTGGCCTCGCCGCCCAGCTGGGAATTGCCAAGCAGGAGGCCGGCGAATACATCGCCACCTACTTCAAGCGCTTCCCCGGCATCCGCGACTACATGGAGGCAACCAAGCGGCGGGCGCACGAGCGCGGGTTCGTCGAGACCATCTTCGGCCGGCGCATTCACTTTGCGGAAATCAACACCAGGAACCCGTCGATGCGGGGGGGGCTGGAACGGGCGGCCATCAACGCCCCGATCCAGGGCTCGGCCGCCGACATCATCCGCCGCGCCATGATTCGCATGCCCGCAGCCCTGCGGGAGGCGAGACTGGATTCGGCGCGCATGCTTCTTCAGGTCCACGACGAGCTGGTGTTCGAGGCCAAGGCGGCCGACGTCGAGAGGGCGCTGAAGACCATTACCAGTGTGATGGAAGAAGCGGCCGAGCCGGCGGTTCGCCTCGTGGTGCCGGTGCATGTGGACGCGAAAGCCGCGGACAACTGGGAGGCGGCGCACTAGACTGATATGGCAGATCTATCCCCAAGGGGGAACGACGCGAGGCCCACGCGGGGCAACTAGAAGCGGCGGCTTGAAGGACTCTATGAACGCACCTCGGGCCGCTTGATCGAGGGCGTTGCCTACCGTAAGCAAGATCGTCGAGCACGAACGCCCCAGCGTTGAGGCCGCCATGACGTTTCTCGTGAATGCCATCGGGCACATTCAGATCAACGTGGCAGACGTGGGAGGCGTCGTCAGGGACGCGACCGAGATTCTCGGTCTGCATGTGACCCATAGAGGCGCGGATCAGACTTGGCTCAGCTGCAACGGCCGCGCTGCTGAGGTGGTTTTGCGCCACAGCAAGGAGAACTCCGCCCACACGATTGGGCTCGAAGCCCTTACGGTCGAGGCCGTTCGCGAGGCGGCGGCGCGAGTGGCGGGCGCCGGCTGCAAGGTCCTCGCGACAAGACCGAGCCTGGAGTGCATGGCCGAGGCCGTTACGTTTGCCACTCCCGAAGGATTGCGTTTCGAGATCCACACGCCGATCAGGGACGTGCTCTATGGCCGGCGCCACCCCACGACCGGAGTTGGTCCCAATCGTATGGACCACATCAATATCATCACACCGGACCCGGCTGCGACACGAACCCAGCTCGAGCGTATCGGCGGGCTTCGATTGTCCGAGAGGCTCGTCAACGACAGCCTCAGCTGGATGTACGCCGGCAACCGCCAGCACCACATCCTCGGGCTCGTCAAGGGCACAGTCGGGCTCCACCATTATTCGTTCGAGGTGCCCGATTTCACCTGCTACCTGAAGCTGGGCGACCTGCTCGATCGCGCCAACAAACAGCTGCTTTGGGGACCCGGCCGCCACCGTCCGGGTGACAACACCTACGCGTACTACACGGACGCCAGCGGAGCGATAATCGAGTGCTCGGGCGGCATGGCCATGATCGCCAATGATGCAACCTACGAGCCGAATGTGATCACCAACCTCGCGCGTCCGGGAAACGTCCGTGAGCTAAACGTCTGGGGTACGCCTGCGCCCGTCGAATGGCGCGAGTACCACTTCCCGTTCGCCAAGATCTAGGCAACGTTCTCCAGTCCGGCCTTGCAGACGCCGGAGCAAGCGGCTAGCTGGATGCCGGGAACAAGTCCCGGCATGACAAAAGGCTTCGTTTTGTTAGAGTCACAACACTACCGCAGCATCTCCGGGACGCTGAGCTTGAAGGCCCTTGCGAGATTCGCGAGCCTGCCGGCGGTTGCGGGTTCCAAGGCTATGCCTTCGGCGCTGGCCTTGGCTGCCCGCGCATAGCCGCGCTCGCCGGGGAGGAGAATCTCCTCGACGCCATCCGCACGGGGCAATGCCTTGATGGCCGCGCTCAATTCCGCCATGCCATCGTGGAAGGCCGCCGCGTCGCCGAAGGCCCCGACGCTGACGGCGATCGCAATGCCGTTGAAGGCCCCCTTGGCATGGCCGGCCAGTGCGCTCGAAATGAGCGCGTTGCCCACGAGCACGCTGCTCAGCACCTCGATCATGAGCGACAGGCCGGAGCCCTTGGCGCCCGCCATCGGCAGCAGGAATTTCACCGCTTTCGGGTCGGTCGTGCCGGCACCGCTCGCATCGACACCCCAGCCGATCGGGATCGCCGTGCCGGCATCCCTGGCGGCCATGATCTTGCCCAGCGCCGCCGCCGAGGTGGACATGTCCAGCAGAATGGGGTGCCGTCCCGCCGCATTCGGCGCAGCAATCGCAATCGGGTTGGTGGATACGCCCTCGGCCTTCGAGCCGAAATAGCTCATCAGCGGCTTGGATGCCGTCATGACGATGCCGATGTGGCCGGCCCGCGTGGCCGCCTCGGCGAAATAGCCGACCGCGCCGGCGTGAGAAACATTGCGTGCGGAGCACCAGCCGATGCCGAAGCCGGCCGCATGCGCGACGGCGCGCGCCATCGCCATGTTCATGCCGACGGCGCCGGGCGCCTTGTCTCCCTCGAGCACCGAGATGGCCCCTAGCTCCGACACGAAGTGCGGCTTTGCCTTTGCGTCGATCAGTCCCAGCTGCACCATCTCGAGATAGCGCGGGATTCTGAGCACCCCGTGCGAGTCCACGCCGCGCGCATCGGCCCAGACGAGAAGGTCGGCCGTCTGCTGCGCGGCGGACGGCGCAAACCCGCCCGCCTCCAGGATTTGCGCGGCGAAGGTGCGCAGCTCCCCAACGGGAATGCGCTTTCCGTCAGTTAGCGTTGACATTCCGCTAGTACCCATTGTCGGTGACGATGGAGTCGAGGGCACGACGCGACGTTCCCTCCCCCCTTGTGGGGGAGGGACAGGGTGGGGGGGAAGGCATAACATCAACGGTTGGGGGTCCCCCCACCCCTAACCCCTCCCCACAAGGGGGAGGGGAATCCGCTCGCGCGCGTTTCATGGTTCGCTCTCTAACGGCACCGAATACTAGGCTCCGAGCGGCGTGGGGAAGAACTTGTCCAGCCAGCTCTTGATCAAGAGCTTGGTGCGCGGCGCGTCCTTCTCGGCCAGCGGGAAGTGGGACGTGCCGGTCAGGAGCATCAGCTCGGTCGGCATGCCCGCCTTCTCGAACAGGCGCAGCGACTGCTCGGTCGGCGTGATGCTGTCATCGGCCGTATGCAACAGCAGCAGCGGACGGGGTGCAATGTTGGCCACCACGTCTTCCGCCCGGAAGTCGTACATGCTCTGGGCCGTCTCGACCGGAATCTCCATGAGGGCCTTGGGCGAAAGATTCTTGCGCAGCGGCTCCGGAATCGGCACCGCGTCAAAGCGCGATATCCAGAGGCTCTCGCCGGTCTGCCGCTTCTTCTGGCGGCCTCTCTCCAGGAGACCGGTGAATTTGGCCCAGGCTTCCGGCGTCGGGTGCTGGCCCCGGAATTTGCGCTCGCCGTGCCCCCAACCGCACGAGGAGATGACGCAGGCGACGCGATCGTCGACGCCGGCCGTATAAATGGCGACCGCGGCGCCGAAACTGTGGCCGATGACGCCGATGCGCCCGGGTTCGATCTCCGGCCTGGCGGAGATGAAGGTCAGCGCGTTCTTGGTGTCCGCCACCTGATCGAAACAACGCACCTGCCCCCGCGCTCCCTCGCTCTCGCCGCAGCAGCGCATGTCGAAGCGGAAGGCGGCGTAGCCCATCTCCTCCAGCATCGCCGCCTGGATCTCGGCGTGCGACTCGTCCTTCGATCCAACGAACCCGTGCAGGACGAGAAACGCGGGCAGGCGCTGATCTTTCGCTCGGCCGTCCGGAATATGCAGCACCCCGGACAGCTCGAGCCCATCCGACAGGAACCTCAGCTTCTCGCGCATCGGCGATCTCCCATCACACCGGGGTGTCTCATCCTACCTAACCGCTTGCGAAAGCTGAACGCGCCGTTGCTGGGTGCGCATGAGGGCTACCAGCGGCGCCTGTCGGAGCCCGTGCGTCTCCCAGGACAGGCGCCGCTGTGGTCATGCGCGCCGACGCCGACTTGGTAAGCGGCCGCATCCGCGCTCATCATGGACGGCCCTGAACGTCAAGTGCACGCCCGCCGGGACCATGGTCCCGACGGCTCCGGCGAAAGACGTTCTGGCCAGGCGGAAGCCGGTGTTGTTATTCCGGTTGCCGGTGGTGTTCCTGTTGCGGTTCGCCGCGCGGAGGTTCTGTGGATTGTTGTGTAGGTTGGGTCAAGCGAAGCGCAGACCCAACACGCCCCGCGAGCAGACCTACCTACTCCCGTCCCGCCCATTCCGGCAATGCTGGCGGCTGTTGCGAGCCCCACATCGGATCGTAGAGGCCCCTCGCCACCCAATCCAGGAATGTCGAATGCGGCCAATCGCGCGGTGCAGATGCGAGGCCGTGCCGCACCGGATTGAAATGGATGTATTCCACGTGAGCGCTGAAATCGCAGTCGTCCCTGATCAGATGCTCCCAGTAACGACGCTGCCAGACCGTCCGTTCTCCTCTCGCCACGCGGCCCTTGTCTCGGCTCGGCAGGCGGTGGTCGAGCGCGTATGCCCGCGTGAACGCTTCCTTGATGAGCCGCCAGCGCGTCGGATAGTTGGAATCGCCGTCCGGAAGCGTCCAGAGTGCATGGATGTGGTCGGGCAGAACGGCCTGTGCTTCGAGAACGAACGGCCGCCTTTCTTGGATTTGCTGTATGGCTGTCTGCAAAAGCCCTACAGCCTGTGTCTCGGCGAAGAGCGGCTGGCGGCGGTAGGTTACCACCGTGAAGAAATAGCTGGCGCCCGCGATGGTCATGCGGCGATAACGCATCCGGTTGCCCTCGCCGGTTCCCCCACTGGCTCGAACCAACCTACACCAGATATTCAGCGACCGCCTCAATGGTAGGTCAAGCGCCAGCGCAGACCCAACATGGCCCGGCCAGGATTGAGCCCGGCACCCCTGTTGCGTTGGGTCTTCGCTGCGCTCGACCCAACCTACGGCTGCTGGACCCCACCAAGAGGTAAAGGAGTAAAGATCAAGGATTTAACGTTCTGGCCAGGCGGAAACCGATGAAGTCGTCGCGGAAGCCCGGATGGAACCTGAGGCGGTCGGCCGAGCGGCAATCGACCGGATTGTTGAACCAGGAACCGCCGCGGAGGACACGGCGACCACAATCTCCGGCCGTCCAGGCCGAGCCATCCACGGGCGCGCCGCTGTAGGTTGCGTTCCAGCAATCCTCGACCCACTCCCACACGTTGCCGTGCATGTCGTGAAGCCCGAAGGCGTTGGGCGGGAACGAGCCGACGTCGACCGTCTTCTGCCGGTAGGTGCCTTTCGCACTGCCGCCATAGGCGTAATTGCCATCGAAGTTGGCTTGACTTGTCGTGATCGTCGGCCCTGTGGAAAATGGAGTGGTCGTGCCCGCGCGCGCCGCGTACTCCCATTCCGCCTCGGTCAGCAGCCGGTAGGTCTTGCCGGTCTCGCGCGACAGCCACGGCAGGTATTCCTTGGTGATGTCATCCCACGATACGTTGATCACCGGGCGCCGGCCGCGGCCCCAGCCGCGATCATCGGGCTTGTCGCTGCACCCGACGCCGTTGACGCAGGACTGCCACTCCGAGAACGTCACCTCGAACTTGCCCACCGCGAACGGCCGCGCGATCGTCACCCTGCGCTGCGGGCCTTCGGCGTCGCGGCGGCCCTCTTCGCTCGGCGGCGAGCCCATCATGAAGCTGCCCGCCGGCACCACAACCATCTCCGGGCATTCGTTGCACTCCCTGAAGCTGTCCTTGGGCTTGAGCGTGCGCTCCTCGGCGACAGAGAGCGGCCGCGCCGCCCGCGAGGGCGAGAATACTCCGACCGCGGGCTCGACAACCTTCGGCAGAGCAACGACCGGAGGCGGCGTGACCACCGCGACCTTCCTCAGCTCCTTCAGCCTGGCGCGAGCGTACTCCGCCTCCGCGCTCGCGGGGTGCCGCCGCTCGAAGGTCTCGAGCTCGGCAATGCTGGTCTTGTCCAGGCGCGACCACTCGAGCGCCGCCCTGTCCAACGGCAGGAGGGATGGTGGCGGCGGAGAGGGCGGAGCGCCCGCCTTGAGCACGAATTCGCCCAGAAGCTGATCGTAGTAGGCCGGCGTCTGCTCGTGCGGCGGCTGCGCCCGCCGCGCCAGCTCGACGACCTCGGCGCGCACCCGCGTGGCGATCTGCTGCAGCGACAGCCCCGGCGTCTTCAGGATCGGCAGCAGCGTGCGGGTGTAGGGGGAGTTCGGCTCCTTGTCGGCGGCGCCGAGGCGGTCGAGCGCCTTCTCGCCGGCGCCGGCCGAGTACATGATGAAGCTGCCCTTGGCCGGCTCCACCCGGATGAGCCCGCGCGTGCCGCCGACCGAGCGGCCACGCTCGTCGCGGAACGGATTGTCGCGGCAGGCGTCGACGATGAAGAGGGCGATGCGGACCTTCTTGTCGCGCAGGTCGTCCATCAGGTCGTTGAAACGGATCGAGGCCCGGGCCAGCACGCGGTCCTCGGCGAGCCCCACCTTGGGCACGTCGCGGGGCAGCAGGTAGTTGACCCCGCCGATCTCCACCCCGTGTCCGGAGAAGAAGAGCGCCGCGGTGTCCCCCGGCTCCAACCGGTTCAGGAACCGCTGCCAGGCGCGCGCGAAGGCGAGGCCGGCCAGATTCTCCTCGACGGCTGCCTCGAAACCCAGGTCGCGCAGCGCGACGGCGACGGCGCGGGCGTCGTTGACGGCCTTCCTGAGCTGCTCGTGGGCCGGCAGATTGTCATAGACATCGATGCCGACCGCCAGCGCCAGCCGCTTTTCGGCTAATGCCGGGCCGGTATGGAGAGCGGCGAAGGCGCAGCAGGCCACCGCAATCGAGCGGAAGACATTTTGCATGATGCGACCCCCGACGGCATCAACCCAAGGACCGAACACAACCCGTCAGAATGCGATTCAATGATGCCCGAGCCATTCGCTGCCGCCAAGCCCATGCCCTCCAATCCGATTGGAAGCCCCTCGTTCCTCCTTGCCGACGGCACAACTGCAGCGCGAGGCTCGAAGAACCGGTCATGGTCGAGCCTGGGCATGGCGCAACGCTCACAGCCGCAACAGCCAACTGAGTGCAGACTATCGGCAAACCGAGCGTGCTACCGATAAAGAGCGGCTGCGAATGCTGCGATTGCCAAGCCACCTCTCCGGCTGCCCACCCGGACACGGGATCGCACAAAGCGGCCAAGTTGTTCCAATCTCAAAGTAGCGGGCTGGGAGCAAGCCGGGACCCTTCGGCAACAGGGTCGTCGTTTTGGGTCAGACCCGGCAAGGTTCTGACTGAGCAGAGCTTTTCCGTTGTACCGGCAAGCAACTGACGAGCCGCCAGAGCGCCTGCCGGGGCGCCCGTTGTGCATCCGGCACCACGATCGCTCCCGTCAAAGCAGCATCAACCCCTGTGCATGAGGCTGGGCAGCCACAGGACCATGCCGGGATAGGCGACCACGAGGGCGAGCAGCACGATAAGGGCGACGGTAAAAGGCGTAATGCCGCGGAAGATGGTGCCGAGGGAGAGGTGCCGGAGCAGGCTCTTGACCACGAAGATGTTCATGCCGACCGGCGGGCTGATCATGCCGATCTGCACCACGATCACCACCAGGATGCCGAACCAGACCGGGTCGTAGCCGAGCGCGGTGATGAGCGGGAAGAACAGCGGCACGGTGAGCAGGATCATGGACAGCTCCTCCATGGCCGTGCCGAGCACCACGTAGATGACGCAGATGGCGGCGATCACCAGCACAGGCCGCACCTCGAACAGCGTCACGAACGCCTTGAGGTCGGCCGGCATGGTCGTGTAGTTGACGAAGCTGGCGAACAGCAGCGCGCCGATCAGGATCATGAACAGCATCGAGGTGGTGCGCGCGCTCTCCACCAGCACCTCCAGCAGCACCCTCCAGGTCAGGGCGCGGCGCGCGAGCGCAAACAGGAAGGCGCCGCCGGCGCCGATGCCGGCGCCCTCGGTGGCCGTGAACCAGCCGAGATACATGCCGCCGATGACGAGCGAGAACAGCGCGATCACAGGCCAGACGTGGCTCAGCGCCTCGAGGCGCTCGGCCCAGGGATGCGGCTCGGCCGCAGGCCCCGCCTGCGGATCGCGCCAGGCGATCCACATCACGGCGAGGCAGAGCAGCACGGTGGCGATCAGGCCCGGGACGATGCCGGCGATGAACAGCGCGCCGATGCTGGTCTCCGTCATGATGCCGTAGATCACCATGATGACGGAGGGCGGAATGAGGATGCCGAGGGTGCCGCCGGCCGCGATCGAACCGGCCGCCAGCGTATCCTTGTATCCGTATTTGTGCATCGACGGATAGGCCACCTTGGCGAAGGTGGCGGCGGTGGCGATCGAGGAGCCGCAGATGGCGCCGAAGGCGGCGCTGGCCACCACCGTCGACATGGCGAGCCCGCCGCGGCGATGGCCGAGGAAGCAGTAGGCGGCATGGTAAAGCTCGTCCGAGATCCTGGCCCGCACCACGAAGTTGCCCATCAGGATGAACAGCGGGATCACCGACAGCGTGTAGGACAGGCCCGTCTCGTAGGTGATCTGCCCGATCGTCGCCGAGGCGACGTTGAAGTTGAGCTTGTAGGCGACGCCGGCGAAGCCGACGATGCCCATGGCGAATCCCATCGGCACGCGCAGCAGGGCCAGCGCGAAGAAGGCGGCAAATCCGACGAGCGCCTCGACCACCTGGCTAGACCTCGCCGGTATGGCTGCGGCGCGGCCGCCTGAGCGCGAACACCAGCAGCGCCAGGGCCGTGAGGGCCATCAGCACGCTCATGGAATAGGTGAGATACGCGAGCTTGAGCTTCAGCTGCGCCGTCGTCTCGCCCGCCATATCCATAGAGACCGCCCTCAGCCAGAGGCGCCAGGCCAGATAGCAGGTCGCCACGAAGCCGACGAGGCAGGCGAGGACGTGCTGCACGCGAAACAGCCACTCCGGGGTGATGGCGTCGAGCAGGTCGACGGTGACGTGGTCGCCTCGCAGCGTCACCATCGGCAGCCCACAGAATATCAGGGCCGCCAGCAGCATCTCGGTGATCTCGAAGCCGCCATGGACCGGACTGTTGAAAAAGTACCGGCCCACCACGTCCACGCACGTCAGCGTCATCAGGCAGAACAGCACGGCGGCGGCGGCGACGCCGAGCGCCGGCACGACCAGGCGGTCGAACAGGTCCAGGGGCTGCCGACCCGAGTCCATCTGTCCACGCCCCATAGCGGGGCCGGGCGCAGCGCGGTGCGGCACCCGGTCCCCGGATGCCGCACCGCCACACGCCGGCCTACTTCGTGACGGCTGCGAGCTCGGCCTGCAGCGCCGCCAGAACGGCTTCGCCGTTGGCGCCCTTTGCCTTCGCCCTGTCGATCCACGCTTGCCGCAGGCCGGAGGTCTTGGCCTTGATCTCGGCCACGAACTTGGCGTCGGCAACCACGATCGGGACGTTGCCATCGCGCACCGCCTTCTCGCCGCGCGCGTCGGTGGCGTCCCAGGCCTTGCCGGTGCGGCGGGCCAGCGCCTCGCCCGAGAGCTTGGCAATGGCCGCGCGGTCGGCCTCGGAGATCTGCTTCCACTTGGTCTCGTTCATGACGTGCGCGAAGCTGGTGTTGTAAAGGCCGCCCGGAATGTAGGTCACGTGCTTGAGGAGCGGCACGAGCTTGAACGAGAGCGGCGACTCCTTGGGGAAGAACAGCCCGTCGGCGACGCCCTGGCTCAAGAGCTCGTAGCTCTCCGGCGCCGGCTTTAACATTGGCACCGTGCCGAGCACCTTGGCCACCTCGTTGACCAGTCCACCGCCGACGCGGATCTTCAGGCCTTCGAGGTCCTTGAGCGAAGTCACCGCGCGCTTGGTGTTGTAGATCTGGCCCGGCCCGTGCGTGAACACGGCGAGCACGTGCACGCCCTTGAACTCATCGAACTTGGCAAGCATCTTGTCGTAGACGCGCTGGTAGGCGACCGACAGCGCCTCCGAGGTGTCGCCCATGAACGGGAACTCGGGCGCATCGGTGAGCGTGAAGCGCCCAGGCGTGTAGCCGGGCACCACGAACGAGATGTCGGCCAGGCCGTCCTTGACCGCATCCAGCGTCTGCGGCGGGGCGGCTACGGCCTTGGCCAGCAGGTTGCATTTCACCCGCCCTTGCGTGGCCGCCTCGACATCCTTGCAATAGGGCATCAGCACGTCCGCCACCAGCAAGTGGCTCGGCGGAACCCACGTATTGACATTCAAGGTGACCTGCGCGCTCGCCGGGCCGGCAAGCAGCGTCAGTGCCGCCGCGAAGACGCCGAGAGTGAGCCTGTAGAAACGCATTTTCATTCCTCCCTGGTCTTAATTGGCTTGCGGTGCATCCAGGAGCTAGACGGCGCCGGACCGACAAGTCATGCGCGCGCGTATTCTCAATGTGGCGCCCCTTTTCGATGCAGCCATGCGGCGAGCGTAGCATTCCGCGGGCCGCCTCGTCGATTATTCGGTCGTGCCGGCGATGGACCTCAATGCCGAGCTGACCTTGGGGACCGAGCTCGCGGGTGACGAACGCTTGGAGCCCTACGAGCTGGAAGGCAGGGCGCCGTAGGCGCAATAAGGCGACAGCCGCATTGCGCCGTTGAACCGTGCATCGGCGCAATACGCTTCGCTATTGCGCCCTACACCGCGGCGACCATTGAAGCGCCACAGTACCTCCGCCATAGTCGCATCGCTTCAGAAGTGCGGGAATTTTTTCCGTGTCGAACCGCAGATTGATCGTTTTCCTGTCTTCCACGGGCGAGGATCTGAGGCCCTGGCGGCGCGCCATCATCGACCACATGCGCCCGCTCGACGGCTTCGTCTGCGACGTCATGGAAGAGTTCGGCGCGCGCGATGCCACGGCGCTGGCGTTCTGCCGCGAGCGCGTCGAGGCATGCGACGTGCTCGTCGGCCTGATCGGGGTCTATCGCGGCAGCGAGCCGGCGGGCGACAACCGGCAGCGGTCCTATACCGAGCTCGAGTACGACTGGGCCGGCGAGGCGGAGAAATCGCGGCTGATGTACCTGACGCCCGAGAGCTTCGCCGGCGGCGCCGCGCTGACGATGACGCCCGAGCAGGCCGACCGCCAGCGCGCGTTCCGGGCCCGCGTCCGCTCCGGCGGGGAGATCGTCGACAAGCGGTTCTACAACGGGGAAATCGCAACACCCGATGCGCTGGCTGCCGCCGTCATGTCGGCGCTGGCCAACGTGCAGCTTCGGCGCCTGCTTGCCGCGATGAAGGAGCAGGAAAGCCGCCCCGCCGCGCCAGTGGCAAGGACTCCCTGGTGGCGCCGCCTCCGGGGCGAACGTGGCGCACGCGTCCCACCGCCGCTGTCCACCGAGGGTCCAGCGAAGCCGGCCATCGAAGAGACGCTTGCGGCCTTCGCGGCCGATACCGACTTCGAGGCCCTGATGCGCGATCCGGACCGCTTCGACATTGCCGCGTTGGAGACGGCGGTAAAGGGGCGCGCCGAGCACCGGGCGGAGCGGGGTCGCACGGCGCTCGCCGCCGGACGCGCCGACGTAAGGGCGGCGGTGGCCGACTACAAACGGCTGGCGGCGCTGACGGGCTTCTACGACATCGACAAGGCCCGCGCCGCCTACGCCCGCGCAGCCGAGATCGACCCCGACGATGCCGACGCGCTCTACCAGTTGGGCAAGCTGTCCATGGATGCCGGCAATACGGCCGATGCGGAGGCTGCCTTCCTGCGTCTCGACCGGCTGCAGGGGAGGGACATCGACCCGGGCGATGCCATATGGGGCCATTTCGGCCTCGGCGACCTGCGCGTTGCCCAAGGCGACCTCCCGTCGGCCCTTGCCACCTATCGGAAAGCTCAGGCTGAGACCGACCGCCTCGCCAAAGCCGACCCCAACAACGCCGGATGGCAGCGCGACCTGTCGGTTTCGCAGGACAAGATCGGCGACGTGCTGCGAGCCCAGGGCAACCTGCCTGCCGCGCTCACCAGCTACCAGGCCTCGCTCGCCACAAGAGACCGCCTCGCCAAAGCCGACCCCGGAAATGCCGGATGGCAGCGCGACCTGTCGGTTTCGCAGGAAAGGATCGGCGACGTGCTGGTCGAACAGGGCAACCTGCCCGCCGCGCTCACCAGCTACCAGGCCTCGCTCGCCACAAGAGACCGCCTCGCCAAAGCCGACCCCGGAAATGCCGGATGGCAGCGCGACCTCGCAATCAGCAATGAGCGGATCGGCGATATGCTGACCCGGACCAGCCAAGCAACGCAGGCGATCGAAGCGTTCCAGCGCGCCTTGGCGATTTATCGCGAGCTCGTCGCGCGCAACCCCGGCGATGTGCAGGCCAGGGTGTTCTCCGTCGTGCCGCTGTGTCGGATCGCAACCCTGAAGGGACGGGCCGGCCGCAAAGAACTCGATGATGCTCTTGCAATCCTCAAACCGCTGGCGGCGGCGGACCGGCTCGACGCCAACAGGCGAGGCTGGATCGGGCAAATCGAAAAGCAGATTACGGAGCTGGAGAAGGCGGCCGCGGAGTAGGGTGCAATCCTGCGGAGCGGGATTGCACCGATTCGCGCCCGCCGATTGTGGAGAGGTCGGCTCGGCGCAACCGCGCTGCGCACGATTGCGCCTACTCCGCCGCGACGGCGTGGGTGTGGCCGTTGCCGTTGCTCGTGGCCTGGGCGGGCTTGGCCGTGACGCCAACCCGCTCCACGGCCGCCTGCAGGATCTGGCCCAGCAGCTCCGAATAGCGCATGCCCTGGAAGCCGGCCATGATGTTCATCTTGCCGTCCCAGCACCAGCCGGGGTTCGGATTGACCTCCAGCAGCTTGATCTCGCCCTTGGCGTCGGCGCGGAAGTCGAAGCGGGCATAGTCGCGGCAGCCCAGGCGCTCGAAAAGCCGCGACGAGCTGTCGATCATCTGCTGTTGCATCTGATCGGCCAGTGTCGCCTCGCGATACTTGATCTGCGTCCAATAGGGGCTGTCGGGCTCCCACTTGGATTCGTAGCCGAGGATGCGCGGCAGGTTCGGATCGAGCCTCGAGTAGTCGACCTCGAGGATCGGCAGCGCCCTAAGCCCCTGGTCCGGATTGCCGATCAGCTGCACTGAGTACTCCGCGCCGGTCAGGAACTCCTGAACCAGAACGCCCCGCTTGGGAAAGTCCGCGCGCAGTCGGTCGAGAGAATCGAGCAGCGCCTTCTCGTTGGTGACGACGGAGTCCTTGGTGATGCCCTGGCTGCTGTCGCCCTGGTTCGGCTTGAGCAGCGCTGGGAACACCGACGGCAGCGTCGCGCCCTGGTCGCCGGGCCGCACGTAGCTTTCCAGTGGCACCGGCACGTCGAGCCCCTGGGCGACCGCGCGCACGAGCCCCTTGTCGTAGCAGGCCGCCAGCGCCGAGGGACCAGCGCCGGTGTAGCCTATGCCCAGCACCTCCAGCAGTGCCGGAACATGCAGCTCCTTGAAGGGGTCATTGTTCCAACCCTCGTCGCACAAATTGAAGACGAGGTCCGTGCGCAGGTCCGTGAGATCCCGCTCCAGCGTGCCGTGGTTGTCGAGGTAGCGGAACTTGTAGGTCGGCAGCTCGGACAGGGCGTCCTTGAGCTTGCGTACCGTCTCGAGGTCCTCGGGGTTGAACGTGCCGCCGCGTTTCACCTGGTCGGGCAGGCGGTGGTCGCCCATCAGCACGGTGACTTCCAGCGCCTGCAGCTTGCCGCGACCTTTTCGGACCGGCATGTGCGGGGCATCGGCGCTGAGCAGGATGCGCCGCGCCATCATGCCCAGATCCTGGTCGCGGTCGGAGAGCGCCTCCGCGTGGCCATGGTGGCGGACATTGCGGAAGCCGGTCTTTTCCATAAGCTTGCCGATGCTTTCGCGCGTGTAGAGCCGCTCGGCATAGAACTGGTCCGCGATCACACCCATCTCGTCGTGGACGATAACTTCCCGCGATATGAGTCGTTCCCCATCTTGGCTGATGGTGCGCTCGCGGCACACGAAATGGTGCTCGTCGATCCATTCCCACGAGCGCCGGTCGAAGTTCTCGTGCATGTGCCCGCCGTCGGTGATGTCGAGCACCAGCTGGCCGCTCGGGCGCAGGATCTTGCCGACCGCGGTCAGGACCTTCTCGTCGTCCTGCTTGTTGGAGAAGTAGCCGAACGAGTTGCCCATGATGGCAACGCAATCCATGCTGTTCTCCGGCAGCCGCGGATTGCGCGCATCGCCTTCCTTGAACAGCACCTGCAGGCCTTCGCCCTGGGCGCGCTTCTTGGCGAGTCGCACCAGGTAGCGGGAGCGGTCGAGGCCCATGACATGCTTGAAGCCGCGCCTCGCCAGCTCCAGACAGTGCCGGCCCTGGCCGCAGCACAGGTCCAGGATGTGGCTGTAGGGCTGGATCGCCGCCGCCGAGACGATGAAGTCGACCTCGCGGCGCGTGTTCTCCAGGTTCTCGACGACATCGCCGTCGGTCTTCACATAGAGCGCGTTGAAGAGCTTGCGCCACCACTCCTCGGGAAGATGCGCCTCCAGGTCGGCAACGGGACCGAGACACGAGCGCGTAGCCAAGCGCCTGGGGCGCTTTGGCTTGGTCGTAGCAATAACCATGTTGAACAGTTGTCCTCCTCGTTACCGCCCTCGGCCACCGCTGCAATTCCGCGTCTCGAACGGCGCCGCCCCTTAGGCGGTCAACAACGAGGCCCTTCGGCCTCCGCACGACGATCCTTAGTCCAGCAATTCTCGCTGTCAAACACTTATCTGTGGACGGCGGGCGTCCTCTGCAAGCTCCACGACCAGTGGCGCGACATCACAACACTTACGAGGCGCGCGAAAGCGCGGCGATGAAGAACCCGTCCGTGCCATGCCGCGCCGGCGTCAGCAGCAACGAATCACCGACGTCGGCGGCGGAGCTCGGCGGCTCGCCGCCGACGCCCGCCCAGGCATCGCGCCATGGCAGCGCTGTGAAGCCAGGATGATTCGCCGAGAACCAGGCGAGTTGGTCATCGTTTTCCTCCGGCAGCACCGAGCAGGTGGCATAGACGAGACGCCCGCCGGGTTTGACCAGCGGCGCCGCCAGCGCAAGGATCGCCTGCTGCTCCCGCTGTCTCTGCGCGAGATTTGCAGGCTTCAGCCGCCATTTGGCGTCGGGGCGGCGGCGCCAGGCGCCGGTTCCGGTGCAGGGAGCGTCGATGAAGACGACATCGAAGCGCGGGCCGAGCGCAGCTAGCCCCGCGGCATCGCCGGCCGCCAGCACTTGCACGTTGCGGGCGCCAGCCCGCTTCAGCCGCTCGAATATGGGCCGCAGACGCGCCGAATCATCGTCGTAAGCGTATACTTGGCCGGTGTTGCGCATCGCAGCCGCAAACGCCAACGCCTTGCCGCCGGCGCCTGCACAAATGTCGAGCACCTGCTGGCGCGGCGCGGCTCCGGCCATCAGCGCGGCGATCTGCGAGCCCTCGTCCTGCACCTCAAACCAGCCCTTGCCGTGCCCGGCCTCCGCCTCCACGTTCGGCTGACGGCCCGGGCCGTCAGGTGCGGGAAGCCGGACGCCGAGAGGCGAATAGGGCGTCGCCACCGGCCGGAAGCGAGCCAGTGCCTTCATCAGCCTGTCACGGTCCGCCTTGAGCGTGTTGACACGCAGATCGACGGGGGCCCGCCGCGCCAGCCCGGCTCCTTCCTGCGCGGCAGCCGCGCCGAATGCCCGCTGGAACGACGGTTCGAGCCAGTCGGGGAAATCCCCCAGAACCGAGGCGAGCGCATCGGCAGGCAGGACACGCGCCAATCCGCCCCGCTCGGCCTCGTCCGGCGGCTCCACCGCATGAGGCGAACCGTCCGCGCTGGCGATCACCGCCGCCGGCGAGAGGCCCAGCGCATGGGGCGCGGCGGCCAGCACAATCGCGCGCGGATCATCGCTGCCCATCTGCGCGCCGAGCGACCGGCGGCGGCGGAGCGCGTCATAAACCAGGTTGCCGATGGCGGCCCGGTCGCCGGAGCCGGCGAAGCGGTGGCTCTTGCCCCAGTCGGCAAGCGCATTCGCGGCCGGCCGGTGCCGGTTCACAACCTCCTCGAGCACCTCGATGGCGGCCTTGATTTGCGCTCCAGGCCGCATGGCGTCAGGCGCCGATTCCGCGGGTCGCAACGTGCAAGAGCAGTTTGACCCACATGACCGCCAGGATCAGGAAGCCGAGCGCAAACGCCGGCGTCCGCCAGCGTACCTTGTTGGGTCCGATGTGGATCGCGGCATGGGCGATGCGTGTCAGCACGAACAGCCAGGCCAGCACTACCATCGGCAAATCCGCGCCCCCGACGATTAGGGCAAACGCCGTCACCGCGTAAAACAGGACGGGCAGCTCGAACTGGTTGCGCTGGCTGTGGGCGCGCTTCTGCGCGTCATCGGGCCAGGCGAAACGACCAAGGGCGAGGTCGGGGCTGCCGCGGGTGCGGCCCGCGACCCTCAGCGCGCGCGCGCGCGCCACCGCCAGTAGGCCGTAGACGACGAACGTCGCCAGCACCTGCACGAACACCGGATAAAGTATGGCGACCTGGTTCACCTGACGCTTCCGGCTTCGCGGGCCGGCCTCCCGATCCGGCCTCTTTTCAGCTGTTGCGCTGGTAGTTCGGGGCCTCGCGCGTGATGCCGATGCCGTGCGGGTGGCCTTCGCTGGCGCCGGCCGGCGAAATGCGCACAAACCGCGCCCGCTCGCGCAACTCCTTGAGGTTGGCCGCACCCACGTAGCCCATGCCCGCCCGCAGGCCCCCAACGAGCTGGTGCAGCACCCCGTCCACCGGCCCCTTGTAGGGTACCTGGCCCTCGATTCCCTCCGGCACCAGCTTGAGGGTGTCCTTGACCTCCTGCTGGAAATAGCGGTCGGCGCTGCCGCGCGCCATGGCGCCCACGGAGCCCATGCCGCGGTAGGCCTTGTAGGTCCGCCCCTGGTAGAGATAGGTCTCGCCCGGCGCCTCGTCGGTGCCGGCCAGCAAGGCGCCGACCATGGCGCACTCGGCGCCGGCGGCCAGTGCCTTCACCAGATCGCCCGAAAACTTGATGCCGCCGTCGGCTATCACCGGCACATCCTGCCTCCTGGCGACATCGACCGCATCCATGATGGCCGTCAGCTGCGGCACGCCCACGCCCGCCACCACGCGCGTAGTACAAATCGAGCCGGGCCCGATCCCGACTTTTACGGCATCCGCGCCGGCGTCGATCAGCGCCTTGGTGCCGTCGGCGGTGGCCACGTTGCCGGCGATCACCTGCACGCGGTTGGACTGCTTCTTGATGCGGCTGACCATGTCCAGCACCCGGCTCGAGTGCCCGTGCGCCGTATCCACCACGACCAGATCGACGCCGGCGTCCATCAGCCGCTCGGCGCGCCGGAAGCCGTCGTCGCCCACGCTGGTCGCTGCGGCCACCCTGAGTCGGCCCTGCTCGTCGGTGCAGGCGTTGGGATACTTCTGCGCCTTCTCGATGTCCTTGACGGTGATGAGGCCGATGCAGCGGAAGTCGCCGTCCACCACCAGCAGCTTCTCGATCCTGTTCTGGTGCAAAAGGCGCTGGGCATCCTCGCGACTGACGCCGTCTTTGACCGTGACCAGCTTCCTGGTCATCAGCTCGGACACGGGCGTGTTCGGATTGGTGGCGAAGCGCACATCGCGGTTGGTGAGGATGCCGACGAGCTTGCCTGGTTTGCCTTCAACGACCGGGACACCGGATATCTTGTGTTCCTGCATGAGCCGCCACGCCTCGCGCAATGTCGCGGTGGGCTGGATCGTCACGGGGTTGACCACCATGCCGGCCACATAGCGCTTGACCATCGCCACCTGCTCGGCCTGCACCTCCGGCGTCAGGTTGCGGTGCACGACGCCGATCCCGCCCGCCTGCGCCATGGCGATGGCTAGCTGCCCTTCCGTCACGGTGTCCATGGCCGAGGAGAGGATTGGGATCCTGACGGCGATCTCCCTGGTCACCCGCGAGCCGACGTCGACCTCGGCAGGCAGCACGTCGGAAGCACGCGGCTCGAGCAGCACATCGTCGAACGTCAGCGCCACGCTCGCCTCGCTCAGGATGGGCCGTTGCGCCATTTTTTCGCCTCCTCATCCTTCAGGTTGGCCGAACACGGGCGCGCCGGACCGCTTGCCCCGGCACGCGGCCCATTCAGCCGCCCATGTCATGGAATCGTTCCAAGGCCCCTCATAGCAGAGGCCGCGAATCAGGGGAAGGCGGGGCAGAGAGGAGGCGAGCAACAAACCAATTGGCGGCCCGCGATGCCGGACCGCCATGTCAATGTTGGAGATTGGAAGCAGACTCGTATCGGCCCCCCCGGCCTAGGTCGTTGTGTTGCCACGGCGGGTCTGCTCTCGAAACGGACCACTCGCCAGCCGGGCCTGTAGGGGAATTCGTGCCACGAGCCGACCAACACGCGGTGCGCCAATCTGCCGTTCACCCCGCCCGATGGATTGCTCGAAGTCGGGGCAACAGCGCCACCGCGTTCTCGCGGCCAACGGCCTGCAGATCGGTTGTTGAAAAACCAAGCTGCCTCATGCCTTCGGCCGTTTCCCAGAGCTGCACGTGTGGGTGATCGCTGCCGAACAAGAGCTGCGATGTTGGGATCAGACTTGTCAGCGCGGCAATGGCGGGCCGGAAGGCCGTGCCGGCGATATCATAGTAGTGACGCCTCAGCTCGTACTCGATGCCGTTCGGTGCCTTTTCGGCAATGTCTTTCGGGCCGTACTGATGCAAGCGGCCCAAGACCATGGGCACGTACCCGCCGGCGTGCGCGAAGATGAACCGGATGTCCTTGAAACGAGCGAGCGTGCCAGTGAAGAGAAGGTTGATCAGAGCGCGGGTGGTGTCTTGCGGAGCCTCGGCGATCACTGGCGGCACGTCAGGGAGCAGCGTGCGACAGCACGGGGGCGTGGTGGGGTGCACGAACACCACGGCCCTGCGTCGGTTGAGTTCCTCCATGACAGGCAGATAGTCCCGATGCCCGAGCCACTTGTCGTCGTAGCTCGTCAGTATGACGATGCCATCTGCCTTTAGCACGTCAAGCGCGTATTCGATCTCAGTGAGCGCACCCTCGACATCGGGAAGCCCGACGGCAGCGAACAAGCCGAAGCGGCCCGGGTGGCTGCGAGCAAGCTCGGCGGCGTATTCATTGCACCGGCGTGCGGTGCGGCGGGCCGCCTCGACATCACCGAACCAGACGCCCGGCATCGACAGCGACAGAATTGCCGTCGCCACGGCGTGTCTGTCCATGGCGGCGAGGGTATGTTGCGGTGTCCACTCCAGCCAAGCGCGAGTGATTTCTCCGCCGCGCAGGCTGACGATGCGATCGTAGTTCTCCGCGAGATAAAACGGGGGAATGATGTGGTGATGTACATCGATGAGCCGCCGCTCTGCAGCGGCCGATCCTTGCCGAGGGCCTGGTGACTCAGTCATTGGCGATCATTCCAGGGCAATACCGGCCTCGCTACTCGCATTGATGGAACGGCCTCGATGGCAGCGGACTGATAGCCGGGGTCACCTATTCAATCCGGATACCCAATTCGTTGATCAGGCTGCCCCAGCGGAGGCGCTCCTGCGCAAGGAACTGGGCAAATTCAACCGAGGACGAGCCGACCGCCTCGGTGACCAGCTTGGCGAGGCGCTCCCGAACGGACGCTTCCTTCGACAAGGCCACCACATCCTTCTCGATCCTGGCCACGATCTGCGGAGGCGTGCCGGCACGGACGCCGACGCCAAACCAGGCGGTCACGTCAAAGCCCGGTACGGTCTCGGCAACGGTCGGGAATTCGGGGGCCAACGGGGTACGTTGCGCGCTCGTGACGGCGAGCCCCTTGATCTGGCCCGCGCGAACCAGATCGATCGCACCCGTGATGTTGTTGAACACCAGGTCGATATGGCCGGCGACGAGATCGTTCAGCGCCTGCCCGCTGCCGCGGTAGGCCACATGCGCCATTTCGATGCCGGTCATGCGCTTGAACAGCTCGGCCGACAAATGAATGGAGGAGCCGATGCCGGGCGAACCATAGTTGAGCTTGCCCGGATTGGCCTTGGCGTAGGCGATCAACTCGGCGACCGAACCGACCGGAAGGCTCTTCTTCACCACAAGCAGGTTGGGCAGGCGCGCCACACATGAAATCGGAATGAAATCGCGTTCGGGATCGTGGTTGAGGTGCGGGTACAGAAATTGGTTCGTGACGAGGGGAGTCGCCATGATCAGGAGCTGCGTCCCGTCCGCGGGCCCTCTGGCGACCCGGTCGTGGGCGATGTTTCCCATCCCCCCCGGCACATTCTCGACCACGACCGGCACGCCCCACATGGCGGCCAGCCGATCGGCAACGATGCGGCCCACCACGTCGATCGAACCGCCCGCCGCGGCCAGGACGATGACCCTGATGTTGAGGCCCGACGGATAGGGTTGCTGGGCGCTTGCTGCATGCGGCGCAATTCCGGCTGCGGCAATTCCGGCGAGGCAATCACGGCGCGTGATCAACATGGTGTCCCTCCTGAAGGCCGGCTCAGTTCCCGGCCCTGCAGCAACGCGCATGCGCCGCGGCTATTTGGCCCGCTTCCACACGACCGTACCGGTGCCGCCAAGGCTCGACTCCACCGTGTACTTCAGCTCATCGCCGCTGACGGTGAGCGCGCGCTTCTGCTCCTGCCCGTCCCAATTGGGGAAGGTGCCGCTCTCGAGGCGGAAGATAATCGCGCCGTCCGCCACGGTGTAGGTTCCAAAGTAGGCGAGGCTTCCCGACGCAACCGCCTTATTCTCGTCTGGGGTTCCGGTGGTGCGATTGTTAGATGCGAATTTGGGAAGGCCGGGCCGCAAGAGGACGATCATACAGCGGCCGTTGGCATCCAGCATCATCATGCCCTTGGGGCTGGGACCGAACGGCTCTATCTTCTTGTCGCCCTGCACGACTGTGGCGGAGACGATTGTGTAGGATCCGACAACATCCTTGGCCGATTGGCCAAAAGCGGTGCCCGCGGACAACGCAAGAGCGCCAAACAGCAGTGAGGTTCTGTAGAACACACTACGCCGGTTCATGATGTTTCTCCAAGATCAAGCAGGATTTGTGCGTATCGATCATGAGGCAAGCACAAGGGTTGCGTCAGGTTCGCAGTGAGCAACGCGAAGCCAGCGACTGAGCTACCTGGCGACACATGCGGAACCCGTGCACGGACCTGGCGGCAGCTTCCGGTTGACCTTTTGCGGCTGCCTGACACATGCGGTTCCCTTGCACGGGTTTGGCGGGAGCTTGTACGCATGGGTCTTCTTGTATTTTTTGCTACCGGGCGGCTCTGGCTGCGGATTGAGCGCAGCGACATCGGTTGCGCCAAACACGGCCAGGGCCAGGGCTATCAGCAGCGTGCTGATCGCTGACTTGGATGACATGAGTTCCTCCTTCAGGGCCAATATGAGGCCGCATCTGCTTGCGCATAGCCAGCAACTCGAGACGGCGACCGATTGAAATTCTTTGTGCGCTGACGGTGGTGCATTCTACGCACCATCGATATAAAGGGAATTCCCGACTTTCCTCTACCTGCATAGGACAATCCCTATGGTCCGAAGAATCGATTGGGACCAGCAAATTGGTCGGCGGCTCAAGCTCCGTGACCTGCATGTGTTTGTGACGGTCGCGCGCCGAGGCAGCATGGCCAAAGCGGCCGCCGAGCTTGGCGTATCGCAGCCCGTCGTCTCGCAAGTCGTCGCCGATCTAGAGCACGCCATCGGCGTGCGTCTGTTCGATCGGAGCGCAAAGGGCGTCGAGCCGACCCTCTATGGTGAGGCCCTGCTCAAGGGCGGCGTGGCAACGTTCGACGATCTGAAGCAGACCATCAAAGCCATCGAGTTCCTGGCCGATCCGACGTCGGGCGAGGTGAAGATCGGCTGCCCGGAAACCGTTGCCGCCGTCCTCCACCCCGTCATCCGAACCCTGATGCAGCGCTATCCGCGCCTGGTGGTCCATCTCTCGGATGTCGTAGCTCCAACGCTGGATTTGCCACAGCTGCGGGATCGCACGATCGACCTTGCCTTGGTGCGCGTCGCGGGGTCTCCCAGCCGCCATCACTTTGGCGAGGATCTCAACGTCGAGGTGCTACTCAACGACGAGACCCTCGTCGTGGCAGGACTGCAAAGTCCATGGGGACGCCGCCGCAAGATCGAGCTGAAAGAACTGCTCGGTGCACCCTGGATCCTGCCACCGTCTCAGACGTTGAACAGCATGATTGTGATGGATGCATTCCGATCGCGAGGGCTCGAGCCGCCGAATGTCAGCCTGGTCACCTTTTCCGTCCAGCTTCGTCTCAACCTGGTCACGACCGGCCCGTTTGTCACCGTATTTCCGCGCTCCATGATGAATCTCTGCGCCGATCGCTTCGCATTGAAAATCTTGCCGGTGAAGCTGCCCGTTCGGGAGTGGCCGGTGGCGCTTGTCACCCTGAAGAACCGGACATTGAACCCAGCAGTGAAGCTCTTCATTGATGAGGTCCGCGCAGCCATAAAATCTCTGGGCGCGCACGCGCCCAATCGATTGCGCGAGGCCTGAGGAATATCTCTTACGGGTCAAATCCGGTAAGGCTGACGGAGCGTAATACTCCTGGTTAGCCCCAGCCACTGACGCGGGCGGCAGACCGTTCGCTCATGCCAAGCACGGAGGTGCACCTCGTTAGCGGGTCGGCCCGCGAAAACCGAGCGCCACGACGTACATCTCGGCCGATTCCGCCCGGCTCGCGGGCGGCTTGACGTGCTTGACCGTAGTGAAGTCGCGCTTCAGGCGGTCGAGCAATGCTCGCTCCGTGCCGCCCTGCAACACCTTGCACACGAGCGCGCCGCCGCGCTCGAGCACCTCGCCGGCGAACTCGGCGGCCGCCTCGGCCAAGCCCATGATGCGGATATGGTCCGTGCGGGCGTGGCCGGTGCCCTGCGCCGCCATGTCCGACAGCACGACGTCGGCCCTGCCGCCTCGCAGCATCGCCTTCAGTCGGCCCGGCGCCGCCGCTTCCATGAAATCGAGCTGAACGAATTCAACGCCGGCGACCGGCTCCATCTCCAAAATGTCGATGGCCACCACCTGGCCTTGGCCTTCGACCGACTTGACGCGCCCCGCCGCCACCTGCGCCCACCCGCCGGGCGCCGCGCCGAGGTCGACCACGCGCTTGCCCGGCTTGAACAAACGGTACTTGGCGTCGATCTCGACGAGCTTGAATGCCGCCCGCGAGCGATAGCCCTGGCGCTTGGCGGCGGCCACGTACGGATCGTTGAGCTGGCGTTCGAGCCAGCGCTGCGAGGATGCCGACCGCTGCCTGGCGGTGTGCAGGCGCTGTTTCGGCTGCCGCTGGCCGCCAGAGATGCCGCCTCCGCCTCGTTTGCCGATGGCCATTCACCTCCGCTCGTGTCGCCGCCAGCGCCGGTTGCCCGTGCGATAGACACCGTCTTCCGCCATCAGCGTGGCGAGGATGCCCTCGCGCAGCCCCCGGTCGGCAACCCGCAGCCGTTCGCACGGCCAAGTGCGCAGCACAGCCTCGAGAATGGCGCAGCCCGCGAGCACGAGGTCGGCGCGCTCCTTGCCGATGCAGGGTTGCGCCACGCGCTCGGCGTGGCTCGATGCCAGCAGGCGGGCCGTAACGGCTCGGGCCTGGCCTACCTCGAGCCAGCAGCCGTCGACCCGCTTGCGATCGTAGCGGGGCAGCTCCAGGTGGACGCCGGCCACGGTCGTCACCGTGCCGGAGGTGCCCAGCAGCTGCGTACGCCTGCCCGCCATGCGCTGCCGAAGGCGATTGGCTGCCTCGAAGGGGGCGAGCAGCGTCGAGACGTCGCCGACCATCGCCTCGAAGGTTTCGGCATCGACAAACCTGCCGTCGTAGCGCTCGGCCAGCGTGACCACTCCGGCGGGGAGCGAAGTCCACGCCGCCACGCAGTTTTGCACTTCCAGGCGGTCGAGGTGCGCGCCGTTCGTTTTGCCCCTGTGCCGTGTCAAGTCGAGCCAGATGAGCTCCGAGGAGCCACCGCCAATGTCGAAAACCAGCACCAAGTCGCACCGCGGGTCGATCAGCGAAGCGCAACCCGAGACCGCGAGCCGGGCCTCGGCCTCCCGGCTTACCACCTCGATGTCGAGATCGGTCTCGGTGCGTACGCGGCTCAAGAACTGCGTCGCGTTGTCGGCCAGCCGGCAGGCTTCCGTGGCAATGAGGCCGGCGCGTTCGACCCGATGCCGTCGCATCTTGGCCGCACAAACCTTCAGGGCCTCGATCGTGCGCTCGATCGCCTCCTCGGACAGCCGGCGGCTGGCGGCCACGCCTTCCCCGAGGCGGATAATGCGCGAGAACGCATCGATCACCCTGAAGCCGCGCGGCAAGGGCCGCGCCACCAGAAGGCGGCAATTGTTCGTGCCCAGATCCAGTGCAGCGTAGGCGCGGCTGGCGTCCGACCTCGGGTTCGAGCGGCCGGCCGCGGCGTGCGCCGCAAAGCCGTTGATCGAACCGGCATCGCCGCCCAGGACCGGCACGACCGCCGTCGCGGCCTGTCCGATGTCGGCTGCTGCAGCACCGGCTTCCCCCCCGGCTCCTTCAGTCTCCGACATGCGGGCGCCGCCCTTGTCCTTCCCCCCCACTGTCCTTCTCCGGCGCCTGGCGTTTCTCGGGCCGGCAAGGCCGACAGCAACATTATTCGTTCGACGCAGCCACTGTAGCAGGTCGAGCTTGCCGGTAAAGTGCGACGGTCGACGCTTGGAAATTGTGGCTTGAACAAGGGCTTGATGGCGCCGTCGATGACCTGCCCGCCCTGGCTCGCTCACCGCCGCCCCTTTGCGTCGAACCTCTGGTCGGACGCCGGCTTCGCCGATAGCCTCGGCATCGGGGGCAAGTTGATTCAGCCACTCGTCCGTTGCAACCGCCCCAAGACCAAGGATGGCGCCCATGCCTCTGCCCGCCGAAATGGACGCATCGAGCCCGAAGCATCTCAGGGACAAATACGCCATCGTCGGGGTGGGCGAGACCACCTACACGCGCGGCTCCGGCATGACGACGCGAGCGCTCGGCACCTGGGCGGTGCGCAACGCCATCCGCGATGCAGGGCTGACGGCCGCCGAGGTGGACGGCATGCTGTCCTACCAGTCGGGCGACTCCACGTTCGCCACGTTCATCGCCGGCGACCTCGGCATCCGCCTCGATTTCTTCATGGACGTATTCGGCGGCGGGTCGTCTACGGAGGCGCTGATCGGCATCGCCATCGGCGTGATCGAGGCCGGCATGTGCAAGACGGTTGTCATCTTCCGCGCCATGAACGGCTATTCCCAGGTGCGCATCGGGGGCACCGGCGCCCGCTCGGCGGCCCCCGTCAGCGGCGACATGCTGCATGCGCGCGCCTATGGCTGGCAGAGCGCGGGACAGATGTTCAGCTTCACCTTCATGCGCCACATGTACGACTACGGCACCACGCCGGCGCAGGTGGCGGCCGTCAGGGCGGCGCACAGCACGCATGCCTCAAACAACCCCAAGGCCTACTACAGAAAGCGCGTGACCGTGGAGGAGGTGCTGGCGAGCCGCATCATCTGCAAGCCGCTGCACCTGTTGGACTGCTGCGTGGAGACCGACAACGCTACGGCGATCATCGTCACGAGCGCCGACCGTGCCAAGGACGGCCGCCACCCGCGCGTGCTGATTCGCGGCGTGGTGGGGCGCTGCAGCAAGCCGCGCATCGACATGCACTACCAGGCGGGACCCATATCGACGGTGGCGGGGAGGTACGCGCGCGAGATCCTGTGGCCCAATGCGGGCGTCGGCCCCGAGGATATCGATGTCACCGGCTCCTACGACGCCTTCACCTTCACCACCATGCTGCAGCTCGAGGACTACGGCTTCTGCAAGAAGGGCGAGGGCGGCCACTACGTCAGCGACGGCACCATCAGGCTCGGCGGCCGGCGGCCCAACAACACCAGCGGCGGGCACCTGTGCGAGGGCTACACCCACGGCATGAACATGGTGATCGAGAACGTGCGCCAGCTGCGCCACGACGCCGACGACAGTTGCCCGGTCGGTCCCGACGGCAAGCGCCGCCACACCTACGACTACAGCGAGGGCGGCTGCCGGCAGGTGCAGCGCTGCGAGCTGACCGCCAACCTGGGATGGGCGACGCCGGGCACGGGCTCGGCCGTGGTGATGCGGCGCGGTTGAGAGGGCAACGGGCATGGCGATCAAGGCCGACTATCTCGGAATGCCGCTCAATCTCGACGATTTGGACGCCGAGAACCTTGCGTACTTCCAGCACTGCGCCGAGCACAATTTTCATCTGCAGCAGTGCGAGGGGTGCAACCTGCTGCGCTATCCGCCCACCACGGCATGCCCGTGGTGCATGAGCCAAAACTCGAAATGGGAACCGGTCGAGGGCAAAGGCGCGGTGCATTCCTACACGGAGGTCCACCACGCGATTCAGCCCTCGTTCAAGGGGCATACGCCCTACCTCGTCCTGCTCGTCGACCTCGATACCCAGAAGGGCAGGCCGACCGAGCACGAAGCCTTGCGCGTGGTCGGGAACCTGGCCAGGCCCGACGGCAGGCTCGCTCCTCCCGAGCTGGTCAGACAGGTCGGCATCGGCACGCGTGTTCGCATGGTGTTCAGCGATGTCGCGCAGGGCCTCGCGCTGCCGCAGTGGACCACCGACGAAGGCATCGCCCAGCCTGCCAAGGCCTGGCGCTATCCCCTGGAGTAATTTGGCGCGAGTTCGTGCTGCGGATCGCGTGCCCCGAATGGGCCAGAGTTTTTTTGTGCCGGCCCGGGGCTGGTCGGCCTTCCCGGCGAGTTCCGGCCTCCGCGTTCACGCGGCCCAACTCATCCGCAGGCGAAATGTTATTTTGCCAAGGCCCTTGATCCAACCTGCGCCAGGCGCCGCGACAACGCTCTGGCGGGTATTGCGCTGGTCGCGGCCGCTGGCCCCCACTGCCGACTATGAGGGTAGACCAGGAACGTGGGAGGGCCTATATCAGGCACGCTTTCGGGCGGATATGCAAAGGATGACGCTCGATATGCAAGACCCGCCGCGAAGAGCCCTATCTCCAAGCGGGCTTAGGTGGGGGATAGTTCAACGGCAGAACAGCGGACTCTGACTCCGTTAATCTAGGTTCGAATCCTAGTCCCCCAGCCACCATTTTTTACCAAGCATTCCAAGCGATTACAAAATCAAGCCCGACCGGGATTCGAACGCGGCGGCGCAAGTTCATGCTCGGCACGCTACCGCAGCGCCTCAATGCCGCTGCGTTTTACGACGTGCAGCAGCTTCAACGCCGCGCCGGTTGGCCGACGTTCGCCGCGTTCCCATTGGCTGACGGTGTTCACGGCCACGTTGAGAAAACCCGCCAGCACCGCCTGGCTAACGCCCGCGCCTTCTCGCACCTTGACAATCTCGGAGGGCGACATGTCTCCGACCTTCGGAAGCGCGTCGCGGCCCAGCATCCGCAGGGTTGTCTTCTCCAACTCGGTATCGCTCACCTTGCCGATCTTGTGCAGACCGCGCATGGCCTCGACGATTTCCGAGCGCAGCCGCGCCTTGCCCTTCAACTCACCCTTTGCCTTACTCTTCTCCGCCATAGCTTACCTCCATCAATTCGTCGGCGATGATTGCCGCTTCATCAAGCCCGAGGTAGACCCGGCCGACCGCTGCCAATGCGCAAGCTCGTCGTCAGCGAGGTTCTCCCGCTCGCTCTTGGCGAAGCCAAACAGGAAAACCGCCCGGGTGCCGCGCCGATAGGCGACGACGATGCGAAAGCCGCCGCTCTTGCCCTGGCCCGGACGGGCAACGCGCTGTTTGATGAGTCCGCCGCCCAGATCGGCATCAACGAGACCGTCTTCGGCGCTCTTCACAGCCTTACCAAGCGCCTCGTCGGCGATCCGCTCACGGCGCTGGAAACGCGCAAAGGCTTTCAGCGCACGAAACTCAAGCACTCTGTGACCGGAAGGGCGCATTCATAAGATGGCGTCAATGCCCTTGCGGCGGATGACATCGAGCAGTTTGGCGGTTGCGCCGCTGGGATGCTTTTCGCCGCGCTCAAGCTGGCTGACATAACTGACGGTCAGATTGAGATAGTGGGCAAAGACTGCCTGGCTAAGGCCCGCGCGTTCGCGCACCCGTCGGATTTCGGCTCCGGTCAAAGGCGAGACCCTGGGCAATTTGTCCTTGTTGAGCATGCGCATGGTGACCTTCTCCAGATCGCCATCGCTCATCAGGCCCACGGCGTTCAGGTCGCCTGCCATTTCGATGATTTCGGCGCGCAGGCGGCTTGGGGCCTTGGTTCTAATCTTCTTCGTCATAGGTCAGCTCCGTCAGTCGGTCGTCGGCAATCATCCTCTCCAACTCTTCCTCATCGGCCCTCAGCAGATTGCCACCGATCTGCCGGAGCGCCGCGAGCTCGTCATCCGCGATGTTCTCCTTATGGCTCTTGGCAAAGCCGTGGAGGAACACCGCGCGCATACCTGTGCGAAAGGCGATGATGGTGCGAAAGCCGCCCGAGCGGCCTTGTCCCTTTCGCGCCACGCGCTGTTTAATCAGGCCGCCACCAAGATCGGCATCGACCACCCCACGTCCGGCCCGGCGGATCGCTCCGCGCAACGCGTCATCCTCGATGACTTCCTTCCGCTGAAAGCGGCGGAAAGTCTTCATTCTGTAGACGCGCAACCTCTTCTCCCTCACCAAGAACTATAGCACACAGAGTGATAGAAATGCAAGCAGCGGTTTTCGCTGGAATCAAGGGACATTGGCTCGGAGCATCCGGCGAGCGCTGGGTGAGTAACGGGCGTGCCGCGAAGATCATGGAACGTCAAGCCGGCGACACCGCGACCAAAGAAGCTCAGCTGAGATCCGGCTAACGCCAAAACGACCAGCCGGACTTCACTGCGATTGCGCCTTTCGCGATGCTCGCGTTCGCCGCGACCTTCTGGCTCTCGGCGGGACTACCTGCCTCTTCCTCGCCGCCATCGAGCACTCTCGCCACCTGCTCCTCGAGGCCTTCTGTCTCGACCTTGAGGTGACGAGTGATTTCTTGTGCCTCCCTGATGAGCGCTGCGGTTCTTTCCTTATCGTATTCAGCACTCATGCCATCCTCCCTTCGACTGTGCGTCCTCGGCTGTTACCAACGCGGAAATGCGACCTCGACCAGTCTCTGCCTTTCTGCTCTTTTGGGGTGATTCGGGTGTCAAGACTGCGGCCGTCCGTGGGAACACTCTCCCAGGTTCGCGCATTGTGCTTACAAAGTGAGGAGCAAGCTGCCCGACGCCGACCTCGCTGCTCGAGGGGCCGGTTCTTCTCAGGTTCGCTCTGCGCTATTGTGCTCTGCGCAAAACTTCAGCCAACACGCTCATGAAGATCATCAGCGGAGGTCAGACAGGGGTGGATCGCGCCGCGCTCGACGTGGCAATCGAGCGCGGTATGCCGTGGGGTGGCTGGTGCCCCAAGGGCGGCTGGGCCGAAGACTTTCCTGACCCGCCGGGCCTCTTGCCGAAGTATCCTCACCTCAGGGAGACACCGCTCCCGCATCCTCTCCAGCGAACGGAATGGAACGTGCGCGACAGCGATGCGACCTTGATTGTTACGGATCGCGACGGCATGGCCGTTTCCATTGGGACGAAGCGCGGGCAGCAGTGGGCCTTCCAGCATGGCAAGCCGCTCCTCGTCATCGACGTCACCGAGCCGGAAGCACCTGCGTGTGCCGCGGCGTGGGTGAAGGCACAGCAACAGAGATTCGGCGTGGACATGACGCTCGGCATCGGAGGCCCGCGCGAGAGCGAGGCGCCAGGCATCTACATACGAGCACGCCTACTGATTGCTGCCATGCTGGATCATGTGCCTTGAGCTCCAGCCGCCGATATCCGGACCACGCCGAACCTCGCGCTCGCCTGCTCCCACTCCGTCACGGTGCTCGGTTGCTACCGCAATGGGATCGTCGGGTGACATAAAGCAGCCTGTGCCTACGGCCCGGCACATGGACCACTTCGCGGGCTTCGACCACCTGCTGCGCTGCCTCTTCGGCGGCAGCTCGTCCTCACGTTCTGGGCGAGCGCATCAGGCCGGCGAGCGCTCGAGCAGCTCGATCGACACGCCCTCGGGCCCGCGCAGGAAGGCGATGCGTATGCCGGGGCGGATATTGTTCGGCTCCATCGTGAACTCGGCACCCTTGGCCTTGAGATCGGCCACCACCGCATCGATGCCGGTCACCGACAACCCGAAGTGGTCGAGGCCCTGATACGGCGACGTCGGCGGCGGATTGGTCTTGTCGCCGGGCACCACCGGCAGAATGAACACGTTGGCGCCGCCGACCTCGAGGTCGATGCGCGGCTTGCCCTGCTGCATCGTGCGAATGACCTCCGCGCCGAACATGCGCTCGTAGAAGGCGGCGGTCGCCTCCGGGTTCGGGCTGCGCAGATGGATGTGGTCCCACGTGAACTTGGCCATGCGTTTCTCCCTTTGCGGACCGTCACTCGTGTGGGGGAGTGTAGCATCGCCACCGTGCGCGCGAGACTGAGGTCTCGACGGATCGTGCCGCACTGCTGCGTTGTCGGATTTTGATGCGTGGCGCCCGATTCTCCCGCTTGACTAATCGAGGGACTTCGGGCATTCACCCGCGCTCTCCTTCCGACCGCCGACGGATTTTTCGGCGGCAACACTGAGGACCCGATGCGCAGAGCATCACATATCGCCACCGCGCTCAGCGCCGCCGCCGGACGGTTCGATCGACCGGACGGTTGGCGGAGCATGCGCGCGTGCTTGGCCTGTTGGGGCGTCACCAGTTCCAGCAAGCGGTCCGAGCAGGGCTCGAGGCTGAAACCGGAATAACCGGCGCAGGGTCCGCCCTCCGCCGCTGAGGCAGGAGGGCAGATGGCCCGCAGAACCAACCGAAGCACATCCAAGGTCACTTCATGTGCCGGGAGCGCACGCGCATCACAGCGCGGGCCCAGGCCATGAACCTGTTCGCCTTTGACTACGGCGCCGGTGGCGCCGCGCTCCGGAAGACCGCGGTTCGACTCCTCCCGGGTCCCCCAACCGGCACGTCTCTCACACACACACGACTAGCTCAATCGGTAGAGCGCCGTCCTCTTAAGTCGGAGGTTCGCGGTTCGAGTCCGCGGTCGTGTACCAGTTCTGAGGCCTGCGACGCATCTGTCGAGGCGGACCCGCTGTCTACGGGTTGAGACGGGTTAGATTCCCGTGCAGGCCGCCATCCACCCTGTCCTCACCGCAGCAATCACGAAAGGAGGTCTGCCATGACTATGATCGCGCACCCGGCGCTCGACCTCCGACGGGGTGTTCCCCAACCACGCCTTCGCCTACGGCCCGGCCGCTCGGCTTGCAGAGGTCTTGCCCAATACGCAACGTCATCCCCGCGAAGGCGGGGATCCACGCCATGTCGACGTGCACGTGGAGAGTTGCGTGGGTGCCCGCCTACGCGGGCATGACGTTGCGCGCGACCATGAGTCTCTTGACGTACTTGGCGGCATAGTGCGCCGGGTTTGCCGATCAGGCGAAGCCTGATCGATGCAATCATGATCCGTGCGTGTGGGCTACCCGCCCAGCAGCTTCAGGCCCGCGTCGATGGCGAAGAACAGCGCGGCACCGACGAAGCCGCCGAGGATGGCGAAGCCCCACTCAAACCCAAAAGCTTCGTCGCTTGTCCGCCGACGTATAGTGATGCCGAAAAGGAAAAGCCCAAACACCATCACCAAGCTCGCGACCCCTGCCAGGCCGAGGCCCCCGGCACTGCCCAATACCAGTGAAAGCAACCATGTTGCGAGCGCTGCCAACGCGCTTACGACCGACGCAATTTTCAAGCCGTCTTGCAGGCCTTCAATGTTACGTGGGTCAACCGCTGACATAAGAGCGAAAAAAACCAACACGGCTAAGCCCAGCGAAGCCGCGATCAAGAGCTGCGTTATAAGATCAGGCGACTGGAGTGGCACAACCACCAGAAGCCGCCTCGGTCTTTCGGCATGACCCCCTCCCGCACCTACACGCGACCACAGAACTTGGCGCGGGCGTGCGGCGGCAGTGGGGCGCCGGCACAACCCGAAGAATGCGACTCAGCACGCAATCAGTGACGGGTGATCGGCTTGGCTTCAACGTGGGGGTGCAGGCGGCTCCGCGGCGATCGGTTCCACGTCCAGCCGTCGGTCGGGAAAATGCCGTCGTGCCAGTACAGATCGACGGCTTTCCCGCCTGGCTTCTTCATACAACCTTAACGCAAGCGCGCTTTAGATACGCGTGCGCGCTGCGGCTGACGTTCAGCGTACCCGGCGCCGATGGCACGGCTGGGAGCACGGCTCTTGGCCGTGCCGGTGGGGAGGCTTGGGTTGTGCTTGCTCCCGCCAACCAACCCAGGCAGGCGTCAGCGAACCAAAAGGGGTCAGACCCCTCGCGTTGACGCTGCAATTGGAATTTCGAACGGTGAGGCGGGGGCCGAGCCCTTCTCCGCCCGCGGCCGCTCCCGAAATACCGTTTCCCGTAACGCGGGGCAGGCTGTTTTTTAGCCTCCGCCGCCTGGCCGGTACCCGGGTAGCCCAAAATAATCCCGGCGATCCTGGGCCTCGCCAGACGGCAAAGAATCGATTTCCCCGAAACGGGAAATAGGCGCGGGCTTCGCAGGCTCCGGAAGGCGCCATGTGCAACTATGGAGCCAGGCGGGGATCGTACTACCCAGCGAACAGCCGTTGCACCAGGCGCCGCGCCAGCACGCCGGCAACCCGCCGCCGGTAGGTGCCGGGAGTGAAGGTGGTCTTCATCGACATGATCTGATCGCGCACGAGGGCGTCGAGCCCCCTGAAAACGCGATCGTCGAGCGGGCCGCCACACAATTCGCGGGTGCCGGCGAGCAGCACGGGCCGCGGGTTGGTGCCGGTGACGGCGACGCGCAGATCGCCAAGCGTCTCGCCGTCGCGCCGCAGCGCCACCGCCACGCCGGCCACCGGATATTCGATCGAGCGGCGGATGCGGATCTTGTCGTAGCCGGAGCGCAGGCCCGGCGTGTTCCTCGCCCGCGCGGCGGTCACGAGCTCGCCCGGACGGAGCGCCAGGTAGTGCTTGCCGTCGCCTTGCGCCGAGCCGTCGTGGCGGGCATGGCCGATGTAAAGCTCGCGCAAAGGCATTGTGCGCTTGCCTTCCGGGCCCGCCAGGTCGATCTCGGCATCCAGCGTCAGCAGGGCGGGCGCCAGGTCGCCGCTGAAGGTGGCGAAGCACACGCCGCGGCTCTTGGGCGCGACGTGGCAGATGTCGCCGGTGGTCTTGAGGCAGTGGTTGTTGGCCTGGCGCCACCATTCGCTCTGATTATAGAAGATGCAGCGCGTGTCGAGGCAGAGGTTGCCGCCGAGCGTGCCCATGTTGCGATGGGTCGGCCCGGCGATGGAGCCGGCGGCCTGGGCGACCACCGGGTAATGCTCGATCACGCCGGGATGGCTTGCGATCTCCGCCAGGGTGACCGACGCGCCGATCTCCAGCCTGCCGGTGTCAGCCCGGATCGAGCGAAGCTCGGCGACGCGGTTCGTCTCGATCAGCACCGGCGGGGCGACGATGCCGCGGCGGATGTTGACAACAAGGTCGGTACCGCCGCCAAGGAGCTGCGCCTCAGGATGTGCCGCGCGCAGTTTCAGCACGTCCGCCACGGTTCTGGGGCTCAGAAGCTCGAACTCGGCAAGGGCTTCCATCAGGCGCTCCCGTTCGGAACGGGGTCAGACCCCTCGCCCCCATCGGCGTTGTTGAAGACCAACGGTCTAGGCGAGGGGTCTGACCCCGGTCGGATGCGCTGGCGCCGGTCGACGGCGGCGAACACGCGGTCCGGCGTCACCGGCAAATCGTTGAAGCGCAGGCCGGTGGCATCGGCGATGGCGTTGGTCAGCGCCGGTAGAAAGGCGGCGAGCGAACCCTCGCCGGCTTCCTTGGCGCCGAACGGCCCGTGCGGATCGTTGCTCTCGACGATGCCGACCTCGATCGGTGGGGAATCCTGGATCGTCGGCACGCGGTAGTCGAGCATGTTGGCCGTCACCATGAGACCGTCGTGGTAGCCCGCCTCCTCGCTCATGGCCTGGCCCATGCCCATCCACACCGAGCCCTGCACCTGGCCTTCGACGGTGAGCCGGTTCAGCGCCTTGCCGCAGTCGTGCGCCACCCAGACCTTGTCGACGGAGACCTCGCCGGTCTCCTCGTCCACCGTCACCTCGACCACCTGGGCCGAGTAGCTGTAGCCCATGGTGCCGCCGATGGCGGCGCCGCGGTACTTCTTGCCGCCGTGCGACTCCGGGATGGTGGAATAGGTGCCCGTCACCGTGATCGTGCCCTCGTCCTTCAACGCCTCGACCACCACCTCCTCGAAGGTCAGGCCCTTGTCCTGCGCGCCGGCACGGTAGACCTCGCCGAGGCATTCGATATCGCCAGGCTCGGCCTCGAGCCTGCGGGCTGCCGCCGCGACCAGCAGGCCCTTCAGCTTGTTGGCCGCGTCGATGGCGGCATTGCCGACGATGAAGGTCACGCGCGAGGAGTAGGAGCCGTTGTCCTTCGGCACCACCTCGCTGTCGCCGGAGACGATGCGTACGCGCGCAATGTCGAGCCCCAGCACCTCGGCCACCGTCTGCACCAGGATGGTGGATGAACCCTGGCCGATCTCGGCGGCGCCGGTCAGCACGACGATGGAGCCGTCGAAATCGAGCTTGAGTTTGACCGTGGCATGCGGCTCGCCGGTCCAGTTCACCGGCTTGGACGCGCCGGAGATATAGTGCGAGCAGGCAAAGCCCAGGCCCTTGCCCTTGGGAAGGGTGCCCTTGCGCGTCTTCCAGCCGCTCTCGCGCTCGACCCAGTCGATGCACTCGGGCAGGCCGTAGCTGTTCACCATCAGGTCGTTGTCGGTGAAGGTCGGCGCCTCGAGAAGGTTGGCGCGCCGCAGCTCGAGCGGATCGAGGTTCAACTGACCCGCCATCTGGTCGAGCAGGCTCTCGAAGGCAAACCGCACGTCGACGGTGCCGTGGCCGCGAAAGGCGCCGCACGGCGGCGTGTTGGTGAGCACGCGCTTGCCGATGTACTTGACGTTGTGCAGGTCGTAGATGGCGTAGAGCATCGAGCCCGAATAGAGGATCGTGACCACGCCGTAGCCCGAGTGCGCGCCGCCGCGCTGGGTGCATTCGCATTCCACGGCCGTGATCTTGCCGGCCTTGGTGAGGCCGATCTTCATGCGGATGTCGGTTTCGGGCCGGCCGCGGTGGGTGATGAACGTGTCCTCGCGGCTGATCATCATGCGCACGGCGCCGCCGACCTTGCGGGCTAGCAGGGCGGCAATCAGCTCGACGTTGAGGCACTCGGTGCGGCAGCCAAAGCCGCCGCCGACGAACGGCTTGATGACCCGGATCTTCGACATGTCCATGTCGAGGATCTGGGCCAGCATCAGGTGCACGTAGTAGGGCACCTGCGTCGAGGCGTGCACCGTCATGCGGTCGCGCACGCCGTCGTAGTCGGCGACGGCGGCGTGCATTTCCATCTGGTTCTGGCACACCTCGGCGCAGTTGTAGGTCGCCTCGCACACCAGGTCGGCCCCGGCGAATCCGTCGGCGACGCTGCCGAGCTCGAACAGCACGTCGCGCTCGACGTTGCCGGGCTTCTTTTCGTGCAGCTGGGCGGCACCCGGGGCCAGTGCGTCGGCCGCCTTGAAGTAGGCCGGCAGCTCGCGAACCTTCATCTTGATCAGGCGGATCGCCTTCGCAGCCGTGGCATCGTCGATCGCCGCCACGGCGGCCACAGGCTCGCCCTTGTAGCGGACCTTGTCGCGCGCCAGCGGATATTCGTTGCGGGCGATGGGCAGCACACCGAACGGCTTGTCGCAGTCGGTGCCGGTGACGATCCCCAATACGCCGGGCAGCTTCGCTGCTTCCGAAACATCGACCTCGATGATCTCGGCATGGGCGTAGGGGCTGCGGTAGATGCGGCCGGCCAGCATGCCGGGCGCGACGAAGTCGGCGGTGTACCTGGCGCGGCCCGAGACTTTGTCGGGCCCGTCCACCATGGGGACGTAGCCGCCAATAGTGTGCGCTGGGACGATCTCGTTCATTCGATTATCGCCGTAGGGCGCAATAGCGAAGCGTATTGCGCCGTTTCACCGGTGTTTCGGCGCAATACGGCTGACGCCTATTGCGCCCTACAATCCTCATGGCGCCGCCGCCTCTCTCGTCGCCAGCAGGTGCGAAGCGTACTTCACCGCTTCGATGATCTTCACGTAGCCGGTGCAGCGGCAGATGTTGCTCCCCAAAGCCTGGCGGATCTCAGCTTCCGTCGGGCGCGGGTTGCGGCGCAGCAGGCCGGCGGAGGCCATGATGAACCCGGGCGTGCAGTAGCCGCACTGCGAGCCGAGCTTCTCGTGAAAGCCCCGCTGCACGGCGGAGAGCGAGCCGCCCTTGCCGAGCGCCTCGATCGTATCGACGCGCTTGCCGGCAACGGTCCCTGCCAAAGTCAGGCATGAAAGCGTCGGCTCGTCGTCGACGAGCACGGTACAGGCCCCGCACTCGCCGCCGTCGCAACCGGTCTTGGTGCCGGTCAGCCCGACGGTCTCGCGCAGGTAGTCGAGCAGCAGCCGATTGCCGGGCACGGCATCGACCCGTTTTCGCCCGTTCAGGGTCAGCTCGATAATCGTTGCCATCGCGGGCGCTTCCTGGAGAACGGCGAGCGGCTTGCCGGGGCCGTCATTGGAATGGTTATAGGACGAAATCGATGGGGCTACCAATCAATTTCGCATTCTTCGTTCGCAGATGCGAAATGTCGGCTTGGTGCCGCAGCGCGGGTCGGCACAAAGGCCGCGGCGGCTGTTGGCATCCGGTTGACACGGGGCAGTCCGGCTCCCGAGTATCGGCGGCGAAACTCATCCGGGGAGGGCGGTCATGGATCTCGAGCTCAAGGGCAAGGTTGCGATCGTCACGGGTGGAAGCCGCGGCATCGGCATGGCGATCGGGCGCGTGCTGGCGTCGGAGGGCGCCAATGTCGCCCTCGTCGCGCGCAACAAGGCCGCCCTGGACGGCGCCGCGGCGGAGGTTTCCGGGAAGGGCGGCGGACAAACGAAGGGCTTCGCGTGCGACACCACCGACGATGCGGCGGTGAAACGGATGGTCGCCGACGTGGTCGCCGCCTTCGGGCGCATCGACATCCTGGTCAACTGCGCGGCCAAGCCGAGCGGACAGGGGCGGCCGCCAACGCTCGCAGAGATCACCACCGAGGAGTTCTGGGACCACATGAATACCAAGGTGATGGGCTACCTGCGCACCGCCCGCGAGGTGGCCCCGCACATGATCAAGCAGGGGTCGGGGCGCATCATCAATGTCAGCGGGCTGGGCGCCAAGCACGTGGGCACGACCATCGGCAGCATCCGCAACGTCGGCGTGGCCGCGCTGACCAAGAACCTGGCTGACGAGCTGGCGCCGCACGGCATCCAGGTGGTCTGTGTGCACCCGGGGCTGGTCCGCACCGAGGCGACACCCGGCGTCATCGCGGCGCAGGCAAAGGCGCAAGGCGTCAGCGAAGCCGAGATCGAAAAGCGCATGAGCGCACGCAATCTGGTGCGGAAGATCATCACGGCGGAGGAGATCGCCCAGGTGGTGGCGTTCCTGGCCTCGCCGAAGGCCATTGCCATCAATGGCGATGCCATCCCCGCCGGCGGCGGCACACCGGGGTCGATCTACTATTGAACGTTAGGAGCACGGGGCGACCAGGCTGGGCGGGCGGCAGCCTTGGCCAAACGTCCCGCCGAGCGGGCCTAGTCGTTTTGGTGGATCTGGTAGCGGCCCGTGACTTCTACTGCGGGCCTGGGTTTTGTAGCCGCGAAGATTGTGACGGCGACGACGGCGATCACGCCGGCGACGAACAGCCAGCCGAATACCGGTTCCGTTCTATGTCTGATCCGTGACGCCATTTCGCTGCAACCTCCCCAGCATCAGATAGTCGCGCAGGCGCCGGTTTACAATTGCCGCAGGCAATCCCTCAATATCAAGGGCTTATGGAAGGTGCGCTGGCTGTCAGAGCGCCATACCCCCCAACTGCGAAAGGTCGGAAATTCCTTCGGCCTAACTAACCGACGAGAGCGAGAAGACCCGCTGGAGAAACGCCAGCTCAACTTCAAGCACTGCAATAATCGTCTCCGCCTTGCGGAAGCCGTGCGCCTCGCCGGCGAACTCGTGATAGGCGACGTCGATGCCGCGCTTCCTGAGCTTGTCCGCAATGAGCCGGGATTGCTCCGGCGGCACGACCTTGTCGTCGAGGCCCTGGAACAGGATGACCGGCGCCGCAATGCCCTCGATCAGATTGAGCGGCGAGCGCTCGAAGCACACGTCCTTCCACTTCGCCGGCGTCGTGCCCAGCAGCCGGTGCAGGTAGCCCGACTCGAATTTGTGTGTGTGCTGCATCAGCAGCGCCAAATCGGAGATGCCGTAGTGGCTGCAGCCGGCGGCGAACACCTTGGTCGTGGCCAGCGCCATCAGCGTCGTGTAACCCCCCGCACTGCCGCCGGCGATCGCAATTTTGCTGGCGTCTGCCAGCCGTTCCTTCGCCAGAAACCGCGCCGCCGCGGCGCAGTCGGCCACATCGGCGATGCCCCATTGGCCGTCGAGGCGCTCGCGATAGGCGCGGCCGTAGCCGGTGCTGCCCGTATAGTTGACGTCGAACACCGCGAAGCCGCGGGTGGTGTAGAACTGAACCCGCATCTTCAGGCCGGCGTCGGCCATGCTGGTCGGGCCGCCGTGAGCCAGCACGATCGCCGGCGGCAGCGAGCCCCGAGGGCCGCGATAGTGCGGGTTCGTGGGCGCATAGTGAATGCCGAACGCCTTCTGGCCTCTCGCGCTGCGGAACTCCTGCACGCTCCCGCAACCGATGAAGCTCGGCTCGACGGCCGCCGGCGGCGGCTCGGCGATCGATTGCAGAAAACCGCGCGCGACGCGCATGACCGCCGGCATGGCGCCAGGCGAGCTGACAAGCGCCGCGAAGCCGTTGCCGAACGGGACGAGGTCGTCGATACGCGCAGCCTTCTTCTGCAGCGTTCGATGTGCCGTGCCGTCGCCCCCGGGGAGCTTGCCGGTTTGCAGGAGCGGCCTGCCGCGCTCGAGGAATGCGGCGGCGAACCTTCCATTCGGATGCAGTGCAAAAGAGCGCGCGCCGAACACCCATTGCGGGCGCGACAGGTCGGCGCCGACCGAGCACCGCACGAGGGCGACCCGGTCGCCATCCCAGCGGTAAAGGCATCCCCAGCCGGTCGCGTCCCAGACAAAATAGAGATGGTTATCGGGCCCCCATTCGGGCTGGAAGACGGCGCTGCCGCTGCCGCCGGCGATTTTTCTCGGGGGGCTTACGCCGCCGTCGCCGCGGACGCTCGCTACAAACAGGGTCGCGCTGTCCCACGGCATGTCAGGCAGAGCCCAGGCGAGAAAGGCAAGGTGCTCGCCATCGGCCGAGAGACGAGCGCTCGCGTAGAAGTCGCCGCCTGTCACAAGCTCTGTGAGCTGCCCGCGCTTATCTCCGAGGCCGATGGCAGCGAGCACGTTTCGGGGCGGCGGGCGCGCACCCGACGGGTCAGGCGGTGCATGAATCTCGGCAACGGCGATCAGACGATGGCGCCCGGCGTCGTGGGCGAAATCGGCAAAGCGCGTGAGCGGCGCATCGGTGATTCGGCGCGGCCGTCGCCCCGGCGCAAGCCCATAGATTTGCTGGTCCTTATCGTTGACGAAAAAGATCGTCTCGCCCCCAGCCAGGAACTCCCCGCCACCGTACTCGTGCACGCGGGAGCGAGCCGAATAGGGTCTCGGCAGGATGTCCTCCCGCCGGCCATCCCGGCCGACGCGGACGATCGCCTGCCGCCCCCTCTCCTCAGGCCGCGACTCGCTCCAATAGAGTGTGTCCCCGGCCGCCTGCACCATGCCGATGCGGCTGCTTGCCCGCGCGGCCAATGCTGGACTGATCGGCGACGGCCAGGTGCCGTAGGGCAAAATCCGCCTCTTGGCCGGCATGCTCCCTCCCAGGCGCGCCTGCTCGACTATCCAGCGGTAAGCCGAACGGAGCGGCAGGTCCGCAAGAAATATCGCGTCAATGATTGCAAATCACCTTTGCATGATGAATTTAGGTCAGCTATGCTGTCCTTTATTGCGGGCAGGCCTGCGCCGCGGCCGCGATGCTGGACTGCGAGCCCCGTCCGAACCGGAAGACGGGGCAGCTTGCCGGCCGCCCGATGAAGCGGCGGCGTTTGGCTCTGAGCGGCACCGCACTCGGTATCCCTCCACGCTTGGGGCGAAGGTGGGAACGCCGAGGCGCCGCGGGGTCCTTGGTCTGGAAAGTTGCCGACTCGGGTGCGAGCGCACGAGGAGCCTCGCATCCATACGCTGGAGAAATGCCATGACTGCGCAGCGTCCGGAAGCTGTGCCTTTCTTTCCCGAGGCAGGCGGGCTGTTCGACCCGCGGCGCGAGTACGATGCCTGTGGCGTCGGCTTCATCGCCGATCTCAGGAGCGGCAAGTCGCACAAGCTGATCGAGGACGCGCTCGACATCATGTGCAATGTCGAGCATCGCGGCGCGGTCGGCGCGGACCCGATTGCCGGCGACGGCGCCGGCATCCTCATCCAGCTTCCTCACGAATTCCTCGCCGATGAGTGCGGAAAGCTCGAGATCAAGCTGCCCAAGCCCGGCCACTACGCGGCCGGTCACATCTTCATGCCGCGGGACGAGCGGCTGCGCGCGCATTGCGAGCGCGTGTGGATGCGCATCATCCGTGAAGAAGGTCTCGAGTTCCTCGGCTGGCGCTCGGTGCCGGTCGACAATTCCTGCCTGTCCGAGATGGTCAAGGCGGTCGAGCCCGTGCACCGGCAGATTTTCATCGGTCGCCCGAAGGAGATGGCCGACAGCCAAGAGTTCGAGCGCCGGCTCTATCTGATCCGCAAGGTCGTCTCCAACGCGCTCTACTACGCCTACAAGGACCGCGACATCGGCCACTACACCGTGTCGCTGTCGAGCCGCACCCTTGTCTACAAGGGCATGTTCCTGTCCTATCAGGTACCCAAGTACTACAAGGATCTGACCGACCCGCGCCTCACCTCGGCGATGGCGCTGGTGCACCAGCGGTTCTCCACCAACACGTTCCCCTCGTGGAAGCTGGCGCATCCCTATCGCATGGTCGCCCACAACGGCGAGATCAATACGCTGCGCGGCAACGTCAACTGGATGGCGGCGCGGCAGGCGTCGGTATCGACGCCCCTGTTCGGCAGTGACATCGGCAAGCTGTGGCCGATCTCCTACGAGGGCCAGTCGGACACCGCCTGCTTCGACAACGCGCTCGAGTTCCTGCTGATGGGCGGCTACTCGCTTGCGCACGCCGCCATGATGCTCATCCCGGAGGCGTGGGCCGGCAACCCGTTGATGGATGTCAGGCGCCGCGCCTTCTACGAATACCATGCGTGCCTGATGGAGCCGTGGGACGGCCCCGCCGCGATGGCGTTCACCGACGGGCGCCAGATCGGCGCCACGCTCGACCGCAACGGGCTCCGACCCGCACGCTACTTGGTGACCAAAGACGACCGGGTCATCATGTCGTCGGAGGCGGGCGTGCTGCCGGTCGCCGAGGAGAATATCGCCAGGAAGTGGCGCCTGCAGCCGGGCAAGATGCTGCTGATCGATCTGGAAGAGGGGCGCATCATCTCCGATGACGACCTCAAGGCCGATCTGGCCTCGCGCCATCCTTACGAGCAATGGCTCAAGCGCACGCAGATTCAGGTCGGCGACCTGCCGCTGCCCAAGAAGATCGCGCGCAAGAAGACCAACGTGTCGCTGCTCGATCTGCAGCAGGCGTTCGGCTACACGCAGGAGAGCCTGAAGTTCCTGATGGCGCCGATGGCCCATACCGGCCAGGAGGCGGTGGGCTCGATGGGCAACGACACGCCCGTTTCGGTGCTGTCGAACCGCCCGAAGCTCCTGCATACGTACTTCAAGCAGAACTTCGCGCAGGTGACGAACCCGCCGATCGACTCGATCCGCGAGGAGCTGGTGATGAGCCTGGTCTCGTTCATCGGCCCGCGGCCGAACCTGCTCGACCTGGAGGGCACGGCGAAACTGAAGCGCCTCGAAGTGTATCAGCCGATCCTCGGCAACGAGGACCTCGAGCGCATCCGCCAGATCGGCCTGGTCAAGGACAACCAGTTCTCGTCGGTGACGATCGACGTCACCTACCCGGCCGACAAAGGGGCTGCCGGCATGACGGCGGCGGTCGACGTGGTGTGCGCCGAGGCCGAGGAGGCGGTGCGCTCCAAGGACTACAACATCATCATCCTGTCGGACCGCGCCACCGGCCCCGACCGCATCCCGATCCCGTCGCTGCTGGCGACCTCGGCGGTGCACCATCACCTCATTCGCCAGGGTCTGCG
>Ga0247727_10001627_pt1 | contig 52914 bp, 35 predicted proteins | sample WisWelCaveWW1625_FD_202498 | JGI IMG/M metagenome (GOLD analysis project Ga0247727, IMG submission 202498) | Biofilm microbial communities from Wishing Well Cave, Virginia, United States - WW16-25 | ecosystem: Environmental > Aquatic > Deep subsurface > Groundwater > Cave microbial mat | place... | reverse complement strand
ATCCCTCCGTGGTCAGGTCTGTTGAAAGTTCACACACTTCAACTACGCCTGAAAACGCCGAAGGATTTCGAGTTTTTCAATAAACAGCTCAGCCCACCAACCAAGAGTTCGCTTGGTTAGGGTCTAGAGTCTGGACACGAGCGCCCACCCCAAGGTCGCCAGCATGCACAAATTTCCGGTGGTCCAAGGAGTAGATCGGGTGGTTCTCCATGACACCGATTGGCTTGTCTAGGCCAGCGACATGCAACTCGATGATTCCGGCGCGAACGTGTGTGAATGTCCCGGTCACGACTCGGCCGGAACCAGGCATGATTGAGGGACACGGGCCCACGGCAACGACTTCGGCCGGCCCGTCCAATCCAAGCTCCGGCATCGAAAGATGGACCGAACTGCCAACTTCCACTCCTGTTTCCTCGATCCAAGACAGCGGCCGGAGCAGCCCGATGTCGAATCGTCCGTCGTTCTCATCGGGAATCGTCAGATCCAGACGACGCCATGTGGCCGACTCCACCTCGACGCCCAGCGACAAGTCCTCCTCCCCCGTGGGGTTCTCCGCCCAGACACGCTCGCCAACCTCAATCTGCTGGATCGGCTTCGTAAAGAATTCGGCCCCGGCCGGGGCATTGAAGGCTAAGGCAGCCTCGCTCCCCAAATGCGGTGCCGACGGCCACGCCGGCTCTTGCTTGACCCTCGGCCCAGCTACCGCGCCCGACTGCGATTTAGGCGCTGGCGCGCGACCCCGCTCGCCCACTGCGCCCCAAATTAGATGGGATCCGGCGAGAAGGCACGCAACGACGAACGCGCCGACCAGGCAGTCGGTTCGCCTGGAAGTCTTGCACAAATTGGTTTCGCGTGTTTGATGGATCATGGCTACTGCTCTTGATTCTTACCGTTTGACAGTGATCTCGTCCAGTCTCAACGATCCGAATCGTTGCACACCAAGTCGCATTCGATCTCCGGCTCCACCATTGGATCATCGTCAGTGCCTTGCCATTCGCGACTCAACATGTCGCCGATATGCGTTTCGGCCAATACGGCGTCGGCGAGTTGCTCTTGTGCCGACAGTCGTCGTCGAGTACTTCGCCAGATGTAGACGGTGCCTACGGCCAAACCGAGCAGCAGGACTGTCGCGCCAAGACCGAACTGGCGCCACGCAATCTTATCGCCCGATTCATCATCCGGTGCCTGAGCATCTGTCGCCGCCAGTATCTCGCGAGTCGCCGGCCGCACCATAACGACCAGCGTGTCAGCGACGAAGCATCCGCCACCACCTGCGCGCGGGCGGATCGGCGCTCGGCCTCCTCCGGTCGGACCGGGAACCATCATGATCACCATCTCGCCGCCTGAAACGAACGCTTCAGCAATCGGGAACATCGTGGCGATTGACACGTCGGGGTTGAAGTACCAGCCCGTAAGGCTGCCGTTGGTGCTCACCGGGTCATCAATTCCTTTCGGCGGGTCGAGCCGCATTGTGCACGGCATACCGGGCTCGCAGCCCGGTTTGACGTTGGCGTTGCCCGCTCCGCCTGCTCCCGCGCCGGCGTTGTCCCCGCCGCTGCCTGCGGCGGCGCCGACGTTGTCGGGAGGCTCGGGCTGGTAGTACGGGTTGTAGCCGCTGCCGCTGGTCGTGTTACTGCCGCTGCTGATTTCGCTGCCGTTGTAGGGGTAACAACTCGCCGGCATCGGGCTGCAGATCGTGCTTGTCCACGTGCGCTCGTGACTCCATGTGTCCGTCTTAGTCCACGTGCTGCTCAAGTTGCTGACCTGCTGGTTCGTGAAGCTGAAGCTGCCAGTGGCGTTGAAGGTGTGCGTCTCGGCGTGCTCCTCATGCTCCGAGCCGCTCATGTTCGTGTAGTTGTAAGTCGTATCCTCGACGTTGCTCCAATCCCACGCCATGTCATGGGTGAAATTGGCGGTGCCCGACCGGCTGCCGCCGGTCGGCACGCCGCCCGTGAGTTGTGGACTGGTGACTGTGTACGTGCCGTTTTCGGCGTAGCTTGTGGTTGTGTTCGACGTGCCCTGCGTCGTTACGGTCATGGTGCCGTTCGATGACGTGGTCGTCTCGGTGCGGTCGCTCGCAGAATTGCTGAAGTTGCTGTTGCCCTTGGTATAGCTGCCGCCGCCGCTGTAGCCGCTGGCCCCGATCGAATAGGTGCCGTTATCGACTAACGACTCGCTCGAGGAACTCGAATCGGAACTGCCGTAGGTGCCGGTGACGTTGCCGCAGGCGATCGTGCCGGACTCGGACGAGTTGCCGCCGCCGGTTGCCGTATCGGTCGCGTTGTACGTGCCGTTCTACGTGGAGCCGGTGTTCGAGCGCGAGTAGGTGCCGGTGGCGGTGTTCGTTTTGACCTCGGAATCGTTGTTGAATTGACTGAAGGTGCCGGATTCACAGCCCAGATCGTTGCCGCTTTCCGAGGAGTTATTGGTCTCATTCGAGTTGCCACTGCGGGTCACGGTGCCGTTCGCCGTCGTGCCGGAGGGGCTGAAGCTGAAGGTGCCCGAATCCGACTTGCTGTTCGTAACGCTGGACGTGTTGCTTTCGGTGAAATTGGAAGTGCGTTCGGGCGACGTTCTTGATCCGGACGCGGAGTAGGTCGAATTAGAGCTGTCGGAGTGGCCGGAACTGTGATTGCCGCCGCCGCTGAAGCCCGCGGCGGAGCGGGAATAACCGGCGGTGTCCGTGGCCGAATCGTTGGAGATAATCGTGACGGTGGACGCGTACGTTCCCGTGACGCCGTCGCCGGTGAGGTTGCCGTTTTCGGCGCGGTTGTAGTTGGAGCCGCTCGACGAGGAATTCGTGTAATTGCCGTTGCGGGTCGATCCGTAGGTTGAGTCGTTGAAGTTGCCGTTGTCGTTGAAGGCCGAGGTCGACCATGAACTCTTCGAGAGGGCGAAGGTGGCCCCGCTCGCCGTCGTGCCATTCTCATTGTACGAGTAAGACGAAGCGGTGTTGCTGACGAAGCTGTACGGCCCGCTGGCCGAACCCGATCCGCCGCTGCTGGACGAATAGTTGCTCGTGGTCGAGCTAATCTGGTAGCCGCCGTTGCTATCGCTCATGTTGAACGTGCTGTTGACGCCGCCCGACGTGCGCGTGCCGTTTTCAGTCCGGACGTGGCTGGAAGTGCTGCTGGTGTAAGCGGTGGCCGTGCCGTTGGCGCTGGAACTTCCACCTGATGAGGAGAATGTTCCGCTGTCCGAGTTGGTCGAGTTGTAGGAACTGGCAACATTTTCGTCGAAGTTGGTGGTATCGCCGTCGATGGTGTAGCTTCCCCACGTGTGATTGGTTTGGCCGCTGTCGAAAATTTGAGAACTACTGTAGCTGCCGCTCGAGCTGCTGGCGCTCGGACTGACCGTGTACGTGCCGTTTGACGACGACGTGTTGGTGCTGGAGGAATGGCCCTGAACGTCGAAATTCGTCGAACCGGAACTTCCCCACTGGTGGTCATGACTTTGGTAAACCGAGTTACTGCTTTGGATAGAGTTCCCGCTGACGTTCGAGCCGGTGCTCGTCGTCGTGAAGCTGCCGCCGTCGGTCGCGGTGGCCGTGTAGATGCTGCTCCAGCCAGTGTCGAAGTTATTTCCCCAGACGGTTCCGTTCTCGTTGTAGTTGGAGCGATAATCGCTGACGTTGCCCGTGTCGAACGTGCCGATCGTGGTGGAGGCGCCGTTGCTGGAATAGAACTGGCCATTGGTGTTGGACCACGAGTTCATTGTGGCAATGTCGCTGCGGGAAAATGTGCTGTTCACGCCGCCCGTCTTCGTGCCATTCTCGGCATAAGTCGAGCGAAACTGGCTATCGGAGTTCGAGTAGAAGCTGCCCGACGAACCGGACTTGCTCGCGATCGAGGTTGAGCCGGCGAAGGCGCTGCCGTTGACGCCCGAGCTGTGGGTGCCCTTGCTGCTCGTGGCCTGAGAGTAGTTGCTCGTGACGCCCGGGCCGGTGGCGGTGCCGGCGTCGGCGTAGTCGTAGTAGGTGTCGCCGCTGGAGCTCGAATTGAAGAAGACACCCACGAACCCGCCCGAGTCGCTGACGGCGAAGCCGCCGGCGACCAGGCTGGTGAACTGGTTCTTACCGCCGCTAGAAAGCTTGTAACTGCCTGACCGGTCGGCGTAGTTGTAGCTGCCGCTCTCTTTGTAGTTTTCCGTGGAATTGCTGTTGCCGCTGGCGATGAAATTGCCGGAAATGTTCGCGCTGGATTGAGTCGCCAACAGGTTCCCGCCACTAGCGGAAATACCGACGGAGTCGGCGGTCACACTGAGTGTGTACGTGCTGCTCGCGCTGGGGCTGGAATGGCTGCCGCCTTCGTTGTAGGCAAACTGGGCTATGTTCAGACTGCTAGAACTGAAGGCCCCAACGACGCTCGCGCTCGAGTGGGTGAGTGTGGCACTAACCGACGCGAATCCGCTGGACTGGCTGAAATCAGACAGCGTCATCGTGTAGTTGCTGCTCGAGCCGCCGCCCGATGAATTGCCGCTGTCCGTGAGGTTGAAAGTCGACATGGACGAGGAAGTCACCGTATTGCTGGCGGTGATCAGAATGTTCGAGCCGTTCACGCCGATGCCCGCGAGGCCGGAGGAACTGAACGTGGCGTTGTCGCTGGCCGTGAGCACATAGCTGCCGCCAAAGCTGGCCGACGCGCTGGTCGCACTGGCGCTTGGCATCGGGAAACTGCCGGCGTAGTTGCCGATCACGATCAGGCTGCCGTTTGCGCTGGCGCTGAGCGAGTATTGGGCAGTGGCCTTGAGCGTGACGGTCGATGATCCGGCCAAAAACGAGCCGTTTTCGTTGTAGGTGAAACTGCCGTTGCCGCTGTCCGATACGCTGACCGTTTCGCTCGCGGAGAAGTTTGGCTCACTGACAACCTCCGTGTCCGTGGAATTGTAGGTGTAGCTGTAGTTACTCGTGACCGTGATGGTATAGCCGCCGGCGATGCTCACCGACCCGTCGGCGGCGACGCTGTACGTGCTACTGACCGAGTAGCTGAAGCAGAAAGAACCGCTTGACGTCATCGAGTAGCCGAGTCCCGTTTCGGAGTGGCTGAAGCTGTCGCAGACGCTCTCCGACTCGCTGAACGAGCCGGATCCCGGCGCGCCGGGACTTGCCGTCACGTTCGAGCTCGTGGTGACGTCGGAGGTCGAGGAGTAGTTTCCGCCACTGGCCGTTGCACCCGACTTCGTAACTTGCGTTGTACTTGAATGACTGAAGTTGGTGGGGACCGATGGGTTTGTCGCAACGGTGAACGCGGTCTCTTCGATCGGATTAATCGTGCCGCTCGAATTGCTGCCCGACTGGGCCCCGTCTGGTGAGAATCGAGCGTTTTGGAAATTGAGCGTCGTCCCGTTCGAAGTGCCCGAGACATTGCTGTTGAAGGTTTCGATCGCCGTCGTCACGGCCAAGTCATACGCCGCACCCGCGGTTTCGCCGATCGGGTCGGTGGGTGGGCTGGGCGGACCGCCGGCCTCAAGTGTAAAGCTCAGCGAGGTCCAATCACCAGTCTCGAAGTCCTCCTGACTGAAGTCTCGTGCCTTTGCCCGCGCACGGACGGTGATCTCGCCGGGACTCACGCCCTGCGGCAGATACGAAAACGTTCCCTCCCGATCCGTGATGGTCGTGCCGTCGACCGTGTCGTCGCCGTTCCAGTCGAACTCGATCGTCATGTGCAGCACGCCGCCGTCGTTGATCGCTTGGCCCTTCAGGCGCGGATCCGTCGTGACGCCGTCCGTATTTGATGGGCCGGTGTCGTTGCCCAACACGAGACTCGTTACGACCGGGGGTGAATTTTGCCAGAAGTCCAGTGTAAAGTTGAAATCAATCCAGTCGCTGAAGACACCCTCACCCCCGCCCTCTCCCGCAAGCGGGAGGGAGTTCGACGGTTCGGACACGGATCGTCACCGGACCCTCTTCCAAGCCGATCGGCGTGTAGACGAAACCACCCTGGCCATTTGCCAGTGTGGAGCCGTCGGCTACGCCGTCGCCGTTGTGATCGAACTCGATGCAGAGATTCAGTACGTCGCCGTCGTTGGACGCGGTGCCGGTTAGGCGCAGATCGCGCGTCATGCCGTCGGTCGAGGACGAACCGGTATCGTGCAAAAGCGAGATGCCGGACAGCACAGCCGGCGAGTTCGCCGTCGGGTCAAGCGTGAAGCTGATCGAGACCCATTCGCTGAACTGGTAGTCGCTCTGAGCGGGTTCCCACTCGCGCACGCGGGCCCGAATGGTTACCGGCCCATCTTGGAGACCTTCGGCGTCGTAGCGGAACGTCCCGTCATTTCCAGTGAACAGCGACCCGTCAATGACTCCGTCGCCATCATGGTCGAATTCCACCTTGAGGTTTGCGCGACTGCCGTCATTGTTGACCGATCCAATGATGCGCGGGTCGGCGGTGATCGCATCGCTGTTGGAAGTCCCCGTGTCAAACCGCAAGCTCAACGACGCCACGCTCGGCGGGTCCGTCGGATCGAACGCGAGTGTGAAGGTCAGCGAGGTCCACTCACCAAACTCGAAACCTGATTGAGACTGATTCCACTGGCCGGCACGGGCTCGAATCGTGAGTTGGCCGGGCGATATTCCAGTCGGCACGTACGAGAATGTTCCCGCGCCCGCCAAGGCGAACCCTTCGGCCGATCCGTCGCCGTTGTGGTCAAACTCGACTCGGAGTCCACCCAACTCGCCGTCATCGGCAACCGTGCCGGTCATCGCGGACTCGCTGGTTACGCCGTCACTCGACGAACTTCCGGTGTCGCGCATGAGCGCGAGACTCGCCACGCTCGGGACGAGGTTGGCGGAGGAGTCGAGAGTGAAGCTCAATTGTGTCCAACCGCCGAAAATGTAGGCAGTCTGGCCGGGGTCCCATTCGCCCGCTCGGGCACGAATCGTCGCGGCGCCGCTAGCAAGGCCCAGCGGCGTGTACATGAAATTGCCTTGATCGTTTGTCCGCACGGACGCGTCCACGATCCCGTCGTTATTTTGGTCGAATTCGACCAGCTTCCATTCGACGCGGCCGTTGTCGCTTATGGAACCGCTCACCGTCGGATCACTCGTGATCGTGTCGCTATTCGACGTGCCTGTGTCATACACGAGCATCAGCGAAGTGACGCTGGGAGCCATGTTAATCGGGTCCGCGTCAAGCGTGAAGCTCAACGAGGTCCAGGCACCGAAGAGGTACGCGCTGGCATCCGCGTCCCACACTCCAGCCCGCGCTCGCACGGTCACATTGCCCGCGGGCAACCCGTCCGACATGTACTTGAAGTCTCCGAGTCGGTCCGGAGTGACGGAACCATCCGTCATTTCATCCGTTCCGTGGTCGAACTCGACGATCGTACGGTCACCGGATGAAACGTTGATAACCGTGCCCGTTACGGCCGGGTCGGTCGTGACCGAGTCGGTTGCAGAACTGCCGGTATCGTTGAGTAGCTTCAGATTGGAGACTTCGGGCAGGCTGTCTGGGTCGGGGGCGGGCTCGGCTGGAGGATTCTCAAGCGTAAATGCGAAGGACAGCCAATCGCCGACAACGTCGAGTGACGTCGCGGGATCCCACTCCGTGGCTCGCGCTCGCATGGTCACTTGGCCTGCTTGCAAGCCCTCTGGTTCGTACGTGAACCATCCGACGGAATCAGTTGTGGTTGTGCCGTCCACCGTGCCGTCGTCGTCGTGATCAAACTCGACCGTCAGGCCATCCACTGCGTCGTCGTTGGTGATCACGCCGGAAAGCGTGGGATCGAGTGTGATCCGATCGGTACTGGAGCTTCCCGTATCATTCTCCAGCTTGATTTTGAAGACCACCGGGGGCAGGTTGTTCTCGGACCCGGCCTCAAGGGTAAGACTGAACGAAACCCATTGGCCGAAATCATACGATTCGTCACTTTGCTTTTCTCCAGCGCGAGCGCGAAAAGTCACATTTCCCGCGTTCACATCGTTCGGCGTGTACACAAACTCGCCATCGGAATCCGTTGTGGTGAACCCATCGGCGAAGCCGTCCGTCCCGTGGTTGAATTCCACGCGCAGATCGTTCAATACCTGTTCGTGGGTCACTGTGCCGCGAATTCGCGGATCGGTTGTGATCGTGTCCGTATTCGATGCGCCCGTGTCGCGCAGGAGATTGATCGCGGATATGCTCGGCGGGTTGTTGCCAACTTGGCTCTCAAGCGTGAAACTCAGAGCTACCCACTCGCCAAGATTGGACACCGCCCCACCGGGACCGACTTGACCGCCCCGCGCGAGAATCGTCACGGGACCATCGCTCAGCCCAATCGGCGTGTAGCGGAAACCACCCGCGGTATCGCTGCTGGTCGAACCGTCAAGGTTGCCGTCTCCATCGTGGTCAAACTGGACGACGTGGTCCGCCAGCCGGCCATCGTCGGTCACCGACCCAGTCACTCTCGCATCGCGGGTAATCCCGTCGGTGTCGGATTCACCGGTGTCGTTGAACAGGGCCAGTGACGCCACGACGGGTGCAAGATCGGCCGAGGAATCCAGAGTGAATGTGATCGATGCCCATGCACTGATTGCCGGCGATTGACCGGGAATCCACTCGCGCGCCCGCGTGCGAATCGTTCTTTCTCCCTCCAATAGTCCCGACGGAGACCACGAAAACGTAGCGGCGCTGTTCACCATGGTTGACCCATCGACTCGGTCGTCTCCGTCGACGTCAAATTCGACGGCAACGGTTGCAACATTGCCGTCATTGGCCACCGAGCCAGTCAGCGTGGTGTCGCTCGTGATCAAGTCATCAGGCTCGTCGCCCGTGTCGTATTGAAGTTGCACATCGGAAAGAACCGCGGGCAGGTTTTGCGACGGATCGAAGTCGAATGTGACGCTGAGCCACGGTCCGTGGATATCGGCGAACCGGTCGACACTCCACTCCACCGCGCGGGCTTGGATCGTTACTGGGCCAATCGACAACGCCAACGGCGTATACGAGAAGCTTCCAGCCAGGTCGGTGTATTCCTCCGCGTCCGGTATCCCATCTCCGTCGTGGTCGAATTGAACTTTGACGAAACCTTGGTTGTCATTCGTGACCGTGCCGCGCAGCCGCGGATCGCCGGTGATGCCGTCACTATTCGACAGCCCTGTATCTTCCTGCAGAACCAACTCGGTCACTTGCGCAACGGCATTGTTCGGATCGTCGACCAGAGTGAATGCGAGGGAACTCCACGATCCGGTCACGGACTCGGTCTGGCCATAGAGAGATTCTCTTGGCCGAGCACGGAGGGTAAATGTGCCGGTGTCGAGTCCCTTGGGCAAGTACCAAAACTGCCCGGTCGGGCCGGTGTACGCCGAACCATCGACCGTGCCGTCGCCATTGTGGTCGAACTCGACGACCAGTCCTTGCACGCGCCCGTCATTGCTCACGGCGCCCGAGAGCCGCGGATCAGTCGTGATGCCGTCCGTCGTTGAGTCGAGTGTATCGCGGAAGAGATTCAGGACGGCAACCTCCGGTGCGACATTGGCAGTCGAATCGAGCGTGAACGTAACGGGTGTCCAACTGGAATACAGGAAAGTGGACTGGGCCGCGTCCCATTCGCGCACTCGGGCACTGATCGTTGACGGTCCGCTCGTCAGATTGGCGGGGGTGAACGTGAAATATCCGTCACGATCCGTTCGAGTTGTGCCATCAACGATGCCATCTGCGTTCTGATCGAATTCCAGCAGCAGACCGAACACGCTGCCGTCGTCCGTCACCGCACCAGCGAGCGTCGGATCGTTCGTGACACCGTCACTGCCGGACATCCCGGTGTCGAATTGAATCGCCAGCGTGCCGATTGCCGCCGGTGTATTGCTCGCCGCAGCTTGCAAAGTGAAGCTGAGCGAAGTCCAGGCACCAAACTCATACTGAAGTTCGCCTTCAATCGGTCTACCCGCCCGCGCGCGGAGCGTGATCGCGCCAACATTCAATCCGTCAGGGCGATACACGAACCGACCCTGCAAGTCTGTTCCAGACACTCCGTCAGCGGTTCCATCCCCGTTCCAGTCGAACTCAACGCGGAGAAATGAGTTCACACCATCATTCCGAACCGAGCCAGTGACGGTGGCGTCCGTAGTGATCCTGTCGCTCGCCGACTCCCCGGTGTCGTTGAGCAAGATCAACTCGTCCACGATCGGCTCGCCGTCCAAGACGAGTCGATCTTCGAGCGATTCGAGGAGCAGGCGTCGCGGCGGCGGCGCTTGGCGATGTTTGGATCGTGAACTTGTGGATTTGCCGAGCGAAGGCTTGGAGATTCCGCAATGACCGCGTAGCGTGCGCAGCATGACACCTTCCAATCCGGAAACTAAATCCGTGAAGTGCACCCTGTGCTTCGTTTCTGGCGCTGCGTTGAATCGCGCCAGTTCGATAATTGCGGTCGGCGCACTTCAACTCGCCTCTATCAGTTAAGACCCTCGCATCGCTCTCACAATAATGAACGCACGATATGTGATTTGGTTGCGCGAAAATCTCAAAGATTTTTGCGCCCACCGCGGAATTGGAGAGACGCCGGGGCAGAGCCCACTTGCGCTTTTGTTCCAAACGATCGCCGGTGCCTGTTGTGTCGCCAAGCCATGAATCGTAGCATCTTAATTGCTCCGGCCTTTCATCGCGGTCACCGCTCCACCTTGCGATTGGGATGAGAAGTTATGCTTATCGAAAACGACGATGCCACCGATGAGGATTTGATCACCAGCATCCAAGATCAAATCCGGTGCGGTATCGAAGAAGTGGCGCCCGGCTCGCCGGCCGCGCGGCAGTGGGCTCGATTCTGGGCGATCTACTCGGGGACGATTCGGCGAACCGCGGCGTCCTACGGTGTTCGAGGAGACGCCTGCGACGAAATTTTGAGCGACGTGTGCGTGAAATTGCTGAAGAGCCTGCCGGAGTACCGCCGGACGGCACAAGCCGGCTCGTTTCGTCGCTGGCTTCACACGCTCGTGCGCACGACAACGATTGACCGTTTTCGCCGCGAGAAGCTGCGTCGCACTCGCAGTTTGACGTCGATCCGCGAGGATCAACTCCCCACGGCGTTGATCGATCCGGGGCCCGAAGAGGGCGACATGTACGATCGCTGCTGGACGATCGACTTGATCAATTCCGTGATCGACCTCTTTCGCGCAGCCGACCCCGACATTCGGCTGTTCGAAATGCACGTTCTCGACGGCCGCGGCATCGACGAGATCGCCGGCGAGGCCAATCTAGCACCGCGCCGCGTAATCGAGCGCATTCATCGCGTAAAAGAAAGGCTTCGGAAAGCGGTGAACTATTTCATTGGCGAGGAAACAAAATAGCGGTAGACGCGAAGACTTTCCGCGCGGTCATCGCGACATTCAAGGAAGAAATCCGCGCCGGGTGCGCTGTTGGAACTCGTGCTCGAAGCTGTTTCACACCGTTCGCGTCATCAAGTTCTGCGACAAGAACACCGTCGCCGTCAAGAAACGGAGATCGCGTAGCGGCTATTTCACGAGTTCCAGCAATTCGCGACCGGTCATGCGGTGTGCCGCGTCGTGAGGGCACGCGTACACGCAACTCGGCTGACCGTCGATCTCGACGCACAGATCGCAGGTTGTCGCCTTCTGCTGAACGACCGGGATCATGCGTTCCGGGTTCAATGGATCGGGGCCGAGCTTGCCGGTGTCGATTCCGTGCATGTTGATGTTGCCGTACGGGCAGTTGTCCGCGCATTTGCCGCAGCCGATGCACCAATCCTCGATGATGATCTCGCGCGTGTTCTTGCGGCGAATCGAGCCGACCGGACAACCGACCATGCAATACGGGTCGAGGCACGAGCGGCACGAGCTGGCGACGAGGAACCGGTCAAACCGCAGCCCCTCGCGAATCAGTCGCGTGACGCCTTCGTGCGAGTCGGAACACGCCCGCGTGCATTCGTCGCAGCGCGTACATTTCTTGAGATCGAGTACCAGCAGCGCCTGGGCGTTCATCAGGCCCTGGCTGAGGAAGTCGCCGAGCGGCTGATGTTCGACGCGGCGCCGATCGGCCTCGTTCTCCTTCAAGCGGTCGATGGCTACCTTCACAAGCTGTTGCCGAATCTGCGGAAACTGAGTGAGCAGTTCATTGAAGTCGTCGCCGCGCACGCGTACCAGATCCACGTGATCGAGGGCTGCACAGGTGGCCGTGCGCACGCCCGGCTCCGCCATCGCGCGCACCTCGGAAATGTTGGTCAGCAGTCCGATTTCGCCGAAGTAGCCGCCCGGCCCGATGTAGTTCAGCACCCGCTCGCCGCCCTGCCGATTCTCCGACACCTTCACGAAGCCGACGCGGACCATGTAAAAATGGTCGGCCGGATCGCTTTGGTGGAAGATCACTTGGCCGGGGTGCAGCCGCAGCAGTTGCACCTTCGGCCGCAAGAACTTCACGAACCGGCCGAACTCGCCTTCATCGCGCAGCAAATCGGAGAAGATCTTCACGGAGCGCAGGTGCGTGTCGAGCGCGCGCCGCCGATACACGTCGTCGAGCAACATTTTCGACGCCTTGTTGCGCTGCAGCATGTACAAAACATTGCGCAGGATTTCGAGCGCGGTGCAGTCCTCGGCGGCCGTCACGGTCGCCGCGCGCGGGTACTGGCTCATGCAGGTCATTTCACCAAAGATGATGTCCTTCGGTTCTAACACGGCGACGGGATTGCTGTAATCGAGCGGCACGGGCCCGTCCGTGTGAATGAAGTTGGTCTTACTCTCTTCGTCGCGTTTGTCGCCGGCGCGGCCGACGAGCTTCGAAACGAAACGCCCCAAACCGGACCCCTTCTGCTTCTGCACGTGGCTGATTGGCGACTGAATGCGCACCTCGAACTTGCCCTTCTCCATCACGAACGCGCTCGACCCGAACTCGCCCTCGTTGCAGATTACGTCCCCCTTCTTGAAACGCCGCCGCACGATCGATCCTTCGTTCCATTTGAGAAACGCCGACGACACGCCCTGAAAGAGTGGATGGCCGGCGATCTGCTCGGCGGGCACGACCTCTTCGCCGGCGCGCTTCTTCGTCCACGGCTCGGGCTGCACAAAATTCTTGAACGACAACGCGCCGGTGGGACACGAAATCATGCACTCGCCGCAACTCACGCAGCCCGAACTGCCCATCGGATTGTCGAGATCAAACGCGATTCGCGTCGTGTAGCCTTTGCCCGTGCGGCCGATCACTTCGTTGTGCCGAATCTCGTTGCAGCCGCGCGAGCAGCGATCGCACAGAATGCACGCGCTGTGATCGACGGCGATCACCAGCGACGAGTCGTCGCGCATGTGCTCGGCATTTTGCGGCGCGTCAAACTTCGTCGATTTCGGGAACCGCGACTGCGTCACGCCCATCCGCTTCGCGAGCGTCTCCAACTCGTTCTCGCCGAACTTCCGGCCCTCCGCCCGTTCCACGAGGTGCTCGCCGACGAGCAACTCGGTCAACGTCTTCACGACACGCTCGACACGCGGGCTGGTCTTGATCGTGGACACGGACATCGGCGGCTTGTCCGACAGCGGGTACTGGCACGCGGGCACGAGTCGCCCGTTCACTTCCACCATGCACACGCGGCAGACTGCGACCGGGTTCATATGCTCGCGGTGGCACAACAGCGGAATCGGGTTGGGCTGCTGCATCTGTTCGAGATATAGCTTGTTGGCCGCGTCGTACACAGTGTTCTTCCGCACCGGCACGACCTTGCCTGCCGCGTCGTAGCCGGTCTTAACGAGCGGCATCATCACCTTCTTGCCGTCCACCGTGACCTCGGCCTGCCCCTTCTTCATCAACTCGTCAAACGTGCGGCCGGCCGACACGAGTTCGTCGCCGATCGTCATTTCGAATTCATCAATCGTCTCTGGCATCAGACGCGCTCCTTTGATGCTTTGCTTGCGGGTGCCTCACTGTGTCACGCGTTGCAGACATTCTTCGAGTTCCGGGCGGAAGTATTTAATGATCGTGCGAATCGGGTTTGGTGCGACTTTGCCCAGCCCGCAGATCGACGCGACGAGCATCGCGTCGGCCAGCTCGTCCACCAGGCTGAGTTGCTGGTTGAATCGGCCTTCGAGGATTTCGCCGATCATGTCCACGAGTTTTTGTGAACCGAGCCGGCAGGGCACGCACTTGCCGCACGACTCGTTGCGGTAAAACTGCACGCAGTTCAGCGCCTGCTCGACCATGTTCGCCTGATCGCCGTACACGACGAACGCCGCGCCGAGCATGAAATCCGGGAACGGGATCATTGTGTCGAAGTCGAGCGGCACGTCCAAGATGTCCACGGTCTTCGCGTCCGGCTTGATCGCGTTGCGCTTCACCAGTGCGTCGATAAACGGCTTGGGCACTTGGGAAAGGTTGATCACGGCGGGAAGAAAGCCGCCCGACGGACCGGACGGTGCGATCGCCTTGAGTTTCACTCCATCGCGCATGCCGCCGGCCGTGTCGATGATCAACTCGCGCACGGTCTGGCCCAGCGGCACCTCGTAGACGCCCGGCTTCTTCACGTCGCCGGAGATCGAGACGAACCGCGAGCCGGTCGCGCCGCGCACGCCTAAGTTTTTGTACCACTCGCCGCCGTTCAGCACGATCGACGGCACCCACGAGAGCGTCTCGACGTTGTTGACCACGGTCGGCTTGCCGTACAGGCCTTCCTGGACGGGGAACGGCGGCTTGTTGCGCGGCTCGGCCCGCTTGTCTTCCATCGCTTCGAGCAGCGCGCTCTCTTCGCCGCAAATGTAGCCGCCCGGACTGACGAAGACTTCCAACGGGAACGACAGATCCGAGCCGAGAATGCTCTGGCCGCAAACGCCGTCGGCCTGCGCCTGGCGGATCGCCTCGTTCATCACCTCGATCTCCTGGTGATACTCGTGGCGGATGTAGATCCAGCCGCGCTCGGCGCCGGTCACGAGCCCCGCGGTCACCATGCCCTCGACGAGCAGCCACGGCGTACGTCGCAGTAGTTCGCGGTCTTTGAACGTACCCGGCTCGCATTCGTCACCGTTGCACACGACGTACTTGGTTGCCTCGGGCTCGTCGCGAACGCCGGCCCATTTCATGTGCGTGCGAAACCCGGCGCCGCCCATGCCACGCAGGTCGGCGGCCTTGATCGCGCTGATGATCCATTCGCCGACGCGCTTGCGTTTTGCCTTGACGTCCGAGTCCTTGTCAGCCTTCCACGCATCGACAAACTTTCGGACGACGTCGTAATGCGGCTGGCCCTTGTAGGCGTCGATTTTCCAGGGCAGCGGCTGGCAACTAGCGGTCTGCAGCGGCAGGTGCTCGCCCGACGCGCACTGGCGAACCAGGTACGCAATCTCCTCCTGTGTGCCGCCGCGATAGACGTGGTCGTTGATGAGCACCGCGACCGGCGCGTCGCACTGGCCGAGACACGACACGCCGCTGACGTGTACGCGTTTCGGGCCGATCTCGCTGGCCAACGCATCGAGCGCCCGCTGGCACTGTGGCGCACCGGCGAGGTGACAGGCCATGTCGCGACAGACGTGGACGTTGACCGCCGGTGGCGGATTCTTGCGAAAGTGCGGGAAAAAACTGGCGACTTCGTTGAGCCGGTGCAACGGCACATTGGCCTTCTCCGACAACGCTCGGAGTTCCGGCTCCGGCAAGTAGCCACGACGATGCTGAATCTCATGAAGCGCTTGAACAATCATGGAGTCGTCTGCCTGGCCTCAGGGTCTTTCCTCAATCGCGACGACGCACGCACAACCGACGAGCGGTGATAGTATGTTCGCTCGCGGCTAATGTCAAACGCTCGAAACATTTCGTCGCGGGTAAATTTCGCGTAGAACGGAATCCTGTCCGCTCGACTTGCGAACGGAATGAAATCCGTTCCATGGGATTGTGGCCGAGACGCTGTGCCGCGGCTATAGTACAGCCCGCCCGCTATTGCCGGCGGCCGGCGGCAGCAGCGCGTCGATCACCCGACAGCCAAAGGATCAATATGGCGATTGAGTACACGAAGCAGCCGATCGACGATGTGCGTCCGTGCGGCGACGCGCAAGATGAACTGGCCGCGCTGCGACCGCTCGCGCGGCAGTTTCCCAATGTCGATTTCGCGCTCGCCGAAATCGCGCGGCTGTCGGCCGAGTTGACGCTGCCCAAGGGCACGATTCACGTTATCAGCGACGTGCACGGCGACGACGTCAAGCTGCGGCACGTGATCAACAACTCGTCCGGCACGCTACGGCCGCTCGTCGAATCGATGTTTCGCGACCGGTTGTCGCCCAACGAAATTCGACGATTCCTCACGCTGATCTTTTACCCGCGCGAGACACTCGACTCGCTCGAAGCGACGTTCGCCGACCCGGCCGCCCGGCGCGCTTTCTGCCAGCAGACGCTGGAACACCTGTTCGAAATGGTTCGCACACTGGCGCGGCGATACAGCTTTCAGCGGGCAAACCGCGTGTTTCCCGCCGAGTATCGCGAGCTACTGCAAGAGGTGCTGTACGACCCGTCGAGCTACCGCGGCCGCGAACCGATGGACGCGATCATCGACTCGCTCTTCAAGCAGGGCCGCGCACCGCGGCTCATTCGGTTGACGGTCCGCGTCGTGCGCGATCTGGCGATCGAAGAACTCATCATCGGCGGCGACCTATGGGACCGCGGGCCGCGCGGCGATCGCGTCGCCGAATACTTGCGCCGCCAGCCGAACGTGTCGATCACGTGGGGAAATCACGACGCCGCGTGGCTCGGCGCGTGCCTCGGCCAAGAGGCGCTCATCGCGCACGTGCTGCGCATCTCGTGCCGCTACCGACGGCTGTCGCAACTCGAAGAAGGTTACGGCGTGATCATGGAGCCGCTCGAACACCTCGTCCGCAAGGTCTACGCCGACGACCCGGCGGAGTGCTACCAGCCGAAAGGAACGGGCCTGCGAGAAACGATCATGATGGCCCGCATGCAAAAGGCCGCGGCGATCATGCAGTTCAAACTGGAAGGCCAGACGATCGCGCGAAACCCGCAGTGGCAACTCGACCATCGCCGGCTACTGCACCAAATCGATCGCGACGCGAGGACGATCGCAATCGACGGCCAGCCGCGTCCGTTGCGCGACACGCGGTTTCCCACGATCGACCCGGCAAATCCCTACGAACTTTCGCCCGACGAACGCGCCTGCATCGGCCGGATCAAGCAATCGTTCCTCGCGAGCCAGAAGCTCTGGGAGCACTCGCAGTATCTGGTCGGACTCGGCTCGATGTACCTTGTCCGCGACGATCATCTAATCTTCCACGGCTGCATGCCGGTTGACGAGCGCGGCGAGTTTCTGTCGCTCGAAGTGGACGGAAAGCCGCTGCGCGGCCGGCCGATGTTCGACGCGATCGAGCGCGTCGTCGCCCGGTCGCTCGAAGAACGCTTGCCACGCGACCTCGACTTTCTCTGGTATCTCTGGTGCGGGCCGCTGTCGCCGCTCTTCGGCAAGGACCGCATCACGACGCTCGAAAATGACCTCATCGAAGACAAGACCTGCCGCGTTGAAACCAAGAACCCGTACTTCCAACTCATTCACGAAGTCGATTTCTGCGATCGGGTGCTCCGCGAATTCGGCGTCGATCCCGCGCGCGGCATCATCGTCAACGGGCACGTGCCGGTGAAGGTCGAGAAGGGCGAAAACCCGCTGAAAAAGAGCGGAAAAGCGATCACAATCGACGGCGCGTTCTCGTCCGCCTACGGCGACCACGGGTTCACGCTCGTGCTGGAAGCCGACCGCACGTTTCTCGCGAAGCACCATCACTTCGATTCCGTCGCCGCGGCCGTGCGCGACGGCGTGGACATCATCCCGACGATCACCGACGTCCGCCGCTGGGACTGCCCGCGCCGCGTCGCCGACACGGAACGCGGCGCGGCAATTCGCGCCGAGATCCGGTTACTCGAACGGCTGGTGGAGAGGTACCGGTCGAATTCGTTGCGACCCAGTAGTTAGCTCGTGGCCCCACGCTGTCCCCCACAATTCCGCGCTTTGCCGGAGAGTTTCGAGATGGACGACGCGATACGAAAGGCTGGCGTGCTCGTCGAGGCGCTGCCGTATATCCGCCAGTTTCGCGACAAGCTGGTGGTGATCAAGATCGGCGGGTCGTATATGGAAAACGAGCGGGCGCTGACCGACACGCTCGAGGACATCGCGTTCATGGAGGCGGTCGGCATGCGGCCGATCGTGGTGCACGGCGGCGGCAAGGCGATCACGCGGGCGATGGAGCGGGCTGGGCTGGCCGCGCGGTTCGTGCAGGGCCGGCGCTACACTGACGAGGCAACACTTGCGATCGTCGCTGCCGTGCTTGTGGACGAAATCAACGACGACATCGTGCGCCGTATCGAGGAACTGGGCGGTCGCGCCGCCGGGCTGCACCATCAAACGTCGCAGTGCTTGTTCGGCCAACAGACTTTTCTCAATGGGCCCAGCGGCGAGCGGCTCGATCTCGGCCGCGTGGGCGAAGTCACTCGCGTGGACGAGCGGCTGATCCGAAATCTCAGCGAGGCCGGCGTCGTGCCGGTGATCCCGTGTCTGGCGATCGACGAGACATTTCGCACGAACCCGCCGGAGGTCGAACACCTCCTAAATGTAAACGCCGACACGGCCGCCGCCGCGGTCGCCTGCCAACTTGAAGTCGAGAAGCTCGTGGTGCTCACGGACACGACCGGGATCTGGCTGAATCGCAGCGATCCGAATTCAAAAGCCGCGAGCCTGACCGTCGCCGAATGCCGGTCGCTGATCGCGAACGGCGTCGTCGATGCCGGGATGATTCCGAAGGTCGAGGCGTGCTTCACGGCGCTCGCGGCCGGGGTTCGCAAGACCCACATCATCGACGGCCGTGTGCCGCACAGCTTGCTGCTGGAGATCTTCACCGACAAGGGCGTGGGCACGGAGATTGTGGATCGGCCGTGAACCAGAACGCGCCGCGAAGTATCATCTACCAACTGAGCATGCCAACTGAGCACGAAGCTTTTACCGGAGACGATCATGTCCATCGCTCAAACGATGACTTCGGAAGAAACGATTTCCCTGTTCCAGCATTACGTGATCGCGAACTACAAGCGGTACCCCGTGTCGCTGGTGCGTGGCGAGGGGGCAAACGTGTGGGACGCGGAGGGGAACCGCTACCTCGATTTCTTTCCGGGCTGGGGATGCAACCTGCTCGGCCACTGCCCGCCGCGCGTCGTCGAAGCGGTGCGGGATCAGGTGGGGCAGCTCATTCACGTGCCGAACACCTGGTACATGGAACCGCAGGGGCTGTTCGCTCAGGCACTCAGCGAACGCAGTTTCGACGGGCAGTGTTTCTTCTGTAACTCGGGCGCGGAGGCGGTCGAGGCGGCGATCAAGCTGGCGCGAGTACACACGCCGAAGGGCAAGTACAAGATCATCACGTGCGAGAACGGCTTCCACGGCCGCACGTTCGGGGCTTTGACCGCGACGGCTCAGCCAAAATACCACGAAGGCTTCGAGCCGCTTCTGGCCGGTTTCACCTACGTGCCGTACAACGATCTCGACGCCGTGGCCAAGGCGATCGACGACGAGACGTGTGCCGTGATGGTCGAGCCGATTCAGGGCGAGGGCGGCGTGAACGTGCCTGACGACGCGTACTTGCCGGGCCTCAGAAAACTCTGCGACGAGCACGGCATGCTGCTGATCCTCGACGAAGTGCAGACGTGCATGGGCCGAACCGGCAAGTGGTTCGCCTACCAGCACACGGACATCGTGCCGGACATCATCACGCTCGCGAAGGCGCTGTCGGCGGGCATCGCCTGCGGCGCGATGGTCGCGAAGCGCGAAGTAGCGGCGAGTTTCAAGCCCGGCATGCACGCGTCCACGTTTGGCGGCAATCCGATCGCCACGCGGGCCGGCATCGCCACGATCGAAACAATCGAAGAAGACGGACTGCTCGAAAACGCCGAGCGACTTGGCGAACGGTTTGGCGAACACCTGCGGCGGCTGCAATCGGAGTGCAGTCTGGTGCAGCAGGTGCGGATCAAAGGCGTTATGATCGGCATCGAGCTATCGCTGGACGGCACGCCGGTCGTGACGGCGTGCATGAATCGGCGGCTACTCGTAAACTGCACGCACGGGACCGTCATCCGATTGCTGCCGCCGATGAACCTCACGACCGAGCAATGCGACGAGGGCTGCGAGATCCTCTGCGACGTGATCAAAAACCTCGCTTAAGATTTGAGATTTCACTCTGATGCGTCACTTTGTTGCAGTCTCTGATTTGACGGCCGACGAGTTGCGTGGCCTGATCGACCGGGCCGCGGCGATGAAGGCGGCTCGCGTCGCGGGTCGGCACGAGTTGCTGTTGCCCGGCCGCTGCATGGCGATGTTGTTCGAGAAGCCGTCGCTGCGCACGCGGGTCAGTTTCGAGGCGGCGATGGAGCAGCTCGGCGGCTCGTGCATCTTTGTCAACGCCAACGAGGTCGGCCTCGGCACGCGCGAGGGCATCCCCGACTTCGCCCGCGTGATGAGTCAATACGTGGACGTGCTGGTCGCCCGCGTCTTCGAGCATCGCACGGTGGTCGAACTCGCGACGCACGCGACCGTGCCGGTCATCAACGGCCTGTCGGACCTGGCGCATCCGTGTCAGGCGCTCGCCGACTTGCAGACCGTGCAGGAACTTTTCGGAGCGGTCGCCGGCCGGACGATCGCGTTCATCGGCGACGGCAACAACGTGGCGAGGTCGCTCGCCGTGGGTGCGCACATACTCGGCGCCCGGTTCATCCTTGCCGCGCCGCGTGGCTACGAATTCTCCGCGGGGTTCTTGAAGCGGTTGCAGGCAAAGGCCGGCGGCGGTTCCGCCGAATTGGCGGCCGACCCCGCCGACGCCGTCGCCTCGGCCGACGTCGTCTACACCGACGTCTGGACCAGCATGGGCCAGGAGGCGGAGATCGAACGGCGTCGCCTCGCGTTCGCGCCGTTTCAAGTGAACGCCGAATTGCTCGCTCGAGCCCCGGCGCATGCCAAGGTAATGCACTGCCTGCCCGCTCACCGCGGCGAAGAAGTATCCGCCGACGTGATCGACGGCCCCCGGAGCGTCGTGATCCAACAGGCCGCGAACCGGCTGCACGCCCAGAAGGCGCTCTTGGTGTGGCTCATGGCGGAACGGAATCGCTGATCGGCTACGAGCCGTCTGCACCATGCAATCCATGCGTCCCGACAATCGCAAACTCGACGAACTTCGCCCGGTGAAATTCCGCCGCCGCTACACGCGCGGGGCGCCGGGGAGCGTGTTAATGCACGCGGGGCGCACGACGGTCCTCTGCACGGTCTCGATTGAAGAGTCGGTGCCGAAGTGGATGGCCGGCAACGGCAAGGGCTGGCTCACCGCCGAGTACGCGATGCTGCCGGGCGCGAGCCAGCCGCGCAAGCCGCGCGAGCGGTCCGGCAAGATCGACGGCCGCACGGCGGAGATTCAGCGATGATCGGCCGCAGCCTGCGTGCGATCGTGAACATGGACCGGCTCGGCGAGAACACGCTCTGGATCGACTGCGACGTACTCGAAGCCGACGGCGGCACGCGCACGGCGAGCATCACGTGCGCGTTTGTGGCGCTCGTGGACGCGATTCACGCGTGGCGGCCCGAACTGCTCGCCGCCCCGTGCGTGCTCAACGACAGCGTCGCGGCCATCAGCATCGGCGTGGTCAACGGCACGAATTGCCTCGACCTCGATTATCGCGAAGACGTGTCGGCCGAAGTCGATTTCAATCTCGTCATGACCGGCTCGGGGCACTTCGTCGAAGTGCAAGGCACGGGCGAAGGCGCGACGTTCACGCGCCGGCAACTCGACGACCTCATTCGACTCGGCAAGGTCGGGATCGAGCGCCTTACGGCATTGCAGCACCGGGCACTGGGGCCGATTTGGCCGTTCGGGCACTAAGTCCGCCTCCATAACATTTCACTCGCTGTGGCTGCGTCTTCGAGGCCACGGCCGTCACACCACAGTCACTGTGTCTCTGATGACGGCCTCTGATACTCGTCCGACACGATTGGCCTCCCCGACGACACGATTGGTCTCCCCGGCGAGACTATCGAGCGCCCCGGACAGAGTTCCAAGCGCCCCGGACAGAGTTACGAGCGCCCCGGACAGAGTTTCGAGCGCCCCGGAGACAATGTTAAGCGCCCCGGAGACACGACTGATCGACTATTTGACAATAATGATCAATTTTGGCAAAATCGCTACGACAATATTGATAATTTAGAAATAAATATATAGATTATACATAAATCGTGAAATACTAATCTATTATGAATTATTTATTGCAATAGAAATCATGACAGGAGTTGATCCGACAGTCGTCGTCAAGCCTCGTGGAGCGACTCGCAATCCTGGTTGAGCGATTGTCAATCGTCGCCGAGCGTCCGTTTCCGTCGCAAGATGTGATGGTAATGTTGGGCGAACCGGTGTGCCTCGTCGCGGACGTATTGGAGCAGGCGGAGCGCGTAGGCGTGGCGGCTGAGTCGTAGCGGTTCGCTCGTGTCGGGGCGGAAGATTTCTTCTTGCTCTTTGGCCAACGACAGCGTGGTGGCGGGCGGCTCGATGTGGAGCGATCGGAAGGCGTCGAGGGCGGCGGAGAGTTGGCCGGCGCCGCCGTCGATCAGGAGGATGTCGGGAAAGACTTCGTCCCGCTCGCGCAGTCCGCGAAAGCGGCGGGCGACCACTTCGCGAATCGCCGCGTAGTCGTCCACGCCGTCAACCGATCGGATCTTGAACCGGCGGTAGCCCGGCTTGAACGGCACGCCGTCGATGAACTGCACGAGCGATCCGACCGAATCGCTGCCGCTGAGGTGGGCGATGTCTATGCCCTCGATCGTGCGCGGCGTGGATTTGAGCTTGAGCACCTTCTGTAGGCCGGCGAGTCCCTTCTTGGGATCGATGTAGAACACCTCCGGCTGCACGTGCTTGTCCAGTTCGCCGCGCAGGTTCAGCCCTCTGAGCGCTTCGATCTCGTCGCGGATGCGTGCGGCCCGCTCGAATTCCAGCGCGGCCGCGGCCTGGCGCATCTCGCGATCCAATTCGTTGAACAGGTCCGCCTTCTTGCCTTCGAGGAACAGCCGGAGCCGCTGGATGTCTTTGCGATATTCGTCTTTGGTGATCCGCAGATTGCACGGTGCGGTACACTGGCCAATGTTCGCGAGCAGGCACGGACGAAACCAGCGCCACTTCTCGTCGCCGTCGTTGATTTCGAGCGAGCAGGTGCGGAATTTGAAGATCTTTTGCAGCACGACGATCGCGCCGCGCAGGCTCTTGGCCGATGTGAACGGCCCGTAAAGCTTAGTGCCGCGCTGGCTCGGCGTGCGCGTGAACTCGACGCGCGGGAAGTCCTCGCGCACGAAGATCTCGAGGTACGGAAACGTCTTGTCGTCTTTGAGGCGCTCGTTGAATCGCGGCTGCAGGTCCTTGATCAGCCGCGCTTCGGCGAGCATGGCGTCCACTTCGGTATCGCAGGCCACGAAGTCCACGTCGGCGATGTGCGGGATCATGTCGGCCGTGCGTTGGTCGTGCTTGGCCGCTGCGTGAAAGTACGAGCCGGCGCGGTTGCGCAAGTTCAGCGCCTTGCCGGCGTAGATCACGCGGCCTTGTGCGTCCTTCATCAAATAGACGCCGGGCGTGGTCGGAAACTGCTTGACCTTGTCGCCTGGCGCGAGTGGTTCGTTGGCGTCGTTGGACATCAAATTGATTGTATCAACGAAAAGGCCGGCATCCGCGTGGATGCCGGCCTTGGAGTTGGTCCGTGTCGCCGAACGGCTTAGAACGCGTAGTTCTTGCCGAGCAGATCCTCTTCCTCTTCCTGAATGATGATGCGTGGCGTCACCATCAGGAGCAGGCTGGTGCTGAAGCTTTGCACGCCGGTGTCGGTAAACAGCCGGTTCACGTAGGGGATCTTGTTTAGGATGGGCGTGCTGTACTCGTTGCGGAGTTCGGTCTTGGTCTTGAGTCCGCCCATGAGGACCGTGCCGCCGTCTGGAACGCTGACCGTCGTGAGGACGGTGTTGAAGCTGAAGATGGGGACGACGATTTCGGCCTGAGCGCCAGCGGCCATGCCAGCTCCGCCGCCGCCACCGCCACCGCCACCACCGCCGAAGCCGCCGCCGCCCAATCCGCCGGCGCCGCCGCTCACTTGGAACCGCCGCTCGCCGGTGATCGCCGTGAACTGCGGCGACAGCGAGAGTCGCACGTAGCGGCGGTCGGCCGAAACGACGGGCGTCACGAACAACTGCGTGCCGTTCGGGAACAGTGTCAACTGCGGATCGAACGCGACCGCGCCGGCCGCGACGACCGGGTTCAACGCGGTGATGAACGGTCGGATTTCCGCGGCGACCACGACCGCCGGCTCGCCGTTGTATGACGTGACCTTCGGCGCCGTCAGCACGTTGCCGCGGTTATTCTGTTGAGCGGCTTCGAGGAACAGATAGACCTCCACGTCGCTCAAGAACGCGATGCCGAAGTTGAACGCGTCGCCAGTGAAGCCCTGTGGGCGGCCGTTGCCGAAGTAGCCGGTTCGCAGCGGAATCTTCAGATCGTTCGTGAAGACCGGGCCGCCGCTCGGTCCGATGCCGCTTTCGTTGCGCGGCTGGCCGACACCGACCGTCACGTCGTCGTCGTGGTCGTTGTAGAGGAGATTGAGCGTGGGCGCAATCTGCTGCACGAGACCGCCACCACCACCGGCTCCCATCGTCGAGCCTGGAATCAAGACGCTGCCGAAGCTGCGCAGCGGCTTCTGCGCGTCGCTCTGAATGTCGATGTCGAAGTCGATGCCAATGCGTTCGAAGAAGTCGTCGTTGAGCGTGATGAACCGGACTTCGATCGCGACCTGCAAGTCCTGCAAGCGGCGCAACTGGGCGAGCAGATCGGAAATCTGGTCGTGTACGGCCTGCGTTTGATTGATGACGAGGCTGCGGTTCGGAGCGAACGGCTCGACCGTGCCGGGGCCGCCGACTGTGGACCAACTGTTCGGCTCGATCGTCTGCTGCATCAGTTGGATGAGCGAGTCGAAGTCGATGGCTTGGCCGAAGCCGTTGGAGTTGCGGCCGAGCGACGTGGAGGTGGGCTGACCGCCCATGCCGCCAAACGGAGTGCCGCCGCTCGATAGCGGCTGGCTGCCGCCGAGGCCCGACCCGACTTGCATGAGTCCGACCGACGGCATCGTCACGCCGCCCGGACCCATGTTCGAGCCAATGCCGATCTGGCCGGGCTGAATGCCGTTCATCCCCGCGCCGTAGGAATTGCCGGTGCTGGCGCGAATCGGAATCACCAGGTCGGTGACCGAATAGGTCTTCGTGTACAGCTTGCCCTGCGATTTGAGCGGCGTCGTAATCAGCAGCACGTCGTGTGCGATCACGTATTCGAGGTCGTACTGGCTTAGGATGAGCTTGAGGGCCGACGAGAGTCGCACGCCGGTCAGGTTGATCGAAAGCGGCTTGTCGGAGCGAATGCCGTCGGCCGCCAGCGATGCGTGATCGAGCATGACGTTGATGTTCGTCGCGTTCTCGATGAAAGTAACGATGTCCGCCAGCGGCGTTTCGTTGAAGTTAACGCTGATCGGCTCGGACATCTTCCGCTCGATCTCCCGTTCCTTGATGCTCTTCGTCGAATTCTCCAGCCGGTCGATCTGCTGCTTGCGCGAGACGGTCAAGTCTTCCCAACGCTTTTTGTCGGGATACTTGATCGACGTCACGGAGTCATCGCCGAAGGGAATCGCGGATTTGTCCACCGCGATCATACTGTTAAGAAACGCCTGAGAACTCTGTTCCTTGAGTTGCTTTTGGATTTGCAACTGATGCTGGATGCTCGATTGGGCGAAGATGCCCCGCGCCGCCGGGCTGTCCGGATCGAGTTCCCTTGCTTGTTTGGCAATCTCTTCGGCTTCAGCGAATTTGCCTTCTTTCATCAGCGCATTCGCTTTCTCGACCAACGAAGCCAAATGTTTCTGGCGAGCGGCTTCCGCTGCTTGCCAACGCTTTTGGCTATCTCGCGTCGCCGTGGTCGCGAGTTGCTCGTATCGCTCGGCCTCGATCCGCTGCTTTTCCTGACTGGCCAGGCGGATGGCGGCGTCGAGCCGGCGCACGAGCCGCTCGCTCAATACCGAATCGAGACCGGCGCCGCGCACCTGGTCGCGTGCCAGTTCCAGGTCGTGAATCGCCTTGGCCGGATCGGATTCGAGTAGTTGCCGCGCGGCCTGCACCTTCAAATTCGTCTCGGTCACGAGCTGCTCGAAGCGAGCACGCTCGCGCTGACCGACGTCGTTGCCGGTTTGGTAATCTTTGTCGTCGGTTGCTTGGGTTTGCACGGTGCCGTCGGCGACTTCCGCCTGACCGGCGGTGCGAGTGCCGCGGGCGGCTTGAACGCGGCCCGGCAGATCACGCAGGTAGCTGCGCAGTTGTTGCTCGGTTGCCGCGTCGAGTTGCACGTGCGTGGCCTCGACCTGTTGGAAGAACGTCAGGGCGCGAGCGAAGTCGCCCTTCTTGGCCGCGGCCTCGCCTGCCTGGTAGAGCTGGTAGGTCGTCGTCTGCTCGGCGAGTGAGGCGCGTGAAATCAATTCGTCGGCCTGCGTCTGCTGCTCCGGATGAGTTGCGTGGACCTCGGCGGCCAGTTCGCGAGCACGCGGATAGTTGCCCTGCGTGTAGGCCGCGCGGGCCGATTCCAATTTCAGCCCAGCCGGATCAACCGTCACGGGATTCGGCGCGGCTTGCGACTGCGGCCATGGACCGCCGGATTGTACGACCCACTGCGGATCGGGCTGCGTCGAATGCGGCGGCATGGCGCGCTGCGACTCATCGGGGATCTCTACACTGCCAATCGATCGACGCGGCTTTACGCCCGCCACGCCGCGCTGCGATGGCGTCGTAAGCGGCCGAGATCCCACTTCGGAAAGCAACTCCACGACCTCGGTCGGAGGATTGTCCACCGACGAGCTGACCGCCGAACGAGCGGGCGAATGGCTCGGCACCACGATCTTGACCGGCTCGTTTTGGTTGACGCTTTGGTTGGCAGCGATCCCCTGCGGCCGGCCGGCGAAGCCGTTGCGGGCCGGAGGATTCGAATCAGGAGTGAAGGCCGAATTCTGTGGCTCAGTCGCGGGCGCAATTTGTTGCGCCGGCGGAGCCATCGCGATGGGGGCCGGCGGCGCGGCGTCCGCGATCGGCGTGGCCGGCTGCAAATTGTTTGTGGCGAAGGCCGCGGCCGGCTCAATCGCGTCGGACGGCAGCGGCATTGGGCTGATCTTGTTGGATCGGCCGGTCGCGCGGCGGGCTTTGGCCACGTCGGCAAGCACCGCGTCCGGGCGGTCAGCCATCATGCTGTAACCCACCTTGAGTTGTTGAGCTTGCTTGGCCTTTTCCTCGGCCTCGTCGAGGCGGCCCGCTTTCAAATCCTTTCGCGCGTCGGCGACGAGACTTGTGGCGACTGATTTGTCGCGCTGAGCGCTGCTGCGTGACGTGCGGGACGAGGCCCGAGCCGTTGCACGCGACTTCACCGCGCGGGCCGCGCTCTCGACCTTCGCCGGCGTATCGTCCCACAACATGCTGTAGTCGAGGTCCCACGCATCGACGCGGCGAGCAATCTCAATCGCCGAATCGCAGTCGCCTTCATCCAAATATTGGCGGGCCTTCTTGAGCAGGCCCTGTGCCTGACGGCTCGCATCCTTCGGCTTGCCCGCGGGCCGCGTGGTCGGAATTGCCGCGACCTCCGGCGGCAGCGACGCCTGGGCCGCGGTCTGCGCGACCGAAGCCTGTTTCGCCTGATCGCGCGTCTTGGCCACGTCGGCCAAGAATTGATTCGGCGTGTCGTCCAGCAGGCGATACTCCGCCTTCAGTTCGTAGGCTTTCAGGCCGCACTGTTCAGCCTCGTCGAGTTGGCCCTTTTCAAGGCACTGACGGCCGTGACGCAGCAGTTCGAGGGACTGCAACCGCGGATCGACCGGCGCGGCAACAACCTCTGAAGCACGGTTCGCCTCCTGCGCCCGCGCGGCGGCGATGTCGCGCCGCATCCGTTCCGTCGGATTGCCCATTGCGCTCCAATCCAAGTTGTACGATTCGGCTTTGTCCAGCAGTTGCTCGGCCTCGTCGTAATGGCCGCTGTTGATGAGCTTGTATGCGTAGGCCAACTGTTGCTGGACTTCGGCGTGCGGAGAAGTTTCCGGCGCACGCGGCGCGACGGGAACAGCGACCGGCACGGCTGGCGCCGACGGAGCGGACGCGGCTTGCGACGCCGCACTGAAGATTCCGTGCGGCGAAGCGTCAACCGGCGATTGCGCGGGTGGCGCGGCCGGCTCGGTCCACCGGGCCATCGGCTCGCTCGGCGATGCGGCGGGCGTCGTGGCCGCCGGCGCGGCGAGTTTATCGGCGAGCGCCGGCCCGTCCGTGACCTCCTCGTGACTGGCGGTGAGCAGGTTCTCCGCGGGCACTTCCGGTTTCGACTTCTGCGCGGTCGGCCAGTTGGCCGGCTCCGTGGCTGCCTTTTTCGGCTGCTTGATGGCAAGGTGCTGTTGCCGCGCCTTGCTGATTTCGGCCAACACGTCGGCCGGGCCGGTTTCATAAAAGTAGAAGCTGGCGCCGAGGTCCGTTGCCTGGCGAGCCAATTCTTCGGCCTTGTCAAAGTCGTTGCGTTTCAGTTGCAACTGGGCTTGGGAGACGAGCGATTTCGCGCGATCCTTCGCGCTCGGGCCGCTGGCCGCGGACACTTTGCCTTGCTTCGGCTTCGAGGTGCGCGTGTCGGCGATGTCCTTGATGACCTTGGTCGGCGTGTCGTCCCATCGGCCGAAGTTGACCTGCAGCGAATCGGCCCGCATGGCCAGGCTCTCGGCCTCGTCGAAGTTGCCTTCGCGCAGTTGACGGCGGGCGGCGGCGATCAGTTGCTGGGCTTGGCGGCGATTCGATTCATCACTTGCGGATTTCGTTGTGTCGGACGGCTCGGTCCCCTGCATTTGAGCGAGCAGGGCCTTGGCTTCGTCGCGCACGTCCTGTGACGCGTAGCCGTTCGTCATGGCGGCGGTCGCCCACGATTCGGCCTGCGACGTGTCGCCCTGGCCGAGCGCCTTCTTGGCGGCGTCGAGCAAGTCGGCGGCCTCTTGCCGCTGCTTGTTGACGCGGACCATGAGCGCGCGATGCTTGGCGAGGATTTCCTGCTCGCGTTCGCCGAGGCCGGGCACCTTCGCGGCCTCTTCGAAGCACTGCGTGGCCTCTTCGTAGTGGCCCCAGCGGTATTGGTCGATGCCGCGTTTCATCAACTCCTGGGCGCTGGGCGCCGCGTCGGCATCATCGAAGCCGAGCACGACGACGGCGTTTCGGAGGAACCGTTCGGGTCCCGCCACGGCAAGTGTGACTGTGCAAGCGGTCAGCCCGAACACCACGGCTAGCGTTTTAGCCCTAACCACGCTGCCTCCTTTCACGTCCCGGTTGATGCCCGGTGCGGCACATCGAGCGATGTCCGTCCGGCTCAAATGATTGGCGGTACTAAGTTCAAAAACCCGCTCAGATTCTGCGCCGTTCCGGTGGCGACAGACAGCGGTTTCCCGTCTGACAGGCTGGTTAGGGAAAGGAGAAGAGTGTCGCGTAATTATCCGAGTCCTCAAGAACGGTCAATAGAACTTGAGGAATTTTTCCGAAGCGAAACGTTTTTCGCGGCACGCATCAGGATCGTTCGGCGCGAGTCGATCGCACGGCCGCGCGCGGTTACTTTCGCGGCACATCAATCACCGGCGCGTTCGGGTCGATCATCCAACTCCCGACTTTCATGCCGCCGACTTGCTTGCGGACCTGCTGAATCTGCGGATCTTCAGGCGAGCCGAACGCACCAATCGTGACATAGCTGTTCATCTTCGTGTGCACGGTGTACGCGTCGATGCCCTTCGTTCGCAGAAACGCGGCGACTTGTTCAGCATGCTCGCCGGCCGCTTCCAACAGGCCGTTCTTCTTCAGGTCCTCGGCCTGCTTTGCGGTGTAGGCGGTCCCGCCGTTAAACGTGACGGCCTGCAGCGTATACGCGCCGGGGTTCGTGAAGATGTTGTGCTTGCCGCTGTTGAGCTTGAGCAGCAGCGGGTCGATGTCCTTCTTGGGTTCGACCTTCTTATCGGCCAGCGGATTCGGCAGACAAAACGCGGTGCGCAGTGCGCCGTATTGCCATTGATATGCGGGCACGAGATCGCGCGTGATGGTCTTGGGCCGGATCACGTGGATTTTGTCTTGTAACTTGTTCGCCGCGTTGTGGTCCTTGCAATCGCCGGCGAGTACGGCGGCCGAGTCGTCTTGGCGCACGCGCCCGGTGGTCATGCCGACTTGCTGGATTTGCGTCTCTTGCGGCCGGTAAACAACGGTGTACGCCGCGATCTTGTAGTCGTCGCGCAATTCCTTGGCCAGCTTGTTTGCCAGCGCGGCGGCGTCCGGACCCTTGAATGACTTGACCATCACCATCCACGGCCCGTTCTTCGAAGTGAGCGGAAAATCACCGGTAGCGGCCATCTTGCCCACTGCCGCAGACTTTTGCTGCGGTGCCGCGTCCTGCGCAGCAGCCACGCCACACAAACCCGCGACGAGAGTCCAACCAACGGCCGAGATGATGGAAGTCCGCTTCATGAACTGTTCCGCCTCTGTGTGAATTGATTCGGCGCGGCGATCGGGCGCACACCGTTCCCTTCAAGTGGCGGGGAATCTAACGCGAACGGGAAAACAGGTCCAGACGGAATTCGGCGGGATTTACCAGGCACGCAGCGCGTCCTCGAACATGCTCGCGAGGTCGCTCTCGGTCGCCGGCCGCGGAGAGAGCTTCGTCACGCGATGCTGCGGCAGTGTGCCTTGGACCAGCGCGGGGATGTCCGCGCGCGAGTAGCCGAGCGCGGACAGACCGTTGGGCATACCAAGCCGCCGCATGAAATCGACGATGCGGTCGGCGAGGATTCGCCCCGCGTCACTCGCGCTCGCACGCGACACGTCGGCGCCGAGAAGTTCGGCCACGCGCAAATGCCGTTCAGGGCACGCGGACGCAGTGAATCGGAACACGGCTGGAGCGTTCAGAATTACGGACATGCCGTGCGGCACCATGGCGTGGTCCACGTCGTAGCCGGCTGGCCGGAAATCACGCACCATGCCCGACACGGGATACGACATGCCGTGCGGCAGGTGGCAACCGGCGTTGCCGAAACCGATGCCCGCGAACGCGGCCGCGAGCAGCATCTGACCACGCGCCTCGTCGTCCGACGCATCAGCGGCCGCGCGGTGCAAATATTTGACAACCATGCGAATCGATTCGAGGGCCCAGAGGTCGCTGATCGGATTCGAGCCTTGGTACGCGGGGCGCAGACTCGGCCGCGCCGGCCGCGGGCGATCGGTGAACGGCATTGCGGTGAATGATTCGATCGCGTGACTGAGCACGTCGAGGCCGGTGCAGGCCGCAACGGCCGGCGGCAGCGTTCGCGTGTTCTCCGGGTCGATGATGCCGAGTATTGGTTTGAGCCGCCGGCTGGCGATTCCCGTTTTCGCGCGCATCTTCACGAAATCAAAGATCGTCACGCCCGTCGTCTCGCTGCCCGTGCCGGCCGTCGTCGGAATCGCAATGAGCGGCTTGAGCGGTCCGGGCACGGGCAGCCCTTTGCCAATCGGTGGATTCACGTAATCGAGAAAATCGGCCGGCGGAAACGTTGAATACAGGTTCGCCGCCTTCGCCGTGTCGATCGCCGACCCGCCGCCCACGGCAACGAACGAGTCCGGCTGTTCCCGACGCGCAAACTCAATCGCCGCATGAAATGACTCGTCGGTCGGCTCGACCCGAACGCGGTCGAACAAAACGAACGGCACCTTCTCATCGTTGAGCGATTCCAGGACGGCGGCAACCAGCGGCAGCTTCGCCAACAACGGGTCGGTCACGACCATCACGCGGCGAGCGCCAATGTCCGCCAGGTCCATGCCCACTTCGCGCGTCGCGCCGGGCCCAAATCGAATGTTGGACGCGGCCATTTCCATCGTGGTGTCGTTTGTCATCGAACCCTCCCGCGCATCAATCAGCGGCGGCGCAATTCGCGGCGTAGCACGTTTCAATATCCGCTCTTCCAGTGGGAGCGAGGGCCAGAAAGCGAGATTCGGCGCTAACCGGTCGGTGAAACGTAACGTCCACTGACCCCGTTTGTCGAGACAGTTGCCGCGGCGCAGTACAGGGTGGCGAATGGTTGCCGGCAGCGCTCAGCGCCGCTCCGTTCATTCGCAGCGCGGGCACGGTCTTTTGGTTTGGAGAGCCGATGAGTTTGGCGAGCCCATAAAAGCAAAACACCCGCCAGGATTGCTCCTGGCGGGTGTCGCTTTCGATAAGTATCAATTCAATTTGTCGATTCGCAGACTGCTCGCTTACGCGCTCAAGCGCGGGCTGATTCGATTGATCGGGATGCTGATCGTCTCGGCTTCGGGCACCGCGAGACGGTACTCCATTACGAACGCGTCCTCGCCCGAGTCAGCGTAGAACTCGCGCGACACGCCGGTCGCGCGGAAGCCCACCGAGCGGAAGAACAATTGCGAGTCGAGGTTCGTCTCGCGCACTTCGACCATGATCCGCGTGCGGCGGTGGCTCGAAAGTTTGCTCGCGAGTTTTTCGGCCATCTGAGCGCCGATCCCGCAACGACGATGGTCCGAGTGCACCGAGAAATTCAGAATGTGCAACTTGGCCTTGTGCAACTCGTAGATCATGAAGCCGACGACCTTCTCACCCTGCTCGGCCACCATGCCGATGCAGTTGCGCTGGCGCAGGCAACGGAGAAAGTCCTCTTCGCACCAAGGGTAATCGTGACTGCTCTGCTCGATTCGCAGCACTTCCGGCATGTCGCGGCGAATCATCCAGCGGATGTGCATCCGCACTTGCTGCTTCTCGCCCGTGCTCATGTGGCCTCCTTCCATGGCTTGGCCCAGGCCCCGTACGAGGCGTTTTCCCATCCATGGGAATCCATTCCAACTGCACGCGAACGTCGACGAGATGTGAGATTCCATCTTCTACAAGCCAGACGGTCACAGCAAAACGCCGACGCAACTCCAAATAATATGCGACGTTCCGTTTCGCCGCGCCGAAGTCTGGCCCAAGAGGGGCGGGAGTCTAGCAAATGAGCCGCAAGGTGCCAAGGTGAGATATTCGCCGTCGCGTCCGCGGCAACTTGACCAATTCTCCCCCCATCGCCGACCGCTACAAGACCTCTCGTGTTCAATATCGGCACAACACGACGCGACGTTTGGCCAAATTCAGCGCCGCGGTCCAGTCGCCGGTGCCCGTCGGCAGCCCAAGCGTACGGTCGCGCGGATACGTGCGGTCGTCGAGCTTGCGTGCCGATTGCGTCGGTCGATTCATGGCAATACACTGCCTCCGTTCGTGGGCCGCGATCGATTCGGAGCAATCAGTAATGGAATGGACGCAAGTGTACGACCCGATCGGGTCGCCGTGGTTGTCCACGTTCGTGGCAGCGCTGCCCGTGGTACTGCTGCTCGGTTCGCTGGGTCTGCTCGGCTGGTCGGCACCGCGAGCTGCGGCGTTGGGCTTAGCGTCGGCACTCGGCGTCGCCGTCGTAGTTTACCGCATGCCGTGGCCGATGGCGGTCTCGTCGGCTGTGACCGGAGCGTGCTTTGGTCTGTTTCCGATCGGCTGGATCGTGCTCGCGGCGATCTTTCTCTACTCGCTGACGGTCGAGACGGGCCAGTTTGAAATCGTGAAGAACTCCGTCGTCGGCCTGTCCGCCGACCGGCGTTTGCAGGCGCTCTTGATCGCGTTCAGTTTCGGCGCGTTCGTCGAGGGTGCGGCGGGGTTCGGCACGCCGGTGGCCATCTCCGCGGCGCTCATGATCGGCACGGGTTTCAAGCCGCTGCACGCCGCTGGGCTGGCGCTGATCGCGAACACGTCGCCGGTCGCGTTCGGCGCGTTGGGCACGCCGATCATCACGCTCGCGGACGTGACGTTGCCGGCGGGCGTCGCGCGCGAAACGTGGGAACTGCAACTTAGCCAAATGGCGGGCCGGCAGTTGCCGCTCTTTTCGCTGATCGTGCCGGCGTGGCTAGTGTGGACGATGGCCGGCTGGCGCGGGCTGTTTGGCGTGTGGCCCGCGGTGTTGGTGAGCGGCGGCAGTTTCGCGGTGATGCAGTTTCTCGTGTCGAACTTCGTCGGACCGCGCCTCGTCGACGTCGCCGGCGGACTGGTCTCGCTCGTGCTGCTTACGATCTTTCTGAAAATCTGGCGGCCACGCGAGACGTGGGATTTCCCTGAAGCCGACGGCGCGCCGCACCAGCCTGAACCGAGCGCGGCCGGCAGCACGGGTACGAACGACTCGCCGCGCCACACGCGGCGCGAAATCGTGTCCGCCTGGACGCCGTGGGCCATACTCAGCATTTGCGTATTCATCTGGGGCGTGCCTCAGGTGCGCACCCTTCTCGACGGCGGCCTGTCGGAAAAAGCGATCGCAACTCGCCGCGACAAAAGCCCGAACGGCAAGATCGACCTGAAGTGGTGGGAGCGGCCGAACTGGCTGGCCGGCAAGACGCTCATCGTGGTGAAAATGCCCCACTTGCACAACGCGGTGTTTCGCGACGAGCCGGTCGTGCCGACACGCGAGAAGCCCGAGCCGGCCGAGCTTCGCCTCAACTGGCTCTCGGCGACCGGCACGGGCATCTTGGTCGCCGCGATCCTGTCCGCATTTTGGTTGGGCGTCGGACCGAGGCAGTTCGTCACGAGTTTCTGCCGCACCGCGCACCGCATGCGCTGGCCGCTGTTCACGATCGCGACCATGCTGGCGATCGCCTACACGACGCGGTACAGCGGCACCGACGCGACGCTCGGACTGGCCTTCACGAAGACAGGCGTGCTCTATCCGTTCTTCGCCGCGATGCTCGGCTGGCTCGGCGTCGCGCTCACCGGCTCCGACACGTCGTCGAACGCGCTGTTCGGCAGCCTGCAGAAGATCACGGCCGAAGGGCTGGTGCGTCGCGGCGTGTTGCCTCTCTCCGAGCAACAGGCCACAATCCTGATGGCTGCGGCGAACAGCACGGGCGGCGTCATGGGAAAGATGATCGACGCGCAGAGCATCGTCGTGTCCGCCGCCGCGACCGGACAGCCGGGAGGTGAAGGGCAAATCCTGCGCTTCGTCTTCTGGCACTCAATCGCGCTGGCCGCGCTCATGGGTCTGCTGATCATGGCGCAGGCTTATCTGCTGCCGTGGATGATTCCCAATTAACGGCAATCACTTTTCGCCGGTCATTCCGCCGAACAGCGAGATCCGGCCGTCCACACCGACGCCCCACGGCTGGGCGCCGAGCGGCAATGCGCCGATGTCCGGCTTGCCCTGGTCCGCGTCGCGAAGCGGGTCGGGCCATTCCGCCGGCAACGACTGGCCCGCGTTGATCGCGGAGCTGTCGGTCTGAAGCCGCAGGTCCACGGCAAGCGAGCCGTCAGCCGGCGGCCGGACGAATCGCGGATCGGCCAGGCGGTCGTGAGTCGTCCAGCCCGGCTCGTATCGCTTACTGCTCTCCTGGAACAACGGCGACGCGCGAAACTTGGCGAACAGGTCGCCCTGAAACGCCGGACCGTCCTTCGTCCCCCAAATCAGGTTGCCGCCGGCGCGAAGGTTCTCGGCTTCTTTCACGCCGCCAAAGTTCACACCCGGCACGCGGTCCGTCTGCACCAAGATGTTGTTGAACACGTCGCGCTCGTTGTGTCGCAGTCCTTGAGCGCCCAGCCCGAACAAGTAGTAGTCGCGGAACACCGGCGTCTCGCGCAGCACCGTGTTGTGATAGACGCGGTACACCGGCCAGATCGGCGAGCCGTGGTCGCCGACGAGATGCCCTTCCTCGTGCAAAAACGCCCCCGTCGGATCGGGCTGCGACGGCGGTCCCTTGAACGTGCCGTCCCGAAGGTCAATCACGTTGCGGAAGATGAAGACGCCCGACTTCGGGTCGTGATCGAGCGGCGACTCGTCCTTTTCGATCTGATGCTGCGTGATCGGGATCAGGCACGGGCCGATTCGGTTCTGGTAGATGAAGATCGTGTGGTCGCGCAGTTTCGGCCCGCATTCCAGCCCGTCGTCGTTGAAGTTGTCCACGAGGTTGTGATGAAACTGGAGCCCCTTCACGTGCCGCAGAAACGCAAAGTCGTGATCGTCGCTGAACTCGCACCACGCGAACTCGATGTCCTCGTTCACCGGCTGATTGTTCTGCAGCACGATCTGATACGACGCCGTGCCGCGATACTTCATACTCGCGCGGGAACTCCACGGCGCGGCCAGTCCGCGAAACGCCGAATGCGTCACCCGAATGTTCTTCGACGCGTTCACCAGCAGGCCCGGAAAGCCGCCGAACACCGCCACGTGATCGAGTTCGATACTCTCCGACCCATAGACGTGAATCATCGGGCTGCCCGTCGCCCCGCGCAGCACCAGCCCGCGAATCCGCACGTGCTTCACGCCAGTGACCCGCATCACGTCGTCGCCAAAACCGACGGCAATGGCAAGCGGCAGCTTGCGCGGATCGGTCTCGCCGCGGTAGGCACGGTCGCCCATCCCTTCGAGTTTGTGGTGAGCCAGCCGGATGTGGATCGGTCCGGTCTCGCGATCAAACCACAGTCCCGGCCCGCAGTAGATGCCGCTCTCGCGCATCTCATTCTTGCCGCCGATCCACAGTTCGTTCGTCGCGCGCAGGTCGGCCGCGATGCGATATCCGTGCACGGGCACCATCGAGTCGGCGAAGTGTCCCAGCGCGATCGGCCGCTCGTCCTCAATCCCCCACATCGGTTCCCACGCGGCCGGCAGGAACTGATGCGGCACGATTCGCCGGTCGGCATCGCGATGCGGCCGGGTCGAAACGAACTCGCCCTCCGCACCGCCCTCGAACGGCACCCAGCTCGCCGCGGGAGCCTCCAGAAACTCGCGCAGGCCGCCGTCAATCACCGCGATCTCGCCGGGATAAGACGCGATCGTGATGGGTGCCTCGTGCGTGCCGGACTTGCTGAGCGCCACCTTCTCGAAGTATGTGCCGCCGCGCAGATACAGCGTGTCGCCCGGCTTTAACCGGCGCAAGGCGTTCGTGAGTGTCCGCCACGGCGCCATCTCCGTGCCGGCATTCCGATCGTTGCCGTTCTTGGCGTCAACGAACATTTTCGGCCCGTCGGCCAGCGGACCGACCACGGCCGTCGCCATCGGCCGCATCGGTGCGTGCGATCGATACGGCTCCGCCCCACGCGTGGCGGCCGTTCGCGAATCCTGCGCGAGCGCCACGCCGTACGTGAGAGACAGGCACACGGCCGCAAGCAACGAGCTGTTTCGAGCAATCGCCGTTGTGTTCATGGTTGACCTCCAAGATCGATCAGTTCGAGGTATTCTTGACGCCCGTCTCCCATAGCGTGCCGCAACTCCTGCACAAGAAACAGAACGTGTCGCCGCCTGAGCGCCGGCGATTCTCATTCGTCTACGACAGTTCGGGCACCGGAACGTTGGAAACACTCCAAAGACGACAATTCCTAAAACGATGAGTAAAGCTGCCAACGGAAGCAGCCACCAAGGAATCGCATCCCACGGAGCGAGCATAAAGTAGATGAAGAGACCTGTCCCCGGAAGTTGCGCGACCACAAACGCGAGGATGAAATGTGTACGCAGCTTTGGATCGAATCGTCTTACTGGCATGATCCTGCGTCCGGAAAATGCGGCGGGGTGGCAGGATCGGTCCGCTACGGGAGAACCAACAATGCCAACGGCGGGTCCGCCGCGAATGACTGTACATCCAGCAGCCGAGCGCGCAACAGTGCCGCCACTGAGGAAGTTGGGCCGTACCCCATCTGGAGCCGGATCACCTTCGGCGGCAGGCCGCGCAGCAGCGCCAGGTGCAGGAAGTCCGAGTCCTTCGAGACGACGATCAGGCCCCGCGTCGCTGCGTACTGCCGGACCGTTTCGTCATCGGCTTCAAGCAGCCCGGCCCCCTCGACGTGTTCCGAACCCGGGTATTCGGCCGCCAACAGCCCGACTAACCGGCGCGACAGGTTCTGGTCGAAGAGCAGGCTCATGCCCGCAACCGCCGCTCGCGGTCGGCGGCGTAGGCGAGGCAGGCGCGGATGTCCTCGGCGGTCAGTTCAGGGAAGTCGGCAACCACGTCCTCGACCGACATGCCACCCGCGAGGTATTCCAGCACGTCTTGCACGGTGATGCGCATGCCGCGGATGCACGGCTGGCCGCTTCGCTTGCCCGGCTCGATGGTGATCAGGTGAGTGTAATCCATGAGTCTAGTCCACGCCTCAAGCGTACTCGCGCACAACGCGGCAGTCAAACGGCATCTCTAGCGGCTGCGGATTGTACCAAAATCGGATTCACCGCTCGGAGTCGAGCAGGTGGCAACTGCGGGCCTTGACGATCATGGTCACGGGTTCGCCCGGCTTGAGGCCGAGCGATTCGACGGCGGCGGGCACGATGGAGGCGACGAATCGCGTGCCGCCGCAGTCGATGAGCACTTCGACGTCCGCGCCGTGCCGCACGATCTCGCCGACGCGGCCGTCGAGGATGTTCTGTGCGCTGATGCCGGTGACGGCGTGGCGGGCGAGCAGGATGTCGTCGGCTCGCAGGCCAAACGTGATCGAGCTGCCCACGGCGGCGTCGAGCAGCGGCATGCGCACGGCCGGACCGCCCGCGACGCGCACGACCGTGACGCCTTCGGGCGGCGAATGCGACTCGATCGTCGCGACGAAGATGTTCTTCACGCGAGTGAGCCGCGCGAGCGAAAGCTGACGCGGCTCGGTGAACACGTCGAGCGGCGTGCCGTGCGCGACGATCCGGCCGCCGTCGAGTACGAAGACGTGGTCGCCCAAGGCCATCGCCTCGTTTGTGCTGTGCGTGACAAAGAGCACGGGAATCCGCTCGGCTTGCTGCACGCGCCGCACGTGGGCCACGAGCGTGGCGCGGCCCTCCTGATCGATCGCCGAGATCGGTTCGTCGCAGAGCAGCAGTCGCGGCCGCGGCGCGATCGCCCGCGCCAGTCCGACGCGTTGCTTCTCGCCGCCCGACAGATTCGCCGGCCGCCGATCGAGCAGCGGCCCAAGCGAAAACATCTCCGCCATTTCCTCGACGCGGCTCTTCTGATCGACGCGCGGCCATCGGTGAATGCCGTAAACGATGTTCTCACGTGCGGTCAGGTGCGGGAACAGCAGGTCGTCCTGAAAGATCAGGCTGATTCGGCGGTGCCGCATCGGAACATTGCGACGCGCGGCGGCATCGAACAGCACGTCGCCATTGAGTTGAATCTTGCCCGCGTCCGGCCGCGCCAGACCCGCGATGCAACGCAGCGTCGAGGTCTTCCCGCACCCGGAACGGCCAAACAGAATGGAACATTCCGCGCCAAGCTCGAACGACACGTCGAGCGTCAGCCCGGCGTGGAGTTGTTTGCGAAGTTCGATTTGAACGGCGACGTTTTCCATGGGCAAACGCGAACGCTATCTCAACCGTGTTCTCACCACTCACCACTCACCACTCATTCTTCAAATCTTTCCCCCCGTCAGCCGGCTCACGGCCCACAACACGACGATGGAGAACACGGTGACGATCGCGACGAGCATGTTCGCCTTTTCGAGGTCGCCGCCCTGCCACGCGTCGTAGATCGCGATCGAGACGGTCTGCCGGCCGGGGATGCTGCCCATGACCATGAGCGTGGTGCCGAAGTCGCCCATCGCGCGGGCGAACGCCATGACCGCTCCGGCGACCAGCCCGCGCCACGCGAGCGGTAATGTGACCGTTCGGAGCACGGACCACTCGGAGCGGCCGAGCAGCCGGGCGACGTCCTCGAACGCCGAGTCCACCGCCTCGATCGCCGCGCGGGCCGGCTTGACGTAGAGCGGCAGCGACGCGACCGCCGCGGCCACGACCGCGCCACGCCACGTGAAGACCAATTGCAGGCCGAGGTAGTCCTCCAAGAATTGGCCCAGCATGCTGCGGCGGCCGAACAGAACGAGCAAGTAGTAGCCGAGCACGGTCGGCGGGATCACCATCGGCTGCATCACAATCGCATCGACGAGGTGCTTGCCCCAAAACTGCTTTCGCGCGAGCAGCCAAGCCAGCGGCGTGCCGAGCACGACCACAACGACCGCCGAGCAGACGGAGATTTGCACGGTCAGGTACAGCGGCAGCGGGTCAAAACTCATCGTGATCTCACGAACGCGGTTCGTCGCCGGTGCGGTCGTGCCGACGCGTTGGGAAACTCATGATAGCAATTTACTTGGAGTCGTGCGGCGGCTGTGGTAACATCTGTCTCGCAGGCTCGGCGGCGAGCGATCTTCGGATGGCTGCCGCTGCCTGGGCAATGGTTGTTCGATGTGAAACGACCGAGGCCCGCAGGCGTGGGCCGGCGAAACAGGTGGGAACCGCGACGGAAACTGCCGGCGCGGTTCCGTGTGATGCCAGTTAAGAACGAGTGTCCCCGATGACGCTGATCGTTCTCTTCGTGAACTTTGTGCTTGGCCTTGTTCGCGGCCGGCGTGCCTCGCGCGCGGCGGATCGCGATCAAGACCGAAGTTGCGAATGGGCGCGCCGCACCGGTGCGGTTTTTTCGACCGCGCCCGCTCGGCGGCTGGTTCCGCCCGGTGGCTTGCCACCCAACTTTCCACGCGGCCGCATGCGACCGCCCGGGGCACGAGACCGGTAACTCCGGCATTCACGCAGCACACGACTGACATTTCACCTCGCTCGCCTTTCGCGCACGCCTCACGCGTGCGATTTCGCCGCGGCACGATGCCTCGGTCCAGACCAGACGGGCGGCGGCAACGCTGGCCGGCGCCCGATAAAAATAGAAAGGGGTGGCGTGTGGAATTCCTCCAAATTGGGGCGGCACTAGTGGTGGGCCTCTTGGTCGGCCTCGCGGTGGGGTGGTTCGTGCAACGGCAGATCACCCGAATGCGACAGGACGACGCGCAGAAGAGTGCCGATGCGATTCTGGAACAGGCGCGACGCGAGGCGGAGAATATTCGGAAAGAGGCAGAACTCAAGGTCCGCGAAGAACTCTTCAAGCGTCGCGAGGACATGGACAAGGAGTTGGAGTCGGCCCGCAAGGAATTGCGAGAACACGAGCGACGCGTGCAACGGCTCGAAGATTCGACCGAACAGAAGCTCGACCTGATCGGCAAGAAAGAGAAAACGATCGAATCGAGCCAGCGCAAGCTGAACGAGCGAACCGAGGAGACGGAACGCCGCAACCTGGAATTGGCCGAACTCGAGTCGTGCCAAAACGAGGCGCTGCAACGCATCAGCGGCATGACGCAGGAGCAGGCGCGACAGGTGCTGATGGAACGCGTCGAGAACGACCTCAGCCAGGAAATCGGCGAGCGGATCCAGCAGCACGAATCGCGGTTTCAGGAAGTGGCCGAGCAGAAGGCCCGCGACATTCTCGCGACGGCAATTCAGCGCTACGCCGGCTCGCACACGGCCGAAACCACGACCTCGACCGTGGACATTCCGAGCGACGAGATGAAGGGCCGCATCATCGGCCGCGAAGGCCGCAACATTCGCGCGTTCGAAAAGGCGACCGGCGTGGACGTGATCGTGGACGACACGCCGGGCGTCGTGATCGTCAGCGGATTCGACAACGTGCGGCGCGAGATCGCCCGCATGGCGCTCACCAAGCTCATCACGGACGGACGCATTCACCCGTCGCGCATCGAAGAGGTCGTCGCGCTGACGCAAAAGGAGATGGACGAGCATATCAAGAAAACGGGCAAGCAGGCGGCTCAGGAGGCGGGCGTGCCGGGCCTGCACGAGAAGTTCATCGAGTTGCTCGGGCGGTTGCGGTTCCGCACGAGCTACAGCCAAAACGTGCTGCAACATTCGATCGAAGTGGCGCATCTCACCGGCATGATGGCCGAGGAACTCGGCCTCGACGGGCCGCTCGGCCGGCGCTGCGGCTTGTTGCACGACATCGGCAAGGCGGCCGATCACGAAATGGAGGGTGGGCACCCGCAGATCGGCGCGGATTTGGCCAAGCGATTCCGCGAGCGGCCGGAAGTGATCCACGCGATCGGCGGCCACCACGACGACGTGCGCATCGACATGATTTACACGGTGCTCGTCGCGACGGCCGACGCGATCAGCGCGGCGCGGCCCGGCGCGCGGCGCGAGACGTTGGAAAAATACGTGCGGCGGCTCGAAGAACTCGAGGCCCTCGCCAACGGATTCCCCGGCGTCGAACAGGCGTTTGCCATTCAGGCCGGCCGCGAGGTCCGCGTCATTGCCGACGCCGGCCGAACGTCCGACAAGGAGGCCGCGAAAATCTGCCGCGACATCGCCAAGGCGATCGAGGAGCAGCTCACGTATCCCGGCGAAATCAGAGTCACCGTCGTGCGCGAAACGCGATCCGTGGAGTTCGCCAGGTAGGAGATGAATGTCCCGATGCCCGTCCGAATCCTCTTCATCGGCGACGTGGTCGGCAAGCCCGGCCGCGTCATGCTCACGAAGTGCATTCCCGCGCTCGTCGCGCGCTGGGACCTGCACCTCGTCGTGGCAAACTCCGAGAACGCCGCGGGCGGCTCCGGCCTCGATGCGAAGTGCCTCGACGAAATCACTCGCGCGGGCGTGGACGTGCTCACGATGGGCGACCACATCTATAAGAAGAAGGAGATCATGCCGCTGCTCGACGAGAACCGTCGCATTTTGAAGCCGGCAAATTTTCCGACTGACGCACCCGGCGCCGAGTACACGATCGTGCCGGCACGCGACGGCACGCCGGTAGCCGTGTTCACCGTGCTCGGTCGCGTCTTCATGCGGCCGGTCGATTGCCCGTTCAAGGCCGCCGACCGCGTGCTCGACGCGATCGGCCCTCAGGCGAAAGTGATCCTCTGCGACATCCACGCCGAAGCGACGAGCGACAAGCAGGTCATGGGCCGCTATCTCGATGGCCGCGCCTCCGCCGTGCTCGGCACGCACACGCACGTGCCGACGGCCGACGAACAAATCCTGCCGGGCGGCACCGCGTACCTCACCGACGTCGGCATGACCGGCCCGTACGATTCGATCCTCGGCCGGCGCGTCGATCGCGTGACGGAAACCACGATCAGCTTTGTCCCGACCTTTTTCGACGTGGCGACGGGCGACCCGCGGCTGTGCGGCGCCAAAGTGGAAATCGATCCCGCCACCGGCCGCGCGCTAGCGATCGAACGCGTCATGATCCGCGAGGCCGAGGCCAACGAACTCGCCGCCGCCCACGCACGCTCCGGCGCGTCGCCAGGAAACGTACCGTTCGCGTCGCCAGCAACCCAGGCGTAGCCGCTTCGCGGTCCCTTTCGGCCGCCGCGGACCCGTTGCACGTGCGGGCTGTGCCGCTCGCTGCCGCACTGCAGTTGAATGTGAGGGCCAAACCGACGACGATAGCTGTGACTTCGGAGGAGATTTTCCCATGAGTACTGCGCAGTTCCAAACCACGCTTGAGACGCCGCATCAGCCTTCGTTCATAGTCAGTGACGAACCTGATTTGCCGCTAGGCCTGGAACATGCCAGCATCCTGATGACGATCGACGAGTTGCCGCTCGACAAGCTACTGGCCGCCGCCGACCTGGCAAAGCCATCCGAGTAATCGCCGGCCGAAATGCAAAGCCTTCCAACCAGCCTCTGGATCATTCTATTCACGCCGCTGACTGCGACGGTTGCGAGCGATCCGCCGCCATCGCAAGATTTGTGGTCGCTTCGTCCGATCGCGCGGCACGCGGTGCCCAAGGTCAACGATCGCCGGCGCGTTGTCACGGCGATCGACGCATTCATTCAGGCGAAGCTCGAACAGCACGGCCTTACGCTCGCACCGGATGCCGACCGGCGGACGCTGCTGCGGCGACTCAAGTTCGATTTGCACGGGCTGCCGCCGTCGCCGGAGGAACTCGACGACTTCGTGAACGACGCGACGCCCGACGCGTACGATCGGCTCGTGGACCGATTGCTCGACAGCCCGCAGTACGGCGAGCGCTGGGGCCGGCACTGGCTCGACGTCGTCCGATTCAGTGAAAGCAAGGGATATGAGCGCGACCGCATCCGCGAGAACGCGTGGCGATATCGCGACTGGGTCGTCCAGGCGATCAATGACGACAAGCCGTACCGCGATTTCGTGCGCGAGCAGATCGCCGGCGACGCGGTGCGACCCGATGATCCGCAGGCCGCGGTGGCAACCGGCTTTCTCGTCACTGGTCCGAACAACGACGTGGGAAACCAGAGCAAGCTGGAACTTGAACGCGAGCGGACGGACGAGTTGGACGAGATCGTGCAGAACGTCACGTCGGTGTTTCTCGGTTTGACCGTCGGCTGCGCGCGGTGTCACGATCACAAGTTCGATCCCGTGCCGACCCGCGACTACTACCGAATGGCGGCCGTGTTCTCCGGCGTCAAATTCGGCGACCGGCCGCTCGTGGCCGCCAACGAGGCGACCAACCTCACCGAACGCATCGCGGCGTGGGACGCGCGAACCAAGCAAATCAACCAGCATCTTTCCAGCATCCGACAGGATCTCGAGGCGCTTGGCGGACTGGAACTGAACGTGCGCCGCAACGAAGAACGGTTCGAGCCGGTCGCAGCGCGTTTCGTTCGGCTCACGATCACGGCGACAAAGGGCGACACCGAGCCGTGTATCGACGAGATTGAAATCTACGGACCGGAGCTCGCCGACGGCTCTGATCCGGCACGCAACTTGGCACTGGCGTCGCGCGGGGCGAAGGCCGCGGCGTCGTCGCTGTTGCCGGGATTTCCAATTCATCAGATTGAACACTTGAACGACGGCCTCACGGGCAACTCGCACAGTTGGATCTCGAACGAGAAGGGTGCGGGCTGGGCTCAGATCGAACTGGCCGAGCCGGCGAAGATTTCGCGCGTGGTGTGGAGCCGCGACCGCGACGGCAAATTGACCGACCGGCTCGCGACCGAATATCGGCTCGAATGGTCGCTCGACGGCCGCGACTTCCAAAAGCTCGCGACGCTCGCCGATCGCCCGGCTGCCGACGCTGCGACCGCTGCGAAGATCGCCGCGCTCAAGGCGGACCGAATGAAATTTCAAGACGAAAAGAAATCGATCGACGATCAGCGTGCGGGCCTCGACCGGCTGCCGAAGACGTGGGCCGCGCTGAGCACGCCGCCCGTGCCGCTCAAAGTACTGAAACGCGGCGACGTGCTCACGCCCGGCGACGACGCGCCGCCCGGAGCGCTCTCGGCCGTCGCGTCGCAACGCAGCGACCTCAAGGTTGGACCGGCCGACACCGACCCGCTGCTGCGTCTAAAGCTCGCCGACTGGATCGTTCGCCGGGAGAATCCGCTGACGTGGCGAGTCATGGTGAACCGCATGTGGCATTATCACTTCGGCGCGGGCCTCGTCACGACGCCGAGCGATTTCGGCGCGAGCGGCAGCCGGCCGTCGCACCCCGAGCTGCTCGACTGGCTCGCCCACGAGTTTCGCGCGAACGGCGGCCGGCTCAAGGCGCTGCATCGCATGATCGTTCGCTCGGCAACGTATCGGCAAGCGATCACGCGGAACGACACGGCTGCGGCCGTCGATGCCAACAACACGCTGCTGTGGCGGCCCAATCGCCGGCGCCTCGACGCCGAATCGCTGCGCGACTCCATCCTGTTCGTGAGCGGCTCGCTTGATTTCGCCGGCGGTGGCCCGAGTTATCGACCGTTCAAATACATTGACGGCAACATTCCGGTCTACGAGCCGCTGCCGGAGTCGGCCGAAACGCGGCGGCGCACGATTTACCGTCACGTGATTCGCACGCATCGCCAGCCGTTCCTCGACACGTTTGACTGCCCCGATCCGTCGGTGATGACGCCCGTGCGAGCGCAGACCACGACGCCGCTCCAGGCGCTCAGCTTGCTCAATAATCCGTTCATCTTCGAGCAAGCGCGGTCGTTCGCCGAACGCGTCGCGCGCGACGCCGGCCCGGACGCGGCCGCTCAGGCGCAGCGTGCGTTTCGGCTCGCGCTGTCGAGAGGAATGAGCGAAAACGAAACTCGACAGACCCTTGAATTCGTCGAGCGTTTTGGCCTCGAGGGTCTCTGTCGCGTGCTATTGAACTCGAACGAGTTTCTGCACGTAGACTGACGCACGCCGGCGCCTCTACTGCTCGATTCTCGCGCACACGACGCGATGAAAATGCAATTCGACCTCGCGATCCACCACGCGGCGCAGTCCTTCCACGAGACACGCCGGCTCGTGGTCGGTCTCGCCGATGCGAACGATTTCATCGAGCGGCGTGCCGTGCGCGACGGTGAACGTGTCTTGATGAATGATTTGATCGCCGGCGTCTAGTTCGGGGACGATGAAGTGAACGGTCGCGCCGTACGTGAGCATGCGGTGGCCGTAGGCGTCGCGGTACGGCTGAGCGCCGGGGAACGCCGGCAGCAGGCCGTGGTGCAAGTTGATGATCCGGCCGCCTGCAAATTTCCAGCACGTGGATGGCGGAACCATCCGCATGTACCGGGCGAGCACGATGAAATCGACGTCGTACTGATCGATCAACTCGACCATGCGGTCGTTGTCCGGGTTGCCCTTGGCGTCGCCGACCGAGTGCCAATCGACGCCGAACTGTTCGGCCACGGCGCGGCAAGTCGGCTGGTTGCCGATAACGACGGCGGGCGTCGCGCGGAGCCGCCGGTCGCGGATCGCGCGCAGCACGGCGAGGGGCGGTTCCGGCCGCAACGTCGTGCAAATCGCCAGCCGCGGCGGCCGATCGTGTTCGTCGCGCGACCAGGTGCGGATCGACAGTCCCTTCGCCGCGCCGACCTCCGTCATCTTGCGGCGCAGTTCCGCGACCGGCTCGCGCTCGGCGGGCCAGTTCATGCGGAGCAGCATGGCGAAAATCCGCTCCGCGTCGTGATCGTACATCTGAATTTCCGAGATGTTCGCGCCGGCCGACGTGACGTAGTGAACGATCGGGTCGGCCAGCCCGCGATTGTCCGGCCCGACGGCCGTGATGATGACCTGCATGGTTCGCCTCGACGCGTGGTGACGATTGTAGCGACTCTGTGCTCGTACCGAAATCTGACGGCGAGTCGCTAAGGCCAGTATAGTCCGCGGCCGGGAGCTTGTGAGCCGTTCCGAATGCCGCTATCTTGCGACCGTAGTTCACTTGAGAAAGGCCCACCATGAAGATCACCGACGTGCGAACGATCCCGCTGCGCGGCGCGACCCACGACACCGGCTGGCCCGGCGGCACGGACCCGAACGAGCAGATGAACACGCTGCTCGAAATCAAGACCGACGAAGGACTGACCGGCATCGGCAGTTGTTTCACCGCCGTCCAATTCGTCGAGGCGTCGCTGACGATCCTGAAGCCGATGCTAGTGGGCGAGACGGTGTTCGAGGCCGAGCGGGTGAGCGAGAAGTTGCGTCAGAACAGTTTTTGGATGGGCCGCGGCGGCGCGGTCGAGCACGCGATCTCCGGCCTCGACATCGCACTATGGGACTTGATGGGCAAGGCGCTTGGCCAGCCGGTGTCGCGGCTGTTGGGCGGGAATTACCGCGATCGAATCAAGCCGTACGCGTCGATCCTGTTCGATGACCCGCCGGTGCTGCGTGAAAAACTTCAGCAGCAGGTCGCACGCGGCTTTCGCGCGATTAAGATGGGCTGGCGCCCGTTCGGCCGCGTGAACCGCAAGCTCGACGAACTACTGATTCGCACGGCTCGCGACACGGTCGGCGACGACGTGGAGCTGATGGTGGACGCCGGCGGCAGCGAACAATACTGGCCGCACGGCGTCACCTGGGCACGCGAGACCGCGAAGATGCTCGGCGAATATCAAATCACGTGGTTCGAGGAGGCGCTGAAGCCGGACGACCTTGAAGGCTTCAAAGAGCTGCGACAGAACTCGCCCGTGCTGATCGCGACCGGCGAGGTGTTCACGCGACGCCAGACGTTTCAGCCGTACATCACGCAGCGGGCACTCGACGTGATTCAGCCCGACCTGACCAAGTGCGGCGGCTTGAGCGAGGGCCGCCGCATGGGCTGGCTCGCGTACGATCACGGCGTGCTGCTCGTGCCGCACGGCTGGAACACCGCGATCGGCGTCGCCGCCGATCTCGCGCTGACCGCGGCGATGCCGGTCGCGAAATGGGTCGAGTACCAGACCGGTGTGCCGTACATCGAAGAACTGATCGAGCCGCGTTTCAAGCTCGATAAGGACGGCCTGCTCCCCGTGCCGACCGGGCCGGGCCTGGGCATCACTCTGAACCCGGACGCGATCGCGAAGTACTCGCGGTGAGAATGTCACGACGCGTTCGGGGAATATCGGCCGAACACGTCAGCCAGCGCGTTCATGACTTCGCCGACCGTCGCGCGGGCTCGCGCGGCGTCCAACAGTGCGGGCAAGGCGTTCTTGTGTGCAGCAGCCGCACGGCACACGCCGTCGAGCGACCGCTGCACGTCAACGCCGCTTCGCCGTTCTTTGAGACTTTGCAGCGCGGCCGTCTGGTCGCGCTCGGCCATTTCGTCCACTTTCAGGATCTCAATTGGCTTTTCGTCCGGCTCGACGAATGCGTTGACGCCGACGATCAATTTGCGGCGGGCATCGACTTCGCGCTGGTACGCGAACGCGGCATCGGCGATTTCGCGCCGGAAAAATCCGGCCTCGATCGCGGCGATCATGCCGCCAAGCGACTCTATGCGCCGGAAGTAATCACCCGCGTCGCTCTGCATCTGGCGAGTGAGCGACTCGACGAAGTAGCTGCCGCCGAGCGGGTCCACGGTGTTGGTGACGCCCGTTTCGTAGGCGAGCACCTGCTGCGTGCGCAGGGCGAGCGTTACCGCGTGTTCGGACGGCAGCGCGAGCGTCTCGTCCATCGAATTCGTGTGCAACGACTGGCAGCCGCCGAGCACCGCGGCCAGCGCCTGGTACGCGACGCGGACCAGATTCACCTGCGGCTGCTTGTTCTGCAGCGAGCAGCCGGCGGTCTGCGCGTGGCAGCGCAGCTTCCACGACGCCTCGTGGTTCGCGCCGAAGCGGTTTCGCATCGACTCCGCCCAGATCACTCGCGCGGCGCGGTACTTCGCGACTTCCTCGAAGAGGTCGTTGTGCGAATTGAAGAAGAAACTGAGCCGCGGCGCGAAGTCGTCGATCGCGAGGCCGCGCTTCACGCATTCTTCGACGTAGTGAAATCCGTCGGCGAGCGTGAACGCCAACTCCTGCACCGCGGTCGAGCCGGCCTCGCGGATGTGGTAGCCCGAGATCGACACGGGGTTCCACTGCGGCACGTGCCCGGCGCAGAATTCGATCACGTCGCACACCAGCCGCACGCTCGGCTCCGGCGGGAACACGAACTCGTTTTGTGCGTGGAACTCCTTGAGGATGTCGTTCTGGATCGTGCCGCGCAGCTTGCGCCAATCGAATCCGCGGTCCTCGGCGGCGGCCAGATAAAACGCCATGACGACGATCGCCGGCGCGTTGATCGTCATCGAGACCGACACCTGTTCCAGATCAATCCCGTCGAACAGTGCGTGTATGTCGTCGATCGAATCGACGGCGACGCCGAGCCGGCCGACTTCGCCCGCCGCGCGCGGGTCGTCGCTGTCGAGGCCCATCAGCGTCGGCAAGTCGAACGCCGTACTCAGGCCGGTCTGGCCTTTTTCGAGCAGGAACTTGAATCGTTCGTTCGTCTGGCGCGGCGTGCCGAATCCGGCGAATTGCCGCATCGTCCAAAGCCGGCCGCGGTACATGCTCGCGTGAACGCCGCGCGTGAACGGAAACTGGCCCGGATAACCGAGGTCGCTGTCGTGCTCGAAACCGCGCAAGTCGTCGGGCGTGTACAGCGGCTTGATGGGCACGCCGCTGACCGTCGTGGCCGGCTGCTCGCGCGGCGGCGACGCGGATAGTTCGTGTTCGCAACGTTGCCGCGCGTCGCGGCTCGCCGGCGTCGGCTGGCTCATGGACCACTACACTCCGACCGTGACCTTCTGCACCGGGCTCCAATCGCCGTTCGGGCCGTCGTCGTACCAGCGCAGGCGGTACTCGCGCGTCTCCGCTTGGCCGGCGACGAGCAGCGGCCGCGCGTCGGTATACGGCGATGAGGTGTCGATCGCCAGGAACTCCCACGGGCCGTTGTTGCGGCGGCTTTCGATCCACACGCCCTGGTGGCCGAACTTCTTGAAACGGGCGACCACCTCCTCGAAGTTCTCGCCGTCCACCACCATCAGCGTGAATTCCGAGAACGGACGCTCGGTCGTGTCCGCCGCGCCGATGATGCCCAAGTCCTGGCCGATCGGCGTGGTGTATCCGGGGGCAAGCTTGATGCGCTGGACCTGATTGAACAGTCGCGTGAGCACGCCGGGCGGCCGCGCGGGCGGCGCCGGCGGGCTGGGAAATCCACTGAGCACCGGCATGGGTACGAGTGCTCCGGGCGCTTCGCGGACCAGTTGCTTGTAATCGGTCCCGGTCTGCACGAAATTCTTCAGGGCCGGGTGCCACGAGGTGAGCAGCCACATGTAAAAATCAATGTCCGCCAGCGTATCGGTGACCTCGGCCGGGGCGATGCCGACGGTCGCCGCGTACAGTGCGAGCTTGTTCCGATAATTCGTCAGCCACGGGACCTGTGCCGGCTCGGCGGACGGAAAGTAACGTTGCGTTGCGGCCATGTGGAATCCCTCCTTATGTAGATTGCCCGGTCTGGTTCAAGGCTTCGCGATCGTTTCGATGGTGTTTTTTCGTAACCTATTGATCATAAGACGGTTACGCAGAGACTTCTTCGGTCTACTGCGAGATTTCTTGCATGTAAGTAACGGCTACTTACACGCAAGAACCCGTCACTGACACGCAAGAATCCGTCGCTTGCACGTGCCAGAGCGATTCTTGCACGCAAGAAACCGCCGCAGCGCACTCCGGCACGATTTCTTGCACGCACGCAACGGCGCCTGACATGCACGACACGATTCCTTGCGTGCAAGAGCCGGCCCAGTCAGCGTCCTGCCCGGTTCCTTGCCGGTGCGAGACCATTTCTTACCCGTGCCGGTCGGCGCATCGCATTCCTTCCGGCTCACCCGCCGTTCACTCGTCGCGCCAGCAGGCTACCATCGCCGCGCGTGAATGTCACGCAAATTCTTGACACGCCCCGCGGACGGGTGGCATGCCGTCGTTTTGCGTCGGCATGCTCACCCCAAGCGGACCCCAAGCGGAGCGCATGCCACTCCCCCGCGCTTGTTGAAAGTCCAGGGGCGGCGGTAAAATACCGCCACGGGTCTGGAATCCGTTTCCGCTCAATGATCGTTTGGTTCCGCCATCATGAGCAAGACTCTGTACGTGTACGTCGGAAACCTTGACGCCAGCGTCACGGCCGACGACCTCGACAATTTGTTCGCCCAATACGGCACCGTGACGAGTGCCTGGATCGTCACCGACGAGATGCGCGCGCCCGGCCGCTCGCTTGGATTTGGCTTTGTGGAAATGGCCGACGGCGCCGAAGCGGCTATTGAGGCTCTGCATGAGTCCGAGTTCAAGGGCTGTACGTTGTGTGTGAATGAAGTGCCTGAGAATGAGGCTCGACCGGAGTCCGCGCAGCCGGACCAGGATCGATTCGCTGAGATTTGCGACCGTCACGCAGCTCATTACGACCGGCCCGATAGCTCGGAATTCCGAAAGGTGGTTCATGACCTACAGGAAATGGCCGAGACCGCGCATGCCGAAGCAGCGCACACGCTAGCGGACGTACTTGCTGTTCCGGGTCCGTACTACGATCCAGAGGCGGCTTACAAGTGGTATTACTTCGCGCTCTCGGAACAGGGTTACAGCGTCGAGTTCAATGACGAGAATCACGATCCACCTCACTACTGTGGACCCGCCGGCGACTTTCGCAACGAGTCGATGGTGAGCGATCTTGTCGAAACGCTCGGGTTCGAAAAGGTTCGTTCTCTGGATGCTGAGGCAAAGCGCTGGCTGGCCGAACGGAACCTCTAACAACGGGCTGAAGCGGCGGGTGGGTGGGGCTGAGTCCGCGAAGCCCTGGCCGTGACATCGAGGACACTGCAACAGCCACCCGGCCGCTTCACCTGGATATGCAGATAGGCGCGCCCAATACGCAGCGAGCGAAGCCGTCCATGAATCCACGAGAACTCCTTGACGGGCGAGAGATAGCGAGTTCTACTATCGCCAACACGTGAGGCCAATACGCAGAGGCAAGGCGGTTCCAGCGAACCAGTCGTGAAGGCGAATCCCGCGATCAAAAGGAACAATTCCATGAAACGCACTCAATGGTTAGCGGCCGGAGCGAGTGTCGTCTTTTTTTGCTCCATCGTTGTCGAGCGGCTGTCGGCCGGCTGAGTACCACGCTGGGTCGCGGTGGCTGCCGCACGGGAACGCGAAATGCAGATACAACAGCAGCGGGCGATGCTTGCCGGCACGTACTGCGAGGTCGCTGATAAGGCGCTGGAGCACAACAACGTTGCGATGGCAGCGCTGAACTACCGGCGAGCGACGATCGTCGCACCGAGCTCCGAAGCCGGTCTGGCCGCGGCGCGAGCGATCGGCGTGTTTCAGAAGCATGCGCAGGCTGAGCTGCAGGAGGTCGATCGTCTCATTGGGACACGGGAATACGACGAGGTGTTCCAGTGCCTGAATCGGCTGCGGCGGGATTACTCGACCCTGACGATCGCGCCGAAGATCGAACAGGCGCGGCGCCGCGCTCTGCGGCTGCGGGAGGCGAGCGAACGTGTCGCCGAGGCCGAACCGCGCTTAGGCACCGATCCTGCCGCCGAGCATCCAGCCGCGAGCCGCGTGGTCGAATCAGCGCAGCCGGAGGCCGCACCGGCCCCAGTCGTAACGGATCGTGGAACGCTGGCGTCAATCCGAAAGCTTTTGAAACAGGCCCCCGACGACTCCACAGGGCCACGCCTTCGCGGCTCTGACCCGCGCCGCTAGTGCGCATTCAATGTGCTCGTAGCGGGCACAGCAACTCGAAGCGTCACAGCTTTTTGCATGCTGGGGCGGAATGTCTTGCGCGTAAAGAAGTTGGTGCTCATGATGGCCTCCATCACAAACCATGCAAGGAGGCTGGTCATGGAGC
>Ga0247727_10001626_pt1 | contig 52922 bp, 20 predicted proteins | sample WisWelCaveWW1625_FD_202498 | JGI IMG/M metagenome (GOLD analysis project Ga0247727, IMG submission 202498) | Biofilm microbial communities from Wishing Well Cave, Virginia, United States - WW16-25 | ecosystem: Environmental > Aquatic > Deep subsurface > Groundwater > Cave microbial mat | place... | reverse complement strand
ATAGTTGGATCAATCATTGCGTTTGCAATTCTGAATCGCCCCGATGCGGCCACACTGGTCGTGATCTTCATTCTCTACACGAATATCGCTGTGGTTGCCGTGCAATTCCATCATGTGCCATTCATCATCGGAGCGGCAGTCCCCGGACTCCTCCTCATACCACTTGCATACCACATTATCTGGCGGCGGCAGGAGGTGATTGTCAACACGGTGATGCCCTGGATCATGCTTTTCATGACTATACAACTAGTTGGAGCAGTCTTTGCCGTAAAGCCTGATGCCGCCATGGCGGAGGTACTGAGTTCCTTAATAGAGGGCTTTGGGTTGTATGTTCTGATTCTCAATGTCGTCCGTACTCCACCAATACTTCGACGTGTGATATGGGTACTGCTCCTCAGTGGACTCATAATGGCAGGGTTGACTGTATTTCAGCAGGTTACTGGTACGTTTGATACGAACTATGGAGGACTAGCACAGATGAGCAATTCGGCCTTCCACACTGGCGAGGAAACAGCCGAAGGGGAAGTGGATCAGCGTCGACTGTCAGGCCCAATCGGTCACCAGAATCGTTATGCTCAGATCCTGCTAATGCTTGTCCCGCTCGGTTTGTTTCGTTTTTGGGGCGAAAAGACGTATGCGCTGCGAGCACTGGCGGTCTTGTCTACCGTAGTCATTCTAGCCGGCGCGGCATTGACATTTTCCCGGGGCGGTGCCGTTGGATTGGTTTTTGCGCTCATTCTTATGGGATTCATGCGTTACATCAAGTTTCGGCAACTCGCGGGAATATTTCTTGTCTTATCGTTGATTGCCATCACGATCCCGGCGTTTGGAACACGATTTACGTCTCTAAAGGGGCTTACCGACCTTCTCGATGCAGATTTGGAATCAGATATGAGTGGCACCGACACTTCGGTCCGCAGTCGGCTCACAGAAATGCTCGCGGCAGTCCTGGTTTTTGCCGATCACCCGATCTTTGGTGTCGGCCCTGACATGTACCGTGAACACTACAGAGATTACTCCGAAATGGTTGGAATCAGGCTAAAACCAACGAATAGACAGGCACACAGTCTGTACCTCGGCCTCGCCTCTGAGAACGGCCTACTTGGACTCACCGCTTTTTGTGCTGTCGTATTCGTCACACTTCGCAATCTTGCGAGTGCTCGACGCCGATACATGGATGCTGAGCCAGAGCTGGCAAACATGGCAACGGCATTTCTACTTGCACTGGTTGTTTACCTTGCCACAGCATTCTTTCTGCATCTGGCATTTATTCGATATTTTTGGCTGATGATGGCACTTGCAGGAGCCGCAAGTTACATAGCGCACACTCGTCCGATACCAACACTTGCACAATTGAAGCCGGCCTCTGTTTATTAGCTTTCGTTGATTCTACTTGTGACCGGATACCTCTATTTGTACGGACTCATGGAATGAACTTCGCCCATTTGAATGCCGCCTTATCCGAATCTGCTACTGAATGGGGAGTTTCAACTCGACTTGCTAGATGGATCTTCTGGATCCCGCCCGTCGGAGCAATCGCGATGGCTGCTGCTCGAGTCAATAAACACCTCTTCCGGTTGTTGCTCGCTGATGATGGAGTCGTCGAGTGGGCGCAATTTGTTCTCTTTGTCCTGGCTTGCCTCGCGGCGACAGGAGTGGCCACACGTCTTTTTGCACTTCGAAAAACCTGGCAGGGATTGAGTTATGCAGCTTTTGCATTCGCGCTATTCTTCATTTCAGGTGAGGAGATCGCCTGGGGGCAGCGACTCCTCGGCCTAACAACTCCCGACAGGCTTAGCAACATTAACGCCCAACACGAAATTACTGTGCACAACATCGGTCGGATTCAAGACGCATCCAACATCGCAATGTTACTTGGAAGTGGCCTTGCGATTGTCGTATTCATGCTTAGTAAGCAAATGCGGTTTGAAAGATACTCAGAACATGCGAATCACTTATTCGTTCCGCCATTATTCTTACTTCCCGCCTTGTTCCTGGTCTTTCTCTACAAGGTAGTCAGGTTCACAGTTTGGCCAGAGCCTGGATTCACAATAACCAAATACGCCGAGTGGATTGAGTTTTGCCTCGCCCTTGTTTTCTGTGTCGTTGCAAGTCTTAACTTTCGGCGATTAACTCTAGATAGCCGGCCAACGCCTGAGAATACTGTTGTCACTACCGTTCACTGACGAGTGGCTTTCAGCTCTATGATTTCCACACTTTCGACGCCTTCTGAAACGAGTCGTCAGCGCGAGCAGACCAACACCAATCGCCAAATTCGCGGCTCCAGCCTGTTGCTTGCTGGCCGATTCCTCTCTAAGGGACTGAACTTCCTGGTCCAATTGCTCATAGTCCGTACCTTGTCTGAAACTGATTTTGGCACGTTTGCATATGCACTGGCCGTGGTACAAATATGCCAGCACGTGGCCACGCTTGGACTCGACCGCGCAATTACTAGGTTTGTCCCGATCTACCACGAGCATCGTGACTACAGGAGACTGTTTGGCACGATCGTAATGTGCTTCACCACAATCTTCTCGATTGGCCTTATCATAGCACTGCTGTTTGTTTCCTTTCGAGCCTTGATCGCGGATACCGCCGTAAGTAATCCGACCGTACTACGTCTCCTTCTGCTCTTGATTTTCCTTACGCCACTTCAGGCAATTGACGACTTGCTTGTCGGAATGTTTGCCGTTTTTGCAAGTCCTCGCGCAATCTTCTTTCGAAAGCATGTGCTGGCACCATGTCTCAAGTTGCTAGTGGTGCTTGGACTTATCATTGGGCAATCAGGATTGATGTTTCTGGCGAGAGGGTATCTTGCGGCTAGTTTTGTCGGCGTTGCAATTTACTCGGTGATGTTATTTCGCATGTTGCGACGAGACGGGCTCCTTGCTCACTTTCACCTTTCTGGAATTACCATTCCCTGGCGTGATATTCTTACCTTTAGCATACCACTACTAACATCTGATCTTGTCTACGCAGTGATGAATGGGTTGTCTCCAGTAATGATCGAATACTATTGGGGAGTATCCGAAGTTGCATCCCTTCGTGCAGTACTTCCTGCTGCAATGTTAAATCAGCTCGTTATGGCCAGCTTCGCGACACTCTTCACTCCCTCAGCGGCCAGACTGTTTGCTCGAAATGATCGGATCGCGATCAACAACTTGTATTGGCATACTGCGGTTTGGATTGCCTTGCTAACGTTTCCAATTTTTGCGCTCACATTCTCCCTCTCTCATTCGATTACAGTCTTGTTATATGGCAATCGCTACGCACACGCAGCAATGATCCTTTCATTACTTTCGCTCGGGCACTATGTCAATGCAGCAACCGGTCACAATGGGCTTACACTAAAGGTGTATGGAAAGGTGCGCTACGTCGTCTCACTGAACATCGCAACAGCGGTGATTTCCTTACTTCTGAATGTGCTTCTTATCCCCAAGTTCGGCGCACATGGAGCCGCGTTAGCTATCTGCTGTACGTTGATTATCCACAACATTTTCAAGCAGGTGGGCCTTCGCCTTGGGACCGGAATAAACCTCTTTGAGGTACATTACGGCAGAGTGTATCTTTCCATTGCCTTGGCTACGTTGGTACTTGGCGCCTCGCAATGGGTGCTAACACTGATTCACCACGCTCGTCCATTGACGGTTCCACCTGGTTACATCAGCATTGTGTTGGCCGCACTTGTAACTGCCTTGATATTCCGGCTCAATCGACACCTACTAGACGTGGAACATACATTTCCTGAAGTACTTCGGATACCCCTAGCTAGATGGCTATTATGTAAGTAATCAGGGCGGCTTAGCACCCATGCTTGATACCACACTTGCAACTGATTTCATCCCCGGCACCAACCTCAAAGATGCCGTCGCAGGAGCTAATTGGTTATTCCTGTTGCCTAGCCTGGAAGTTGCACGAATTGTTTCAGTGGGCGTGCCACCGCTATCGACATTGAGCACTCTGTCAAAGCTTGCTCAAAGTGTCACCGTACTATGCTCAAGCGCAACCGAACTTCGGTATTTGTCTTCCTTGGTTGACAAATCAAACTTACAACGGATTACCTCTAATAGAATCAATGACTGCACATCTTTGGTATTCGAGGAACAGAGCATAGATGTATTGCTGATTGTGCCCGGTATTGGAGCCAAGTCGCTACTTCTGAGTGACTCTCTTTGCACCCAACTACGAAACGGATTGAGTTCTCAAGGGGTTACGTTCGTAGACCTCGGATGTCCCCATTCGTCCGCACCATCCGTCTCGACGCTTTCCGGAAAGCTTGCGCAATTTGGCTTCCCGTCGCTTTATTGGATGACTCCTATAGCTTGCAGGGAGATGCAGGGAGCCGTACCACTCACCTACAGCACAGTAATTGACTACTTCTGTGAGAAGAATCTCTATGGTGCTCATTTTAGATCACGCCCCTTGCGTACCGTCGAGGGATTTCTAGCTAGGCAACCGGCTTTCAATCGCATGTTTCGAAGATGCGGGGCCATGATCGTATCATCCGGCTCCCAAGCCACTGGGCAGCCACCACAGTACCTCAAGGGCATTGCTGAGAACTGTGGTGTGTGCATTGACGATTTGGAATGGGGCCTGTCGGCAATGGGCAACTACAATTCGCGCAAAGTCCTTTTCTTTCTCTTTGACCGATCAACCACAATGCCTCGTTTTGTCGCAAAGATAACCCGCACTCCCGAACTAAACTACCGACTTGAAAACGAATACAAGGCCCTTAAGTTACTAAATCGGCTGACCATCCCTCCTGAAAGCATTCCACAACCCGCCTTCTTCGGCCATCATGCTGGTCTTGCCATCCTAGGACAATCGGCCGTTGATGGAGTACCCTTCCGGGACGCTACAACTAGGTCTCCGAATTGCCAACTAATTCGAGCAGCAGTTGATTGGCTTATTACTTTGGGTGCCCTTACACAAGATCCTGATGCTTCCACACCCGCAGACATCGCTCACGTTTTGAGGATTCTCTTTCGGCGGTTTGTGGCAATTTACAGACTTACTCCTGAACAACACACCTATTTGACAGATCAGATTGGCAGCCTAGAAGACTTGCCCTATCGCATTCCTCTTGTATTCCAGCATGGCGATCCAGGCACATGGAATGTACTTGTAACACATTCTCGCCGAGTGGCCTTCCTCGATTGGGAAGCTGCAGAACCGCGTGGAATGCCCCTCTGGGACCTCTTTTACTTCCTTCGTTCTTGCATAGCCACGGCAACTCGTAGTCGACGCGCGCGTAGGTTTCTAGCACCTTTCTTGCAAAATATGCACCATGACTCACGGTTTGGATCGCTCATGCACGACTCGACCAAAAGGTACTGTGAGACCTTACAGATTCCATTTGAGATAGTAAGGCCACTCTTTCTCACTTGTTGGATGCACCGGGCACTAAAAGAAGCTACTCGCTTGACGCCTGCACGCCTGGAAGATGGGCATTACGTGAATCTCCTCCGTCACTACATTCAACATCCAAATCACACATTTCCCGCCTCGTGTCCACCAGTGTCTGTGTGGCCTTGCCCCGCGATAACTAACTCCTAATAATACCCTCACAGCACGTTATGCTTTCGCGTGGTATACTATCTTCTGCTCATACTGCGAAGCAGTCCCCTACACGTTAGCTTTGATCCCATGGTCACAGGAGTTGCACGCGATGGACAAACTTGATAATACGTTCGAAAAATTCCTAACCACACAAAGCGTGCACGTGGAGCCACTAGATTTTCTCGTCAATCTTGCATTCGCGTCCTTATTGTCCTACCTGCTTGGTCGCCTTTACATCCGCTATGGACTTTCTCTCTCGAATCGCACGATTCTCTCGCGTACATTTGTCCTAACTACGATGGCGACCATGCTCATCATCACCATAGTCAAGTCATCGTTGGCGCTCTCACTGGGCCTTGTCGGCGCACTTTCAATTGTCCGCTTTCGTGCAGCTATCAAGGAGCCAGAAGAACTGGCATATCTTTTCATGTCAGTCGCGATCGGCTTAGGCTTTGGCGCCGATCAAAGAACTATCACCACGCTTGGGTTTGTACTTATCGCAACAGTCGTTTGGCTCAAGAGCTTGTCCACTCAGCGCGATCAATCCCAAGACATGCAACTACTTGTCTCAAGCCACAATCCAAAGAAAGTGGACCTTCGATCAGTCGTTGATGTTCTGAATCGCTTTTGTTCATCCATATCTCTAAGGCGCTTTGATGATACCAGCGAACTACTGGAAGCATCATTTGCAGTCCGTCTAGCCGGCTATGCTGAGCTCGAGTCGGCCACGGCTGAACTACACAAACTAGGCGATGATGTCACAGTCACTTTTGTAGACAGCACGCGGATCGGAGGCCTTAACTGAGATGATTGTAAAGCGTTCGAGTCACTCAAGGCCGTTCATCAGCATAGTCTTAGCCCTTTGGCAAAACCGCAAACGTCGACTGATTACAATAGCATTCGCGATTGTGGCCACGTTTGGACTTACTGGGATTGGTGTATGTGCCATTTTCGAACACCGGAGGAACGTGTATGCCCACTTCCTCAAACCAACTGTGGAGCTGTTGAGGTCTAGACCATACATGATCCCACATCACATGGCTAGTGGCCTCCTTGCCAATCCTGAACACATAATAATCGACTTAAAGCATAAGCACTTTATGAAACTGGGCTATCAACGAGACGTTGCCCTTGCTCAGGGCCACCTTGACTCGGGCCAGGATGCATTTGTTCCAGCAACAATTGAACACAATGGAAAAGCGGTCCGTGTAGACATGCGACTAAAAGGGGACTGGACAGATCACCTGCTCGGTGACAAGTGGTCGTTCCGCATAAAAGTGAATGGTGATGATACGCTATTTGGCATGACTCAATTCTCGCTCCAACATCCCGCCACGCGCAATTACATTTACGAGTGGCTTTATCATAAAGCCCTCGCACGAGAGGGCGTCATCTCATTGCGATATGACTTCATCACGGCGACATTGAATGGAAAGCACCTGGGCGTATATGCCGTGGAAGAACATTGTGAAAAACGACTAATTGAACATAACCGGCTGCGAGAAGGACCGATTCTGCGGTTCAATGAAGGTTTGCTCTGGGCCGAACGATTCCAACAGCAGAAACGATTCCCGGAAAGTGAAAGAAATGGGGTGGGTGATTATTTATCAAGCCCTATCGATGGCTTTCAATTGAACCGGCAACTCGCAACAGCAACGAGCACTTCGTTGTACAACAAGGCTATTTATCTTTTGGAATCGTTCCGACGTGGAATGCTCTCTACGAGCGAAGTATTTGACACCGCAAAATTGGCCAAGTATTTTGCTATGGCTGACCTCATGGGTGCAAAGCATTCAACGATGTGGCAGAACACTCGCTTTTACTACAATCCTGTTACGTCGCGACTCGAACCTGTCCCATTCGACGCAAACTGTGGAAAACCAACTATTTCACTCAATGGAACAATCAACACTCTAGATCTAGGTTCACCATCGGTTGTCCTCAGCGAATCGCGTTCTGGATTTTTCCGCGATCAGTATTTTTTCAGGGAGTACGTCTCGACTCTCGAACGCGTTTCGGAATCGGATTACCTCGATGCGCTGCTGGGCACAGTTGATGACGAATTACAGAAGAGGCTCAGGATTATCTACAGCGAATTTCCGTCTTATCAATTCGACAGCGATGTGCTCTATAGGAACCAACGATACATTAGGTCTGTGTTGCACCCTGTAAAAGGCCTTCATGCGTATGTGGCTTCACGATCTGACACAGACGTCACCGTGGAGATTGGTAATATCCATGGTCTCCCACTTGAGGTACTAGGTATTAGTAACAGCAAGATGCACCTCCCTGTCGGCTCAGAGCCACGGATACTTCCCGCGAAACGCAAATCAGACCCGGTTGCTTTTACAAGAGTTCACTTCGAACTTCCTGACGGAATGAACTGGACTGACGACTTAGTTAGTTCACTCCGCGTGGAATACAGAGTTCTGGGCTCACGATCCAATCGGCGCGAGAGCATATTTCCGTGGTCATACCTTGGCGACAATTCTGGGACCAGTGATTTCATTCGGCAGCGTCCCAATGCAGACACCTTTGATTTCATGGTAGTAGATACTTCGACACAGGAGATAATCGTCTCACCTGGTACATGGACACTGGAGCGTAGCTTGATCATACCTGCGGGATACACTGTTCGTTGCATTGGAGCTACACGCTTCGACCTGACGAACTCAGCTCGCATTATGTCGTATTCACCAATGCAGTTTCATGGCGGCGAGGATAGTCCGATCATGATTGAATCATCGGATGGTACCGGGCAAGGACTGATCGTACAGGCCGCCGGTTCAAAATCTGGTTTCACACATGTAACTTTTCGAAATCTAACAAATCCGTCGCAAAGTGGTTGGCAGCTAACTGGAGCAATTACGTTTTACGAGTCTCCCGTCGAATTTACTCATTGTCGATTTATTGGAAACTCGTGCGAGGATGCATTGAACACAATCAGGTCATCATTCCTGATCCAGGATTCCGTATTCAGTAATACTGAGGGAGACGCATTTGACGCTGATTTCTGTCACGGTACTCTGCGTAATGTTTCCTTCTTCAATCTTGGAAATGACGGCATCGATGTTTCTGGAAGTGAAATACGCGTCGAAAACGTTCTCATTGACAGGGCAGGTGATAAGGGACTCAGTTCCGGTGAAGGAAGCCGCACAACAGTCGACCGCCTCGACGTTCGGAATTCTGAAATCGGCGTTGCGAGCAAAGATGTATCAGAACTCACGATAGACAATCTCACGGTGTCACAATGTAGGATTGGAATAACCTCATATCAAAAGAAGCCCGAATTCGGAGCAGCGTCGGTTACTGCCGATCGAGTTTCAATGAGCAATGTTGAAGTTCCATATTTGATTGAGGACAAGTCTCACGTAGTGGTCAACGGAAAACGACAAGAGGCAAGTCGGGAGAATGTCAAGGCTATGTTGTACGGAGCACAGTATGGAAAAGCCTCACGGTAGCGAGTCAGTGTACCGCTGTGAACGCAAGTTTGCTACTCGGGATCTTACACGGAAAGACGTCGAACACCTGATACGACACCACCCTGCGGTGTTTGCTCAGAGGTATTCACCGCGTTGGGTTAATAACTGTTATTTGGATTCGCATCGAATGGATGCATATTGGGAAAACGTAGATGGTGTAATGAATCGAGTCAAAGTGCGTGTGCGATGGTATGGTGCTTTGTTTGGCGACATCCCACACTCCTCATTGGAATTCAAGATCAAGAAAGGAAGTGTGGGACGAAAGGACCAGTACCGGTTAGGAGCTTTCAAACTGAATAACACTTTTGATCATGAAACTCTAAAAGTGCTCTTTGCAAAGTCGCAATTACCCACAAGTGTTCAATTGCACTTGCAGTGCATGGAACCTGTCTTGATGAACCGGTACAGGCGGAGTTACCTTGAATCATTCGATCGTAAGTGGCGGCTTACCGTCGATACCGATCTGCAGTATTTCGCAGTTTGGCCCAATCGAAATACATTCTGCCAAACAGTTCGCGATCAAGAGTTGGTCGTACTCGAACTAAAACACTCACCGGCCGATGACGAACAAGCTTCGACGATTACCAGGTTTCTCCCGTTACACCTCACTCGCAATTCAAAATACGTTAGCGGTATTGCACAAGCATATGCGTAACGTGGACCTAATAGTCAACTAGTGCGGGGTCTTAGATGTGTGGTGTTTGTGAGGCTCACACAATCACCTGCGTCTGACAGGTAATTGCTTTGCGGATGAGGCTAACATGATAGTTGATTCCAACACGATAGCCGCCCCCAGGTGTATCGACTACGATCTTCACGGAATCGTAGGAATTAGATTGCTCGATGCTGCGACCGGTGATTTGCGATCGATTGCACAACAGCTTGGATTAACTCAGTCACACCTCGCTCGCGATCCCGATATCACAATCCGATTTGTTGACACCCTAAAAACGTCGTCGAAATTGACACTCATGGGCACCGACGACTCGGGATTTACAAACGATGCGTTCCTAGTGCTCAGAAGTAAGCATAAATCGCAAGCACGAGTTCAAATCAATTTGTCACAGGTAGGGAACCAATGTGAGATCTTATGCGAGAGAGGCTTGCGATCCGTTCCGCTGCTTATTCCAATCCTCAATCTGACCGCGCTTGGCAAAGGGACGTTACCACTGCACGCCTCAGCCTTTACATATAACGGCTGTGGATGTATCGCGACGGGTTGGTCGAAAGGAGGAAAGACCGAGACGCTCCTAGCATTCATGGCCAAAGGAGCCGAGTACATCGGAGACGAATGGGTTTACGTATCCAACAATGGTAAACACATATTTGGGATTCCCGAACCGATCCGAGTTTGGGAATGGCATTTGAACGAGCTGCCTAAACTGTGGGCATTGGTCGGGGGTAAGGATAGAACGCGCCTGCGAACAATCAAGTTGCTGCAGTCTGTGGAACGGGTAATGTCTGCGAGGTCTGGCAATAGTTCCGCCCTACTCAAGGCAATGCGTCGCATAATGCCGCTGCTCAAACGCCAGATGTTTGTTGACATGACTCCCGATCGATTATTTCAACAGTCGTCTGTTAGGTTGTCCGGGAAGTTTGATCGCTTGTTTTTTGTGGCGAGCCATGAGGATGCAGATGTGACAGTGCGGCCCATGAAACCCGATGAAGTCGCACGGCGGATGGTCTTCTCACTGCAACACGAACGGCAGGACTTCATGAGCTACTACATGAAGTTTCGTTTTGCATTCCCTGATGCGGCTAATGCGCTAATTGATAACGCGGAAGACATCCAGCGACAGATATTGCTACGAGTCCTGGCAAACAAGCCAACTTTCGAAGTAATGCATCCTTATCCAGTTGCGATTCCTGCACTTTTTGATGCCATAAGTCCATTGTGTAGTTAGATCTGGATGAGCAAAGGGATGAACTGTCCGTCAACTCAGTTCGATAAGTCGCTGAATGCATACTCACAACTAGCATTAAGCGCTGCCGAAAGTATCGGTTCAGACGAATTCCTTCAAGCATCGCGGCGGGTTGACTGGCGATTCTTGTTGCCTAACTCCGCGTTACGCCATGTGGCATATTTTGGGCCACAATGTGGATCACTGCATGACTCATTGAGGTTGTTTAGTGAATCTCTAAGTGTTATCACTGGCGGTCGTGATGACATCGTACACGGGCCAGACGTTGTAGTGTTGTGTAATCCTACATGGAACGTACTTCAGTTGTCTGTGACGTTCATGAATCCCGGCGGTGTGATATATGTCGAGACGACTAATCGGCAACATGTTTCACTTCCACGAGTCACACGACATCCGGGACCACGTGGTTTTGCTGAGTATGTAGATTGCATGGAACAATTAGGGCTTACAGCAATCCAAGCTTTCTGGAATTGGCCGGACTTTGAATCCTGTTTGGAAATCGTTCCGCTATGTGATCACAAGGCGATCAACTACGCGTTATCGCGCCGAGGCAGGGGCGTGGGTGCGACCCTAAAAACGGCTGCTGTTCGCTGTCTTCTGGGGTTTGGGGTGCTGCCCCACTTTGTGCCATGTCTAAGCTTTGTAGCGGCGAAGAACTGGTAGTGTTCAAAGATGAATGCAATCCTCAAATTCTTGGATGAGAACCGCCAGCGATTAGATCTGGAACGAATCGGCGTTCGCGGTGAACTTTCATTTGTAATGGTGACCCCGCGATTTCGTGCTTCCAGTCATGTTGTCTTCATTATTTTAGTCGAGGGTCGATCAGAGCCCGTGCTCGTTGTAAAGGTGCCGCGAATCCTCGGAGGCAACTCAAGTGTTGAACGTGAGGTTCACAACTTACGGTTGGCCCAGATGGTACGTCCCACAGGCTTTGATTCAATTCCGTTCGTGGTTGCCTTTGAAGAAAGTCAGGGACATGCGTTGCTTGTTGAAACCGCGCTCGACGGTAGCCCCATGGACACGACTTCAATTCGGGGCGATTTCGTGGGTTGCTGCAATAGCGTTACGAATTGGTTAGTAGAGCTTCATCGTTGTCGGTTACCGAATTCCCCGTTGGATTCAAATTGGTTCGACCGTCTAGTCGAGGAGCCACTTCGTCGACTCGAGAGCGTGTTTGGTTCTCATTCAGAAGAGAAACTGCTGTTTTCACAAACACGGTCCTTGGCGTCTTCGTTAGCAATGGAGAAAGTCCCCCTAGTGTTTGAACACGGTGATCTTAGCCATCCGAATGTGTTGTTGCTTAGGCGCGGTGGGATTGGTGTGTTGGATTGGGAGCTTGCTGAACCGCAGGGACTTCCAGGAGTGGACCTGTTTTTCTTTTTGGCATATGCGGCGTTCTGCCGACATGAGGCTCAAAAGACTGGGATCCATGTTCCTGCATTTCGGGATGCGTTTTTTGGGAGATCCGCTTGGGGGATCCAACATGTTTTGAAGTACGCTGACCAGGTTGGATTGGCGATGAGGTTTTTAGCACCATTATTCGTCCTATGCTGGGCCCGTTATTTGTCGGGGTTGGTTCTGAGAATCACCGATGGGGGAGGCACTGCGAAGCGGATCGGACCCGAAACTGCGGCTTGGCTGAGAACCAACCGATATTACGCGCTCTGGAAATATGCTCTGGAGAATTGCTCAGAGCTTGATTGGAGCCATTCGTACCAAATGCAGCGGAGGAGCACTTAGGATGCGCATCCTTTACTTGACGAATGACTTTCCATATCCACTGACAAGTGGATACTTGCGCCATTACTTCCTAATCAAGGAGCTGTCGCAGCGTCACACAATTACACTCTTGTCCATTGTTGGGCAGACATTTGAAACTTCTAATATTCGAGCTATGTCGCCGTTTACAGAGCAGGTGTTCACCTTTCAGTCTGCCAAAAAATCCAGGTCATTGCATCGCAAGGCGATTAGTCAGGTGCGTCAACTCACTGGTGGCGATGGGGCGGTGCGTCAAATGGGCGAGGCGATCCAACAACTGGTTCTTAAGCAACGCTTCGATGTTGTGCTTTGCAGCGGAAAACAAACGTATCCCGCTATCCGACGACTGGGCGGCCTGCCGGTTGTTGTCGATATGTGCGATGCGACATCAGTGCGGTTGCGAGGTGGCATGCGCTACGTCAGCCTTCCCAAGCGACTCCTTCAACTACCAGGATACTGGCATGTACGTCGCGTTGAGCGTGCATTGATTCGCGATGCTGCGCATTTACTTTTTGCGTCCTGCAGGGATCGTGAGGCATTGATTGGTTCATCAGGGAATCATGCAACCGTTGTCCCCAATGGAGTGGATCTTGAGTATTGGAAGCGTACATCGGGTGAGCGGGGCAAAAACGCGATCATTTTCACGGGGGCAATGAACTACGGACCAAATACTGATGCCGTCATATATTTGATCGAAGAGATTCTTCCGCTGGTCAAGCGTTCCGTGCCCGATGCGGAATTGATCGTAGTTGGACGCGACCCAACAGCCAAACTCTTGAGCCTTGGATCACGGCCCGGCGTGACAATTACTGGATTCGTTGACGATGTTCGTCCATACCTGGAACGGGCAACTGTCTTTGCAGCACCATTGCGATTTGGGGCCGGAATCCAAAACAAGCTGCTCGAAGCAATGGCAATGGAAATTCCAGTGATCGCATCGCCTCTGGCTGCGGATGGTCTTCGTACGGAAGAGGGAGACTGTCCACCAGCACAGATCGCCCAGGGTCGTGATGAGTTCGTTCAACTCATCGTGCAGCAGCTCACCAAGCGGGCGATCGACGCCGCACCGGACTCGGCCGGTCGGCGATTCGTCGAGCGACACTTTGTTTGGAAGCATAGTGCAGAAAAAATGACCGAGATATTTGGCAAAGTGACAACCGGAACTAGATAACGAGATGAGCATGTTTTCTGTTGCACTCATTGGCCCGGACGGTGCCGGGAAAACTACTGTTGGACGTCGGCTCGGAAACGTTCTGCCGCTTCCAGTCAAATACATCTACATGGGAATTAACCGCGATTCGAGCAACCACATGCTCCCCACCACGCGGCTGATTCGAGCAATTAAGCGGTTTTGCGGTGCGAAGCCTGACACCGCTGGTCCGCCGGATCCGAACAAGGCGAAGGTGCGCCCTAAGGGTCTTGTGAAAGCGGCCTGGTCCAGCCTCAAGGCCGGTCTTCGACTTGCGAACCAACTGAGTGAAGAATTCTTTCGGCAATCACTGGCGTGGTATTATCAGCGGCGTGGGCACATTGTGTTATTCGACCGCCATTACTTCGCAGACTATCACGCCTACGATATTGCGTCCGGACCTCGCGAACGGCCCCTAAGCCGCCGCATACACGGGTTTGTTCTGTCTCGATTTATGCCCAAACCCGACTTAGTGATTTATCTCGATGCACCAGCCGAGGTACTTTTTGCCCGCAAGGGAGAGGGAACAATTGAAGCGCTGGAAAGAAGGCGGCAGGATTACCTGCAACTTCAAGGGCTCGTGAAACGCTTCATTTTGGTCGATGCGGCGCAAGCGGAGGACGATGTGACGCGCGAGGTGACCAAGCAGATCTGGGACTTCTATGAGGCCAGGACTGCAAAACCAGCGAAACCGCAAAATGTCCACGTGTAAGAACGGCAGACCCACAATTCTGGTGAGTGACGCCGGACGCGGAAGTGCCATCGCAATCATTCGATCGCTCGGCCGCAAAGGATGGCGAGTGCTCGCGGCTGACTCAGATCCATCGAGTCTTGGCTTCCGCTCGCGGTACGCAGCCGAACATGTACTCTATCCGCCGCCGGCGGAGTGCCCCCTTGGTTTTCTCAATGCAGTACTCTGCGCGGTTAGTGAACGTAAAGTGGATTTGGTTATCCCGGTAACGGATGCCGCTATCTTGCCACTTTCTGAGGCGCGAAGCGAGTTTGCAGGGCTGTGCAAATTGGCAATCCCGGATGCCACCGCACTGGATATTACGACCAACAAGCTCAAGACGGTCGAACTCGCCGAAGAACTTGGTGTGCCTACGCCACGAACCCATTTGGTTCATACAGCAAAGGAAGCGGTCGATCTCGACGGTGAATTGTCCTGGCCGGTCGTATTGAAACCTCAAGTGTCGCGGCTCTATCGCAACCACGATTCGATCGAAGCATTCACTGTCTGTTACGCCGAAAACCCCGTGCAACTATTTGAACGCATGAAGCGATTTGAGGGTCGTTGTCCGGTACTTTTGCAAGAATACTGCCGCGGTGTTGGGAAAGGCGTTGAGTTGCTACTTTTCCAGGGGCGACCGCTTGTGGCTTTTCAACATCGGCGGTTGCGTGAGGTTCCCATTAACGGCGGCGCAAGCTCGTTGCGTCAAAGCGAGCCCCTCGACCCGATGATGTACGACTTCGCGATTCGACTCATGAAGTCGCTCAACTGGACGGGTTTGGCGATGGTCGAGTTCAAAGTCGGCAACAAGGGTCCAAAGTTGATGGAGATCAATGGCCGTGTGTGGGGATCACTCCCGCTGGCTGTTCATAGTGGAGTGGATTTTCCATGCCGGCTGGCAGAACTCTATCTCAATGGCCCTCCAAGTTCGGATGTATCGCCCCAAACTACATATTCCGTCGGTGTCCGTTCACGAAACCTCGAACTCGATTTGATGTGGATCGCCACCGTGTTGCTTGGCAAGCAACGCTATCCTTTTCTTTCGATGCCCAGCCGGTTCCAAGGAGTGGCGGCATTGGTTGGTCTACTAAGCCCGGCTTGCAGATTTGATGTCATGTCCTGGGAGGACCCCCGACCCGGGCTGGCTGCCATTCCCAGGATCGTGCAGAAGTTTGGGAGCAAACTGCGAGACTCAACCTAGAGAAGAGGTCGTTGTGTGGGCAAAACAATTCCTTAGGGTCGCGGCCAGAACCGCCGCATTTTCCGGGTTTGTAACCCTGCTCGAGCAATTAGGGCGCGAGCGGCCAACCTTGTTGCGCGTTCTCACCTATCATCGGGTGGACCGGCCCGATGCACATCCCAGACTTTGGCCTGGTCTCATTAGCGCCATTCCCTCTGAGTTCGAGCAGCAGATGGCCTTCCTAGCGGCCAATTATCATGTCGTCTCAATGGAAGAAGTACTGGATGCAATTCGAACTCGCTCCGGATTGCCGGCTCGATCAGTTCTCATAACCTTCGATGATGCCTATCGCGACTTTGCCCAAAACGCTTGGCCCATCATGAAGCAATATCGGCTCCCTGTTACGCTGTTCGTCCCAACAGCCTATCCCGATCAGCCGACTCGGACCTATTGGTGGGACAGACTTCACAATGCCGTAACTTTGGCAGCAGGACCAGATAAACTTCATACACCACTGGGATGTTTATCTCTGGCGACTGCAGCCCAAAGAATTCAATCGTTTAATTCGCTCAAGGATTATCTGAAGACATTACCTCATGATGGTGCGATGGCGCACGTCGACCAAATCTGTGAGGCTTCGAAGGCGCCCGGTGCTGGACATTCCGTGCTAAGCTGGCACGAACTGAGAGAACTAAGTCGCGAAGGTGTAACAATGGGTGCTCACACTCAAACCCATCCAATTTTGAATTGTGTATTACCTGAAGTGGCAGAAACCGAAATCACCGGATCACTTTCTGACCTCCATCGCGAAATTGGGCCAGTTCCTCCTGTGTTCGCCTACCCAAGCGGCGGATTCAATGACCAAACAATCAAGATCCTGGAACAGGCCGGGGTTTTCTTGGCAGTTACCACGCTAGGTGGCGTCAATGACCTTCAATGTGCAGACTTGTTTCGCATTCGCCGAGTCAATGTAAGTACCTACACAACCCACCAAATCTTTCGTGCAAAGCTGCTCGCCTGCACGACATGCCTAAATCGTTGGCAAAAAATGGCTTATCGATAATGCGCCGAATGGTGTACAGTTGGTTTGCGCTCTGTTAATTTATTCTCGCGCAACTGGGTAGGTCCAATCTAGGATCTCCCCATATCTTCAACTGCTTCCAAACCATAACCCACTACCACATCGTTCCTTGTAACAAGTAGTACAAACCATTTCGAGAAGTGGGTACGGAATCTGCCCCGCTTTCGCAGACTCGCCGCCCGCCCTTGTTGGGCATTACTTGCAAACGAGGTGGCGTTTTCATTGGGGACGCTCCGACCAGCCAGGGGGGAATCTTCCAATGACAGGCTGCGCCGGCTTGACCGAAAGTTCACGTCAATTCTCAGACATTCTGCCCGCTTCGGGGTCGGAAAATTCACCACCAAGGTCGGTTCTCGGATCAACGGCTCAACTACGAAGTATGTACAGTCAACCAGCCTGTGCGGATTATTTTATCCAACTTATCCATTTTGTCTATTTTACTTGTCGTTCGTTGTTGTTATCTTCGATGGCCATGTTGACATCGGTGGGCAGAGATGCCCCTCGGTTGCTTGCATCACCGAGCACCATGCGACGGAAGAGGGAGGATTGAGGTGAAAACGAAAGTCAGGGCATTCCGGCTTGAAGCGCTTGAGGATCGCTTTTTGTTGTCGGGCGATTCACTGCACTCGCGTGAAGAGAGAGAGCACGAATTCGATTCCATCTCCCGATTCGACACCGCGGGTTTGATGTCTCAATCAATTTCGATCATAGGCGATGACACCTCGCCTGGGCCACAGAATGTGATTCTCGCGGCTACTGACAGCCGTGATCCAGTTCCGCTGGATCCGGTCTCGATTACCGGTTCAACTTTGGACAAACCTCAGAGCAAGGTTTGGGAGCATGGCGGCAATTGGTGGACGGTACTCGCAACAACTAGTGGCACCCACTTGTTCCGACTCGATGGAACCTCGTGGACTCAAGTGCTTCAAGTTTCGACGAACAATTCAGGACACGTAGACGCGAAGGTCGATGGCGATGTAACTCACGTGTTGCTTTACGACGGTGAAGTTTCGAAGTTGGCGTCGTTGGAATACGTGACAGGTTCGCCAGGAACTTATCAATTCTGGGCCCAGCGGCCAGCTTTGACAACGATCAATCTGGGCACGGGCGTAGAAACTGCCACGCTCGATATCGACTCCACTGGCCGCATGTGGGTCGCCTCCGATGAAACAAACGACATCGAAGTCCGCTATAGCGACTCACCCTATACGACATTTGGTGCACCGATCAAGCTTGCAACCAATGTGACGGATGACGACATCTGTGCGGTCACTGCGTTACCTGATGGCACAGTGGGTGTGATCTGGTCGAACCAAAACACGCAGGAGTTCAATTTCCGTTTTCACCTGGATTCGGCGCTACCCGAAGAGCCAAACTGGTCCGCACTGGACAGAATCGCGGCCAACCCGATCATTATCAATGGTACTGGCTTCGCAGATGATCATGTCAATGTGGCCGTATCGTCAAATGGAACCATGTATGTTGCGGTCAAGACAGGATACACATCGACAAGCCTTCCAACAATTGGATTACTCGTACGTCGTCCAACTGGCGATTGGGAAGCATTTCGGGAGATAGACACTGCCGGGACTCGGCCGATCGTTGTGCTGAACGATGCCGACGATCGATTGCTTGTCATTTACACTGCGTCCAATGTTGACTCGGACATCGTGTTCAAAGAGTCACTCGCTTCGTCAATCCAGTTTGGGAATCGCCAAACACTTTTGACCGGCCCCCTGAATAATGTTTCGAGCATCAAGGACAACTTCACCGACGACCTCGTGCTTATCGCCTCAACGATCGGGACGATGCATGGCGTTTTGCTGCCTGGAGGCAATGGGCCGAACAGCGAACAGCCCCAAGTAAATGCGGGTACAGATTTTTCTGCTGTGTTTCCGCTGGCGGCGAATCTCAATGGAGTTGTGACTGACGACGATTCAACGACCGCGACGTGGCTTCTAATGAGCGGACCTGGAACCGTTCGCTTTGGCAATGCGACGTCATTGAACACCACCGCGACATTTAGCGACCCCGGCTCGTATGTGTTGCGGCTCATTGCTACGGACGGCCAGCTTTCGGCGTTCGATGAAGTCACCGTTCGAATGATCATCAACCAAGTACCGCAGGTTAACGCCGGGCCGGACCAGCAGGTCGATCCAGGTAATCCGGCACTGCTGGACGGAACACTCGCTGACGAGGGCCTGCCGAATCCGCCGGGCTTTGTTGCAGCACTTTGGACAAAGACGAGTGGGCCGGGCGATGTCATTTTTGCCGACGCCTCGCTGGAGGACACAGAAGCATTCTTTAGTCAGCCCGGAACGTACGTCTTGACTCTCACGGGCGACGATGGGCAGGCCTCAGTTTCGGACAGCGTAACCATTTTTGTCGGTCAGAACGAAGCACCGGTCGTGACCGCCAATTCCGAGGCATTGATAGTCTTACCTGCCTTGGCAAATCTCGACGGCACTGCCAACGACGATGGTCTTCCGAATCCGCCAGCCACGTTGACTTTCACATGGACCAAGCTAACCGGTCCGGGCGATGTGACATTCGCTAATGCAAACGCCCCGGACACGGCGGCGGCTTTTAGTGTGGGGGGCACATATGACCTGCAGCTCGAAGTCAACGATGGCGTGCTTTCCGACACGGCCATCGTGACCATTGAAGTAGTTCAAAATGAGGCACCGCAAGTGGACGCAGAGCTTGACCAGGAAGTGCCCTTCGCACGGACGGCCGATCTCAACGGCTCGTTCATCGACGATGGGTTCACTCCCGGCCCATTCACAACAACATGGACAAAGTTCAGCGGGCCGGGAACCGTAACATTTGATGACGGGTCCAGCCTGAACACCACCGTACACTTCAGTGCCGACGGCACGTACGTGGTGCGACTGTCGGTATCTGACGGTGACATGACTGGCAGCGATGACGTTCAGATCACGATTGGCCAGAACCAGGCACCTTTTGTCGATGCTGGACAAGATCGAACGATCAAGTTCCCTGCCCTTTCGCTCATGGTCGGCGACCTGGACGGAACGGCCGCGGACGACAACCTTCCGAATCCCCCGGCGGAACTGGCAACTCTTTGGACTTTCGTGGACGGCCCTGAGGCGGTCACGTTTGGCGATCCTTTGGCAATCGATACGACAGTCCTATTCCACGAGCCGGGCATTTATGTGCTGCGGTTGACCGCGAATGATTCTGCGGAAACCGTATCGGATGAAGTCACGATCACCGTCGTGCAGAATCAGCCACCTCAGGTGGATGCGGGTCCGGATCAATCTATCCTCTTCAATACTGTCGCGAACCTAACGGCCACAGTCATTGATGACGGGCTGCCCGACCCGCCGGCGCTAACGACGGTGATTTGGATTCAGATAAGCGGCCCCGGCCAGGTGCGGTTTGGGAACCCCGTTGGGCTGGACACGACTGCTCGGTTCCCGGCCCTTGGCCTGTACCGGCTACAGGTTATTGTGAACGACACCGAGTTTACTGTATCGGACGACGTAGAGGTCGATGTGCGGTTGAATCAGCCGCCAATCGTAGACGCCGGGCCTGGCCAGACAATCTTGATCAATGAAACGGCGATCTTGGACGGGGACGTTCGCGACGACAATCTGCCAAATCCCCCGGGCGCTGTGACAACCGAATGGACGCAGATTTCAGGCCCTGGCACCGTCACATTCGGCGATGCGTTTCAGATCGACACGATTGCCCAGTTCAGCGACCCCGGCACGTACGTGCTGCGGCTCATGGCTGACGATGGGCTGCTTCAATCGTCGCGCGACGTGACCATTGTCGTTTTGAATAATTTCCCGCTCACGACGGTCTCGTTCCAAGACGGTGTGTTTCCGACGCCGGCTTACACTGGCACACGCGACGCCACGATCCTGAGCAACTCGCCGGGCAAAGAACAAGGAACACTGAACCCGTTGACCGCCGACGGCACTCCGGACGGCGCGACGCTGCTTCGGTGGGATACGAGTTCGGTTCCTCGTGGCACGCAGGTTCTCACAGCCTCGATCGTTGTTAATGTGACCGACCCGTCGACCGACCGCTTTGACATTTTTGAATTGTTGCGTGATTGGAATGAGGTCCAGGTGACGTGGCAGCGGCCGACCACAGGCGCTAATTGGCAGGTCGCCGGTGCCCAGGGAACTGGCGACCGAGGCACGACGCTGTTGGGAACCGTTCAGCCAGGCGGACCCGGCCAGGTCATCATAGACTTCAACACTTCGGGCCTCGCCGTCGTGCAAGCCTGGATTGACAATCCGAACGGAAACTTCGGGGTGATCATTAAAAATCTGAACGCGGATGATTCAGTCGGGTTCAACTCGAGCGAGGATTTGACTCCGTTGAATCGGCCTGAGCTTCGACTTGGACTGGTCAACCAGCCCCCGCAGGTCGATGCCGGACTGAACCAGAGCCTTGCCCAGCCAGACACGGCAGTTCTCGACGGCATCGCATTTGATGACGGATTCCCAGACCCACTGACCGTGTTGTGGTCCCTGGTGAGTGGCCCGGCACCGGTGACATTTGGCGATCCCAACTCCGTGGACACGACGGTTACATTCACAGTTTCCGGCACGTACGTTCTTGAGCTTTCTGCGGACGACGGAGCCCTCACTTCCACGGACCGCGTAACGATCAGCGTCGACACGCCGGCCACGGCCCGAAATCGTGCGCCTCTCGTGAGTGCCGGACCCGATCGTGGCGTGATCGTGAACACCAACATTCTGCTGGACGCAACGGTCACGGACGACGGCCTGCCCAACCCGCCAAACGTTCGGACGACCTCATGGACCGTTCTGAGCGGGCCCGGAAATGTTCAGTTTGGAAATCGGGCCGCAGTCGACACCACAGCTCGATTCAGCGTTCCCGGGGCCTACGAGCTGATGCTCATCGCCTCCGACACGGAACTAGTGAGCAACGACACCGTAATTGTAAATGTCTTCGCCCAAAATAGTCCACCCACCGTTGAGATTGGCGCGGAGCAAATCGTCATCTTGCCGAATGTCGCTCACCTGGATGGCACAGTGAACGACGAGGGAGTGCCTGCGCCAACGACCTCTACCTGGAGTCAAATCGCGGGCCCCGACTTGGTGACATTTGCGAATCCGGCTGCCGCAGACACGACGGCCACCTTCCCGATGCCGGGCACCTACATCCTTCGCTTGACCGCGACGGATTCCGAATTCACTGCATTCCGAGACGTATCGATTCTCGTTGTGAATGCCTCGTCGATCACGGGCACCGACTTCCAAGACGGAGCATTTCCGACCCTGGAATATTTGGGAACGCGCGACACGACCCTGACGGTCGGTCAGAATGCCGGAGCCAAAAGAAATCGAGGCAGCTCGATTCAACTTTCCGGCGTCACCGACTTGGCTGGGCTCGTCGAGTGGGACATTAGTTCGCTGCCGGCCGGAACCATAATCGAATCGGCCTTCATCATGGTGAACGTTCTCGACGAGACGACCAGTTCCTACGAAATCTACCAGTTGCTCCGCGACTGGGAGGAACGGCCTGCGAAGGGTGGCACCGTCGCGAATTGGGAAATCGGCGGCGCCCAGGGTCAAAGCGACCGCGGAAACACGGTACTTGGCGTGCTGGGCCCCGCTCCGCGCGGCCTAATCAGGGTCAATCTCAATGATGCCGGCGTCGAAGTGATTCAACAATGGATCGATAATCCGGCGAGCAATTTCGGTTTCATCATCCAGGATTACAATGCGGCTGATCCTCTGAGCTTTAGTGCTCGTGAGACAAAGAGAGCAAATGTTCGACCGCATTTGCACATCAACTACATCAATGTGCCGCCGACCGTGGACGTCGGCGCCGACCAGACGGTGTTGTTGCCGGGTACTGCGGCGTTGAGTGGCACGGTCGCCGACGATGGGCTGCCGATCCCGCCAGGCAGCTTGAGCACAACCTGGAGTGTCTTGACGGGTCCGGCCGGAGCGACGATCGCCAATCCAGCGTCGTTGAACACCACCGCTAGCTTCAGCCAGCCTGGAAACTACGTTATTCGTCTCACCGCAAACGACGGCAGCCAGACCGTGCGGGACGATGTGCTGATCTTCGTTCGCGACGTGACCATGCTGTCGTTCCAGGATGGCGTGTTCCCAACGCCGAACTATGCCGGCACGCGCGACACAACAATCGACAGCACCTTGGTGACGGACAACTTTGGAATTCTAGATTCGCTCGCACTCGACTCCACACCGGGCATCGGAACGCTTGTCAAATGGGACATCAGTGCTATTCCGGTTGGTGTGAACGTGCGGTCGGCCACCATGACCTTTGACGTGCGAAACGGCTCGCCCGACGAATATGAGATTTACGGCTTGCTGCGAAACTGGGTGGAAAACGAAGCAACCTGGAACCGAGCCGAGGTCGGCCAGAACTGGCAATCGCCGGGCGCCGTCGGCCCGCTCGATCGCAGTATCAACGTCATTGGTTCCATAAGCACGACGACCGAGGGCCTGCGCACGATCACGCTGAACGCGGCTGGCGTCGCGCTCGTGCAATCGTGGGTCGACGACCCGCAAAACAATTACGGCGTTGCGATCCAGGATTTCAGCGATGGTGGCGATCGCATGACTCTCAGCTCGCGCGAAATAACCACGGCCGCACGGCGGCCGCGACTCTCGATTCAATACGTGGACACGCGCCCGCCGCAGCCCAACCAGGCGCCCGTCGTGGACGCGGGGTTAGACCAGGTGACGGCCGTTTTCGCCACCGTGAACCTCACTGGATCGGTTGTCGATGACAATTTGCCCGATCCACCGAATCGGGTGACAACGCAATGGACCCTCGTCAGCGGACCCGGCAATGTCATAATTGGCGATGCGTTTCTCGCGCAAACCAACGCTCAGTTCAGTGATCCGGGCACATACGTGCTTCGGCTCACCGCCAATGATGCGAAACTGACCGGTTCCGACACGGTAACGGTCACCGTTTCGATCAGCGAATCTTTCCAAGACGGTGTGTCGCCCTCGCCAACCTACGACGGCACACGCGACACGCGAATTAACTCGACCCAGCCTGACGGTAATTTCGGCACGCTCACACAGATCACCATGGACGGCCCCCCAGCCACGGCAGCGCTGGCGGGCCTGATCAAATGGGATATCAGCTCGATCCCGATTGACAGCATCATTCAGGCCGCCGGCATCACCATCGAAGTAACGAACGATTCGGCGGACACATACGAAATCTACGGTCTTACAAAAAATTGGGTGGAGATTGAAGCGACCTGGACCCGTTTCGCCACCGGCAACACCTGGGAACTGGCGGGCGGCCAAGGTCTCTCCGACTTCACTCCAACGGTGCTGGGGTCCATCACCGCAATCTCGCTTGGCATGAGGACGATTGATCTGAACGCAGCCGGAATCGCCCTGGTCCAGGCTTGGGTACGGGACCCCAGCACCAACTACGGGTTCATTTTCCAAGACTATGCCGAGGGCGTGGACCAGTTGACCTTCTCCTCGCGCGAATCCACGAATGTGGTCGGGCGGCCAAAGCTGACAGTCAAGTACACTCCCGACCCGACGCAGCATGCGAATCGAGCTCCGAACGTGAACGCGGGACTCGATCAGGCCGTGGTGATCAACACCAACGTTTCGCTGGACGCTACGGTGACCGACGATGGGTTGCCCAATCCGCCACGCCGCGTGACGACCGTCTGGACGAAACTCGACGGGCCCGGCCAGGTGACGTTCGCAAATCCTTCCGCCGTCGATACCACAGCCACGTTCGGCGATGTCGGCACGTACGTCTTGCGACTCATCGCCAACGATTCAGAATTCACCGTCCTGGACGACGTGACAATTTCAATTACGCAGAGCGCATCGTTCCAGGATGGCGTATCGCCCACGCCGACCTACACGGGCACGCGCGATACGAAGCTCGACAGCGAATTTGTGGACATGGCGTTCGGCACGGCCCGCCAGTTGGCCAACGATGCAATTCCTTCGGCGAGTTCGTTGCTCAAGTGGGAGGTTGATTCGATTTCCGGCGGCGTGGTTGTGCACTCAGCATCCATCACGCTCAACATCACAAACACTTCGACCCATGAGTTTGAGATTTACGCGGCGACGAAGAACTGGTCCGAGGCGAATGCGACCTGGAACAAGGCGGCAACGGGCCTGAACTGGCAGACGGCCGGCGCACAAGGCCCGACGGATCGCGGGGCTACTGTGTTGGGGACGATCAATCCCAGCGCGCTAGGCCCGCTCGTGATCCCGCTGAATGCGGCAGGTCTCGCGCTAGTGCAGGCGTGGATCGATGATCCGGCCACGAACTACGGAATCGCCATCCAGGATTACACGACGGCCACGGACCGATTTGAATACAGCTCGCGCGAATCAATTATGTCCGGCGAGCGGCCGAAGCTGACGGTGAACTTCAGCGAACCGTTGTCGCCGGTGAATCAAGCGCCGCGAGTGGACGCCGGCGCGGATCAGACGCTGGACGCCGCGGCCGGCGTCAATCTGAATGGCACCGTGACCGACGATCGCAGGCCCGACCCGCCTCGCCAGGTTACGACGTTGTGGACGAAAGTCAGCGGTCCTGGTTTGGTGACGTTCGGCGATGCAACGCAGGTAGACACGACCGCGCAATTCAGCGAACTCGGCACGTACGTCTTGCGTCTCAGCGCCAACGACTCGGACCTGACCGGCACGGACGATGTGACGATCACGATCACTTCCGTGCTCTCGTTCCAAGACGGAGTCACGCCGACGCCTGCCTACGCGGGCACGCGCGACACACGAATCGACATCCTGTCGCCCAACGTGAATTTGGGCGGCCTGCGCGAAGTCGGTGCGGACGGTACGCTCCCGCTGGAGGCGATTGCTGGCTTGCTGCGTTGGGACATCACTGCGGTCCCGGCCGGAGTCACGGTTCATTCTGCCTCGCTTACGCTTAATATCACGAACAACTCGGTGAACACGTACGAAATTTACGAACTCAAACGGAATTGGGTTGAAACGGAAGCAACGTGGAACCGCGCGATGGCGGCCTCCAATTGGCAAACGGCCGGCGCTCAAGGCAGCTTGGACCGGGGAAATGTCGTGTTGGGAACCGTAACGGCCACGGGCCTCGGCTCGTTCACGATTCAGCTCAATGAAGCCGGCATCGATGTCGTTCAGCGCTGGGTCGACGAGCCGGCAACCAATTTTGGATTCATCGTTCAGGACTACGCCGGCGCCAACGATCGCACGGACTTCAGCTCACGCCAAACGGTTACGGTCGATAGCCGGCCCAAGTTCACCGTCAGCTTCCTTCCGCCGTCCTCATTGCCTGAGAATCAGGTGCCGACCGTGGAGGCCGGCGCGGATCAGACTGTTTTCCTGTCGGGCGGGGCGCCTCTGTCCGGCATCGTGCGCGACGACCGGCAGCCCAATCCCCCGCGCTCCGTGACCACGATCTGGAGTCAGGACAGTGGGCCAGGCCTTGCGTCGTTCGACGACGCGACAGCGACCCACACCACAGCCCGCTTCAGCAGCCCCGGCACCTATGTGCTTCGACTCTCGGCAACTGATTCGGAACTTTCGACCTCCGATACCATGTCCGTCACCGTTACCGGAAACGACTCGTTCCAAAACGGATTGTTCCCCTCGCCGAGTTACGTCGGAACTCAAGACACTCGGCTGGACAGCCTGTTTCCCACGATCAATTTCGGCAACGAACGGGAACTTGTCGCCGACAGTAACCCAGCGCAAGTTTCGTTGGTTAAATGGGACATCAGCTCGATCCCGACCGACGTCCTCGTGCAAGATGCGACGATCACGATCAACGTCACGAATCCATCGCTCAACGGGTTCGACATTTTCGCAGTGATCAGAGACTGGACCGAGCTAAACGCCACTTGGCGGCTTCGTTTGCAGGGCAATCAGTGGCAGGCTGCCGGTGCCAGTGGTCCCACCGATCGAGGAAACGTCGTCCTGGCCTCGGTGACAGCCACTACGACAGGCCTCTTATCCATCCCTTTGAACGCTGCCGGCGTAGCAGTGGTCCAAGGGTGGATTCATGATCCGGCCACAAACTTCGGAATCATCTTCGCCAGCGCCACCTCCAGTGACTCGATGGACTTCAGCTCCAGTGAAGTGCTCGATGCGACCCTGCGTCCAAAACTGAATGTGGCTTATGAACAAAGCGCGACTCCGACAGAAAACCAAACGCCGATGGTGGACGCGGGTCCCGAAGTTTCCGTGCTGCTCAACAATGCGGCATTTCTGAATGCGACTGTCGGCGACGACCGGCAACCGAATCCGCCCGCCCGCACGACTGCGAGTTGGGAGAAGGTCAGCGGGCCGGGCACCGTGACTTTTGGCAGCCCAAACGCGACTGACACCCTGGCACGATTCTCAGCCGCGGGCGATTACGAGCTGCGCCTCAACGTGACTGACTCTGAACTTTCCGCATCCGATACGGTCGTTGTGCATGTGACGCTCGGCGAGAGTTTTCAAGATGAAGTGTTCCCGTCGGTTGCCTATGCGGGCACTCGCGACACCATGATTTCGGCAAACGCCCAAAACACCAACTCGGGCGACGCTCGCATTCTGAGCATGGACGGCACGCCGGACATTTCCCCGATTTTGTCTTGGGACATCAGCTCGCTGCCGACCGGTGCAACAATCCGCACAGCTTCGATCACGTTCAACGTGACCAACATCTCTGTGGACATGTATTCGATCTTCGAGATGAAGCAAAACTGGGCGGAGACCGAAGCGACCTTCGTCAGCTTCTCGTTCCTCGGCACTTGGGATGTACTGGGGGCTCAAGGGGCCAGTGATCGCGGAGCGACTGAGTTGGGCTCGCTGCTGGCGACTTCGACGGGCGCCGTAACCGTTCAACTGAACGCTGCCGGTGTGGCGATCGTCCAGCGCTGGCTGGATGATCCGGCATCGAACTATGGAGTAATCCTTCAGAATTACCTGGAAGCTACTGACGTACTTTCCTTCAGCTCGCGCGAGTCCACGACGCCGAGCGAGCGGCCGAAGCTCAACGTGACCTATACCGGCGGCGGGGCCATGCTCGCTCAAGTCGCTTCGCGTGACGAAGCGGTTGTCGAGGACGGCGACTCCGAATCAACAACTCCCGCGACTGGTGACAACGCGGCCACAGATGCACCATCGAAACCGTCGAAACATCGTCGCGACGAGTCCGAGAGCAAAGATCGCCGACGCACCGCCCAGGTAGATCTGTTCCTGGACTCGCCAGACGACTTCTCGCCGAGAGCGTTCTTGACCACAAACGCACTCTCCGAACTGGACCTGTGGGAAACCGATTCATCCCTCCACGTACGCCACCAGCGAGCCGATTGGGAATTGAGCCGAGAGGACATTGAGTCGCTCCGGTCTCTCGGTTTGCTGGCCTGGCTAGATGAAATTTAGCCGAATGCCTCGGGACACAATGAGGAACATGATGCGTCCACCAAGAACTGGGTTCAACAAGTTTCGTGCTGATGGATCTGTCGCCTCCCGATCGGCAGACCGCCGACCCGGTCCACTCGCGTCAGGCCGAAAGCGAGCCATGAGACTGTCGTCGCTCGAAGCGCTGGAGGCCAGGACCCTGCTCTCCGGCAGCGCAATCGAGCCAGAGGAATGGATCGGCGGCGAGGCGAATGGGCCAGAATCCACCAGCGTGAATCAGGTGAGAGATACAGTCGCGATCCTGAGCACGGGTGCCACTGACGATCTTTCGGGCGCGACGCTCCCACGTGCGACCGCGATTCTCGCCGCGGTCGGCAGCCGTTCGCCGCAGCCCCTGAACCCGCTCGATATCACCGGCGACTCGCGCGATAAGCCCCAGTCCAAGCTCTGGATCCACGACGGCAAGTGGTGGACGGTCTTTTCGACGAACGAAGGCACGTTTCTATTTCGCCTGGACGATCAAACCTGGGCCTCGGTGCTCAAGCTCTCGGATTCCATGTCGATCCACGCCGACGCGCGAGCCATCGGAAATCTGACTCACATTTTGCTGTTTGAAGAAACGGCAAGTCACCTTGCTTCCGTTGAATATGTGCCCGGCGCGCCCGGCACCTATCGCCTTTGGCAACAGCGGCCGACGTTGACGCCAATATCGTTAGGCACCGGAGTTGAATCGGCGACGATCGATGTCGACACGACCGGTCGCATGTGGCTGGCGTCGGATGCCAATTCCGACGCCGAAGTGCGTTTCAGCGATGCCCCGTACTCGTCGTTCAGTGCCCCGATTGTGCTAACATCCAACCTTTCGAGCGACGACATCTGTGCCGTGACCGCGATCTCCGACGGCACAATCGGCGTCATGTGCTCGAGCCAAGTTATCGATCGGTTTGTTTTCCGCTACCACGTGGACGGTGCTGATGCGACCGCGTGGTCCGCTGTGGAACTGGTCGGTGACGAAACAGCGCAGCGATTCGGCCGCGGCGTGGCCGACGACCACATCAACCTCGCAGTCACCTCCGATGGAACGTTGTTCGCCGCGATCAAGACAAGTTATCTATCACTTAGCATCCCCCACATCGGCCTTTATGTTCGCCGTCCAACCGGCGACTGGGAACCGTTGGTGGGAGTAGACAACGGCGGCACGCGGCCGATTGTCGTTGTCAACGAAACCGATGACCGGTTGTTAATGATCTACACCTCGTCCGATTTTGACGGTGACATTGTCTACAAAGAATCCTTTGCGTCAAACATCGAGTTCGGCTCGCGAGTTACGCTGATCACCGGCGACGATTACAACAACCCATCGAGCACCAAACAGAACTTCACGAACGAACTGGTTGTCGTTGCCTCGAAGATCGAGCATTTGGTTGGTTCGATCATTCCCCCAGTCGGGGCCGGCGGGGGCGGCGGACCCGTCTTCATTCCCGTCGACGCGGGTGCCGACCAGACTGCTATCTTGCCGGCAGGAATCATGCTCCACGGCACGACGACCGATGGGCTGACGAGCAGTTGGGTTGCCGTCAGTGCTCCCGGAGTCGTTCGTTTTGATAATGCAACAGCCGCGGAGACTGCCGCGAGCTTCAGCCTGCCCGGTTCATATGTGCTGCGATTCATCGCAACGGATGGCGAAAACGTAGGGTCAGACGACGTGACCGTGACCGTCGTTCAAAACCAGCCACCGCAGGTCAACGCGGGCCCGGACGTCAATATCGCCGCCAATGCCGCGGCCCTGCTGGACGCTACTGTGACCGATGATGGACTGCCTAACCCGCCCAACGCCGTGACCGTACTCTGGACCAAGCTTAGTGGACCGGGCGATGTATTTTTCGCCAATGCATCAGCAGTGGACACGACTGCCACGACCAGCGAACCCGGGAGCTACGTGCTCAAACTGGCGGCCAATGATTCTGTCTCGACCGCATTCGACACCGTGACCGTCCACGTAGGCAACAACCAACCGCCGCAGGTCGATGCGGGCTTTCCGCAAATTGTCGTGATTCCGTCCGTGGCCCGGCTCACGGGCACAGTGACAGACGATGGGCTCTTGAATCCGCCGGGAATGGTCACAATTGCATGGAGCAAGCTAAGCGGTCCGGGCAGTGTCTCGTTTGGAGATACATCAGCGGAAGTGACGAACGCCGCGTTTGGCGCGCCCGGCACGTACGTGCTCCGATTGACGGCCAATGACGGCGGGTTCACCGTGACCGACGATGTGACGATCACGGTGGTTGACGCATCTTCCATCGTGGCGGCAAATTTCCAAGACGGCGTCGGGCCGACGACCGAGTATTTTGGCACACGCGACACATCGGCGCCGCTCGACCCGGTTCGCACGCGCGGAGCCCGCAGTGCTCGAGGATCACAACTTCGCGTGTCGTCCGAATCGTCCGGCCTTGTGAGCTGGGACATCAGTGCAATTCCGCCGGGCACGCTCATCCGATCTGCCAGCATCACGGTGAATGTCTCCGATGAGTCGCTCGACCGCTTTGAGATTTACGATTTGAAACGCAATTGGCTGGAACAGCCGCCGCGCGGCGCCGAAATCGCCGATTGGGAAATCGACGGCGCCCAGGGACCAACTGACCGCGGCTCTATCGTGCTCGGAACCGTCGGGCCAACCGTTCGAGGTCTGGTGACGATCGAATTGAACGGAGCGGGTGTCGCGATGGTTCAGTCGTGGGTCAACAATCCGGCGTCCAACTTCGGCTTCGTCTTCCAAGATTACAACACGGTGGACCCGCTATCGTTTAGTTCGCGCGAGACGCGGCGTGCGGACCAGCGGCCACTGCTGCAAGTGACAATGGTCAACACGCCTCCCGTGGTAAACGCGGGTGCGGACCAGAATCTGGTCTTTCCCGCCTTGGCACCGCTCGACGGCACCGCCGCCGACGACGGCCTGCCCGTGGCTCCAGGTAAACTCAGGATCACTTGGGAAATGATCAGTGGCCCTGGCGTCGTGACCTTCGGCGATTTTAGATCACTCAATACTACGGCGTCGTTCAGCCTGCCCGGTACATACGTACTCCGACTCAGGGCCAACGACGGCTCGTTCCACGTGACGGATGACGTGCGTGTCAGTGTGCTTGGGCTGGTCTCTCGTTCCTTCCAGGACGAGGAGTTGCCGACGCCGACGTACACCGGCACACGCGACACTCGGCTCGAAAGCGTGCTGCAAAATACAAACTTCGGCGAAGACGGCGATCTGAAAACCGACGGAAGCCCGCCAACCACGGCACTTATCAAGTGGGACATCACGTCTATCCCGCTTGGCAGCACCGTTCAAACTGCGTCCATCACGCTCGATGTCGTCAACGGCTCCACAGACATCTACAACGTCTTCGGCATGGCGCGCGATTGGGACGAGTCACAAGCAAACTGGGTGCGGCCAAAGGCCGGCGAGCAATGGGAAGAAGCTGGAGCATTCGGCCAGACCGATCGCAACCCAACCATTCTCGGTTCAATTAGCAATGTTGTGGAAACCAAGGTGACCGTCGAACTGAACGCCGCCGGAATCGCCCTGGTGCAACAATGGGTGAACGACCCGACCAGGAATTTCGGAATTTCCATTCAGGGTGATCCGTCCGAATCTGACGGCCTTACCTTTAACTCGAGCGAAACATCCACCGACGGGAATCGGCCGATGCTCACGGTTACTTACGCCGGCATTCAGGGAACGGGGAATAATCTCGAACCCGTTGTCGATGCCGGACCCGATCAAACTGCAAACGTCGGCTCGTCGCTGAATTTGAATGCCCGAGTGCGCGACGACGACTTGCCACCTCCGCCGGCCGCCGTCACAAATCTCTGGACCAAGGTCAGTGGGCCCGGCACGGTCACTTTCGGAGACGCAACACAGGAAGACACCAGCGTTAGGTTCGGCACGACGGGCGTCTACGTACTGCGGCTCACCGCGAACGACTCCGAACTGACGGCCTTCGATGAAGTGACGGTAACTGTCGGACTAAGCGAATCGTTCCAAAACGGAGTTCAACCGACGAACAGCTACGCGGGCATGGAAGACACCCGGATCAGCTCGATTGAGCCGGGCGTGAACTTCGGCGGAGCCAGTTCACTCATGATGGATGGTCCGGCACTGACCGGACTGATCGGCACAGTAATGCGCTGGGACATCAGCTCGATCCCATTTGGCAGCCTCGTGCAGAAAGCAACCATCACGCTAAACGTCACGAACGGCACCGCGGATCTCTATGAAATCTATGCAGTCAAACGGAACTGGTCCGAATCCGAAGCGACGTGGAACCAATTCCGATCGGGAAGTCCCTGGCAGACGGCCGGAGGCACGGGTGAGAACGACATCGACCCAACCGTGCTCGGCACCGTCACGGCCGCGGCCATCGGCTCGCTCAAGATCGACCTGAATGCGGCCGGAATCGCAGTCGTGCAATCGTGGATCAACAATCCGGAAACCAATTTTGGATTCTTGATTCAGGATTATGCCGGTTCCACCGATCAGATTCAGTTCAGCTCCAGCGAATTCGCCACAGCCGCGAGTCGCCCGAAGCTGACCATCTCCTACAATGAGGACCCAACGCCGCGCGAGAACTCGCCGCCATTGGTCAATTCCGGAACCGATCAGGCCGTGCTCGTCGGGACACCGGCGAATCTCGACGCCACCGTGCGCGATGACGGCCGGCCGAACCCGCCGCGCCGCGTGACCACTACGTGGAGCATGGTCACCGGACCGGGCAGTGTCACTTTCGGCAGTGCGTCGGCGATCGACACTACGGCCCAGTTTACGGTGCCGGGCGTTTACGTGCTTCGGCTCACGGCACGCGACGGCGAATTGACGAGCACCGACGACGTAAACATTGCCGTGACGACCAGCGCGTTGTTCCAAGACGGCATCTTTCCGACCGCCGGTTACGCGGGCACGCGCGACACGCGGCTCGAAAGCACGTTGCCAAACACAAACTTTGGCGGGGGCCGCGAAGTGGGCGCCGACGGACCCGTGGCACTTTCGGCCGCCACCGGACTCATCGAATGGGATATTCGGACGATCCCGGTCGGTGCCGTTGTCCAGGGTGCATCGATCACGCTCGATATCAAGAATACTTCACCCGACACGTTTGAAGTTTATGCGATGCGACGCGACTGGCGAGAAGGTGAAGCGACGTGGCGCGGCTCCTCGACAAACTCGACTTGGCAAAGTGCCGGCGCTCAGGGCCTGAACGATCGCGGAAATACCGTGATCGGCTCGATTACGCCCAACGCATTTGGACCCACCACCATCGAACTTAACGAGGCGGGCGTGGCACTCGTACAGTCGTGGGTTGATAACCAGGCAACGAACTTCGGGATCATCATCCAGGATTACAGCCAATCCGACGACCGCATGGACTTCGGTTCGCGCGAGTCCGCGGTCGCATCGCTGCGGCCCAAGCTCAACGTGCGCTACTTCACCGACGCAACTCCGCGAGATAATCAGCCGCCCACAGTCAATGCCGGAGCCGACCAGGATGTGATCCTCAGAACCGGCGCCGCCCTGTTTGGAACGGCGCGCGACGATTTACTGCCGAACCCGCCGCGGGCGGTGACCAGTATCTGGGGCAAAGAGAGTGGGCCAGGCGCGGTCACGTTTGAAAACGCTCGCTCGCCTCAAACCACGGCGTTTTTCAGTTCGCCCGGTGTTTATGTGCTCCGGTTGTCCGCAACCGACTCGGTTTTCACCGCCTCCGACACCGTAACAGTCCGTGTCACTGGACTCGACACGTTCCAGGACGGAGTCTCACCCGACCCAACCTATTTCGGCACTCAAGACACGTACATCGACAGCCTGCTCCCAAACACTCATTTCGGAACCGGTGGCGAACTCTCGATGGACAGTTCGCCGGCTCAAGCGGCGCTGATCCGTTGGGACCTGAGTGCGATCGATCCCGGAGTCCGGGTCACGTCGGCCAAGATCACGCTGAACATCACGAACAGCTCAACCGACAGGTTCGACGTTTACGCCTTGAAACGAAGCTTCGACGAAACGGGTGCGAATTGGAGAGTTTCCGAGCTGGGTCGGCCGTGGCAGGTCGCTGGGGCCGGCGGTGCCAATGATCGTAGCGACGTCGTGCTGGGATCGATCAGCGGCAATGTGGGCCCGGTTACGATCAACCTTGAGGAAGATGGCTTGGCCACCGTCATGTCGTGGATCAACGATCCACTGTCGAACTTCGGCATCATCATTCGAAGCGCCAGCGGCAACGACGCACTTCAGCTCAGTTCCAGCGATGCGGAATCGCCGGCGAACCGGCCGAAGCTCGCGATCGAGTACGAGAATGACCCGACTCCGCTCGTCAATCGGCCACCGGTTGTCAGCGCCGGACCAGACGTGGAAACGATTCAAACCGCCGCGGCAACGCTGAACGGAACGGTTCAAGACGATCGCCGGCCGAATCCGCCCGGACGATTCACAGCAAATTGGAGTGTGGTCGGCGGACCCGGCACGGTGCGATTTGGTAATCCTTCGGGAGTTGATACCGTTGCCCGATTCAGCACGACAGGCGTCTACGTGCTGCGACTCACGGCCACTGATTCCGAATTCAGCGTCTCCGATGACGTGACGGTCGTAGTCACGGCTGGCGAGTCGTTCCAGAACGGAGTCTTCCCGACAGACGCGTATTTCGGTAGTCGCGACGCCGCACTCGTCGCGGGGACACCGACTACCCCCGCCGGCTCGGCCACTACGCTCACGCTGGACGGCACGCCCGATCTAGGCGTTCTTATGAAGTGGGACATCAGCTCACTGCCCGATGGGGCCAGCATCCAATCGGCGACAATCACGATTAATGTCACCAACTCGACCTCCGACAGCTACTCAATTTATGAATCCAAACAGGATTGGGTGGAAGCCGAAGCCACGTGGAATCAATTCCGCGCGTCGAATCCGTGGGAAATTGCCGGGGCACAAGGACCGGACGACCGCAGCAACACACCGATTGGCTTTGTGGTGAATGCGGGTGTCGGTGCCGTGACGATTAACTTGAACGCCGCCGGTGTGGCGTTGGTGCAGTCATGGTTCGACAACGCGACCGCCAATTATGGCGTAGTGATCCAGAACTACACGGGTGCCGGCGACAACGTCATCTTCAGCTCCCGCGAGACTGCGACGGCGACACAGAGACCCAAGCTCAGCGTGAATTACGCTGTGAGCGAATCGCCCGGCGTCATCGGGGCGACCGCTGCAGCCCGCGAGGGTCTTGATGAATCCTCGAACGACGAACTCGCCGGACAGGACGTTCCGAGGCGCGACAAATCCGACCAACACCCGCACGGCGATGACTCGTCGGAATCAGATGCAGTTCGAAAGGGCGGCAAGTCTGTTGCCCTGATCGATGAATTGCTCGTATCACGATTGCCTTTCACAGTTGATCCGGCAAGTGAATCGCATCTGTCAGATCTGAACTGGGTCGACGAACTCTTGCAGCAATACGACGACGGAACCGACACGGACGATCTCGATACCACCTTCGATTCGATGGACTTGTTTGGTTTTCTTGGGGGACTGGAAGCGTAGAAATTCCCATCGTGGGACGAAACTGGAATTCACCCAGATCGAGGGTAGGTTCTTGAATCGGTGAGGAACATGAAGGCTGGCGCGCGATCGGCCCAGAAACTCCGGATCGAGGTCAACGAAAGAGCATTTGTTCCCACAGCGAGCGGTGCCCATTGCAATCAGCGGGCACATTCGCGGGGGATCAAGTGCCGCTTGTTGCCACCCAAGGCGCGCGCTGGGTTCGAGGCCCTTGAAGAGCGAACGCTGCTGGCCGGCTTCACCTCCCAACCAACTTTCGCAATGCTCGATTCGACCGGCGGTCTCACGGCGATCGCGGCCGACACCGGAACCAACGAGATTCAGCCGTTCCCTGAAGTCGATGCCGGGGCCAATCAGTCGATCGTGTCGCCAGCCACGGCGAATCTGGATGCAACGGTCGATGCAACCGCCACGTCAAGTTTGTGGGTCAAGGTCAGCGGACCCGGAAGCGTTCGTTTCGGTAATACTTCAGCCGTGGACACGACCGCAAACTTCAGCGAGGCGGGCGAGTATGTGCTGCGACTGGTTGCGACGAATGGGCGGCAATCGGGCGCCGATGATGTATCGATTTCGGTCATCCAAAACCAGCCGCCTCTGGTGAATGCGGGCCCGGACGAAACGATCAAGCCGTCTCAAACGGCACGGCTAGCCGGTTTGGTGGAAGACGACGGCCTGCCCGGTCCGCCAGCGGCCATGACGGTGCTTTGGAGTCAAGTCAGCGGGCCCGGCACAGTGAGCTTTGGCGACACTTCGCGGCTCGACACAACCGCCAACTTCAGCCGAGTCGGGACTTATGTGTTGCGGCTCATGGCCGACGACGGCGAGCTCTCAGAATCGGATGACGTCACGATCATGGTCGGCCAAAATCAGCCGCCCGTGGTCGATGCCGGTGGAGATCTGAAGGTGATTCATACGGAGACCGTGAGACTGCGCGGAACCGCGACCGACGACCGGTTGCCGGACCCACCAGCCAACTTGACGACTCGGTGGAGCCAGGTGAGCGGGCCGGGTTCGGTCAAGTTCTCGAATTCCGCGTCGCTCAGTCCCCAGGCCAGCTTCAGTGCGCCTGGCACGTTCATTCTGCGGCTCACCGCCAACGACGGGCTGGACGAATCGTCCGATGATGTAGTGGTCACTGTGCTCGATTCCGCGGTTGCCGTGTCGATTGCATTTCAAGACGGAGTCGCACCCACAATTGACTACGCTGGTACCGGCGATACGACGCTGCTTCGCGAAGAAGCCGCGCGAAGGCGAGGCGGACGTGGCGGAAAGGCTAAAGACACTCAGATTCGGCTGTCGGGGGTCCAAGATTCGTCGGGCCTCATCCGCTGGGACCTTCGTGCACTGCCACTTGGCACCGAAATCACATCAGCCGCGGTCATCGTGAACGTGCTGGATGGGTCCACGAACGGCTACGAGATGTACCAACTGAGGCGCGATTGGCTGGAACAGCCGCCGCGTGGTCTACCAATCGCAAACTGGGAAATTGACGGCGCGCTCGGCGAAAGCGACCGTGGCTTTGTCGAATTGGGCAAGTTGTCGGCTCCAAACTTGGGCCTGGCCACCATCGCACTCAATGCGGCAGGACTGGCCGTGGTCCAATCGTGGGTCGATGATCCTGCATTGAATTTCGGCATCATTGTTCAGGATTACAACGCAGATGACCCGCTCGCCTTCAGTTCGAGCGAATCACGGCAACCGAACGAGCGACCGCAGTTGCGAATCACGTACAAGAACAACCCGCCGATCGTCAATGCAGGTCCTGACCAAACCGTCATGCTGCCGGATCGTGCTCGATTGGACGGATTGGTTGGCGACGACGCACTTCCGCTGCCGCCCCAGCCGGTGCAGACAACTTGGAGCGTTGTTAGCGGACCTGGCCGAGTGACATTTTCCGACGCTGCCGCGGTGGATACGCGCGCGACGTTCGATATCGGCGGCCATTACGTGCTCAGGCTCACGGCGAACGACGGCCGCGCTCAGGCATCGGATGATGTGCTCATCACAGTGCAGCAAGTTCGAGAATTTTCGTTCCAGGACGGCCTGCTGCCCGCGACAAGCTACAGCGGGACGCGCGATACGGTGCTCGACAGCACACTTCCCGACTCCAACTTCGACGATGACCCTGACGCTCGAGTTGATGGCACGCCGCCCGCCAGCACGCTGCTCGAATGGGACATCCGCTCGATCCCGCGTGGCAGCCTGATCACCGGGGCTTCGATCACGCTTGACGTCGTGAACACCTCCGCGGATGTGTATGAGATTTTCGGCATGGTTCGCGATTGGACGGAATCGGAAGCGACGTGGAACCGGCCTGTTGCCGGCGTAACCTGGGAGTCGGCCGGGGCTCTTGGCACCGGCGATCGCATTCCGTTCGTGCTCGGCTCGGTCAGTTTCGCCACGATCGGCCAGGTGACTGCCCCGCTCAATTCCGACGGCATCGCTTTCGTGCAATCCTGGCTGGACGACCCCAGCATAAATTTTGGAATCATCATTCAAGGCGAGCCTGCCGATTCAGACCGCGCGGGCTGGAGCACGCGCGAGTTCAACGCGATCAATCGCCGGCCGAAACTGACGGTCCATTACACGTCGGAACGGCCTCCTGAGGTCAATCAAGCTCCGGTCGTGGACGCCGGTCCCGACCGAGCGGCCGGCACGGTAAATCCGATCACGCTCACCGGCACGTCGTCCGACGATGGCCTGCCCAACCCGCCGGGCCTATTAACTGCGCTGTGGAGTGTGGTAAGCGGGCCGGGCAACGTGACGTTTGGCGATGCCCTCAGTGAAACCACGACCGCTCGGTTCAGTGCCCCCGGAACCTATGTCTTACGACTCGAAGAAAGCGATTCGTTGCGGAGCGACTCGGACGAGATCACCGTTCAGGTTTCGGTCAGTCAGTTATTTCAGGACGGCGTGTCACCCGCGGCCAATTACGATGGCACGCGTGACACGAGGATCGACAGTTCGTTCGACCGCAATTTTGGCACATCCTCGCCGCTGGGTCTCGACGGTTCCCCACCGCTCGCTTCGCTGCTGCGCTGGGACACCGAGTTGATTCCGCCAGGCGCGTTGGTGCAGGCGGCGGCAATCACGATCAATATCACCAATACTTCGGCCGACCCGTACCAGATTTACGCGATCAATCGAGACTGGACGGAAACCGGAGCAACCTGGACCGAAGCACTGCCCGGTGTCGGCTGGCAAACCGAGGGCGCTCAAGGAACCAGCGATCGTGGATCGGTTGCGATCGGCACAGTCACGGCCACGTCGCTCGGCCCGACGACGATTCAGCTCAATTCGGCCGGCGTTGCACTGGTTCAGAAGTGGATCAATGAGCCGGGCACAAATTTCGGCGTCGTCTTTCAGAACTACAGCACGGCCACTGATCGCATGGAATTCAGCTCGCGCGAAAGCTCAACCTCCGGCTTGCGTCCCAGTCTGACGTTGGACTTTTTCGATGACATCGCTCCGCCCGCGAACCAGCCGCCCGTAGTGAACTCTGGACCCGATCAAGTGCTCAGCATGTTTTCGACCGCGACACTGAGCGGCGTCGTGACGGACGACGATCTGCCGGGCAGGCCGAGTCGCATTACCTCGATGTGGAGCGTTGTGAGCGGGCCGGGAACGGTGACCTTTGCCAATCCGGCGGCGCTGGCCACCACGGCGACGTTCAGCAAACTCGGCGTTTACAAGTTGCGCTTGACCGCCAGTGATTCGGAATTGACCGCGAGCGACGAAGTGCGAGTGACTGTTGCGGCCAGTGAGTCATTCCAGGACGGCAATTTCCCGACGGTCGCCTACGCGGGTACGCGAGACACGTCCATCGACAGCGTAGATGAAGATTTGAATTTCGGTACGGCCGCCGTGTGGGGTGCCGACGGCCGCATTACGACCAGTGCAATCGGCGGGCTCGTGCGATGGGACGTGAGTTCGCTTTCGCAAGGCAGTGCCGTTCAGTCGGCGTCGATCACACTCGACGTCACCAACACCTCAGACGACACGTACGAAATCTACGCATTGCTGCAGCCATGGCAAGAAACCGGCGCGACATGGAACCAATTTGCAACAGGTGAAGATTGGCAGAGCCCCGGCGCCCGAAGCTCGAGCGACCGGGGCTCTGTCGTTCTGGGTTCGGTTACGGCGACGACGTTTGGCACGATCACAATCGAGTTGAATCAGGCCGGTGTGACCATTGTGCAATCGTGGATCAACGACCCTAGCACGAACCACGGACTCCTTTTCGCCGATTACACCAACTCGTCCAATCACGTGGAATTCAGTTCGCGCGAGACACTGAACGTAGCCGCGCGACCCAAACTGACAATTAACTTCCTCGGGAGCACAGCGCCGGACGTCAATCAGGGTCCGATGGTCAACGCCGGCGTAGATCAGGCGGTCAATTCGGGCACCGGTGCCATGCTCGCTGGAATCGTTCAGGATGATGGGTTGCCGAATCCGCCACGATCGACCAGCACGATTTGGAGTGTCGAGAGTGGGCCAGGCACCGTGACCTTTGATGACACCACGAAAACTGCGACGCGAGCGACCTTCAGCTATCCCGGCACATACGTGTTGCGGCTCACCGCTGCCGACTCGCAGCAAACAGCCACCGACACCCTGACCATTAGCGTGGTCGGCAACGATTCGTTCCAAGACGGGGCATCGCCGAATTCAAGCTACCTGGGCACTCAGGACACTACGATCGACGGTGCATTGCCGTCCACCCGATTCGGAACGAACGCCGAGTTGGCCATCGACGGATCGCCCGACGCCGCCGCGTTGCTTCGTTGGGACATCCGCACGATCCCGGCGGGCGTTGTCGTGCAATCGGCGTCGATCATCGTGAACGTCACGAACGGCTCATTGGACACCTTCAACATTTACGCGCTCAACCGGGATTGGTCGGAATCGAGTGCGACGTGGCGAAATTCGCAAACGGGCAGCCGGTGGGAGATCGACGGCGCGGCCGGCCCGGCAGATCGCGGGGATGTGGTGATCGGCCAATTGCAGTCAACGAGCTTTGGCCGCAAGACCATCACGCTCAACGCCGCCGGGCTTGCCCTGGTCCAATCGTGGATCGACGACGCGGCTACTAATTTTGGCGTCATCTTTGTTAACCCGGACTCGCATGACTCGCTGCACTTCAATTCCAGCGATGCGCAGCGCACCGGTGATCGGCCAAAACTCGCTGTCCAATATGACGCACCGAATAGCGGCCCCATCGCCAGCCAAACCAGCCGCCGCAGTGATTCTGCCGCACTGGACCTGCTTCTAGAAACCATGCCGATCATCCCGCTGATCGATTTGGGATCACGTGCCTCGAATGATTCGAACAACCGGAACGAGGAGTCTGACCCACCGTTTCAAATTTCCCGCCGTCATCGTCTCCTTAATACCCAACAGAATTAGGTGATCAATGCCCCTGCCCTGGAAATCACGAAGTGTCGCTAAACAGGTTCGGCTGGATCGCGGCATTCGACGCTTCAGCTTGCACGCAGGCCGGGAGTGCAATAGGCCAAACTGGCTAACGCTGGAATCACTGGAACAGCGAACGTTACTCTCCGGAACCCGTTCCGGTTCGGATGACCGCGCCGATCAATCAGGGCATTTGCCGATTGATACCGGGTCGGATCAGACGGCCGCGATTCTGGCCGACATTTCTGATCCGGACATTCAGCGTATTACGCCGTTGGCGATACGCGGCACGACCGGCGACAAACCGCAATCGAAGGTGTGGCAGCACGACGACCACTGGTGGAGCGTGCTGGCCACCACCGGCGGCACTTCCGTTTTTCGACTGGACGGCAAGTCATGGACACAAGTTTTGCGACTCTCCACGGCACTCTATCGAGCCGATGTGAAAGAAGTCGGCAACGTGGCCCACATCCTGCTCTACAACGGGCCATTGGCCAAGCTGGCCTCGGTGGAATATGTGCAGGGCACGACGGGTTCGCCGGGTATGTATCAGTTCTGGTCGAGCCGACCCACGCTCGCCGATATTCGGCTCACGACCGGCGTCGAAGTGGCAACGATCGACACCGACTGCAATCGCCGCATGTGGCTGGCTTCCGACGGCAGCCGCACGATCGAGGCGCGCTTCAGCGACGAGCCATACACCACCTGGAGTCCGCCGATCGTCCTGGCGAACAACGTCACGGCCGACGACATTTCCGCGGTGACATCATTCCCAAACTGCAAGGTCGGAGTGATGTGGTCCAATCAAACGACCGACCGATTCGGATTCCGCACGTACATGACGGGCACCGATGTGAACTTGTGGTCCACCGACGAGCTACCGGCATCGCAGTCGGCCGTCCGGTTCGGCGGCGGCATGTCAGACGATCACATTAACTTCGCCGTGGCTTCCGACAACACGCTGTATGCGGCGGTCAAAACCAGCTACAACTCGCTGGCATTGCCGGAAATCGCGCTACTGGTACGCCGCCCGAACGGTATCTGGGATCGGCTTTATGAAGTCGATCGACAGGGCACCCGGCCGATCGTGTTGCTGAACGAAGAGCAAGATTCTCTCCTCGTCATCTACACGAACACGGATTTTTCCAGCGACATCGTCTACCGGCAATCGTCCACTTCGACCATTCAGTTCGGACTGTCCGAGACGCTGATTGCCGGCACGGTCAACAACGCATCGAGCATGAAGGAGAATTTCACGAACGAAGTTGTCGTGATTGCAAGCTCGCGCGGATTTGCAGAGGGGGCAATCGTAACGATTGGCGACTCGCCGCCCCCACCGCCACCGCCCACGGACGAGAATCAACCACCGACCGTTGATGCGGGCCTCGAACAGAACATCAACTTCCCGGCCCAAGCGATGCTGAATGGAACGGTAACCGACGACGGAAGAACTCTGACTCTTTCTACCCTGTGGAGTGTCGTGGACGGCCCGGGAACCGTGACCTTCGCCGATTCATCCTTGGTGGACACGACCGCGTCGTTCAGTGCCCCAGGAACTTATCGCCTGAGACTGACCGCGGACGATGCGGAGTTTCAGCCCAGCGACGACGTCGTTATCAACGTCACCCGAATCACGGGCATCCAAACCAATTCATTTCAAAATGGCGTATTACCCACGCCGGGCTATGCGGGAACAGACGACACGTACATGGCGATTCTGATCCCAGGGGCGAATTTCGGCTCGTCGGTTACTCTGACGGCGGACGGCTTTCCAGACGCCGGCATGCTGCTGCGCTGGAATCTCAGCTCGATTCCGCAGGGTAGCCAGGTTAGTGCCGCGTTGATCACGCTCAACGTTACCAACCGAGCAGCGGAGAATTACGAAGTTTACCAGGCCAAAAAGAACTGGGTGGAATCGCAAACTACGTGGAGCTTTGCCGCCACCGGCACACCGTGGAATCAGGGAGGGGCTCAGAGTTCGATCGACCGAGGCTCAACGGTGCTCGGCACGGTGGTCACTCCGAACGTCGGTCAAGTTACCATTACACTGAATGCGAACGGCATCGCGCTGGTTCAATCCTGGGTGAATAACACCGCGGTGAATTTCGGTTTCGTCGTTCAAGACTACACGGCCGCGGTCGACGACCTGATCGTAAGTTCCAGCGAAGCGACAACACTGACCCAACGCCCGAAACTCACCGTGACATACGACGTGGGAGACGGCTTGGGCGGCCCATTGGCGGCAGCGACCGAATCTCGCGATGGCGCCGACTCCGAACATGACAACGTGCCAGCTCGAACCGAAAATCAAACCGGCGGGAGCGGGCCGACTGCCATCCTCGCGGCCGGCAGCCAGACCATCGACCCACTCACGCAACTGACTGTTAGCGCCGACACGGGCGAAAAGCCGCAATCGAAAGTCTGGCGCCACGACAATAAATGGTGGAGCGTTCTGCCCAACAGCAGCGGCACCTATGTCTGGCGATTGGACGGCACGACGTGGACCTCCGTGCTCAAACTATCCAACATGACCGCTTCTCATGCCGACGCCAAAGTGGTCGGGAACGTCACACATGTTTTGCTCTACAACGGCACTTCGTCCAAACTCGCTTCCATCGAATACGTCCCGGGCTCGCCGGGCACCTATCAGCTCTGGTCCGGACGACCCAGCCCCAACGAGGTGGCCGTGCCGATGAGTTCCGGCGTGGAAACCGCGACGATCGACGTCGATTGCAATGGCCGGATGTGGATGGCATCGGATTCGGCGAAGGACATCGAAGTGCGATACACCGACTCGCCGTATTCCATTTGGAGTGCCCCGATCAAGCTCGCGACAAATACCTCGTCCGACGATATCTCGGCGATCACCTCCATGCCGAATTGCAAGGTCGGCGTGATGTGGTCGAACCAAAACACCGATCGATTCGGTTTCCGCCTGCACACTGATGACACCGATCCGCTACTCTGGTCGGTCGACGAAGTGCCCGCGTCGCAGTCGGCCCTCAACGTGGGCAGCGGCATGGCAGACGACCACATCAACATCGCAGTCGCTTCGGACACCACACTCTACGCCGCCGTGAAAACGAGCTACGGCAGTGCAAGCGGGCTGGTGAAGATCGGCCTGTTGATTCGGCGGCCCAACGGTACTTGGGATTCGATGTATGAGGTCGATAAAGACGGCACACGGCCCATTGTGCTGCTCAATGAAGCTGAAAGCCGTGTCTTGGTTGTCTATACCGGCTCGGGAATCGTGTACAAAGAAACTTCCACATCGACGATCGCATTCAGTGCCCAGAAGGCGCTGATTTCCGGTTCGTACAACAACGCCTCCAGCACCAAGCAAAACTTTACAAACGAGCTTGTGGTCATTGGATCGAGCAGCTCCAAAGCAGTTGGTGCATTGCTTAAAACAGGGGAGGCTCAAAACCAAGGCCCTCTGGTGAATGCGGGGAGCGATCAGTCGATCGTCATTGGCTCGTCCGCCAATCTGAACGGCACGATCAGCGACGACGGTTTACCGACGCCCGTGAATCTCACGAGCCTGTGGACCATGCAGAGCGGACCTGGCATCGTGTCATTCGCCAACGACGCCGACGTGGATACGACGGCCACGATCAGCGACATTGGAACTTACGTGCTGCGGCTGACTGCCAACGACGGAGCACTGTCGACCTTCGACGAAGCAACCGTCAACGTGACCGCCGTGCCGACGAATCAGGCTCCTCTTGTCGATGCCGGCGCGAATCAAACTGTTGTTCTATCGGGTTCCGCATCGCTCAACGGCACCGTCACCGACGACCATTTGCCGAACCCTCCGGATTTGGTCACGACAATTTGGACCATGGAGAGCGGGCCTGGAATTGTAAGCTTCGGCGATGCATCTCAGGTCGATACCACCGCGAGCTTCACAGCGACGGGAACGTACGTGCTGAAGCTTACCGCCAACGACTCGGTGCTTGAGTCGAGCGATCTCGTCACCGTCACCGTTCAAGAGGCATCAACCATCGTGACCACGGCGTTTCAGGACGGCGTTTTCCCATCGACGAATTACACTGGCACTCTCGACACTCGAATTTCGTCAGGCACTCCGACCGCAAACGCCGGTACGTCGATCGAGCTTCGAGTGGACGGCTCGCCGGACGATAGCACATTGGTTCGATGGGACGTCAGCTCGATTGCCGCAGGGAGTGTCGTGCAATCTGCTTCGATCACGTTGAACGCGACGAACCGTACTAACGATGTCTATGAACTCTACGAATTGAAACGAGACTGGATTGAAACCGCGGCCACATGGAACGTCGCGATGGTTGGCACAAATTGGGGACAGGCAGGCGCTCAAGCGGCCAGCGATCGCGGCACTACGGTTCTGGGAACCGTAACCGCACCCGCGTTGGGTCTCGTCACCATTCATCTGAACGCCGCCGGCATGGCGGTTGTCCAATCGTGGATCAACAATCCAAATCTGAATTTTGGGCTCATCTTCCAGGATTACGTTTCCGCCGGTGATGGCGGCTCGTTCAGTTCGCGAGAGACATCGACGACGACCTTGCGGCCAAAACTCACAGTCACCTACGCCGCGGCGGGCGGTTCGGGCAGCATTATCGCTCTGGTGGACTCGCGCGACACGGGCTCGAACAATGGCAAACATACAATTGCGACGAACGGCGATCGAAAAACCGTCGCCCAACATTCGCGCCGGTTAGAAACGGGCCATTCGCGATTACCCGGCAAACACTTTCCAAGTAGGGCTGCGGATTCAATCGACTCGATCTTCGATGAGGCGATGTATTCGGAGCTGTTGAAATTTGAAAGCGATGTAATTTCGCCCCAGTTGCCTCATACGGGTGACGGCGTAACGAATAGCGAACAGCGTGGACGACGATCCGACTTTGAGCTGGACGGCCTGGAGTTGGATTGGATTAGAGCTATGTATCGTGAAGCTGGGTCGGATGAACTCTAGAATCGCGATTCTGTTTTTGTAGCGGACATTGAGGATGCACAGAGGACCGCCGGAACGGTCCTCACTTCGGGGCAGAAACTCGGTGGAGGCATGCATGAATTTTCCTGGTATGTTCCTCGCACGGAACGCGGGCGTTGGTTCTTCTGTCATTCGAGCACAATCGCAATTTCGCTCTGACTCAAAAAGGCGAACATCGAGCGACTGTCGCCAGCTTGGTATCGAGGAGCTGGAACAACGCACGCTGCTCAGCGGCACCGTGCAGCCGCTCGATCCCATGGCGCTCAGCGGCAATACCGGTGAAAAGCCGCAATCCAAAATTTGGTCTCACGACAACCAGTGGTGGAGCGTCTTGGCCAACACCAGCGGCACCTACGTGTGGCGACTGGACGGCAGCGCCTGGACCTCTGTTCTAAAGCTGTCCGGCAGTTCCTACCGCGCGGACGCGAAAGAGGTCGGCGATGTCACTCACGTCCTGCTCTACAAGAGTACGTCGACGAAACTCGCGTCGCTGCAATATGTACCCGGCTCGCCCGGCACTTATCAACTGTGGTCGCAACAGCCCAGCCTGGTGAGTGTGCCGGTGAGCACGGGCGTTGAAACGGCAACCATCGACCTGGATTGCACGGGCCGCATGTGGATGGCATCCGATGGAGTCGCCGAAATCGAAGTGCGCTACAGCGATTTGCCGTACACAAGCTGGAGCGCTCCCGTGCAACTTGCAACCAATGTTTCCAGCGACGATATCGGTGCGGTTACTGCGTTACCAAACTGCACAGTCGGCGTTTTATGGTCCAACCAAACCACGCAGCGTTTCGGATTCCGACTTCATGTGGATGGCACAGATCCATCGAATTGGTCGGCCGACGAAGTGCCGGCCTCGCAATCGGCGCTCAATGTCGGTGCAGGAATGGCCGACGACCACGTCAACTTGAGCGTGGCGTCCGACAGCACACTCTACGCCGCGGTAAAAACCAGCTACGACAAATCCGGCTATCCCAAGATCGCGCTGATCGTGCGACGACCAAACGGCACGTGGGACCCGCTGTACCAAGTGGACCAGGCAGGAACTCGGCCTAGTGTCCTCTTGAACGAATCTGAAGATCGCGTGCTGGTTGCCTACACCAAGACCGACAACTCGAATGACATCGTTTATCGAGACTCGCCGATGACTTCGATTTCCTTTGGTACGTTACAGACTCTCATCACCGGCACCATGAATAACGTCTCCAGCACCAAGCAGAACTATACCAACGAAGTAGTGTTCATTGCTGACACGCCCGGAACGGTGGCCGGTGCGAAACTGATTACCGGATCGACGCAAAACCTGGCCCCGCAGGTGGGCGCTGGGCCCGACCAGACCATCGATCTTTCGACGCTCGCCTCGCTGAACGGCACGGTTTCGGATGACGGACTGCCCAACCCGCCTGCGACCGTAACCACATCGTGGACGAAGGTAAGCGGCCCGGGCTCAGTTTCATTCGGAAATGCTTCGGCGGTAGATACCACGGCAGGCTTCAGCCTGCCTGGAACCTATGTGCTCAGGCTAACGGCCAACGACACGCAACTCCAAGCGAGCGATGACGTAATAATTGTCGCTCAGGATAATTCCGGCACAACGACCCTCATGTTCCAAGACGGCATGTTCCCAACGGCCCCATACGCTGGCACTAGAGACACGAAACTTTCAAGTAGCAATCCGACCATCAACTACGGGAGCGCCACGAGTCTGAGAGCCGACGGTTCACCGGACGAGACCATTCTCGTGAAGTGGGATACGAGTTCCGTCCCGGCCGGCAGCGTTGTGCAGTCGGCTTCGCTGACTTTCAAGATCACCAACGCGACGGTGGACAGCTATGAAATCTATGAGATGATGGCGGACTGGGATGAGGTGACGACGAACTGGACCATGTATTCTTCCACGGGTAGTTGGGAACTGGCCGGCGCGCAGGGTCCGAGCGAACGCGGCACCAGCGTTTTGGGAACTCTTGCGGCCAGCCTCACCGGCTTTGTCACCGTCGAGCTAAACGCCGCTGGCGTCGCGCTTGTCCAATCCTGGATCGATAACCCACTCGGAAACTTCGGCTTGATAATTCAGGACTATGCGAGCGCCAGCGACGGAGTGAGTTTCAACACCAGTGAGACATCGACGGCAAGCAACCGACCCAAACTAACGATTAGATACTTGCCGACCGATTCGGGCGATTCTGGCATTGCGGCTGCCACAGCGTCGCGCGAGGTTCAGCCGGCACCTTCCATTCGGTCCGCGTCGATCAACGGCAAGCCAGTCGAACGAGATCGGCGGGCATTCGATGGTTCACCTCGTCGTGCTCACGACGGCGATTCGGAAGAGTTGTCTTCGAAGGCAGCACGATTGCCAAGGAGTTTCGCACCTCCAATGGCGGACGACGCGAGAAGCGAACTCGATTGGAAACATGAACTCGCCGTAGACCACGCGATCGACGCGATCAAGCATGACGCGATAGACTTCGTGCTGGACAATCTCGACGGCAACCGAACTGCCTAGCCGAACTATTTCGGCGGAATCATCCGTTGCATCCACTGGCCATAGGGCGGTGAGAAGATGTTCGGGATCAGGCGATCGAGTGTCCGACGAGTCCACCAGGAAGCGTCCGGGTTCAGATAGATGATATCGCCCGCGAGCACCATAACGGTTTCACGGCGATTGTACCGCGCTTTGATCAGGTCAACATGAATGAGCATCGGAGTGCCATCGGGCAAAGTACGATGAACGGTGACCGTCGTGGGTGATTCGATTGGATCGATATAGCCCGCCATAGCCACTGCGGTGATGACGTCAATGTCGCGGTCTTTCGGCAGTACGTAGCCAGCACCCAAATCACGTTCGCGAGCACTGAGGCTGAATCGAACCAGGTTCGATGGGTCGAGCAGGCCGACGACAAAAAACACCTCATTCTTGCGGCCCGGCACAACTACGACGTCGCCATGGTGAAGCGTAATGTCCTCGGGTTGGACCTGTTCTTCAGTTGAGCCACGTAGCGGAATTCTCACGATGAGCTTGGGATCTCCGTTCAGCGAATCGGAGGTCGTTCGAGTGATCGGTTCGGCCGCATTGGCCATTCCGCCAGACACCGCGTTGCTGAGATTGTTCACGGGCAAGAGCGCGGGCAAGTTCGACCCGGCGTTACCAGCCGGTACATCGCCACCGGCAAGCTGACCGCCCACCGATGAACTCTCGAAATTTGCCTGCATTGAATTCACCTCCGCTGCGCTGTGGATGGTCGGCCGCTCGCCAATCGTCTGCAACTTTGTTCGCAAGCTGTTTACGATCGTGAGGTATTTCCCGCTTCCTGCCGATTCGTAAATGGCTATTGCCCGGAGATAATGTGTACGGGCTTCATCCAGATTTCCCTGCTCTTGAAGCAACGTGCCGAGGTTGTGAACTACCGTGGCCACGTGCGGGTGTTTCTGGCCATACTGGCTTTCGTAGATCGTCAACGCCCAGCGGCAATAAAACGCCGCGGCGAACAAATCACCCTGATCGCGCTTGGCCTTGCCCAGAGCATTGAGAACTGTTGCCAACTCTGGGTGAGTTGGGCCCAACTCCTCCGTGTACTTGTCCAGAGCCGCTTCCAAATGCGCCTGGGCCGTTTTGGGATCGCCATCTTTCAAGGCGCGCAATCCCATCTGGTAGAGGGAACTTGTCGCCTCAGAAGCCTCTATTTCGGCCGATTCCAAAACGGATTGGTGGGCCTGCTGGATTTTTCCCTCACCGGCCGTCAAGGTTACGCTGGCAGTTTGCACGTGATTGTTCTGTTTGTCACCCGAATCGGAGTTCGCAAGGTCAACATGATCGGGCAACTTGGTGCCGGCGCTCGGCTGGATGTTTTGAACTTTGTCCCGATTGAGCAAGCCCCAGTCCTGCTGAGCTGGATTGGGTTTAGCTTGAGCGGCCCGACGATGAACTTCAAGCATGAATGCGGCATCGATCGTCAGCCCGCCGGCCGCCGCAATCGCGTGGGCGACGTCGTTTTCGTATTTGGGCAACCGATACATCCCTGGATTGGACACCTCACCCAAAACCAAGACGCTCGTCGTGCTCTTTTCGAAAAGATGAACGTTTATGCGGCAGTCAATGATGAAGTCAGGTGCATAGGCATTGGTAATTGCCGCATGGACCTCAGAAAGGCTCATTCCCGCAACATGAAGCGCGCCGATCATCGGCAGATTGATCTCCCCCTTGCCCGTCACCTGCACTTTAATGGGACGGGTCTCCGCCCCTTGGTAAAGTTCGTTGATCGTGACTTCCAACGAGTCGCCTGGGCCCAGGAGGTAATCTTGTTGAGGCGGAATTGTCAGGCTTGCAAAATTGATCGGGGAACCAAGCGATCGAACGGGCGATCGATAACTATCCGGTAGCGTTGCCGCCGGAATTCCATGGGAGTGCAATGGAGCGTAACAACCTGCGGTCAAATATGCCCCAAGGCAACCAGCCGCCAAAACTACCGCCCGTGAGCTGATCAATCGCGGCAGTTTTCCAAGACCCGTTGACAGGTTCCTCATTTCCGCTCACTCCTTCCCTGGTCGCAGATTGCCGGGGCTTCGTTGTTGTGAAAAGGACCGCCGGTACCGGTTATGCCAAAATGCACAACCGTGCGAACCTTTCCACCTATGACATGTTTCGGACGCCTGCGGTCTGCACAATTAGATTGCTACGACCGGCGTGCTGGCTACCACCCCTACATCTTCACCAACCGGAATAACCGTCACGCTCTGCAATGGCTTCGATTCGCAGGTGCAGTAAATTTCAAGCATTTTGATGGCTTGGGTTGTTTGGTCGATCGGCAAGGCTGAGAAACCAGAGGATTTGCGGCGATCAGTTTAAGAAAGTTGACTTTGCGGCGGTTCATTCGGGAAAAGATGAAAGACGGATGCCAAGGTACGCATTGCCGTCTGAAAATGGCAGTGTGAAACGCGGTCGTGACGATCTACCGGGGATGGGCCGTATCGCCCCTGGAAGGCGACATCAACCAGCGATTGCCTCGAAGAGACGCCGGTGGGAGTCGAACCCACTTCAAGCCGCTCTGCAGGCGGCCGCCTAGCCGTCAGGCTCCAGCGTCGGAAAAGTTGAGGGTTGAGCGTTGAGAGTTGAGGGCCAGAATGACGACCGCGAAGCGTCTTCCTCTGGCTCTCAACCCTGAACCCTCAACGCTCAACCTTCTTCAACGTCCTCGCCAGGAGTCGAACCTGGCCTTCGACCTTCGCAGGGTCGCGTGCGAGTCCGCCACACCCCGAGGACGAAAGGGTTGAGAGTGGAGGGCGGAGGGCCAGAAAAAGGAAACGCGCTCGGTCTGGTCTTTCTGGCCCTCCGCTCTCCGCCCTCCCCCTTCTCAGCACCCCGCCGAGGAGTCGAACCTCGTCTTGCACGTTCGAAGCGTGCCGTGCTTCCCTCACACTCGCAGGGCAACCTCTTCTCCCAGAGCCGACGACTGGATTCGCACCAGCATGAACCTGTTTACAAGACAGGCGCCTTTCTGTTTCGAGCCACGTCGGCGTACGTCAGGCTTTAGCCTGACCAATTCACACAGACACAGACCACCGGAGTCAGTCTGAAGCCTGACGTACGAGCACGAGTGCGAGGATTCGAACCCCGTCGGGCGGCTTTGGAGACCGCCTGCCCTCCCAGGAGCACACTCGTGTGTGCCCCGGCACGAGGCCGGGGCATCGCGTAACGACTACTCCTTCAACTTCACGTTCCAGTACGCCTCGCTGACGAACTTCGACCAGCTCTCAATGCGAATGCTTGCCGAGGCGTACATCGGGCGCCAGGCCGGTCGAACCGGCTTGGAGCGGAGCCGCATGCCGGCCTGCGTCGGCGTGCGGTCGGCCTTGCGCTTGTTGCAACCGATGCACGCCAGCACGCAGTTGTCCCACGACGAGATTCCACCCTGCGCCCGCGGCAGCACGTGGTCGATCGTCAGTTCCTCGCTCCCCGGCTGTGCGCCGCAGTACTGGCACGTGAAGTGGTCGCGCTTGTAGACGTTGCGCCGGCTGAACGTCACCGCCGACGTCGGCAACCGGTCGTAACGCACCAGCACAACGACCTCCGGCACGCGCAGCCGCATGCGGACCGCTCGGATGAACGGATCGCCGTCGCGCGGCGCGAGCTGCGACCAGTCGCTCCACGTGTAGAGCCGATAATCATCCGGATCGACCACGCGCGCCGACTCGTTCCAGAGCATCACCAGCGAGCGGGCCACCGTGGCCACGCCTACCGGCTGCCAGTTGCGGTTCAGCACAAGCGTCGGGCGTTCCAGTACTCGGGCTACCATCTCAACCTCCAGTTCGGAATGACGAATGACGAAATCCGAATGTCTAAAGAAGCACGAAGCCCAAATGACGAAGCGCGAAATTCGAATTTCGAGCTTCTTCATTCTTTAGACATTCGTGCTTCGTCCTTCGTCATTCCCTCCAAGGGTGTCTGGGGGGAGTCGAACCCCTCTCCTCGACGGTCACAGCGTCGCATGCGGAACCGTTACACCACAGACACCATCAGCGCCCCGACCAGGACTTGAACCCGGAACACCTCGTTAGAAGCGAGGGATGATGTCCATTTCACCATCGGGGCATTTTGGAGTGCGGCGGCTTGACGCCGCTTTCCCTTCGCTGTGATCGCACTCGTCCAGTTCCAC
>Ga0247727_10001625_pt1 | contig 52927 bp, 36 predicted proteins | sample WisWelCaveWW1625_FD_202498 | JGI IMG/M metagenome (GOLD analysis project Ga0247727, IMG submission 202498) | Biofilm microbial communities from Wishing Well Cave, Virginia, United States - WW16-25 | ecosystem: Environmental > Aquatic > Deep subsurface > Groundwater > Cave microbial mat | place... | reverse complement strand
TGGTACCGGCGCGGCGTGCGCTCTCCCGCCGACCCCGGGGCCGGAAGCAGCCAAATGTCGGCCCTCGCACCAAACTGATCGAACGCCAGCAGCTTCCCGTCAGGCGACCAGGAAGTCGGAAAGGGCTCGGTCTCGATCGCAGCGAGCGGTTCGGCGGGGCCGCTGCCATCGGCCGGCGCCGAGGAAAGCGTGTTCTTTCCCGCGTGGACCGCGCTGAAGGTCACCCGCTTGCCATCCGGTGTCCACAGCGGGGTGTCGTTATTTCCCTGAAACGTGAGCCGGCTCAGAGTGCCGCGCGCCAGGTCGTAAACGTGGATGTCGCTTTGGTCCCGGGTACCGATGCTGACGGCCACCCGCTGGCCGTCCGGCGACAGGCGCACGTTCCGATACGCTTGAGGAGGGGCCGGGATCGGCTGCTCCTTTCCCTGCCGGTCGACCCACACCAGGTGGAGATCGGGGCCTTGGGAGGCGGAACCCGGGAGGTAGACCAGTGCGCCGGTGCCGGATGGCCATAGCGGAGCCGCCGGCGTTCGTTGAGCCGTACACTCCCTCCAGAACAGGGACCGCAGAGCCGGTGACCTCGAGCCGGCGCGGGTCAAAGGGCACAGCGAACAGCGACCCGGCCCGCCAGTAGACGAGGTAGCCCGTCCGGCCGTCGCCCGCCGGCACGTAGCGTGGACTCGAGCCTCCCTCGAGGAGCACCCGCTGCGCGCGCGTTTCCAGTGACAGCACGGCGATCTTGGCGTCGTCGGCCCCGCCAGTGATGGCGTAGAGCACCGCGTGGCCGCCCGGCAGGATGTGCGGCCAGCGGTGGCCGGTCTCGCCTTTCTTGGCGTCCGGGGTGGTGAGGATTTCGAGCTTGCCTCCGGCTGCCGAAACGCGCCGCAGTCCCTCCGGCGTCACCCCCCCGAAGATGAGGTAGCCGTCGGGTCCCCAGTCCATGCCCCAGGGATTGGCTTCGCACAGGGTGATGAGGGCGCCGCCGACTGCCTGGACTTTTTTGATCTTGCGTGTTTGCCCCGATGGTCCCCCGCCGAAGGCGAGCCACTGGCCGTCGGGAGAGAAAGTTAGTCCATAGGTGCCGTCGGCGCCGGGGATCGGCTTGGCCTCCAGTTGATCGACGGCGCGGATGTAAACCTGTTGGGTCGGGCCGGCCGTATATGCCACGCGCGAGCCGTCGCGGGAGAAGGCGAGGAAGGGGGTGCGGGTCGGCGCTACCGGCGCGGTGGCGCGGAACACGGGGCGCGGAACGGGCTTCGGCGGGCGGGCCAGCAGCCACACTGCCAGGCCCGCGACGAGGGCTGCCAGCGGGGCCAGCGCCCAGGGAAGCAGGTGGGACAGGCCTCCTGGCCTGTCGGGGGGAGGGGTTGGGATGACAGCCGGCGGCAGAGGCTCATCCAAAATGATGCGCGCCTCCCCGATGTCGCGGAGGCGGCGCTTCGGATCCTTTTCGAGACACCGGTCGAGCAGGCGGCGAAGGTTCGCCGGCGTCGAGTCCGGCAGCAGGCTGCGGTCCGGCTCCTTCAGCAGGATGGCGCCCAGGGAATCCGAGATCGACTCGCCGCCGAAGGCCTGCTTGCCGGTCAGCATCTCGTAGACCACCGAGCCGAAGGCGAAGATGTCAGTGCGCTTGTCGACCTTTTTGCCGCGAGCCTGCTCGGGGCTCATGTAAGCAGCAGTACCGAGGAGCACCCCGCCGCGCGTCAGCGCGCTCGCGGCCAGGGTCGGCGAGTTCGGGCTGACCTCCGCGGAGCCTTCGTCGGCCAAGGCCTTGGCCAGGCCGAAGTCGAGCACCTTCACCTTGCCGTCCGGGGTGATCTTGATGTTGGCGGGCTTGAGGTCACGGTGGACGACGCCGTTCTCGTGGGCCTCTTCGAGGGCGTCGATGAGCTGGCGGACGATGGCGTCAAGGTCCTCGAGCGCGACCGGTCCCTTCAGCGTCTCGCCCGGAACATACTCGAGCGCCAGGAACCGCACGCCGTCGGATTCCTCCAGGCCATAGATGATGGCGATGTTGGTGTGGTTGAGGGTGGCCAGCAGCTTCGCCTCGCGCTCGAAGCGGGCCAGCCGCTCCGGGTCCTGGGCGAAATGCACGGGCAGAAACTTAAGGGCGACGTCGCGGTCGAGGCGCGTGTCGCGGGCGCGCCAGACCTCCCCCATGCCCCCGGCGCCGATCTTTTCAGCGACCTGGTAGTGGGCGAGCGTCTTGCCGGTCATGGGGGAAGGTTAGCACGGTGAGGGATGGCGGCGCACACCGCGGCCTCGTACGCTGATCACACCGCAGAGGCGCCGAGGACGCCGAGGCGCGCAGAGAAGCTCATTTTTCAGAACCTCTGCGGTCCTCGGCGCTCTCTGCGCCTCTGCGGTGAACCAGCAACCCGACCTGCCATGCAGTCCGGTTGTAGGATCATGCTGGCGGCCACTTGACCACCTTCCGGCCTTCCGGCGACACCGCGTGACTCCTCGGCGCGTTCGCCCGAACAAACCCGCCGAGTACTGGATCGTCGAGAACCCGTTGCCACCGGCGCCTCTCGGCCTCCTCCTTTCCGAGAGTCTCGACCTCCTGCCGATGCTTCTGTTGGATCTCGCCTTTCATCTCAACGCAATCGTACGCTTTCTTCCTCTTCACGGCTCTATGACCTCCCGCGGTGAATGAACTCCTGGGGCTGCGATAGTTGCTCAGTGTGTTCACGCTCTCGAAACCGGCGATCTTGTCAAAGTGAACGATGTGCTTGAAATTCCAGCTCAACACGATGTCGACTTCCATGACTGTTGCGATAGCAATATGTAGCGCGTCATCAGCCGAGGCTGACCCGAGCACCCCCGCGTTTAGATACGCTTGCTGGAGCGCCTCGCATTCCGGCGTGATGCTGACCCGTTCCACACGATCCGGCGACAGCCCCTTGCAGCACATTGCGTACTCCTTCCGGCGCATCGACCAGTTCCTCGACGGTGAGATCCGAGACCACCAATAGGAACCGCCCCTCCCGCACCTCGCGGAAAAACTGCTGGCTTTCGGTCTCGAATTCCGCGTCGTGGCAACCACCAAATACAGACGTGTCTGCGTAAACCCGCAAACCCTTCACACCCGCCATTATCGCGCCTCCTGCTTGCAGGTCGCCACGATTCGTAAGGCGATCCGGCGCCGGCGGCCGAACCGCCTCGGCCCACTCTAACATCTGCACCCTTCACGACATCGGTGAGGTCCTTGGGGAGCAGGGGGCCGGCCGTACATCGTCATGGAACAGCTCGAAAGCCAGACGCTCCGGGATCGCATCGGGGGCAAGGCGCTGAAGACCGACCAGCTGCTGAAATGGCGGGCGTCACCCGAAGCGCCGACGGTTCCGCAGGATCTGGTGACCCGGGCGGAGGGCGGCTCCGGGGACGGGCCCTGAGCCTTCCCCGGATGGTCAATGAGTGGCCTTTCGGACCGGTGGAGAGCGCCTCACCGGCGGCGGGCGGCTGCCTTCTTGCGCCCCTCGGCCTCTACCGCCACCGGACCAGCGGCTGCTTCCTCGACCGTAGGCGGCTTCTTGGGCACCGCCGCCAGGCTCTTCTGCAAAGCATCCATCAGGTCGATCACCGGCGCCAGCCGCCTGGGCTCGGTCGCTTCCATCTCCAGGCCCTGCTGCTTGGCCTCGATCAGGGCCTTCACCCTCTCCTGATACTCGTCGCGGTACTGCTTGGCGTCGAACGGCCCCGCCAGGCTCTGGACTAGCTGCTCGGCCAGCATCACTTCCTGGGGCTTCAACTCGACCCCCTCCGAGCTGCCGTACTCGGAAACCTGCCGGACCTCGTTGGGATAGTACATGGTGTGCAGCGTCAGCCCGTTGGCCCGCGGGCGGATGAGGACGATGAATTCCCGCTGGTGCATCGCCACTTTGGCCAGGGCCGCGAAGCCGGTCTTCTGCATGGCTTCGAACAGCAGCTGGTAGGGTTTGCGCCCCGGGTCCTCCGGCACGGCGTAGTAAGACACGTCGAAGAACAGCGGGTCGACCTCCGCCAGCTTGACGAACTGCAGTATCTCCATGGTGTGGGTGGAGGGCGGCGCGATCTTCTCGATCTCCTTGTCGTCCACCAGCAGATAGCGGTCCTTGCCGAACTCGTAACCTTTGACCAGCTCGGAGCGCTCCACGTTGCGGTCGCAGACCGGACAATGGATCTGCTGCTTGATCCGCGAGTTGCAGTCCTTGTGGATCTGGTGGAAGCTCACCCGCTCATCCCGGGCCGCCACGAATAGCCGGATCGGCACCGAGATCATCCCGAACGTCAAATACCCCTTCCAGACGGTTGCGGCCATGAAGGTATCTTAGCGGAAGGAGGCGCCCTGCCGCAACATCCCCTCCCGGTTCTGTTCCCGCTCCCCCCCCACCACCCCCCTGCGCCAGGGCCGCAGATGGTGGATAATGGTACCCGGCAAGGGAGGGATCCATATGCGGCCGTTGCTTTTGGCGCTGGCGCTGGGCGGGCTGGCTTTCGGACAGGGGGCTGCGAACACCCTGACACCCCAGGAGATGCAAGAGGGTTGGATTCTGCTGTGGGACGGCGAGACCATGTTTGGCTGGGAGTCGCACGGGGGGGCCGAATGGCGCATCGCCTCCGGCGTCCTGGTCGGCGACTCGGCCCAGGGCGGCTGGCTCGGCACCCGGGCGACCTTCGGCGATTACATCCTCAAGGCCGAGTTCCGGGCCGCCGCCGATGGCAACAGCGGCATCTTCCTGCGCTCGGCCCGCGAGGGTGCCCCCCACCAGACCGGCTACGAGTTGCAGATCTATGACACGCAACCCGCCGGTTTCAACACCGGCAGCCTGGTCGGATACGTCAAGGCCTCGGAAGCCAAGATCGTCCCCGGCCAGTGGAACCGCTTTGAGGTCACCGCCCAGGGCGACCGCTTTCAGGTGGTCTACAACGGTAAGAAGGTGCTGGACGCCCGCGACCCCAAGCACGCCGCTGGCGTCATCGGCCTGCAATACAACCAAGGCAAGAAGATCGAGTTCCGCAACTTCAAGCTGCGGCCTTTGGGGCTAAGACCCATTTTCAACGGCAAGGATCTCACGGGCTGGAACATCGTGGAGCGACCGGGCGGCGTCAAGACCCCCCCGGAGTGGTCAGTGAAGGAGAACGCCATCCACGTGCTCAAGGGCGCCGGGCAGCTGGAAACCGACGCCACCTGGGACGACTTCGTGCTGCAGTTGGACATCCGCTGCAACGCCCCGAGTCCGGCCCATCATCCCAACAGCGGCGTCTTCTTCCGCGGCGACAAGGGGCGCTTCTGGAGCGGCTACGAGTCCCAGATCCGGAATGAATACAAGGAAGGCAATCGCACCGCCCCGGTCGACTTCGGCACCGGCGGCCTGTATTTCTACCAGCCATCCCGGCGGGTGGTCTCCAACGATAACGAGTTCTTCACCAAGACCATCATCGCCCGAGGCCGCCACATCGCCATCTGGATCAACGGCTTCCAGACGGCCGATCACAGCGACAATCGCGAGGAAGGCCTGGAAGCCCGCAAACAGGCCCGCCTGGCCGCCGGCGCCATCAGCCTGCAAGCCCACGACCCCACCACCAACCTGGACTTCAAGAACTTGCGGATTGCGAGTTTGCCGAAGCGGTAGTAGCCATTCGTTCACAACGCATCTGCTGCGTCTACTAGATGAGACAGGCCGCTCTGGAAACCGCGCACCTTCCCGAATACCACGAGCGTCTGGTCATTGTGAAGCTCGCGGCCTCGGCATTTGCCCTCCGAATGGCGGTCGGCTCTTCTGAAGGGGTTGCCTTGAGCGTCGGTCTGGAGGCTATCCAGACACTAGAGCGATCTGGTCGGATCAAGAGGGTGATCCCGCTGGCCCAGGAGACTGTGCAATTCTCTCGACCTTCTCACGCTGCCACAGAAACCCTCGCCCGGGTTGCCGCTCAGCAGCCTGGGGCCCCGGGTGCCGGGATCGCGCTGCTTGAGTTGACTAGCGAAAAAGACCTTCCGGATCTGCAGCGCAGGTTGGGAGATGATACGAGCATAGAGTTCGTCGCGCGGGTTCCAGTGCGTTATCTCGCCGTCAGAACAGGCACAGCCGCGCCTCTACCTCCGATGCTGATGTGGAACGCTCTGCGAATTCGCTTGAGCGAAGCAAGAGGCTTGAGCGGATTCAAGGAGGCCACAGAGGTAAAGGTAGCCGTCCTCGATTCAGGAGTCGATGTGGAGCATCCGGACTTGCAGAGTCGAGTTCGCCAGTATGCATACGACCACCCGTTTTTTCCCGGTTCTTTGTCGGATCGCGACATCGTGGGTCACGGCACCCATGTCGCCGGCATCATAGCCGCCCGAGGCCAGAATGTTGGGACCGAGGGGATCTGCCAGTGTGCTCTCCATGTCTGCAAGGTTTTCAGCGACGACACCTGCTTCCATCCTTGGGCCGGGGCCTTCATATACGTTGTCGACCCGGTTCTGTATCTGCAGGCTCTTCGCTATTGCCTGGACGAGAAGATGGAGGTCTTGAATCTTAGCCTCGGTGGACGTGGCAAACCGGATCCGTATGAGCTGGAACTCTTTCGGCTGCTACTCACTACTGATACGACCGTCGTCGCTGCCATTGGCAACGAGCGGCAGGCGGGCAGTCCCACCTACTATCCCGCGGCGATTGAAGGCGTGATTGCGGTGGCGCCACCAAGATCGACGATTCCGTGGCCGACTTTTCAAGCAGCGGACCTCACATTTCGCTGTGTGCGCCGGGAGTGGCGGTATGGTCTACCATGCCTACGTATCCGGGCAAAGCGGATTTCAGGCTGTCTCAGGGCCCGGGGGCCAATGGGTCGAGGGTAAGCCGATTCCGCGCGAAACCGGGTACGGAGCGCTGGATGGGACATCCAGGGCCACGGCACATGTGTCTGCCGGCGCCGCCTTACTGCTGGCAAATCGCGGAAAGCTGGGCGGGTGCGAAGTACGGAGTCGACTGATGAAGACCGCGGACCGTGTGTCAGGCATGGGTAAGCGCGCGTCTCATCCAGATTACGGTGCCGGAAGACTAAACTTGTATCGGCTTCTAACCGATTGACGAAGCAGCGAATGCAAGCAGTGTTTTTCCACTTTCGTCCTGAAGTGCCCGTGGATGTCCAGGAGACGCTCTTGTCGGACATTGCATCCTGGCATACGGTCTGCAAGGTCGGGCGAATCAACCCCGGCGCGAAACAGCGCGAGCTGGCGCGCATGTATTGCGCCTACGCGAGGCGGGACGAGGACATCGCCGAGATCCTAACGGGGCTTTCAGGTGTAGCCGAGATCGAGTCAGCATTTCTGCCGGCCGAGCGCAGACTGATCTGAAAGTGGCGTCCTCCGAGGGCAGGCTGCCAAGCAATCATGGACGAACTCTTGGCCCGAGACTTCAGCAACGTCGCTTATTTTCAGGTCTCCAGCACCCCGACCGTTACTGCTTGTCGCCAAATCGTTCGCAGCGCATCTGACTGGGCTGTGCTGGCTCATCGAGCAGGGTGGCGGCCGGGCCACGGGGCCGTGCCTTGCCCACGGGAACCTCGCGTGAGCCTGGCAGCTCATGGTGAAATCTGCAACACTAGAAGCATGCGAAACTGCATCCTCTCGCTGTCGATTCTGCTCGCCGGGGTGGCCTCGCTGGCCCAGGAAACCACCGGCGCCATCACCGGCAGCGTGCGCGACGGCTCGGGCGCGGTCATCCCCGGCGCCAGCATTGCCGTCAAGAACTCGCGCACCGGCGCCGAGCGGCGAGTCACTTCCGGCTCGGAGGGGCAGTACACCGTCACTTCCCTTCCCGTCGGAACCTACCAGGTAATGGTCGAGCACACCGGCTTCAAGAAAGCCACGGCGCAGGGCATCCAGCTCTCCGTGGACAGCCGGCTGGTGGTGGATGTGCTACTGGAAGTGGGCTCGGTGACGGAAACCACCACCGTCACGGCCAACATCTCGGTGCTGGAGACCGAGACCGCCACCACCAGCGGCCTGGTGGATTCCAAAAAGGTGCTCGATCTGCCCCTCAACGGCCGCAACTTCGCTCAGTTGATCAACTTGCAGGCGGGCGTTTCCACCAATAACAACGCCAACCAGGGCTCGGGGCAGTTTGTAAATGGCTCGCGCGGCGCGTACAACAATTTCCTGCTGGACGGCGGCGATCTGAACGACCCGGTGGTGCCCAACGGCTCGGCGGCCGGGGTCACCGGCGCGTTTACCGGCTCGGCGCCGGGCATCAACGCCGTCAGCGTGGACGCGGTCGAGGAGTTCCGCGTGATCACCGCCGGGGCCACCGCCGAGTTCGGGCGCAACTCCGGCGCGCAGGTCAACGTGATCACCAAGAGCGGCGCCAACCAGCTGCACGGCACCCTGTTCCACTTCCTCCGCAACCGGGAGCTGGACGCGCGCAGCTTTTTCGATCTGAACCCCGCCTTCCAGCGCAAAGGGCGCGCCATCGCGCCTCCTTTCACGCAGAACAATTTCGGCGCCACCGCGGGCGGACCGATCCAGAAGGACAAGACCTTCTTTTTTGGCAGCTACGAGGGTTTCCGCCAGCGGCAGGGCGTATCGGTGGTGAACCTGATCCCCTCGCCCAACACCATCGCCGCCATCAAGCAGCAGAACCGGGCGCTGGGCGAGATTTTCGAGGCCGTCTACACGGGGCCGTTCGCGGCCGCGCCGTCCGGCGATCTCTCGCCCGCCGAAATCATCCGGCGCGGGACGCCCACCGTGACGGCCACAACACTGGTGCGCTCCAACAGCTTCGACCAGGACGCTTGGTCGGCCAGGATCGACCAGCACCTGACTTCGGCCTCGCGCTTCTCCGGCCGATACGCGTTCTTCAATAACGACGCCGGTCCAGGCACGGTGGCCGGCAGCGGTCTGCCGGCCACCGGCGTGGGCTTCACCAACCGGGTGCACAACCTGGTGCTCTCCCACACCCAGTCGTTCTCGGCCGCCCGCTTGAACGAGTTCCGCGCCACCTTCCAGCGCAACGGCGTCAACAACGTCTTCGACGCGGCGCCGCAGGCGCTCCTGGACGCGGGAAAGCTGCGCAGCGGGGCCTTCGCCAGCCAACCCTATGGCGACCCCTTCACGCCCAACGGCATTCCCACCATCAATCCCGGCTTCAACCTGCCGGAGCTGGGCTATACGGTGACCTCGCCCAACATCCGCTTCTCCAACACCTACCAGCTGAGCGACTCCTACACCATCACGCGCAGTCGTCTGACGCTGAAGTTCGGTGGCGAGGTGCGGCGCCTCCAGGACAACTCCACCTTCAGCTTCCTGGTGCGGCCCAACGCGCAGTACGCTTCCGGAGGCGCCAACACCATCCTGCAGCCCAACGCCCCGGTAAACTTTTTCACCCAGAACCTGTACCTGACTCCGCAGACCTCGCTGCGCGGGTTCCGCATCACCGAGTGGGCGCCCTACGTGCAGTCGACCATCCGGCTGGCGCGCCACCTGACGCTGGAGGCAGGTCTGCGCTATGAGTACCTGGGCCGCGCCAGCGAGGCCAACGGTTTTCTGAGCAACGCGTTTCTCTCACCCGACGGCAGCGGGCCGTTGCTGGGGACATCGCTCATCGCCAATGGCCACGCCGGGCTCAACCAGGTGCGCTTTTTCACCATCGGCGCCGGCCGCTCCCAGGGCCTGTTCCAGCCGGACAAGAACAACTGGGCGCCGCGGGTGGGCGCGGCCTGGACCTTCGGCCGCACCACGCTGCGGGGCAGCTACGGCATTTACTACGACCGCATCTTCGACAACGTGCTGGGCAACGCGCGCAACTCGCCGCCCTTTGTGGTGGTGGTCACCGACGGCGGCTTCCCCTTCGGCGCCAGCGTGGCTGGGCCAGACCCGTTCACCACCACCATTCCCATTGGCCCCACTACCGTGAATCCCGACCTGGTGTTCCCCAGCACCCAGCGCTGGGCCATTTCGGTGCAGCGCGAGATCGAAAAGAACACTTTGCTCGAGGTCTCCTATGTGGGAGCCGATGGAAACAACCTGGTGCGCACCATCCAGCCCAATTTCGGCGGCGGCTTCCCGGCGCCCTTCCGGCCCGCCAACGTGGACGTGCCGGCCGGGCGGACCAACAGCGTGGACAACTTCCGTCCGCGCGTGCTGGCCACCTTCTCCACGCGCGATTCCTCGGCGTCTTCCAGCTACCACTCGCTGCAAGTGATGTTGCGGCGGCGCTTCGCGCAGGGCCTGGCGTTCCAGTTCAACTACACCTGGGCCCACGCCATCGACGACGGCTCGGGCGAGATCGTCACCGGCGCGCCGCTCTCCAGCGTCACCAACCTGCTGCCGGCGCGCAACCCCAACGGCACGGTGGCCGTGCCCACGCTGGCCAACGTCAACCAAGCGCGCGCCGGCCGGGGTTTGGCGCCGCTCGCCACGGAGGCCGAGGCGGCGCGCTACTTCGCGCAGAACTTCGTGGGTCCGCCGCAGTACGGGGCCGAGCGCTCCAACGCCGACTTCGACCTGCGCCACGCCGCCATCCTGAACTTTATCTACGAGCTGCCCGTTGGCTCCGGTCACGCCCTGGGCGGTGGCGCCAAGGGCGCAGCCGGCTGGCTGATCTCGGGCTGGCAGACCAACGGCATCCTGCGCTTCCAGACCGGCACGGCGTTCTCGCTGCTGGCCGGCGTGGACGTGAACGGCAACGGCGTGGTGAACGACCGCGCGGCGCTGCTGGCCGGTTCCCTCGATCAGTTGCAAAATCCCGACTTCGGCAAGAACGGGGACCGGCGTTACCTGATCAACCGGGAACGGGGCGCCACCTTGGGTATCTCCAGCACCCCCGAGGTGATCGGATCCATGCTGCCGCGCAATGTGCTGTTCTCGCCCGGCATCATCAACGTGGATTTTTCGCTGTTTAAGAACAGCCGCCTGCCCTGGCGCGAGGGCCTGAACCTGCAGTTCCGCGCCGAGGCCTTCAACCTGTGGAACCACACCAACCTGGGCGGCCCTATCACCAATATCGCCAGCTCGGCCTTCGGCGCCGTCAATACCGGCCGGCAGGTGCAGCTGGGGCTCAAACTGATCTTCTGACAAGGGCAAGCGTGCTATCCTCAACCCACGGAGGTTCCCATGTCCCGTGGGTCTCGCCTGATCCTCTGCCTGGCCGTCTGCGCCCTGGCGTGCTCCGCCCAGGACACCCGGGCATCCATCACCGGCCGCGTCACTGACGCCACCGAGGCCGTGCTCCCCAACGCCCGGGTGCAGGCCATCAACATCGGCACCAACGCGGCGGCATCGTCGGTCACCAATGCCACCGGTGTCTACGACATCCCCTACCTGCTGCCCGGCAGGTACCGCATGATCGTGGAGGCCGGGGGCTTCAAGAGGCTGGTGCGCGAAGGGATCGAATTGCGCGTCAACGACCGACTGGCCGTCGACTTCCGCCTGGAGGTCGGCAACGTCACCGAATCCATCAACGTGGTGGCGGAGGCCGGTATGATTGCTACCGAGACCGCCTCCACCGGCATGGTCATGGGCCAGCGGCAGATCGCGGAATTGCCGATTGTCGGCGGCAACCCCTTCTACCTGGCGCGGCTCTCGGCCGGCGTTCTCAGCGCCGATGGACGCGGCAACGGCCAGAATCCCTTCGACTCCGGCTCAGCCTCCACCACCATCATCGTGAACGGCACCCGCTCCGGCTCGAGCGAAGTCACCCTCGACGGCGCCCCCAACATGTTCAACAACGTCACGGCTTTCGGGCCACCTCAGGACCTGGTGCAGGAGTTCAAGATCCATACCGCCCCCTACGACGCCGGCCAGGGGCACGCCGCCGGCGCCGTCGTGAACGTCAGCCTCAAGTCCGGCACTAACGAGTTCCACGGGTCGGGGTACCTGTTCGACTCCCGCCTCCGGGCCCGCCCCTGGTTCCTCAACCGGTTCCTTTACGATCCCACGACCGGACCGATCACCGAGCAGAAGATCCAGCAGGCTACGCCGGGCTGGCTGCACGAGCGCTGGGGCGTGACCTTGCTCGGGCCGGCTCTGCTGCCGAAGCTCTACAGCGGCCGCAACCGGACGTTCTGGAGTTTCGGATACGAAGGCGTGAAAATCCGGCGCGAGACGACCTTCACCGGGACTGTCCCCACGTCGGCCCAGCGGCGCGGTGACTTCTCGGCTTTGCGGGCCCTCGGGAGCCAGTACCAGATCTACGACCCGGCCACCATCGCCACAGCGCCCAACGGCCGTTTCAGCCGCCAGCCGCTCGCGGGCAACGTCCTGCCGGCCAGCCGCCTCGACCCCATCGCCCAGAAGATCGTCAGTTTCTACCCCGAGTCCAACTCTCCCGGAACCGCCGATGGCCGCCAAAACTACTTCCGCATCGCCACCGACAACCGGCGGTGGGACGCCTGGCTCGGCCGCCTCGACCACAACTTCTCCGAGAAGCACCGGGTGTTTGCGCGCTTCAACGCCAGCGACTGGCGGCAGTTCGTGCAGCAGATGCCCACCGTCGCCAACGGCAATTTCAACAACCGTCCCGGCTACGGCGCGGTGCTGGATGACGTCTATGTCTTCAGCCCGCAGTTGCTGCTGAACCTGCGCTACAGCGTGACCCATCAGAACCCCAGCAACCGCCGCCTCAGCCAGGGGTTCGATCTGCCGTCACTCGGCTTCCCGCAAAGCTTGCTGGCCCAGATTCGGGCCAAGAACACCCCGGCGGGGCTTGCCTTCCCGCAGACGGTCGTGGACAACGGCGGCTTCAGCGACCTGAGCGATACGGGCGGCGACAGCCGCGTCGGCTACTACCAGACCGTGACCGGGACCGTCACCAGGATCGCCCGGGCCCACAGTCTGCGGTTTGGAGGCGAGTACCGGGTGCTGCGCGAGAACGCTTACAATTTCGGCAACGTGGCGCCCCGCCTGGAGTTCGGCCCGGCCTGGACGCTGGGCCCGCTCGACAACTCTCCGGCCGCCCCCATCGGCCAGGGCCTGGCCTCCCTGCTGCTGGGCACCCCTAGCGGCGGCCGCATCGATATCAACGCCTCACAGGCCGAGCAATCGAAGTTCATGGCCTGGTTCCTGCAGGACGACTGGAAGATCACCCGCCGCCTGACCCTCAACCTGGGGCTGCGGTGGGAATACGAGAGCCCCACCACGGAGCGATTCAATCGCTCCATCCGCGGCTTTGACGGCGTAACGGCTAACCCCATCGAGAACCAGGCCCGCGACAACTATGCGCGCGCACCGATCCCGGAGGTCGCCCCCGTCTCGTTCCGCACACCGGGAGGTCTCACCTTTCCGGGCGTCGGCGGGCTGCCGCGGCCGCTGTGGTCCGGCGACCGCAACAACTTCGCGCCGCGCGTAGGCCTTGCCTTCCAGTGGAACAACAAGACCGTCGTCCGCACGGGTTACGGCGTCTTCTATGACCTCACCGGAATCGATCGCATCGACGTCAACCAGGGCGGCTTCAACCAGCCCACCAACCTGATCGCCAGCGTGAACAACGGCCTGTCGTTCCGCGCTACCCTGGCGAACCCGTTCCCGGCAGGGCTGGATCTGCCGCTGGGGGCCTCGGCCGGACTCCAAACCTTCCTCGGCCGCGCCGTGAGCTTTTTCCCGGAGAAGCCCCTGAACCCCTATATGCAGCGCTGGTCGCTTTCGGTGCAGCGAGAGTTGCCCGGCCGGCTGCTGGCCGAGGTGGCCTACGTCGGCAATCGGGGAACCAAGATCGCGGCCTCGCGCCAGTTGAACGCGGCGCCGCGACCGTATCTCTCGACCCTGCCGGTGCGGGACCAGGCCACCATCGACTTCTTGACCGCCCAGGTGACCAATCCCTTTTTCGGCATTGCGGAGTTCGCGGGCGCCCCGCTCGGCAACCAGCGCGTGACCCGCGAGCAGTTGCTGCGACCCATGCCGCATTTCACCACCGTGACCGTGAACCAGCCGGCGGGCTTCTCCTACTATCATTCCCTGCAAGTCTCGGTGGAAAAGCGGCTGAGCCATGGCCTGTCCTTGCAGTCCAGCTGGACGTACTCGAAGTTCATGGAGGCCCGTACCTACCGGAACGACACGGACACCGTCGCCGACAAACTGGTATCCGACCAGGACTACCCGCATCGCTTCGTGCTGAGCGCCATCTACGAGCTGCCGGTCGGCAGCGGCAAAGCCTGGCTCGGCCGGGCCCGCGGCGGGGTCCAGGCGGTCGCCGGCGGCTGGCAGCTGCAAGGTTGGTTCGAGGGTCAGACCGGCCAGGCGCTGGGATTTGGCAACGCCATCTTCACCGGCCGGCTCGCGGACATCCCTCTGCCGGTCGGGGAGCGGCGCGCCGAGCGCTGGTTCCACACCGCCGCCGGCTTCGAGCGCAGCCCCCAGCGCCAGCTGGCACAAAACCTCGTAGGCCTGTCGCCCCGCTTCGGCGGCGTGCGCTCCGACGGCATCAATAATTTTGACCTCTCGCTGTTCAAGAACTTCCGCCTGCGCGAGGGCCTGCTGGCGCAGTTTCGCCTGGAGACGTTTAACTCCCTGAACCACGTCCAGTTCGCCAATCCCAACACCGCCCCGGCCAACACCGCCTTCGGGACCATCACCGGGGAGAAAGGCCACGGCCAGCGCCAGGTGACCCTGGCGGTGAAGGTGATGTTCTGAGGGGTGCGCTATGATGGAGAGAGGATGCCAGCCTTCGAGCCCGACCCCGTCATCGAGGCCTACAAGAAGGACATCGACCGCACGCTGATCCGGGAGAACCTGCGGTTGACCGTCGAGCAGCGGTTCGAAAAGCTCATGGCTCTGCAACGGTTCGCTGAGGAGCTACGGCGCGCCGGCCGGGCCGCCCGGCAGACCAAATGACGGACTTCCGGGCGCTCCTGGAGAACCTGGCAAAGGCGGGGGTGCAGTTCATTGTGGTCGGAGGGGCCGCCGCCACGGCCCACGGCTCGGCCAGGCTGACCGCCGATCTCGACATCGTGTATCAGCGCAGCCCTGACAACCTCCGGCGCCTGGTGAGGGCCCTGGAGCAGTTCCACCCTTATCCCCGCGGCGCGCCTCCAGGTCTGCCGTTTCTCTGGGACGAGCGAACCGTGTCCAATGGTCTGAACTTCACCCTGGTGACCGGTTTGGGAGACCTTGACCTGCTGGGAGAGATCACCGGGGGCGGCGGCTATGACCGGCTGCTGCCCTACAGCGTCGTCCTTCGGGTGTTTGGATCCGAGTGCCGCTGCCTCGACCTCGAGCGCCTAATTCAGGTCAAGCGGGCGGCCGGACGGCCCAAGGACCTGGAGGCTATTGCCGAGCTGGAGGCCATCCTGGAAGAGAGAGCCGGCAGCGCCCCGGAACCGTAGCGACCTTGACCAGCTCGGTTGCATTTCCCCGTCGCTCCGCGCTACAATGCCTGTGGCGGCCATCACCTTGCCCCTGGGAGGCTGGTATGTTCCGAAGAGCCTGCGGCGTTGCCCTGTTACTGGCGGTTCTGGCGTTTGGCGCCGGACCTGATCCCAAGAACGAGCCCACCTATAGCAAAGACGTTGCGGCGGTGCTGAACGCTCGCTGCGTAAACTGCCACCGGACCGGCGAGATCGGCCCCATGCCGCTCACCACCTACCAGGAAGTCAGGCCCTGGGCCAAGGCCATCCGCGAGGCCGTCATCGAGCGGCGCATGCCGCCATGGCACGCCGACCCCAACCACGGCAAGTTCGCCAACGAGCGCCGTTTGACCGACGCCGAGCTGCGGACCGTGAGCCGCTGGGCCGAGGCCGGCGCCCCGCCGGGCGACCCCAAACATCTGCCGCCGGCCCCGAAGTTCACGGAGGGCTGGACCATCGGCCAGCCCGACGTCGAGATCCTGATGCCCAAGCCTTACGACGTGCCGGCCTCCGGGGTCGTTGCTTATCAGTACATGACAGCTCCCACCGGCTTCACCGAGGATAAGTGGATCGCGGCGGCGGAGGTGCGCCCCGGCAACCGCGCCGTGGTGCACCACGTCATCGCGTTCGTGTTGCCCCCGGAAGGGGATACCGCCTCGCCGGCGGCGCGTGAACGGGAGCGCTTCGGGGCCCCCTGCGCACCGCCCGCGCCCGCCGCCCTGACCCCGACCGCTGCCGCGGAGCGCCCCCGGACCGCCACGCCACCCCGCGGGGGCGGCGGCCTGGGCGTGCACCTGGTCGGTTGGGCGCCCGGCTTGCAAGGCGCCGTCTACCCGCTGGGCTCCGCCAAGCTGCTGCGCGCCGGCTCTCGAATCATGTTCCAGCTCCACTACACCCCCAACGGCAAGGCCCAGGTGGACAGCGTCACCAAGGTCGGCCTGAGGTTCGCCAAGGGGCCGGTCACCCGCACCGCCCACACCATGGGCATCACCAACACCCGCATCGTGATCCCGCCCGGCGACGCCAACTACGAGTCTACCTCCTGCTACTCCTTTACCCGCGACGTCGAGCTGGTCGGCTTCATGCCCCACATGCATCTGCGGGGCAAGGATTTCCTGTACCGAGTCACCTTGCCCGACGGGCGCACCGAAACGCTGCTCTCGGTTCCCAAGTACGATTTCAGCTGGCAGACCTGGTATGAGCTGACTCAGTCGCGGTCGCTCCCCCGGGGCGCCCGCATCGACTGCACGGCGCACTTCGACAATTCTCCGAACAATAAGTACAACCCTGACCCAAGCAAGGAAGTGCGCTGGGGCGACCAGACCTGGGAAGAGATGATGATCGGCTGGATCACCGTCACCGTCGACCGTGAGCCTCCGGCGGCGACCGGCGGAGGCGGAAGCTAGCCCCCAGGGACTTCAGTCCCCGCTCCCGGCACAGCCGGCATGACAGTTGCCGTCGGGATGACACCGGGCTTCCGAGCCGCGACCGTAAGACCGCTGAGTTGCAAAGTCCATCGCAAGGGTGCCATGCTGCTGTGGTGCGGCTGATGCGTTCCCCGCGGGCCAAGGAGGCTTTCCGCATCGAAGAGGAGTCGGAATCGCTGCGAGAGAAGTACGGGCGGACGTCGCTGGGCCAGGGAGCGCTGCTGGCCCGCCGGCTGGTGGAGGCCGGCGTCCGCTTCGTGACCGTCTCCCGCGGCTTCAACACCTGGGATCACCACAAGGACATCTTTCCGCTGCTGCGGAACGACTTTCTGCCGGAGCTGGACCGCGCCTACGCGGCGCTGCTGGAGGACCTTCACGACCGGGGATTGCTGGCGACCACCCTGGTCCTGCTGACCGGCGAGTTCGGCCGCACCCCGGAGATCAACGGCATGGGGGGCCGCGACCATTGGCCCAACGCCTTCTCGCTCACCCTGGCTGGCGCCGGCATCACCGGCGGCCGGGTGCTCGGCGCCTCCGATGAAATCGGCAAGTTCGTCCGCGAGTATCCGGTCTCGGTCCCCGACCTGATGGCCACCCTCTACCGCAAGCTCGGCATCGACTACCAGAAGGAGTACCAGAGCAACATCGGCCGCCCGGTGAAGCTGACCGATAACGGCCAGCCGCTGGAGTCGATTGTCTCCTGACTCGGGGCGTTGACGGTCCCCCGCAATTGTCATCCCGAGCGTAGCGAGGGATCTGCTGTTGTGCCGGGGCGAAAGCAGATCCCTCGCTGCGCTCGGGATGACACATGCTTCAGGCCGGGCCGGCTTTAATCCGTTATGCGCCGCGCAACGAGAATTTCGTTCTCGTTGCGCTTTCTCAGGCGGCGGTCTTCAACCCGACGGCGAGCAGAAAATCCCTCAGATCGTCGACCATGCGCTGATAGAGGCGGTCGAGTTCGCAGCGTTTGTCGCGGGCTAGTTTGTGATCGCCGGCAAAGGGTTTGAGAAGACCGGCCGTGAACGGCGGTAGATACGCTCGAACAACTTCAAGAAGATCAGGCACACCGAGTATTGGGTGGCCTAAGGCCACCCCGGCCCAGGTTGTGGGTTGTGGATCGTGGGCTCGGGCGTGGCGGCGCGGCCCCCGAGCAACTACGCACCTACCAGGCGACTTCGACCAGGTTGGCCTCGACGATTTCCTGGTCTTTGGTGATCAGCGGCAGATCCAGCACCCGGGCAGTCGCCACGATGGCGGCGTCGAAAGGGTCGCGATGCAGGCCTAGCTGGCCGGCCTCGATGATAACGTCCAAATCGAGGGGCGCCAGTGCGAAGCCGGACTGGTCGAGAAGTGATCTGGCCCAATGCTCGCCCCGCTGTCGCACCAGGGTGCGGCCGAGGGATCGCAGGAAAGCGATCTCCCACAGGACGGCTGCGGGAAGGTACACCATGACGCGGCCGCTACTAGCGTCCTCGAAGCACCGCATCGCCCTGCGGGACAGATTGGAGTGGTTACCGGTCACCCACCACACCAGGGGGTGAGTGTCGGTCACGTAAAGAGCCATCGCTGGCCCGATTCTACCGCTCGCTACAACGCCTGAGCCGTTCGGGTCAAAGACCTTCGGAAGAGCCGTCGAATCTGCCGGGAAGCCTCTTCCAGATCCCCAACCAGGGTCATGGAGCCCACCGGGTTCCAGTCCGCCAAGAAGCGCTCGCGACGGGCGAGGCGGTTCAGGCGGCGGCGGTGGCGCACATCCGGCCGAGCCCTTCTGTGCTCCCAGCGCCAGACGGTGCTGGGCGGAACCCGGAGAAGCCGGGCGAACTCGGCCTGGCTCCGGTCACCCCGCAGCATCTGAATGAGGATCCGGTCCCACTCCCGTCTCTTCCTAAACATCTAAGGCCTCCACCGCCTTCATCCTACCTTACCCGAACCGCGAAGTCACCGCCCCTTCGGAGGCTGAAGATACCAGCTTGACATACTTGGCGAAGACGCCGGTCTGGTACCGCGGCGCCGGCGGGGCCCAGGCCCGGAGGCGCTGGTCGAGGGTCTCGGGGGGGATCTCCAGATCGATGGTGCGCGCCTGGAGGTCGATGGCGATCAGGTCGCCCTCGACCACCGCGGCGATGGGGCCGCCGGCGGCGGCCTCGGGGGCGACGTGTCCGACCATGAAGCCGCGGGTGGCGCCGCTGAAGCGGCCGTCGGTCACCAGGGCGACGCTCTCGCTCAGGCCGGCCCCCACGATGGCGCCGGTGACGCCGAGCATCTCGCGCATACCGGGCCCGCCGCGCGGACCCTCGTAGCGGACCACGAGCACCTCCCCGGCCCGGATGCGGCCCTGCGTGACGGCCGCCATGGCGTCCTCTTCGCGGTCGAAGACCCGGGCCGGGCCGCGGTGCTGCTGGCGTTCGACACCGGTGACCTTGATCACGCCGCCTTCCGGCGCCAGGCTGCCTCTGAGAATCACCAGCCCGCCGCTGGACTTGATGGGGTTCGCGAGCGGCCGGATTACCTCCTGGTTGGGGGTTTCGACGGCCCGGGCGGCCTCTTCCGCAAAAGTGCGGCCGGTGATGGTAATGGCCGAGCCGTCCACGTAGCCGCCCTCCACCAGGCGTTTGGCCACCACCGGGATGCCGCCGGCTTTGTCGACGTCATAGGCAACGAAGCGGCCGGCGGGCTTGAGGTCGGCCAGCAGGGGCGTGCGGTTGCTGATGATCTGAAAATCGTCGATCGCCAGGGGCACCTCGGCCTCGCGGGCCATGGCCAGCAGGTGCAGCACGGCGTTGGTCGAGCCGCCGGTGGCCGCCACCCCGGCGATGGCGTTCTCGAAGGCCTGGCGGGTGGCGATGTCGCGAGGCAAGAGATTGTTGCGCACCGCCTCCAGGATGATCCGGCCGCACCCAAAGGCGATGTCGGCCTTGCGGGGATCCACCTGGGGGGCTGAGGCGGTGCCCATCGGGGACAGCCCGATCATCTCCATGACGGTCGCCATGGTATTGGCAGTGAACTGACCGCCGCAAGCCCCGGCGCCGGGGCAGGCGGCGTTCTCGATGGCCAGCAGCTCCGCGTCGCTCATGCGTCCGGCGGCATTGGCCCCCACGGCCTCAAAAACGTCCTGGACCGTCAGGTCGCGACCCTGGTAGCGCCCCGGCAGAATCGTCCCGCCGTAGAGCACCAGACCCGGAACGTTGAGGCGCAACAGGGCCATGGCGGCCCCGGGGACCGTCTTGTCACAGGCCACCAGGGCGATGATGCCGTCGAACATGTGGCCGCGGGCCACCAGCTCGATCGAGTCCGCGATCACCTCCCGGCTCACCAGGGAGGCCTTCATCCCCTCGGTGCCCATGGTGATACCGTCGCTGATGGCGATGGTGTTCAGCTCCATGGGGGTCCCGCCGGCTGCCCGGACGCCCTCCTTGACCTTCCCCGCCAGCTCCCGCAGGTTAAAGTTGCAGGGCATGGTCTCGATCCAGGTGTTGGCGATGCCGATGATGGGCTTGCGCAGGTCCTCATCGGTGAAGCCGATGGCCTTGAGCATGGCGCGGGCCGGGGCGCGCTCACGGCCCTGGGTGATGGTGTAGCTTTTCAGACGCTGGGGCATAGACCCTCCACTATGGCAGGCGAGGGGCGGGGATTCAACTTGCCAGCCGACGTTCCCATAGTCTATAATATCCATCAAGATTAGGGTGATTGCCTGGAGGGATTGACCATGGCTGCCATGGCGACCGAAGTAGACCGTTGGAACCACCTGCCGCCGGAGATCAAGCAGGAGCTGGACATCTACGAGACCGAGTTGCGACGTTTGCAGCAGGGGCTGATGCCCGAGAAGGTGTTTCTGGAGTTCCGGCTGCGGCACGGGGTGTACGGGCAGCGGCAGGCCGGGGTTCAGATGCAGCGCATCAAGATTCCGCTGGGGATGCTGACGGCGGCGCAAATGGACCGCCTGGCGGAGCTGGCCGAAGAGTACGCCGACGCGGTGTGCCACATCACGACCCGGCAGGATATTCAGCTGCATTTCGTGGACATCAACGACACCCCCAACCTGATGCGGCGATTGGCCGAGGTGGGGATTACCACGCGAGAGGCCTGCGGCAACGTGGTTCGCAATGTCTGCGCCTGCCCCCGCTCGGGGGTGTGCGGCGATGAAACCTTTGACACCACGCCTTACGCCCGGGCGATGGCGTACTTTCTGCTGCGGCATACCGACGCCCAGAACTTCGGCCGCAAGTTCAAGATTTCCTACTCGGGCTGCGAGCACCACGCCTGCGGGCTGGCCATCATGCACGACATCGGGGCTATTGCCCAGGTGCGCGGCGGGGAGCGCGGATTTCGGGTGTACGTGGGCGGCGGGTTGGGGCCGCTGCCGCACCAGGCCAAGCTCTACAGCGACTTCCTGCCGGCCGGCGAGATGCTGCCGCTGGCGCAAGCCATTGCCCGGGTATTCGCGCGCCTGGGGGAAAAGAAGAACCGCGGCCGGGCCCGGATGAAATTCCTGATCGCCCAGCTGGGGATCGAGGAGTTTCGAGGGCTGGTGAAGGAGGAACGCGAGAAGCTGCCGCCGGATCCCCGTTGGACCAGCTACCTGGCCGAGGCCGAGGCTTTCGCCGAGCAGCCGCTGCTGCCGCCTTCCGATCTGAACCTGGCTGCCGCCAGCCCCCAGTTCAGCCGCTGGGTGCGGTTGAACACCCAACCCCAGAAGCAGGCAGGGTACTCGATGGTCACTGTGTTTCTGCCGCTGGGGGACATCAGCTCAGACCAGTTGCGAGGGCTGGCGCGCCTGTGCCGGCGGTTGGTGGGCGACAACGTCCGGACCAGCGTGGAGCAGAACATCGTGGTCCGCTGGGTGCCCAACGGCGAGCTGCCGGCGTTTTACGATGGCCTGCAGGAGCTGGAACTGATGCAGCCCGGCGCCGGGACGCTGGCCGACATCACGGCCTGCCCCGGCACGGACTCTTGCAAGCTCGGCATCACCTCGTCGCGGGGTCTGGCGGCGCTGCTGCACGAAAAGTTTCACAACGGCCTCGGAGACCTGGCCGACCGCCAGGACTTGAAGATCAAGATCAGCGGGTGCTTCAACTCCTGCGGCCAGCACCACATCGCCGACATCGGGTTCTTCGGGTCGGTGCAGCGCAAGGGCGCCCACGTGGCGCCGGTGTTCCAGGTCTTGCTGGGGGGTGAGACCCGCGGCAACGCCCAGGCGTATGGCCTGGCGGTGGCGAAGGTCCCGGCGCAGAACGCCCCGGCAGCCATCCAGAAGTTGACTCAGCTTTACACCCGGGAGCGTCAGGATTCGGAGACTTTCGGGGATTTCGCGCGGCGGCTGGGGAAGGCTCGCATCAAAGAGGAGTTGGAGGAGCTGAGCGCGCTGCCCTCCTTCGAGGAGAACCCGGCATTCTACAAGGACAACCGCCAGCCCTGGGATTTCCACATGTCGACCGGGGTGGGCGAGTGCGCCGGCGCGGTGGTGGACCAGTCGGAGTTCATGCTGGAGGATGCCGGCCGGCTGGTGTTCGAGGCCACCCTGGCCTACGATGAGCGGCGGCTGGAGGAGGCTGCCGGGAAAGCCTTGGGGGCCATGAGCAAGGCCGCCGACGCGCTGCTGGCCCAGCGCGGCCTGCTGTTGTCGGACCAATACAATACGGTCGAGAAGTTCCGGGAGCTCTTTCATGCCACCGGGCAGTTCACCGGACCCTTCGCGGAGGCCTATTTCCGGGCCGCCGAGGAGGGGGCGGCCGGACTTGGCGAGGAGCGGACGCGCCGGCGCCTCGAGGAGACGACCCTGTTCATCGAGATGGCCCAGACGGTGTATTCGAAGATGGGGTAGCTACCAGCTACCAGCAGGACATGCTCGACCTTCAGAGAATCGGCCTCAAGATCTTCGCCGACCCCCCGGCCCAGTTGAGCCTGAATCCCTTTCTGGCCATCTTCGGACGCTGGCGCGCGGAGGCCTCCCATCCGGCCCAGTGGGTGGACCTGGCCGACTACGCCCACATGCCGCAAGGGCCGGGAATTATGCTGATCGGCAAGCTGGCGAACTTCAGCTTCGACCTGGCCCAACCGGGGCCCGGGGCGCTGTACGTTTCGAAGAAAGATCTCAGCGGCAGCTACGAGGACCGGCTGCGGCGAGTGATGCGGGAGGGCTTCGAGCTGGCCGCGCGGTTGGCGGCGGAGGCGGAGTTCCCCACCGGGGTGCGGCTGAAACGCCAGCAACTGGAGCTGTTTTTCAACGACCGGCTGGAGACGCCGAACACCGACGCCACCGACGGGGAGTTGGGCCCCGCCGTGGGGCGGGTTTTCGAGGAGTACGAGATCACGCGGGAGCCGGACGCGGGGCGCCGGTATGGGTTCTTGATACGGGGTCGAGTCTGACAGGAACGGCCGGCGGCGCCCAGCGTTCCCAGCGCCAGGTGACCGCTGAACGCCCAGGTGGATGGCCGCCTCAGAGCTGGAGCCTCAGCACCATCTGCACCTGCCGGCTTCCGCCTTTGCTGGTGATGACTCCAAAGCTTCCGGGCGTGTTGACCGTAGTGCCCGGATTGTTCCATGTCGGATGGTTGAAGGAATTGAAGGCCTCCACGCGGTATTCGGCGTAAATCTCCTCGTGCAGGCGGAACCGCTTGAACAGGGAAGCGTCGAAGGCGCGGGTTCCTGGTCCGCGGAGATCGGGCGAAGTCCGCGAGGTGTTTCCGAATGTGAAGTTGCCGGCCTGCGAGAACACCGACTGGTCGAAGTAGGCGTTCACGCGGTCGGCGATGGGTCCGGTCTTCTTGGCAGAGGTCCCGTTGTTGTTCGGGCGCTGGCCTGGCGAGCCCAGGTTCGTGAAGTTGCCGTTGTTCCCGATCTGAAACGGGATAGCCCTCTGGAAAGTGATGATCCCGTTCACCTGCCACCCGCCGAGCAGGAATTCAACCGCCGCCGGGGCCGACCTCAGGTAGGCGCGCTGCCGGCCGAAAGGCAGCTCGTAGTTGGCGCTGATCACCAGCCGCTGGGAGACATCCTGGGCCGAAAGGGACCGCTCCGCCTGGCGGTTGTAAAAGTCCTGCTTGGTTCCCGCGGCGCCGAGAAACGTCACCGTTTGAGAAGCGTCGTCGATCAACTTCCCATTGGTATAGCTCAGCAGCAGGTTCAGGCCGTTGGAATATCGCTTCGTCACGCTGGCGGTGAAAGAGTGGTAAAGCGAATTGGCCTGCGGCTTCCGGAAGCCATTCACGCTGGTGTATTGAGGATACCGACGCAGCAGTTGACTGTAGGCGACCCGCGGCTGGCTCAGCGAGGAGGTCGGATTGGTGATGACCCCAAAGAAGGGATTGGGCACGGTATTGGAGCCGAGCAGTTGGTTGCCCAGGGCGAAAAACGACGCCGGCAACTGATTGTAGGTCATGTTGCTCTCGCCGTCGATAAGGTGGTTGCCTTTGCTGCCCAGATAACCAAGCTCCAGGATGAACCCGCCGCCGAGATCGCGCTGCAAACTGCCGTTCCACTGCTGGATGATGGGATTGACGTAGTCAACGAAGAAGCTGGCGCCGATGCCGAGACCGAGGTTGGTGGCCTCGCCGCCGGCAGGGCCCAGCGGACGATTGAATCCGCCCGGAAAGGGCGTGCTGAAACGCGCCACGGGTGTAACGCCCCCATCGAAGGAGGTGTTGATCCCGGTGGAGCTGGTGAAGCCCTCCGTGCCCGAGCTTCCGGAGGTGCCCGAGGCCTGCAGAACCGACGGCGAATACAGAATCGCGTAAGCGCCGCGGAATACGGTTTTCGGGGCGATCTGATAGGCGAATCCGAACCTGGGGCCCCAGTTGTTGAAATCGGTCGGCGCCTGGCGACGATGATCGGGAGTCACGAACCGCATGGCGCCCATCAGGTTCGGGAAAGCCGGCACTTTGCCGGCAATCGGCGACCCGGCGTTGATATCGAAGTAGCTCAGGCGATTGTAACGTTCCGTCCGCGGGATGTCGACATCCCAACGCAGCCCCATGTTGAGCGTCAGCTTGGAGGTCACCTTCCAGTCGTCCTGTAGGTAGAGGCCCCAGTAGGAGCTGGCCGTGGCGCAGGCGAAGGTGTGCTCCAGCGATCCGCCGCCGAGCATGCCCAGCAGATAGGAAGCGAATCCCATTCCCTGCGTCGTAAAAGAGGCGGCGCCGACCTGCCGCTGCGTCCAGCCGTTATTGAACGTGTATTGCCCCGAAGGCGCGCCATGCTGCCGGAAGTTCATGAACAGCTTCCGATACTCGACCCCGGTCTTCACGGTGTGTCTGGAGAAGACCTTGGTGAGGTCGACCCGCGTGTCGTGGCCAGAAGCCTGGATGCGCAGGGTCGTGAAAGTGGCCTGTCCCAGCGAGGCGACGCTGTTGTTGCCGCCCACGTCGATCCTCGGAAATTCGAGATTCTGCTCGGCGGCCGCGGCCACCACATCGGCCGGGAAGCCAAGCGCCCGCAAGTCCATGCCATTGGAAAACGGGTCGCTGTGGGAGACCTTGCGGGCCATGCCATAGTTGAAGTTCACAATGGTGGTGGGGTTGACGGTGTAAACGGCGTTGAGGGCGACGTTATAGTTGTTGCTGTAGCCGGGTCCGCTGCCCGACGAGGTGCCAAGGTTGCCGAAACCATTAAAGGGCACGCTCTTGCCATTGGAGAACGACCCGCGCCCCCACAGTCGGAAAGCCTGGGTGACGTTGTGGTCCAGGCGGCTGTCCACTCGGTCGTCGGCGCTGGCCGCCTTGCCGGAAGCGAAGTAATTGTTCAACTGGGTGAACTGGTTGTTGGGCACGGCGTTGGGATCCCGCCAGTACGGGAGCATGTTGATGGCGATGGGGTCGAACCGATTGCGCGGGATGATGTTGGCAGGGAACGCCTGCCGGATCCAGTTCCCGGCGGCGTCTTGGGTGGGAGTGGCCGGGTCAAAGATCGTGATGGGTTGCCCGTTGCCGTTCCGCAGGTTCGAAAAGTCGCCGGTGTTCCAGGCGGCCAGGGGCATGGTCGCCGTAGACGTGGAGGCGCTGCGCGTGCGAGTGCTTTGCTCGTCCACGAAGAAGAAGGTGCGGTTCCTGCCGTCGTACAGTCTGGGAAGGACCACCGGCCCCCCGAGGGTCCCGCCGAACTGATTCCGCTGGAAGGCGGCCTTGCGCACGCCGTTGCGGTTGTTGGCCCAACTGTTGGCGTCCAGCTTGCTGTTGCGCAGGTACTCGAACAGCGACCCGTGCAGCGTGTTGGTTCCCGAGCGCGTGGCTACCGTGATCACGCCGCCGCCGGTGCGGCCGAACTCCGCCGCCACCGAGTTGGTGATGACGGCGAACTCCTCGATGGAGTCCACGATAGGCGTATACCCGGTGTCTTGAATGCTGACGTTGTTCTCGGGAACGATGATGGAGGTGCCGTCGATGGTGATTTCGCTCGAAGCGTTGCGGCCGCCGCTGATCCAGGGCGTCGAACCGTTGCCGGGAATCACGCCCGGCACCAGAGTCGCCAGGCTGAACGGATTGCGGCCGTTCAGGGGAGAATCGAGCATGGCTTTGTTGGTGATGACCGTTGAGAGCGCCGATGTCGATGTCGACAACTGGGCCGCGGAGGCGCTCACCTCCACCGTGGTGGACACCTCTCCGACCTTCATCAGCAGCTCCAGCGCGATAGTCTGCTGCACGCTCACCTTGAGATCGGAGGTCACGTTTTTTTCGAACCCCGTCTTCTCGACCGTCACCCGGTAATCGCCGGGGATCAGGTAGGGCTGTATGAAACTGCCTGCGGAATTGGTAAGCGTCGCCTGACGGACGCCGGTATTCTGGTTTTCCACTGTTACTCTGGCTTCCGGGACGACAGCGCCGGTGGCATCGAGGACGCGGCCTTGGATGGTCCCGGTAGCCGTTTGGCCCCAGGCGGCGAGACAAAACACCAAAGGCGCAGTAACCAGGCTCAGAGTTCTCGACATAAACACCCCCCTTGCAAGCATCCACAGTGTATGACCCCTGCGCCCCGGCGTCAAGGGCTGTACTTCTCCAACCGCGAGGGCTCCGCCTGCATCTGGAGGCAGCACCCTGGTCAGTCCCGCCGATGGTATCATGCCTCGGACACCAGGAGGAATCTGTGGGGAACCAGCGCCTCGCAACCTGGGCCGCTCTGGCCCTGCTCTCGTCCGCCAGCGCCCAGCAGACCGGATTGCAGTCCGGCGACGCCCATCGGCTGCGCTCGGTGGGCGATGTGGAGTTCTCGCCGCGCGGGACGCACATCGCCTACACGGTGAGCAACAACGAGCGGCCGGGGCGGTCGTACTCACAGGTATGGGTCCTGGATCTCGCCACCAGCAAGTCGGTTCGGCTGGGCGGCGAAAAGGCCCCATCGTCCAACGCCCAGTGGTCCCCCGACGGCCACTGGCTGGTCTACTCCGGGCAGGAGGGTGAGAAGGAGGGCTTGTTGGTGGCCCGCCCGGACGGCTCGGGCGCGCGGCTCCTGGCCGAGTTGAAGTGGACCAACAGCCCTTTGCAGATGACCGGGAAGCGCTTCGCCTGGTCCCCGGACTCGAAGCGGATTGCCTTCCTGAACGCCGTGCCGGGACCGGAGACCACCGAGGCCTCCGGCGATCCCATGGTCATCACGCGCTACCTCTACAAGCCGGACTACGCGGAGGGCAACACCCGCTTCAACGACAATCGCCGCCTGCACATCTTCGTGGTGGACGCTGCGGGCGGCGCAGTCCATCCTCTTACTACCGGGGACCACTACGAGCACTCCATCGATTGGTCTCCCAACGGCGAGGAGATCGCCTTCGTCTCCAACCGCGAGCCCAACCAGGACCAGTTCTTCAACCACGACCTGTTCACGGTGCGGGTGTCGGACGGGTTGCTCCGCCGGCTAACCGCTACCGAGAACGCCGAGTACCGCCCGCGCTGGTCGCCGGACGGGGGGACCATCGCCTACCTCGGCACCCGGCGCGGCCTGACGGACCTCGAGACCACCATGGAGGACACCCACGTCTGGCTCCTCCATGCGGACGGGACCGAGCGCCGCGAATTGGGCAAGCCGGTGGACAGCCGTCAGGGCGAGCCCCACTGGTCCCGCGACGGGCGGTGGATTTACTTCACCGTCCAGGACCGCGGCAGCGTGTGGCTGTACCGCTTGCCTGCGGCGGGCGGCGGATCTGCCGAGCCGGTGGTGCGCGAACGCGGCACGATTGGAGGCTGGTCACTCGGTCCGGACGGCTCGGTGGCGTACGCGCTGGCCGGTGCGTCTGACCAGTCGCAGCTATACCTTCTCAAACCCGGCGGCCCGGCTCGCCGCCTCACCGACCTCAACGCCGGGGTCCTGGCGGGAAAGACGATCGCTCCGGTGGAGTCCTTCACCTTTATCAGCAATGACAACAAGTACGAAATCGAGGCCTTCCTCACCAAGCCGCTGAACATGACGCCGGACTCGAAGCACCCGTTGATTGTCAACATCCACGGCGGGCCCCACGCCCAGCAGGGCCCCGCCTTTCACTTCCAGAACCAGGTGTACGCCGGGCTCGGCTGGGCCACCCTAATGGTGAATTACCGCGGCTCCACAGGGTACGGCCAGCGCTTCGCCGACCTGGTGTTCCGCGACCAGAACGGCGACGAGGCTCAGGACGTGCTTTACGGGCTGAGCGCCGCCATGCGCCGGAACCTCTGGATCGACCGCCGGCGGCTGGGCTGCGAGGGCGTCAGCTACGGCGGCCAGCTCACGGCTTGGCTCATCACTCAGACCCGCCTCTTTCAGGCCGCTATTCCGATCGCGGCCATTACCAACCTGCTCAGCTATAACTACATGACGTACTACAACCAGTACGAGCAGATGGAGTGGGGCGTCTTCCCCCACCAGGGGAACCTGATGAACCTGCTGTGGGAGCGCTCGGCGCTAAAGCACGTCGCCAAAGCGGCCACGCCCACGATGCTGATGCACGGAGAAAACGACAACGACGTGCCCATCGCCGAAGCCGAGCAGTTTTACATCGCGCTCCAGGACGTGGGGGTGGAGACGGTCATGGTGCGCTACCCGCGGGAAGGGCACGGGATCCGGGAGACGAAGCACATCGTGGACCGGATCGATCGCTCGGTGCGGTGGTACCGAAAGCACTTTGGAAGCCAGTAGGACAGGCATTCCTGCCTGTCGGGTAGCCCAGGCTTTCCTGCTGTTGGGCGCGGACCCGAAGCCACACCCCACAGGCAGAATGCCTGTCCTACTCGATCACCACGCCGGCGGCGGCTGTTGTAAGCGTCTCCCCGGCCTCATTCTTCAAAGCGGCGCGAATCAAATAGGAACCGGGCGGCAGCAGCACCGGCGGCCTGTTTCCGGTGTAGAGAGGAACCTGCTGGAAGTGTTCCCAGGTGGCGCGCTGGGCCGGGACCAGCGACACCTTGAAGACCACCTGGTCCCGGGCGTCGAGCAGCTCCAGCTGCACGCTGGCCCGTTCGCCGGCCCGGGCAGCCCAGTTGCCGAGCCGCAGCCGCACCCGGGTGCAGGGCCTGTAAGTGCCGGGCGGGTCCGCCCCGAAGCAACCGATGCAATACTGAGGCAGGGCACAGTTGCGGGGCGCCCGGCCGGTGAGGTTCAGCCTGGGATCCTCGATGCCGAGATCCAGCGAAAAGTCCGGCACCTCGAAACGAAGCTGCGGGGCCAGCTGGACATCCACCAGTTCCAGGCCCTCGAGGAAGCCCCCCGAGGATCCGGTCTGTAACGTCGCCGTAGTACTTACGAAGCCCACGCCGCGGACCAGCGTGCCACTCTCCAAGATCAGGCTGTCGCGCTGGTATCGATACTGGAGGGCATCCGGAAACATGCCCAGCTCCGCCGTCGTGAAGCTCGGCAAGCGCGCCTGAATGGTCAGGCGGGCCTGGGAGTCCGGGTTCGAGGTGGGATCCAGCCAGAGCAGCGCCTGGTTTCCCATCAGCCGATACAGACGACCCTCGGAATCGGTCCGGAAGAACATCTCTCCGGTCTGGCGGCCGTCGGTTTCTACCGCCACCACCCACCAGATGACGCCCTGGCGCTCCTCGCCCCGGGAGACCCGCCATGTGACGTAGGCCGAGGTGACCGACCGGTTGTTGAGCCGGTAGGTCCAGCGATTGCCGATCTGGAGCGGCCAGTAGCTGTCGGTCCCCAGGGCGTTCAACACCGTCTCGGGAACGGTGCTGCAAGTCACGCGGGCCTGAACTCGGCCGATGGGGCGCCCGTCCTCATCCACGGCGGCGAAGATCATGCCGTCTTCGACCCAGTCACCCGTTTCTGCGGAGCTGCTGCGGGCTTGCAAACCCGTCATGGGGACGCCGTCGAATCCACCGATGCGGATCTGCACCTGCCCGCCCGGGTAGCCGACACCGCCCCAGCGCAGCGTCGCCCGGCCACGGCCATTGACGCAGCGGCGGATTACCGGCGGATCGATGGTGAGGGTGATGGGAGTCTGGGCGCACGCCACCAGGGGCGCAAGAATCCAGAGAAAGCAGGTCGTCTCAAAAGCGGACACTGGGGCTCCGTTGCCAGGTATCTTAACCAACAGATCCCTCGCTGCGCTCGGGATGACACCTGGGCGGGATGACTTGTAACCGAGACGCGCGAGGCAACACCATACTATAATTGTCGGTTTACCAAGGAGGACGAATGCGGCAGGCAATGGCGGGGCTGCTGGCTGGGATGTTGGCGGTGCCGGCAGGCGCCCAGGCGCCGGCAGCCGGGCCGGGGGCTCAGGGGCCCGCGAGCCTCAAGATCCTGGTGATTGACGGCGAGGGGGCCATCAACAATATCCAGCTAGGGACCGGCCGGGAGCCGGTCGTGGAAGTGCGGGATGAATCGGACCGGCCGGTGTCGGGCGCCAAAGTGACATTCTCGATGCCCGAATCCGGCCCGGGCGGGACGTTTTTTGGGGCCTCTCGCAACATGACCATCGCGACCAACGAGCAGGGGCGGGCCACCGCCACGGGTTTCCGGCCCAACCTTTATGAAGGGCGCTTTCAGATCCGGGTGACGGCGGCTGCCGGCGACAAGAGCGCCACCGCCGTGATCAGCCAGAGCAATTCTCTGCCTTCCGGCGCGGTCAACCGGGTGTCGCCCGGCAAGAAGAAGTTCGGCGCCGGCAAGATCGTGGCCCTGGTGGTGGCGGCGGCGGTGGCGGGTATAATAGGGGCCACCCGGGGCGGAGACGAGGAGACGGTCGTCACCACGCCCACTCCGGGCACTAGCATCACGCCCGGGGTCATTGCGGTTGGGGCGCCGAGGTAAAAACATGCGAACCAGAATGTTTTGTCAGGTGGCGGTAGCCGCTGGGTGCCTGGCGATGGCCGGCTGGGCGGATACCACGCTGCGGGGACCGATGCTGGGCTACGTGCTGGACTCACGCGCGCAGGCGCTGCGGCCGATCCAGGGGATTCCGGGCGCGGCTACGCTGGGAGCCCCCGTGGACCTGGGGTTCCCCGTCCTGCGGGCGGCGGTTTCCTCGCGCGGCGATTTCGCACTGGTGGTGCGGGCCGAGGACCAGGCGCTCTGGCTGGCGAGGCTGGAGCCGGGTGGCGTCGCGGTCGCTGCGGTGCCGGGTGCGCTCGCCAACGCTGAGCGGATCGCTTTCAACATCACCGACCGCGCCGCGGCCGTTTACGCCGCCGGACGGCTGCAGCTGCTGCGCGGTCTTCCCCTAAACCCGGAGGCCGGCGCCATCGTCAACGTGTCCTCTCTGGGCGCCGTGACGGCGCTGGCGCTCGACAGCGAAGCATCCACGGCGCTGCTGGCCGTTTCCGATGGCCTCCAGGGCGGCTTGTATCGGGTTCCGCTGCCGGAGGTGGGCGATGCCGGGCAAACTGTCGAAGCCCAGGCGCGGCTGGTGGCGCACCTGGCGGCGCCCACGGCGGTGGCGCTGGTTCGCCAGGAGCGCGACGCCGTGGTCAGCGACGCCGGCTGGAACCGGATCTTGCTCATTCAGAACTGGAGCGGGGAGGCGGCGGTCATGACTCTGGCCGGAGAAGGCCAGGGGATCGCCCGTCCGGTGGGGGTGGAAGTGTCCGCCGACGGCCGTTTGGTTTTCGCGGCCAACGCCGCCAGCGCCACCGTGGCGGTGGTGGAGCTGGAGACCGGCGCCGTGGACCTCAAGCCGGCCCTGGAAGCAACCCCCACGCGCCTGGAGCGGCTGCAAGGCCGGGTGACCTTCCTGCTCAACGAGCCGGGCGAGGAGCCGCTGCTGGTGCTGGACAACGCCGAAAAGGCGCAGATCTACTTCGTGCCGGGAGGCAGGAACTAATACTTCCATGAGACGAATCCTTACTCTTGCATCCGGCGCCTGGCTGGCCGCCGGTTTCGCGGCGCCGCAAGCGCTGGCCCAGGCGCAGTTTCTCATCCGCGCCCAGCAGGGCCAGGTCGTCCAGACCATCAACGACGGCGCCACCCTCAGCTTCGCGACCGAGGGCATCGGCCAGGCCTCCACCGCCGCTGTGACCGTCACCTATCGCGGCTCGACCACCGCCGCCCTCGGCAGCTTCGAGTTCAACGGCCCCACCGATTTCTCGGTCACCAGCAACCCGCCGCTGCCGGTAGTGCTCAACCCCATGGAGGTGGTCAGCTTCGTCATCACCTTCCAGCCCTCCGCCAACGGGCGTTTCACCGGGCGCCTGGGGATTCCCTTCACGGAGGGGCGCACCAGCGCGGTCCTCAACCTCAACCTGGTCGGGGTGCTGCCGGAGTTCGGTTTCAGCTCCGCGCTTTTGCCCCGGGGCAACCAGAACTCCATCCCGGCCGGCGGCGCCATCCCTTTCCCCGACACCACCGTTAACCAGACCAACTCGGCGGCCTTCATCATCAGCAACCGGGGCAGCGGGCCGGGAACCGTGAACAACATCTCGGTGACCGGGGCGGCCTTCACGCTGGCCGGGGTGCCGCTGCTGCCGGCCACCCTGAATGCCGGGCAGGAGGTCCGCATCACGGTGGTGTTTTCGCCGACCCAGCAGGTTTCGAGCCAAGGCTCTCTGACGGTCGACCTGGTGGGCCGCAGCGTGAGCGTCAGCCTGGCAGGCCTGGGGATAGGCGCCAGCTATGCCTATGAGTTCCTCCAGGGGTCTTCGACTCGGCCCATCGCCCCCAACGACAGCCTGACTTTGCCAGCCACCAACGTTACCGAAAAGAACACCGCCGTGGTGCGGGTGCGCAACACCGGCAACGGCGACGGGGTGGTGTCGAACATCCGGGTGAGCGGGGCCGCCGAGATCACCCTGACCGACGTGCCGTTCCTGCCGTTGACCCTGACGCCCGGCGCCAGCCTGAACTTTACTATCCAGTTCGCCCCCACCACGCCGAGCACCGTCACGACCCGGCTGAGGGTCGACGACGCTTTCTTCAACGTGTCCGCCACCGGCCTGGGATCCACGCTGGCCTACGCCTACGTGGTGGGGTCGTCAACCACCACGGTGGCCAACAATGGCAGCGTGGCCTTGCAGCCGGCGGCGGTGGGATCCACCTCCCAGGCCCGCTTCACGGTGTCGAATACCGGCAACGCCCCGGCCTTCGTGACCAGCGTCAGCCTGACCGCCGCCGCCCAGACGGTGGTTCCGGTCTTCAGCCTCGCGGAAGCGCCCAGCCTGCCGGCGCGGATCGGCGGGGGGGAAAGCATTTCCTTCAACATTGTTTTTTTTCCCATCGCGATCGGGTCGGCCACCGCCACCCTGAGGGTTGACGCCCTGACCTTCAACGTCTCGGCGGTTGGATCCGATCCTCCGCCGCTGCCGCGGGTCACCTTCCCGGGCCCCACGGCCACCGCCGAGGCCGCCACCCAGGTCTCAGTAGGGGTCAGCTTGGAGAGGACCTACCCGGTGAACCTGACCGGCCGGCTGCTGTTGAGCTTCACCTCCGACGTTTTCGCGGACGATCCGGCGGTGCAGTTCTCTTCCGGCGCCCGCAACCTGCCCTTCGTGATACCGGCCAACTCCACCCGCGCCGTTTTCGGCGTGACGGCCACCGAGGTGCGCCTCCAGACCGGCACGGTGGCCGGCACCATCACGCTGGCCGCCGCCTTCGCCACCGAGGCCGGCAACATCAACCTGACCCCGACGCTGGCCCCGGCCACCACCATCGCCATCCGTCCGGCGGCGCCGCGGATCCGCAGCCTCCAGCTGGCCACCCGGACAGCGAGCGGCTTTTCCGTGCTGGTCACCGGCTACGCCACCGGCCGCGCCGTCACGGGCATGGCCTTCCAGTTCGCCCAGGCCCGCGATCCGGACAAGACCGACCTGAAGCTCGAGACCGCCAGCGTCAACCTGAACGTGGAAGGTCCCTTTACGGCCTACTACGGCAGCGCCGCGGCGACGCCCTTCGGCAGCCAATTCACCGCCACGGTGAACTTCAACGTGCGGGGCGATATCGACGCCATCCAGTCGGTGTCGGTGGTGTGTTCCAACGCCCAGGGCAACTCCAACTCCATGGCGGTCAACCTGCGGTAGCAGCGTCTATCCCACCTGGTCTCAGAGTCCAAACGCGCGTGGATATCGAACCCGGCCGTGAATGCCGTCGAGTGCGCCCGGGCTGAGTTCGAGCGCCATGAACGCCTCCGGCGAGAACGGGCTTTCGAGGGAATGTGCCTGCTCGGTCGAGAAGCCGAAGCGGGGATAATAACCCGGGTGACCCACCACGATCACAACCCGCTCGCCCAGACCGCGCAATGCCTCGAGGCCGTATCGGATCAGTCTCCCGCCAATGCCCTGACGCTGGTATCGAGGCAACACCGCCAGGGGGGCCAACGCGACCGCCGCCACCACTCCGGTGGGCGTTTCAATTGACATCCGGCTTAACAGGAGGTGCCCCACGATTCGCCTGTCTAACTCGGCGACGACGGAAAGGAGTACAACGCCTGCTGTTCGTAGGGCCTCGACCAGATCAGCTTCATCGGCACAGCCGAACGCCCCTTCGTTCACCTGACGGATCATGGAGTGATCCGGCGCGATTTCGGCGCGGATGATCACATCGCCTGGTGCGCTCATGCTGCCAATTGTATGATCCTGGCGTGACGGCGTGGCCGTCAGGCGTGCAGCCGGAAAAAGGCCGCCCCACCGGCAGATGCGGCATAATAGCGGGACATGCGGACCCCCGCCACCACGCCCATCGACCGGCGCGAGATCGTCTCCTGGTGCCTCTACGACTTCGCCAATTCCTCCTACTCCGCGGTCATTGTGGCCACCATCTTCGCCAAGTACTTCACCCAGGCCATCGTGGGCAACGAGGCCGGGCTGGGGGACGTGTGGTGGGGGCGGGTCAGCTCGGCTTCCATGCTCTTCGTGGCTCTGAGCTCCCCTTACCTGGGGGGCATCGCCGACAGCGCGGGTTTCCGGAAGCCGCTATTCATTATATATACCTGGCTGGCGGTCGGCTCGGTGGCGGCCTTCACGGCGCTCGAGCCAGGCATGGTCATGACGGGGTTCGCCCTGGCCATGCTGGCCAACATCGGCATCGAGGGGGCGGCGGTGTTCTACAACTCCTACCTGCCGCGGATCGCGCCCCCCGAGCGGCAGGGGAGCGTCTCGGGATGGGGCTACGCGGTGGGGTATGCCGGTTCCATCGCCAGCCTGGCGGCCTCGCTGCGGTTCACAGACCCGCTGCGACCGGCCGCCATCTGGCTGATGGTGGCGGGCCACCTGGCGCTGTTCTCGCTGCCGGCCTTCCGGTGGCTGCCGGCGGACCAGCGCAGCGGTCAAGGGCTGGGGGCGGCGGCGCGGGAGGGTCTCCGCGCTACCCGCGACATGCTGGCGACGCTGTGGCGGCGGCCGAACGCCCGGCGCTTCCTGCTGGCCTATCTGCTGTATGAAGACGGCGTCAACACCGTGATCGTGTTTTCGTCGGTGTTCGCCGCCCAGACGCTCCGGTTCGCCGACCGGGAGCTGATCCTGCTTTACGTGTTGACGCAACTGGCGGCGTTGGTCGGAGCCGTGGTCATGGCGCGGCCTACCGATACCCGGGGGCCCAAGTTCGTCGTGGTGCTGTCGCTGGTGCTGTGGTGCGCGGTGGTGACGGCGGCGTTCTTTGTTCAGTCCCAGGGGCAGTTTTGGGTTGTGGCCGTGGTGGCGGGACTGGGCTTGGGCAGCGTGCAGGCGGCCTCCCGAGCGTTCTATTCGAGTTTCGTGCCGAAGGGCCAGGAGAGCCGCTACTTCGGTGTGTATGCCCTGGTCGGCAAGTCGGCGGCGGTGCTGGGACCGGTGCTGTTCGGGGAGATGTCGCGAGCCTTCGGGAGCCAGCGGCCGGCGATCCTGTCGATAGCGGTGCTATACCTGGGGGGATTGGCGATCCTGTCGGGAGTGCAGCCGGAGAGGCGGGAGACGTGACCAAGCCAGATGTGACCAGACGAGGCTTCTTGGTCAGCGCGGCCTTGGGCGCCGCGGCTTGCCGGCGAACCCAGGGACCCGGGATGGCGCCGGGCGTGGAGTGGCTGGCGGCGGGGTCCCCGCCCGACTACTCGCGCGACCTGGAGCGTTACCTGGTGCGCCTCCTCAGCGAAGCCGGCCAGCGGCGGCAGCAGATCCTGGACCAGATCGCGCGCCGCGAGGACCTGGTGGAACGCCAGCGACAACTGCGGCGAGCCTTCTGGGAGATGCTCGGCGGGCCCTTCGAGAAGTCGCCGCTGAATCCGCAGACTACCGGCCTGGTCGAGAGGCCCGGCTACCGGATCGAAAACGTGATCTATGAGAGCCGGCCGAAGCTTTTCGTCACGGCGAACCTTTATGTACCCGCAGGCGCGGCAGGGAAGAGGCCGGCGATTCTGGTTCCTCTCGGCCACTCCATGAACGGCAAGGCGGCGCACACCTACCAGAAGCTCTGCTCCAACCTGGCGCGCAAGGGCTATGTGGTGCTGGCCTTTGATCCCTTCGGGCAGGGGGAGCGGATCGAGTATCCGGGCGCGCAGCCGGGTCGCTCGGCGCTGGGCGGCGGCGTCGGCGAGCACGAGCACGCCGGACGGCGGCTCATTCTGCTGGGAGTGAATTTCTCGCTCTACCGCGCCTGGGACGGGATTCGCGGCATCGATTACCTGCTCTCCCGCCCGGAGGTCGACCCCCAGCGGATCGGCTGCTGCGGCCAGTCGGGTGGCGGCACCATGACGCAGTTCCTGGCGGCTCTGGACGAACGGATCCGGGCGGCGGTGGTCTCGCAGGGCAACACCGAGAACGTGGCCGAAGGCCTGGCCGAGCCGCCCGGCTCGGTCGACGACGCCGAGCAGAACATGGTCCCGTCGCTCGAGCGGGGCATCGACCGCTCCGACCTGCTGCACGCCTTTGCTCCCAAGCCCCTACTGGTCACTGTTACCACCCATGACGCGGGAACGACCTATTCGCCCGAGTACATCAGCGGCACCCTGGAGGCCATGAACGAGCTGCACCGCTCCTGGCGGCTGTTTGGGGCCGATGAGCGGCTCTCGATCGCGGCCACCTCGGTGCGCCACGGCTACGTCTACGAGATGCGACGGGCGACCTATGGATGGTTTAACCGCTGGCTGGATAACCCCACCGCAGGCGACCAGGAGCCCTCACAGGCGGTGGAGACCGACCAGACGCTGATGGTCACCAAGACAGGCTTCGTCGCGACCTCTCTGGGTGGCGAGACGGCTCTGTCGCTGACCCGGAAGCTGTCGGCCGAGGTCAGGCCGGCCGCAGGCGGGGACATCGCTGAGCGGGTCCGGCGGCTTCTGGCCCTGCCTGCCCCCGGCGCGCCCCTGATGCCGCGGTCGCTGTGCCGGGTGCGCAAGCCCGGCTACCGGGCCGAACAGTTCGAGTTCACCAGCGAGTTGGAGATTCGCACGCCCGGCTGGCTGCTGGAGCCGGACAAAGTCACGCCGACGACGGCGACGGTGCTGTATCTCAGCGAGACCGGGGCAACCAACGCCGTCGCCGAGGAAGCCTTCGGGGAGCAACTCTGCACGGCTGGCGGCTTTCGGGTGTGCGCCATCGACGTGCGTGGCCGGGGAGACTGCACGCCGGGGTATCCCTGGCGTGGGCCCCGTTATTTTTCCTATCGAAACAACGAAAACTTCATCAATTGGTTTACGTTGGTCCTGGGGCGGCCGCTGGTGGGGGGGCAGGTGTTTGACGTCCTGCGGGCGGCCGAGTATCTGCGCACCCGGCGCGAGGTGGCAGCCGATCGCATCTGGGTGATGGGGGACGGCCCGCACGGCGTGGCGGCGCTGTTTGCCATGGCGCTCGACGGCAAGCTGCGCGGCGGGGTGCTCCGGCGGGTCCTGACGGACTATCGTTCGCTGGCCACGGCGGACCGTTATTCACAGCCTTTCGGGATCTACGTTTACGGGATCCTGCGGCAGTTCGATCTGCCCGAGGTGGCTGCGGCAATCGCTGGGCGGCCGCTGCTGTTGCTCGATCCCGCGGCGCCTGGGGGGCAGCGGGCCGAGGGGCTGTACCCCAAGGCCAAGGTGGAGTATTCGGGAGACGAAGCGGCGGCCCTGGAACTCATCCGCGGGCTGGTTTCGGCAGGGGGCTGATCCTAGTCATCCCGAGCGAAGCGAGGGATCTGCTTGCGCCTCCAGCCTCGCGCCACAGCCGGAAACACCAGCGGTTCCCTCGCTGCGCTCGAGATGACAGCTGCGCTCGGGATGACACGGGGCCGGGGCACCCACTAGGTTACTCGAGCCTGAGGCGGCGCAGCAGGCCCTGAAACCTCGAATCGCCGCGCAGGTTGTCCAGCTTGGGATCGACCTTCAAGTAAACCAAACCAGGCTGTCGGAACGCTCCTGGTAAGCCTTTTCCAGCCATTCCATGGCGCGGTTGTTGTCGCGCAGGCCGGCGTAGACCAGGGCCACATCGTAGGGGACGACGGGCTTTGGGGGGGCCGGGAGAGTCCACTGTTCCAGGATGCGGCGCGCATCGTCACGGCGGCCGGCCAGTGTCCAGGCGTGCACCAGCTCGGGGGTGTTCTCGGGCGGGCCGCCGGCCAGCGTCATGGCGCGCTGGTAGGATTCCAGCGCCTGGGGGAATAGTCCTTGCAAGAGGTAGCAGTCTCCCAGGAGCAGGTGGGCCTGGACGAAGTTGGGGTCCATTTGGAGGGTCTGGCGGGCCTGCTGGATGGCCTCCTCGAAACGCCGGCCCCCGTAAAGGATGCGGGACACCGCGGCGCTGATGATCAGCGAGAGGGGGTCCAGATGCTGGGCGCGGCGGATCTCGGCCAGGGCCTCCTGGTGTCTGCCCATGGCCGTCAGGAAGAATGCATAGGAGTGATGGGCGGTGGCATAGCCGGGGCTGAGTTCGATGGCGCGGCGGAACTCGCGCTCGGCGCCGGGCCAATCCCAATGGTACAGAGAGCGGAGGTTGGCCAGGGCGGCATGGGCTTCCCCGAGCCCTTCCTCGATGCGGAGGGCCTGCTCGAGCGCCGCCTCGGCCTTCGGGAAGGCCTGGCGGGGCGGCTCGCCGGCGTACAAGCTGCGGAGGTTGTGGGCGTCGGCCAGGCCCACCCAGGCCAAGGCGTACCGGGGATCCTTGCGGACCGCCTGCTCGAAGTATCCGACGGCCTTATCGAGGCCCTCCGGGGATCGCTGGTTCCAGTGGAAGCGGCCCTTAATATATAGCTGATAGGCTTCAGGATCCGCGGTCCGCCGCCGCGACAGGCGCAGCAACTGCTCGCCGGTGAGAGGAGTGCGAAGCTGCTGGACGATATCACGGGCCACCTCCTCTTCGACCGCCGCCACCCCGGCGAGGGGCCGTTCGTAGCGCCGGCCCCACAGCTGGGCGCCGGTGGCGGCGTCGACCAGGTCGGCCTGGACGGTCACCCGATCGCCGCGCTGCGTCACGCGGCCGGTCAGCAGCACGCGGACGTTCAATTGCCCGCCGATCTGCGCCAGGTCCGGTTCCCGGCCCTTGTAGCGGAAGGCGGTGGCCCGGGCGATCACCCGGAGGCGGCCCAGCTGCGAAAGATCATTGATGATGCTTTCGGCGATGCCGTCGCCGAGGTACTCCGCGTCGGGATGACCGGCGGCGGCGAAGGGCAGCACCGCGATGGAGTCCAGGGCGTCTGCGCCAGGCCGCCGTCCGGACAGCCACAGAGCGGCCGCGGCGACGGCGATCCCCGCGGCAGCGCCGGCCATCCACCGGTTCCGGCGGCGAGCGGGAACCGCGGCGAGGGACCCACCGCCGCTGCCGGCCGATCGCAGGGCGAAGCTGAGATCCCGCGCCGACTGGAACCGCTCGCCGGGACCCTTCTCGAGGCAGCGCGTCAGAATGCGTTCCAGGTCGGCCGGCAGGGGCCCGCGGGCCTGGGGCAGGGGCGGAGGATCTTCCTTCAGGATGGCGGCAATGGTCTCCGGCCCGGTGCGGCGGACGAACGCCTGCCGGCCCGTCACCATCTCGTAGAGCACGCACCCCAGGGAAAAAATATCGCTGGGGGCCTCGGCCGGCAGCCCGCGCAACTGCTCCGGCGACATGTAGCCGACCGTCCCCATGACGCGACCGGGGTCGCTCTCGGTCGGCGTGGAGCTGCCGGGCATGGTGGTGGCGGGCGGCTTGATTCGCGCCAGGCCGAAATCGAGAATCTTGACCCGGCCGTCGGAGATCAGGAAAAGGTTCTCGGGCTTCAGGTCGCGATGGATGATGCCCTTGGCGTGGGCGTCGGAGAGGCCATCGCCGACGGCGGCGGCGATCTCGGCGGCGCGCCGCCAGGGGAGGGTCCCGGAGGCTTCCAGGCGCTGGCGCAGGTTCTCGCCTTCCAGCAGCTCGGTGACGGCGTAGTGCACCCCCTGGTCCTCTCCGAAGTCGTGTATTGCCAGGATATTCGGATGCGACAGAGCGGCCACGGCGCGGGCCTCGCGCTGGAATCGCGCCAGGGCCTCGGGGTCGCGCGCCAGGTGCTCGGGCAGGACCTTGATGGCGACCTCGCGGTCCAGGCGCGGATCGCGGGCCCGGTAGACTTCGCCCATGCCCCCGGCCCCAAGGGGCGCAAGGATCTCGTACGGTCCCAGACGGCTGCCCGGAGACAGGGCCATGTTCGTCTTGCTCATTATGCCACCGCCTGGCCGTGTGGGCCATGCTAGTCTTGCTCGTGATGCCACCGGATTCCGGCGCCTCTGAAGCCGGCCTCAGCCAGCTGCTCCACACCGGGCGGGAGATCGCGCCGCCAGCATCGCTGGCGGCCGGGGCGCGCCTGCGGGATTACGACGCCGAATACGCTCGCTCCATCCAGGATCCCGAGGGGTTTTGGGGCGAGGTGGCGCGGGAGCTGGAGTGGTTCCGCCCGTGGGATCAGGTTTTCGAGTGGACCTATCCGACCTTCCGATGGTTCGTCGGGGGGCAATGCAACATCACCCACAATTGTCTGGACCGCCACGCGCGCACCTGGCGCCGCAACAAGGTCGCCTACATCTGGACCAGCGAGGACGGCGCGGAGCGCCAGATCACTTACGGCCAGTTGCTCGACCTGGTGGGGCGGGTCGGCAACGGCCTGCGATCCCTCGGGGTGCAGAAGGGCGACCGGGTGATCCTCTACATGCCGGTTTCGATCGAAGGCGCCGCCGTGATGCTGGCTTGCGCCCGCATCGGCGCCGTGCACTCGGTGGTCTACGGGGGATTCAGCGGGGCGGCGCTGCGGGGGCGAATCGAGGACGCCGGGGCGAGCGTGGTGGTGACGGCGGACGTGAGCTGGCGCCGGGGCAAGCCGGTGCCGCTGAAGGCCATCGTGGAGGAGGCCGTCGCCGGCCTGGACATGGTCCGGACCGTGGTCGTGCTGCGGCGCCAGCAGCCGGCCGTCGCGCTACAGGCCCCGCGGCAGGTCGATTTCGCGGAGCTGGTCGGACCCCAGCCGGCCGAATGCCCCCCCGAGGTGATGGAGGCCGAGGATCCGCTTTACATCCTCTACACCAGCGGTACCACCGGCAAGCCCAAGGGGGTGGTGCACGTGCACGGCGGCTACATGGCCGGCACCTACTACTTCATGACCCGCTTCTGGGACATACGCGACGAGGATGTCTTCTTCTGCACCTCCGACCTCGGCTGGGCGGTGGGGCACTCCTACATCGTCTATGCCCCGCTGATCGCCGGGGCCACCACCCTGTTTCGCGAGGGGGCCATCGACTATCCGCACCCGGCGATCGCCTGGGAGTTGGTGGAGCGCTACCGCGCCTCGGTGGTCTTCACGGCCCCCACCGCGGTGCGGATGTTCATGCGGCACGGCGACCAGCTGCCGGCGCGTTACGACCTTCGAAGCCTGCGGTTCTTCACCTGCGCCGGCGAGCCTTTGAATCCGGAGGCCTGGGAGTGGGCCTACCGCAACCTGTGCGGCTCCGGAGAGTGGGGCCAGGTGGCCGACAACTGGTGGCAGACGGAAACCGGAGGCCCCTGCCTGGGCACGCCCCCGACGCTGGCGGCCCGGCCGGGCAAGGTAGGCAAGGCGCTTCCTGGCGTGGTGGCCGAGATCGTCGACCGCCAGGGGAACCCCTTGCCGCCCGGCCAGGGGGGCCTGCTGGTGCTGAGGCGGCCCTTCCCGCACCTGTTCCGGACGGTGTGGGGCGCGCCGGAGCGCTATGCCCGCGAGTGGGGCATGGTGCCCCAGGCCTACACCACCGGGGACGTGGCCTTCTGCGATCCCCATGGGTACTTTACGGTGGTAGGGCGCGCCGACGATGTCCTCAACGTGGCCGGCCACCGCATCGGCACCGCGGAGGTCGAGAGCGCCCTGGTCAGCCATGCGGCCGTGGCCGAGGCCGCGGTGATCGGCCGCCCGGATCCCGTCAAGGGCGAGAACATCAAGGCCTTCGTGATTCTCCGCGTGGGCCACACGGCTTCGCCGGAGCTGGAGGCGGCCTTGAAGAATCACGTGCGCCATACCTTGGGTCCGGTGGCGGCGCCGAGCGAGATCACCGTCGTCGACAAGCTGCCCAAAACCCGCAGCGGCAAGATCATGCGGCGGCTGCTGAAGGCCCAGGAGCTGGGGCGCGACCCCGGGGATCTTTCGACGCTGGAGGATTGACGGGGGTCCCGCGCCTGAGGCGGAGCCAGCGCCGTGTCATCCCGAGCGAAGCCTGTCATCCGGAGCGTAGCGAGGGATCTGCTTCTCGCCCCGCCGGAACAGCAGATCCCTCGCTACGCTCGGGATGACAATCGCGCGGGACCGCTCCAGCCGGCGGCAGCCGGCTCCCGCCACCCTCGACAAGGCTGGCCGCATCGTTCTGCCCAAGCCATTGCGCGACCAACTGCGCCTTGGCCCAGGCGATGCGTTGCAACTGGAAAGCGAAGGCGAACGAATCCTGCTGCGCCCCCTGCGACCCAAGGCGCTGCTCCGGAAGGAGCTATGGGTCTACCAGGGCGAACCCACCAAAGCTTCCATCACGGAACTGATGGACGGTTGCGCCAACAGCGGCTGTCATTTATACCTGGAATGTAAGGTGAACGAGTAGGCTGGTGCCGGTGACCGGACGGTAATCGTGAGCACGCCGCCGGAGGCCTGGGCCCAGACGCCCACGATGTAGTAGACGAAGTGGGCGGCGTCGCGGGCGTGTCCGCCGGGAAGGCGCTCTTGCCTGTCGTGGTCCGCCGATCGTCAGGAACGCCTCGTCCCCATCGGTCCGCGTGCCACCGTGCGGCCGAATCTCGCGCTCATTGTCCTCGGCTCAAAGGGCTATTGCCAGCCAATCCGAAACGAGCTGTCGATGCAGGTTCTCCCATTGGAACTGATTGCTGTAGCTCCGCAGACAGGTGTAGCAACTCCCTTGAGGGTCGCACTGCGGATTCTTACAATCGCCCGTCCGCCGCAAAGTTCCCTGGAGGATGTTGGGCAGCTCCTCTCGAATCCTTTCCACATAGCCGGCGCCGCCCGGCACGCGGTCATAGATAACAAGTTCGCCCCGGAGGCCCTGCTCGGATTGGCTTCGGAAGGTACCGTCGATGTCCCGAGCAGGAATCACAAGCACATCGGCTGCGGCCGCCGTGAAAGCGGTCTGGAATGAAACCCAAAATGCCGTATGGTTCACAGGTGGAGGCGGTGGCTGCATACCGTCGAAACGCAGCTGAAGCGTGTCTGTTTCAAACCGGTGTGCCAGGTCTACGATGATCGTCTTCTGCCCAGAACACTTCGCGCCCCAGGGCTTCGCGTGGGGGTTGCCGGCCTTTCCTTCGAATGCCCGGCCGCAGTACGGGCAAAGCCTAAACTGCCGGAATTTGTGACCACAGTTTGCGCGGAATAGCTCGCCCTGCTGGGAGTAGCCGAGAGTAACCCCCGGCAGGATGGCGTGCGGAGCGAAGCTGTCCGCGCCCCTAATCAGATAGACCTCGGAGTTCGGTGGCGGCTTTAGGCGGTGCAGCCGAACCTCTCGCACCGGTTCATCGATCAATGTTGTAAAACCTCGGGGCTCCACGAAGCACCGAGGAGTTGACCGAGGACCGGTGGGCTGGCTACCGCACGACTGGCAGGGGCCCTTCAGATCCTGCTGGTGGGGGCCAAAGTCGACCCTGTTACACCGCGAACAGACTCTGTAAGCCCCAATCTTGAGTTCGCGGTTTTGCAGATTCAAGCCCCGGCTGGTAAGGAGTAGCCCGTCGACGACGACCTCCGAGCCCGGCGCATACTCCGCAATTCCGTACTCCGCATCCCGCTCCAGGCGCATCCGCCCGGTTATCAGTCTTCCCATAAGTAGGTGCTATTCGGCTGAGGCTGGAGCGAGAGCCCAAGCCCATGGGATGCCATGAGCGATGTCCTTACTTTCGGGAAGACTGATAAGTTCGGCTGCATGACCAGCAGTTTCACAACGTCCTGCGGGAACGCGTAGCTTGGAAGCCAGTGACAGGAGGAGAGACAGTCGATCAACCGCTCAGCGCGCAATTCGTCAGCGAGACGCCTGACAGATTTCAGTCCCTCCGTCACGGCCCAGAGCTGCTTGGCTTGGGCCGTCTGGATCGCAGCCTCTAACTCTTTCCTTTGTGACTCGTACATCTGGAGCTGCTCCGCGAGGTGCTGCCGGACAGCTTCGAGAAGTGACGTACTCTGGGCGAAGGATTCCTCAACTTGCAACGGGCATTGATGATCAATGATCCTGCCAACGGGGACCAACAATTGAGGCTTGCTCATGCTTAGCCAATCGCCGTAACCGGCCGCAGGCGAGTCGGACGAGGACGGCGAGAGGAAGAACTCATCAACGGTAATCTGTTCGCCGGCTGTCGGTATCTGGGCGTCACGAAGGTAATGACCCAACAAGAAAGAGTTGATATGTCGCTGCGTCAGGCGCGGATTCGCCAGGTTGATCCGCGGGATCGGCACCTCTCCGCTGACGATTTCGTGAGGATCATGATAATGAACCTGGTCGTGCGGAAAAGAACGGGCGTAGGTCACCGCATATGCCGCGCCCTCCCGCCGCCGACCGGCGCGGCCCGCACGTTGGATGTAGTTAGCTGGCGTCGGCGGGACATTTCGAAGGAAGACAGACTTCAGTTGGCCGACGTCGACCCCCATCTCAAAGGTCGTGGAACTCGAAAGTACATTGATGTCCCCGTCGGTGAACCTGCGCTGGTACTCTCGTCCGTAGTCGTTGGTCAACTGGGCCGTATGCTCTTTCACCTCCAACGGTAGGGCAGCGGTGTGGGTGTGGCGGTGATACCAGTGATGGTTTTGCCAGCGAAGCTCGATGTCCGCCTGGTCCAGGCTGCGCAGCGGGCCCCCACACCCCGGCAGAACGCAAGTGTCCCGAACAGGATACACCGTGAGGGCGCCGCAACGCCGGCAGCCAAACCAGTTAGCACCCGTCCGAACGAGCAGATGGCCATAGTGGAGATGGAATTCGTTTGGATACTCCTGCTGAAGAACTTCCAGATCTCGAAAGGCGTCCCAGATCTCATTCAGGACCTTCGAAATCGACGTTTCGTCTGAGAACTTGTCCTTTTGAAGAAAGCGCGCCAAGATTTCTGCCTGCGGACTTGCCGAGACCACCCGGTTCTTCTGTATGGCAGTGTACGGATTCCATCGGCACCGTCGACGGCCATCCAGCGAGTCCGCCTGGTTATGGTGAAAAGTAACGACCTTTGGCCCTGCGCTCATGAGATGGCCCAGGAGGATTCCTTCTGGCAGGACCAATGCCTTGCGCCTCAAGACGATGCCGAGCAGGCTCTGGAGGACGTTCCAGCCCCGATCTTCTCCATCGCTGAAAAGAACCCCGAGGCGCTTGGGCAGTTCCTCGCGTTGTTCCCCGTTCCAATCGACGAACATGGAAGCGAGCGCCAGCCCCGGCAGCTTGTTCCGTGCGCGCGGCGACGCCGTAAAGTGATCAAGCAGAGTGATCAGGCATTCGCGCTTCAAGACTTCTTTGTCGTCCTTGAAGAGCTGCCCTGGCCGTTTAATCGAAGACGTGAATTCCCCATCCTCCGCGTTCGTCTTCCGGATTACGACGTAAGGCTGCTTCTGAGCGAACTTCAGAAACCGGTCCGCGATATCGTCCAGGGACGCGCCCTCTCCGCCAGATGCATTTGCCGCTTCCCGGATCGCCTCGAGTAGTGGCTGCATGTACTGGGTCTCAGCCGTGGTGCGCGCCAAATATGGAGCGAAGTGAGCCGCTCGCTGGCGGCTGTCGGAGAATGCGAGCAGCCGTCTGCCATGGGCGGGCTTCTTGGAATCTTCCTCCGGCAGGGCCCGGATCACCGCCTCCGCAAGCACCGCTGTGGCTGCCTCTTCGCCGGTGGAGAATTCCCGCAACACCCTTTGAAAGGGCCTGCGGTTGCCCCCGCATGTCGGACAAACCTTGAGTAGACCGTCTCCGTCGGAGTGCAACAGCCGTAAGCGAATCCGACGCGGGCTGTGGCAGCACCCCTGCGGCAAGTCACCACCGACGGCGAGAGCGCGACAACGCAAGCAGAGATGCGCTTCCCGGTCGTCGCCACTGTCCTCGCCTTCGTCGTTCTCTTCGGAAGGCGTGCTCACCCAGGTCAGCAGATGCGCGGTCCTGTTGACTGTGGGAGAAGTGCTCTGCCATTTGCCCGTTCCATCTTCGTAAACGCGCACGACCGGGGCGCCACAATGCACACAGGTCAAAAGCGGCAAGACATGTGCATCGCAGCGATTGCAGGCAGTCCGATCTTCGACTATTAGGTTGCTCCACTTTGTATTCGGGTGCAATCCTCGCTCCGGGCAATCGGGTGACAAACAGACCGAACCGCCCCGCAGGCCCCGGAAAAACAGATGATACCGAGCGGGCAAGAGAGGCGCGGAGTTCGAGTCGGGCACCGCTCTCGCGCCGAGCACAACCAGCCAATGCGTGATCCTCACCGCGTCTTCCGAGCAACAACCCCAAAGCTCCTGAGCCGCTTGCGCCAGGGTCAGCGTCTTCGTGGATGCGGCTTCGTGTAATCGCGCGAGCTCCGAGTTTCGGGCGAGCCACTTTGCCAACAACCGGCCAGGCATCTGCTCACCTTCCAAGCCCGCCGGAGTGCCCCACCCGCAGGAGACGATCAACTTTCGAAGTTCATCTACGTTATCCAGGGCAAGCAGCCAGCGCTCCATCGCGTCTGCGTTAGGAACTGCCTGCACATAGTGGACAAGGGGGACGGGCTGGTTGAGGGAGTGGCCGAAGGGCTTGTGGACCTCGCCGAGAATAACGTCCGCCGGCGCGAACTCGCCACCTGTCAGGTGCGCACCAAATTCCGCGATACCTTCCTTGTCATTGCCCAGGGTCGCGCTGGTGAGGATAAACTGGAGCTTGCACTCGGGGAACGCCTGTTGCAGACGCCGCATCAGCAGGCTCACCTCGATGCCCTGCGCTCCGCCATAGGTGTGAGCTTCGTCGAGGATGACGTACCGCAGCCGCTGCTGTCGGAAGATGTCACTGTCCTTGGGACGAAGCAACAAGTACTCGAGCATCGCGAAGTTGGTCAGCAGGATCTGGGGCGGGGCACTCCGAATCTCCTGGCGGGAAAACCGCTCGTTCGGGTCGCAAATCTCGTCTTTGTCGGCTTGTGACAGGCCTGACCGGTCGTAGGGCGTGTCCCCGGTGTAACGCCCGAAGGTTATGTCGGGCAGCGGGGCTAGGAGTTCGCGTAGGCGGCCCAACTGGTCATTGGCCAATGCGTTCAAAGGATAAATGACGATCGCTCGCACACCAGGTCCTGGGTTTTGGAGTGCGTCATCTAGCACTGGCAGGAGGAAGCACTCCGTTTTGCCGCTGCCCGTCCCGGTCGCGACGACGAGGTTGCTTTGGTTCTGAGCTCTTTCCAGGCTGCCCAACTGATGCTCGTAAAGCGGGCGCGCCGGATCGAACACCTTCACCGGGAGTTGGCCCAACCTGCTATCCAAGCGCGGCGAATCCTTTCCACCGAGCAAGGCCGCCGCCGTTTGGGCCTGCCGATATGCCGGGATTACACTGAGCAGAGGCTCGCGGCAGATCATGTCGCTGGCCTCTAACGCCTTCCAGAAAGCCCCCCGTAATTCACTCTCGCTGTCCGGCAGAAAATTTAGGGTGAAGAGATAGCGCCGGAAGGTGGTGGAGAGGGCGGTGTAAAAATCGGCTACGTTGACTTCAGTCATTCCTACCTATCCGCCGAGCAGTTCTCTTAGACTGGCGCTCACAATCTGCGACAACCTCGGGATTCCCAATCGCCCATACAGATAGTATTGCGTGCGAGAAAGACGCACCGGGAACTGACGCAGGCGCGTGGGATCTCCTACCGCGTGCGAATGACCGTCCGTCCCGCGCGGCAAGTTCGCCAGCGCCCGTTGAACCAGGTTTGACACATCGCCGCCAAATCTGCGCAGCCCCCTGTTCACCATCTCAAGGTCAAGGCCGACGAAACTACCTTTGGACTGTGTGTGCGCGCAGACACCAAGAGGGCATCGGAACTCGATCGTTTCTGTTGGTCCGCGCAGAACCGGACCTTCCGGTATGGCGCCTGGCTGCACGGAATCTCCCACGCCAACTCGGCCACCTGCCGTGGCTTCAGATTCAGTATGCGAGCCCCATCGGACTCGGACCGGCCGGGCCCTAGCCGTTGCAGCAACTTCTTGAGCGCCGGCCGGCCCCTCACTTGGAGGTGCAATCCCAAATGCCCGGATGGGAAGACATTGGATCGAAGCCTCACGTTGGATCGCATGACTTACTCCATCTGATATCCGAAACGCAGTTCACCCGTCTCTTCTGGGGCTCGCGTCCCGCGCTTCGTACTTTCACCGCTGATGCGAAACGTCAGGTCTTCCGTGAGCCGGTAGCGCAGGATGATCTCCTCCTGATCAAAGCCCATCGCCGGAACAGAGAACTGGAGAGCAGGCTCCGGTTCGGGACGTTCCCTTGTCCAGCGATCGATCATGACGTTCGCGGCCGGCGCGTCATCGACCAGTGCCAGCGATAGCGACGTCGACTCCGCGGTCGGCCGGGCGCCCGGCCGCGCAAGATCGAGGTGGGTTTCATCACTCAACCGAAGTCCGAGGGTTTCTGCTAGCGTGAATTTCCCTGGATTGCGCTCAATGATCGCAGCCCCGTGGGCCACGTCCCATTCCGGGTTCTCGGCGAGTTTGTACTTTCCCGCGAACTCGGACCCCAATGTCTCGGGCAGCAACCACAACTGGCTGGAGCCCCCGATTACGATGATCTCCCGCAATTCATCGCGGCTGACGTCCGCCTTTCGAATTGCTCTGCCCAGCAGATCAACGGCTTGACGGATATATGGTGCCACGATTGGTGCGCACTCCTGACGGGTGAGGATTATCCTTGCCCCCTTGCCGGCATAATCTTCGAGAGCAAGTTCTGCCTCGGGATCCCTGGACAGCGCGCACTTGGCGAGTTCGCAACGGACCACCAGTTCGTTCCTGTCATCCTTCGACATTTCGTCGAACGCACTGTCGCCCCCCCGCTCTCGCATGATGCGGCTGTGGGCGAATCGCGCCAGGTCTTCATCAATGTGAATGCCGGCCCGAGCCATGCTCTGGGTGTACCGCTCCAGTATTGTATGCCCACGCAGTTCGAGAACGCTCACATCCAGCGAGCCGCCACCCCAATCGAACACCGCCACGTATCTGTAATCCCGTACCCGCGGCCAATATCGCATGAGAGCCGCCGTGGATTCGCTTACGAAACCGCTCACCTTGATTCCAGCCATCTCGGCGGCCTTGCGCAGCGTCCGCCGTGCCTGTGGATTCAGACCCACTGGAATGCTGAAGGTCGCCTGCCTAATTCCATCCTTCACCCCTAATGCCGCAGCACGCGCCGAGAGCAGTCCCAGAATAACAGCCACCAGTTCTGGAACAGCCCATTGCCCATCGTGCCAGGTCGCGTCATCCAACAGCGTCTTCAGTGAGGGGACAACCGTGAAACCTCCTTTCTCGCGATACGACAACCTCCGGTTCCAGATATTCCGGCCACCGAGCGCCCGGCCTGTCGCCCGGTCGATTACGACGATGGACGGCAAGGGCCTGTCTTCTTCGTCGCCGAAAAACTGCTGGGACGCGCCGCCCAACTCAAACGCACCGCTGTTGGTTGTGCCGAAATCAATGCCGAAATGGCCCACTAAAGACCCTTGCGATTCGGGCGGACGTGAATGCCCTTTGCTTCGAGTGCATCGATGACCTCGTGGAGACGGGTCAGCAGGACGGGTCCCAGATCCGGCGGTACCGAGCTTCCCCGGTCTGGGATTCTCCTCAGCAACAGCCTCAAGGAACTGCCCAAAGCGTTGCAGAAACCCTGCAATCGGCCATCGGCGTTAATCTGAATCCGACGCTCAAGGTCTTCTCGTTCCTTCGAGAACGCGGTTTCCATGTCGCGCAATCTCTTGGTGGCCTCCGACTCGCGGCCACGCGCAGCTTCTAAGTCCGCCTTCAACGAACGGGCTTCGGTCAGTGCCAGGTCCCCCTCCTCATCAGACCTCTTCAGAGATTCTTCCAAAGCCCGGACTCGGCCCTGTGCAATCTGCTCGGCACCTATTGCGGCTTGTGCCGATGCGCTCGCCTCTCGCTCCGCGGTTTGGGTGTCTTCGGTCTGGCGCCTCAGCTTCCGGCATTCTTCCTCCAGACTGAGAATGTGTGCCCGCGCCCCTTCCAGCACGGCCACCCGATTCCGCAGCGCGTCGAGCAAACCCTCAATGCGATCCACGATGCCGGGTTGTGGAGGTGGAGCGGTCGGTGGAGGCTGAGGCGCGACCACCTCCGTGTCTGGGAGCTGCGACGGCTCTGAGAGGAAGAATCGACCGAGGAGGCCCGGATCGAGTCGTTGAAGCAGTTGCTTCAGTTGCTCGCGCTCGCGCAATGCCGTGCCCAGGTTTGGCAACTGCTTCTCGAGATGCTGAAGCAGCGGCGCGGCGAGCGAATCTTTGTGCATCTTTCTTTCGACAAGCGTTGTGATGGTCAGGCGTACGACCGCCCATCTGCCACGCATTTCCGCCTTAGGGCTGTCGCTGACCTGTTGAAGCCTCTCGATCACCTGCCGAACCTCAAATTGTTGTGCTTCCGGAACGATGAGGAGCCCCAGCCTTCTCAGCGGGCCCTTCACTCAGGAGCAAGCCAGCCAGTCTGTCTCTCAGCTCTTGATTCGTCAGCGAGAGGCTGCGGAGCAACTCCGACGATGCAGACGGAAAGCGCTCCAGCAAGGAACCAATTAGGACACTCTTCTGCGCGGATCCCTTTTCTGTGTCCAAGGAATCCACCCAACGTCGATACCCGGTACGGCGGACCTCACTCATTTCGCCCCACGCCACTGCGACCCCGCTCGCCACCACGGCGGGCGGAAGAAGGGCAAGATCTTGGAGAAGCTGCTCGACGGGAAAATGCTGGTCCGCAAACGCGGTCGCGATATCCCTCGACCATTGCTCCTTTCTTGCAACCGTGAGACCCTTCAGCGGTTTTCCTTTGCTCTCCCGAAACTGCTTGAACGCGTCTTGTAGTCCTTGCACTGCTGCCCGCGTTGGCCCGGATACGTGCAAGTCTGTGTTCATATTTCAACTCTCCCCGAACTTCGACATCGACCTAGGCGTGTGTTCGTACCGCACCCGCCAAACGCGTGCGGCCCAATGTCACTTCCAATTCGGCATCCTCAGGGCGCGGTGATATCTCGGCGAACCCAAGACCGCTTCGCCAAACAACCTCCGGCGGCGGAGTGTTTCGGCAGCGGGCGGCCAAAGCTCGCATGGAAGCTCCAAGCCGCTGGAAACTTGCTGGCAGGCCCGGAATAACCACTGCAGCGGCATCGGACTCGTGCCCTGAGTGATAATAGGCAAGCTGTAGCAGCCCACAAGCAACGATGCGCACCAGCGGATCGGATTCGGCAGCAAGAAGCTTTCGTAGCTGCTCGCATACTTTTGCAAGGATATTTAGCCGCTCTCGCTCGGGCAGTGCAAACGCTACAAGATAGTTTTGCGCCGCTTCGGTCAGGTCCCTCCCGCCCGGTCGGCCCGCAAGCCCACTCTCCGGCTTGCCGAAACGATCAGCGATGACCGAGCTTCGCCATTCCGCAACAAGCGATGGGAGGTCCTTATCGGCCTCCAGTTGCCGTCGGAACTGCTCAACCAGCTCTCTCCAACGACCGACCGGCAGAATGCGCACAGCGTCGCCAGGATAGGCTTCGAGAAGGGCGGCCCGATTATCGAATAGAGCGCCCGCCCGTTGTGTGTTAGTGCGCCACCCGACCACCACCTGCACGGAGTGTGATGCGTGTTCTTGGTATTCTTCAGGCGCGCGCTGCAATGAAGTGCCTTCAAGCGCTGCCGCTCCATACGCGAGAGTGCAGAGAAATTCGCGGAGCGGCGTTTCCTTGAGCGCATGAGGTAAATGGAGCGTCGCCTTTCGGGCGTCGAGCAGGCCACGGGCTTCTCGCAGCGTGTCGCCCAGGTCAGGCAACCGAAAGACGGCGGACGTCTCATCTTCGTATGCCAAGCCACTTTCGATCGCCCTTGCCGATGCAAACCACGAACCGGTCGGAAATGTCGTATCCGCGATGTCCAAAGCGAACTCGCCCGCCAGCAATCCACATGTCATCAGCGCATCTCGAAACTGTTGGGAGGAAAATCGCATGACGCCTTCGGGAGGGAGGGATCCAAGCTGGCACATGGTTCGTGCTCCGCCGTTGGTTTTGATTTGTATCGAACACTGGGCGTTGGGCGGCCCCTCCACGCGAACTCGAACGTTCTTCTCTAATTGCTGCTTCCACAGAATTTGACAACGCCCGGATTCGGAGCGCAAGAGCTTCGGGGCGCGCCAGAACTGACCCGCCTCTGCTTTCCAAAAATGACCCAGGCGGCCTGTAGCTGAGGCCACGGCCATACCGGCCAGGGATGGTGGGCGCCCGCCAGATTCCAACT
>Ga0247727_10001624_pt1 | contig 52957 bp, 49 predicted proteins | sample WisWelCaveWW1625_FD_202498 | JGI IMG/M metagenome (GOLD analysis project Ga0247727, IMG submission 202498) | Biofilm microbial communities from Wishing Well Cave, Virginia, United States - WW16-25 | ecosystem: Environmental > Aquatic > Deep subsurface > Groundwater > Cave microbial mat | place... | reverse complement strand
GTGTAAACCTTTTGCTTGCGGGACAGTTTTGCTTCATTACGAACCAAAAAACAATTAGAATTGTGCAGGCAATAAACCAACAGAACTTCGGACGGACAGTATGCCAGCCGCCTAACACAGCGTGCAGTCGACTCGGCTACGCCTCCTGAATTCATGGGTGGCTGGCGCAATCCGCCGAGCGCCTAACGCGCACTGTTAGCCAGCGAACGAGCACTACGCGTTCGACCTGGAGACGCGGTACGGCAGGGTTTTGTCGCTTGACATGCAAGCAAACGCTTGCCTATAATTCACTACGGTCTTGGACATCGGCAAAGGTCTTCAAAGCGATGGCTGATGCCTGGAGGTTTTTGCCATGACCACGCACGCAGTCGTTTCGAACAACCAGTAAGGAGAAATCATGGTAGATATCCTGCATAGAGTCGGAATCAAGTCGTCCCTGGATCAGGTCTATAAGGCATTGAGCACGCGTGAAGGCGTTGCCGCCTGGTGGTCGAACAACACGCAAGGGGAAAGCAAGGTCGGCGGAGTGCTCAAATTCCGCTTTAGCGTCGGTGGTAATGAAGTCGGCGCTATTGACATGAAGGTTCTTGAGCTTCATCCCGCCAAGCGTGTGCTATGGCAAGTGGTCGATGGGCCCAAAGAATGGATCGGCACAAAGGTAAGTTTTGATCTCAAACAAGAAGGCGACTATGCCATGGTCCTCTTCAAACAGCAGGGTTGGAAGGAGCCAGTGGAATTCATGCACCATTGCAGCACCAAGTGGGCGATTTATCTGATGAGCTTGAAGTCGCTTGTGGAAACCGGGAAAGGCAATCCCAACCCGAACGACACCAATATCAGCGGTATCGGGGACTGAGGCACCAGCGATGAAGGTCTTGCGCTCGCGGGGTCGAGTTCAACGCGACAACCGACGAGCGCAGGCCATCGTCCTCGGCGGATGGTTCAGCATCCTTGACCAGCGGCGCGAGATCCTTGTGGTGAACCTCCATTGACTACCGAAATGTGGACATCGACAAAGTCTTCAAAGCGCTGGCTGACCCGAACCGCAGGCGTCTGCTTGACCTGCTGCATCGGGAGAACGGCCAGACGCTCACCGCACTCTGTGGGCACATGGACATGACACGCCAAGCTGTGACACAGCACTTGCAACTGCTCGAGGAAGCAAACCTCGTCGCCATCGTTTGGCAAGGTCGAGAAAAGCTCCACTACCTGAACCCTGTGCCGCTGCACGAGATCTACGAGCGCTGGATCGAAAAGTTCGAGCGCAACCGCCTCGGCGCGTTGCGCAACCTCAAGAAGAGATTGGAAGGTGATGACGATGACAAAACCTAGCTTTGTGTACGTGACCTACATCGCGACGACGCCGGAGAAGGTGTGGCAGGCGTTGGTCGACACAGACGTGATGCGAAAGTATTGGGCTGATCCGACTGCGAATAGTCCTGCACATGTGAACGTGTCGGATTGGATCCCCGGTTCTCCATGGGAGCACCAACGCCTCGACGATGCGCGCACGGTCGACATTGTCGGCAAGGTCGTCGAGAGCACCCCGCCACGCCGCTTGGTTCTCACATGGGCCAGACCGGGTGACGCCGAGGACGATTCGAAACATTCGCGTGTGACATTCGATATCGAGCCGCAGGGCGACGGGCTCATTCGTTTGACGGTCACACATGAAGACCTCGAGCGCGACCTCCAGATGCTCGCCGGCATATCCGGCGGCTGGCCGAAGATTCTTTCGAATCTCAAGACGCTGCTCGAAACCGGTCGCGCTCTGTCACGGTCACCTTCGGCAACCTGAAGAAGAAGGAAAGAGTGAAAGTGGTGTCGCGGAATTGGAAGCTGCTCCTTCCGACGGTCATGGGAGCTGTCGCGGGTTTCTGGCTTCTATTTCGTGGCAGACGGCCCGCTGCGTGGCATCGACTTAAGGCGAAGGGGATGGCCAATGAAGCATCGAGACTGGCCGTCTAACGACTATATGGTGTAAACAGACAATCCAAAAACATAAGGAGAATGCAATGCTGCTTCAGAACAAGAACGCTGTGATCTACGGAGGCGGTGGCGCGGGCCACGCCAAGCTGTTGTTACGACAAGAAGGAGAGAAACGATGACCGACCACAAGACCGGAACACGTGAAGAGTGGCTTGCGGCCCGGCTGGAGCTACTCGAGGCCGAGAAGGAGCTAACGCGGCGCAGCGACGAGCTGGCGCGGCGGCGGCAGGAGCTGCCGTGGGTTCGGATCGACAAGGAGTATCGATTCGAGACCGACGAGGGGAGCGCCTCGCTGGAAGACCTCTTCCGAGGGCGCTCGCAGCTCCTCGTCTACCACTTCATGTTCGGGCCCGAGTACACGGCGGGGTGTCCGGCCTGCTCAGCGATCGCGGACGGGTTCGACGGCTCCGTCGTCCACCTGGCCAACCACGACGTCACGCTGTCGGCGGTGTCGCGGGCGCCGCTCGCGAAGCTGCAGGCTTACAAACAGCGGATGGGGTGGACGTTTCCCTGGGCGTCCTCGCTCGGCAGCGACTTCAACTTCGACTTCAACGTCTCGGTCACCGAGGAGCAACAGCGCGATGGGGCCGTCGAATACAACTACGAGCGCGAAGGCCACGCCCTGGACGCGAAGCCGGAAGCCGCCGCTTTGGGATCTGTCGCCTTCGCGACCATGACCGGAACCGACATGGCCACGTACACGCGCCAGAGGCCTGGCATGAGCGCGTTCGCGATCGAGGACGGCGTGGTCTACCACGCCTATTCCGCCTATGCGCGCGGACTGAACGGCCTCTGGAGCATGTACCAGTGGCTCGACCGCGCACCCAAGGGGCACAACGAGACGGGCGTCTGGTGGCGCCGCCACGACGAGTACAACAATGGCTGAGCGATTTCGCGGGGAGATCTCACGACGCATGGCTTCCGAGCGAGCTTCCCAGCAAGCGTTTTTTGGCGTCTCAGCGCTGCTCTTCGCTGCCAGCGCGGCGGTAACGATCGTCTGGTGCGCGTCCATGTCGGCGATGGGCGAGATGCCGATGCCCGGCGGCTGGCCGATGTCGATGGCGTGGATGCGGATGCCCGGACAGACGTGGCCCGGCGCCGCGGCGTCGTTCCTTGGCATGTGGGTCGTGATGATGGTGGCGATGATGCTGCCGTCCTTGGTCCCGATGCTGTGGCGCTACCGCCAGGCCGTTGGCAGGCTAGGCGAGACCCGCCTCGGTCGGCTGACCGCGCTCGTGGGCGTGGGTTACTTCTTCGTCTGGACCGTGTTCGGAATGGCCGCTTTTCCGCTGGGCGTCGCGCTGGCGGCGATCGAGATGCAGCAGCTGGCGCTGGCGCGCGCCGTACCGATCGCGGTCGGTGTGGTCGTCCTGATCGCCGGCTCCCTCCAGCTCACCGCGTGGAAGGCGCGTCACCTTGCCTGCTGCCGGGATGCGCCCGGGCGCGACCGTACACTGCCGGCCGACGCCGGCACGGCCTGCCGACACGGCCTGCGCCTCGGCCTCCACTGCAGCCAGTGCTGTGCCGGTCTGATGGCGATCCTCCTGGTCATCGGGGTCATGGACCTTCGCGCGATGGCCGTCGTGGCGGCAGCCATCACCGTCGAACGTCTCGCACCGGCCGGTGAGCGCGTCGCGCGAGCCACCGGGGCCGTCGTCGTCGGGGCAGGGCTGTTTCTGATCGCGCGAGCAGCCGGGCTCGGATGACGCATCCGCATCGTGTACCTGAACTTCGGGCAGATCTTTAATCTGTAAGAATGAATGAAGATGTCTAACAGTTTCAGCAATGGAAAAAGGAGGTCAAGATGAGAAAGATCCAGACAATTGTAGTAATTGCAGGTCTCTTGTTCTCGCTGACAGCGAGCGCGGAAAATAAGCAGACTCCCGAGGTGACGAATAAAATCGAGCCGCTACCGCGAGATTTGGAAATTCAGCTAGCCCTGAGCGCACTGCCGCCGCACCTCAGAGACAATGCAACAGTATATGTTTTAAACCCTGCTAAGGGTTTCGAAGTGGCCCGCAAGGGTACCAATGAATTCCACGCCTTCGTTGCCCGAACCGGCGATGATACGTTCAGGGGATCCTGGCCTTTAACGGAATATAGAGATGATATTCTCTACCCGATTTCCTTTGATAAAGCGGGCTCCAAGGAGCAGATGCGGGTCTTCTTTGACGCAGCAGAGATGCAAGCCAAGGGCACTCCTCCCGGCGAACTCAAGAAAATCATCCAAGACCGTTACAAAGCAGGATTCTATAAAGCGCCGGAACGAGCCGGCATCTCATACATGTGCAATTCGTAAAAAGTTCGAAATTCAAAACGGCATACAATATGTTGAGATCGAATCGCATTAAAATAACAACCTATTGTATGAAATTGAAAAATTTTTCAAAAACAGCGACTATTTACGGAAGCCTCATACATGCTGGCTCCAGTGCATAGAACGTACGCAAATCCGGACGAAAGCGACCGTGTCATCACCCTTAACTTCCCACACGTCATGTACTACGCCCCTGGTATTTCCGATGAAGACATCGGCGCCGGGAAGCCCGGCGGCATGGCTCCTTTTGTTATCAATCACGGCCACCATAGATACATGATCCAGCCTCTCGGCCTGACAGAAAGAGCAGCCCTTAATAAAGAGTACGCTGAGATGCTTGCAAGGCTTTGCAAGATCAAAGACGTCTGGTGTTTGCCAAAAGAGAAAGGTCAATAAAAGACCCAATCAGATTTTGGCGATGGGCTGACCGCTTAACCCTTTCATGGCGGCCTGGACCCATCGATAAGCCTTCGTTACGGAAACGGCGCTGGGTTGGATTTTGTGTGTAGTGATGAGATTTGAAAAGATTGTCCACCAGGTTTTTGGGCATCGCCAAAGTCTTCAAAGCGCTGGCTGACCCGAACCGCAGGCGTCTGCTTGACCTGCTGCATCGGGAGAACGGCCAGACGCTAACGGCACTCTGTGGGCACATGGACATGACGCGCCAAGCGGTGACACAGCACTTGCAACAGCTCGAGGAAGCAAACCTCGTCGCGATCGTTTGGCGAGGTCGAGAAAAGCTCCACTACCTGAACCCTGTGCCGCTGCACGAGATCCACGAGCGCTGGATCGAAAAGTTCGAGCGCAGCCGCCTCAGTGCGTTGCGCGACCTCAAGAAGAGATTGGAAGGTGATGACAATGACAAAACCTAGCTTTGTGTAGGTGATCTACATCGCGACGACGCCGGAGAAGGTGTGGCAGGCGTTGGTCGACACAGACGTGATGCGAAAGTATTGGGCTGATCCGACTGCGGATGATCCTGCACATGAGAACGTGTCGGATTGGAGGCCCGGTTCTCGATGGGAACACCGACGCGTCGACGATGCGCGCACGGTCGACATCGTCGGCAAGGTCGTCGAGAGCACCCCTCCACGTCGTTTGGTTCTCACATGGGCTAGGCCGAAGGACGCCGGGGACGATTCGAAACATTCGCGTGTTACATTCGATATCGAGCCGCATGGCGACGGGCTCGTTCGTTTGACGGTCACACATGAAGACCTCGAGCGCGACCCCCAGATGCTCGCGGGCATATCGAGCGGCTGGCCGAAGGTTCTTTCGAATCTCAAGACGCTGCTCGAAACCGGTCGCGCTCTCCCACACTCACCTTCGGCAACCTAAAGATCATAGGTTTAAACGGATACGAAAATCATCACGGTCCCTTTTCTCCAGCCACTAAGAATGAATTTGATAATTTGGAAGAACTGTCCGAAGAAATACAGTCCTTTATTCGTTCAAATCCAACCGATAGCAAATACTTGGTTATTAATCTCGAACCCTTCAGGAATTTAAACTGGGCTTTTTCAGCGGACTTTGAGGAATTGCTTCGCAGGTATGATGTCATAATTCTTGCAAATAAATGCGAAGCAATTGAAGAATTTGGGCAAAAAAACAGATAACCAAAAGAAAAAGGAGACAACGATGCAAGTAGAACCTCAGAAGGAACACCAGTGGCTGCAGAAGCTTGTCGGAGAATGGACGTATGAATCCGAGTCGATAATGGAGCCGGGCAAGCCGCCGGAGAAGTTCACCGGGAGGGAGAGCGTGCGCTCGCTCGGCGGCGTCTGGGTGCTAGGCGAGGGCCACGGTGAGATGCCCGGCGGCGGCATGGGGACGACGTTGATGACGCTCGGCTACGACCCGCAGAAGAAGCGATTTGTGGGCACTTGGATCGGATCGATGATGGCCTACCTGTGGGTGTATGACGGATCGCTCGACGCAACGGAAAAAATGCTGGCGCTCGAATCCGAGGGCCCCAGTTTCGCCGGCGATGGGAAGATGGCGAAGTACAAGGATGTGATCGAGTTCAAGAGCGACGACCACCGCGTGCTACATTCCAACGCTCTTGGCGACGACGGAAAGTGGTATGAATTCATGACGACGCACTACCGGCGGAAAAAGTAGGTCATAAGCGCTAAAAAGCTCAGAAAAAATTCTGAAGGCAGAAAGATAGAGGGCAGAAAAATGTTTGTGGTTTGCTCGTTGCTCCACGGTGAGCATTGCTTTGATGATACCAAACTCCATTTTCTGTCTTTCATTGTTTTTGTCTTGGCTTTTGTTCAAGCCAACTAACATCGTCAAGCTATACTCGTTAAGGGTTATTTCTTAGCGGTCATTGCGAGCGTTTCTTAGCGAAGCAAGCCTTTAAAAAACAAGACATTGCTTCTGAAAAAAACGCCTCGCAATGACTGTAATTTTATCCCTGAACGAGTATAATTCCGAGAGCGTGAATATGCTGCTCGAAACAGAGAAAGCGGCCCACAAGGGGCCGAGGCTACGAACGATTACGAAATTTGACGATCAAAATATGAACAAAACTGATTTGCCAATTATCTCATTCAAATCTCCGAGAGATTGGGCGAGCTGGCTTGATAAAAATCATGCGAAATCGAGCGGCATTTGGCTGCGGCTGTTCAAAAAGGATTCTGGTGTTGCCTCGGTGACTCATGCCGAGGCTTTGGATGAAGCCTTGTGCTACGGATGGATAGACGGGCAGCTTGACAAATACGATGAAAAATCGTGGCTGCGCAAATTTACGCCGCGCCGGCCTAAAAGCGTCTGGTCAAAAAGAAATATCGAACACATCAACCGCCTTATTGAGGCCGGCAAAATGAAGCCAGCGGGTCTCAAAGAAGTAGAGGCGGCAAAGAGTGATGGCCGATGGGAAAGAGCGTACGATTCTCCGAGCGCCATGCAGGTTCCTGATGACTTTCTCAAAGAGCTTGCGAAGAATAAAAAAGCGCATGCATTTTTTGAAACGCTGAACAAAGCGAATACTTATTCCATCGCGTGGCGGTTGCAAACCGCAAAAAAGCCTGAAACGAGAGCGAAGCGCATGCAGGCAATTCTTGCGAGGCTAAAAAGAGGAGAGAAACTCCATGATTAAATATGCCGCTTTTCTGCGCGGAATCAACGTGGGCGGACACAAAACCATCAAAATGGATGAATTGAAAAAAGCCTTCGAGGCGCTGGGATTTGAGAATGTCAAAACGCTGCTGGCGAGCGGCAATGTGCTTTTTGCCGCGCCTGCTGCGAGCGAAAGCACGCTTGCCAAAAAAATCGAGAAAAAGTTGGAAACGGCCTTTGAACACGAAATCGGCGTGCTCATTCGCAAGATTGCAGAACTGCAGCGCTTGGCCGAGGCCGATCCGTTCGCGAGAGTGAAAGTTACTCCTCAAACGCGGCTGTATGTTACTTTCCTTGCGGAAAAAACCAAGAGCAGCCTGAAAATCCCGTATGAATCTCCCGACAAGAATTTCAAAATCTTATGCGCTACGGAAAGCGAGGTGTGCAGCGTCTTGACGCTCTCGCCAAACAGCCGGACGGTTGATCTCATGAGCATTCTCGAAAAAGAATTTGGGCGGAGGGTTACGACCCGAAACTGGAATACGATTGAGAAGATTTTAAAGGCAAACAAGTTGAACAGGAGTTAACAGGGCAAACAGAGGAAGAATTCTCCGTTTTCTCTGTTTGCTCCTGTAGGCGATTGGCCTGCCAACTCGGTGAAATATGGCAGAAATCATCAAACTGAAAGAATACTTCGGCGGCAACCTCGCCGCGCTACTCGCGGAAAAAATCGCGCAGGTTGAGCCGCGCTTTGCAGCTAAATCTTTCGTGAGCAGAATCGAAAAGGGCGTGCGCGAATTGGAGTTGAAGGACAGAGTAGGGTTGATTGCGGAAGAACTGAAGCATCACCTCATGCCCGATCACGATTATCCCGAAGCATTGAATATTTTGCTGCAGATTTTGGGGCGGGAGAATCCCAACGAAACCGGCATGTTCAAAACGGGCTATTGGCTCATGCCGGTGGCAAAGTTCGTGGAGGTTTACGGGCTGGAGCATTATGATATTTCCATGCGCGCGATCTATGAAATCACCAAGCGGCACACCGGCGAATACGCGATTCGTCCGTACATTGAAAAAGCGCCTCGCCCCAGCGTTCGCCTCATGAAAAAGTGGGCGTGCGATGCTAACGTGCATGTGCGCCGATTGGCCAGCGAGGGGCTACGGCCGCGCCTGCCGTGGGCGAAGAAGCTTGATATTTTCATCGAAGATCCCAAGCCGGTTGTGGAAGTTTTGGAAATCTTGAAGACCGACAGCTCGGCCTTCGTCAAGAAATCCGTGGCGAATAATATGAACGATATTCTCAAAGACAACCCCGATCTCGCCATGCCGGTTTTGCACCGCTGGGCAGGCTTGCGAAACCCGAACACGAATTGGATCATCAAGCACGCCTTGCGAAACCGCGTGAAGCAAAACGATCGCGAGGCGGTTAAAATCATCAAACGCGGTGGTCAAAAGCCATGACAGCAAAATGTCGATTTTGCAATCCGCCAAACGACTATATAGTGTCAACGGCAATTTCACAATCTGAAAAGCGTTGATCTCGTGTCATTTCAAATAATCAGAAAGGAGAAAGCAATGAGCAAAGTACGAGTTTTGGTAGGCACAAAGAAGGGCGCGTTCGTTCTGACCGCGGACGGCAAACGCGAAAAATGGGAAGTCAGCAGCCCGCACTTCGCGGGCTGGGAGATCTATCATCTGAAAGGCTCGCCGGTTGATCCGAATCGGCTCTACACCTCGCAAACCAGCGGTTGGTTCGGACAGATCATTCAACGCTCCGATGACGGCGGCAAAACCTGGCATCAACCCGGCACGCCTCCCGGCGAACCGACGACTACACCGGAGGGCATGCCCAAAGGCGAGAGCAACAAATTCGCCTATGACACTTCAACTGCGCCTCTCACCACGCATCAGTGGTACGACGGCACGCAACACCCTTGGGAGTTCAAGCGCGTGTGGCACCTCGAACCGTCGTTGAACGATCCCGACACCGTTTATGCCGGTGTGGAAGACGCGGCCATATTTCGCACGACTGATGGCGGGCAAACGTGGCACGAGCTTGCGGGATTGCGCGGCCACGGCACCGGCGTCCAGTGGGCGCCCGGCGCGGGCGGCATGGGCGCGCACACGATCGTGATTGATCCGACCAATCACAATCGCATCTACACCGCGATCTCGGCCGCGGGCGTGTTTCGCACGGACGACGCGGGCAAAACGTGGCGGCCGATGAATCGCGGACTCAAGTCGCAATACATTCCCGATCCCAATGCCGAAATCGGCTTTTGTGTGCATCGCATCGCCATGAACCGCGCGCGCCCCAACGTACTGTTCATGCAATTGCACTGGAACGTCATGCGCAGCGATGACGCGGGCGAGTCGTGGCAGCTCATCAGCGGGAACTTGCCGAGCGACTTCGGTTTTCCGATTGACGTCCACGCGCACGAGCCGAATACCATTTACGTTGTGCCGATCAAGAGCGACTCGGAGCATTACCCGCCTGAGGGCAAGCTACGTGTGTACCGCAGCCGCACGGGCGGAAACGAGTGGGAGGCGCTCACGAAAGGTTTGCCGCAACGTGATTGTTACGTCAATATATTGCGCGACGCGATGGCTGTGGACTCGCTCGATAAGTGCGGCGTGTATTTCGGCACCACCGGCGGACAGGTGTATTGCTCGCCCGATGGTGGAGACAATTGGGCGCCTATCGTCCGCGATCTTCCGGCTGTGCTGTCTGTGGAAGTACAGACGCTGCCGTAATCGACCTCCAGATCGCAAGAGTCGATTAAGAAATTATATCTTTCTGCCCCCATTTTTCTGTCGATGCTTCCGTCAAAATATTCAGATGACAGAAAGATGGAGGGCAGAAGATTTGGAATTTGTTTGGTGTTTGGATTTTGATATTGAAATTCGATGAGAGTGCTATGATCCGAGTTATTATCCCGCATCATTTGCGCACGTTGGCGAAAACCGGCGCCGAGGTGCAAATCGACGTCGAAGGTCCGGTCACGCAGCGCGCAATTCTCGACGCACTCGAGGCCCGCTACCCAATGCTGCGGGGGACGATCCGCGACCACGTCACGCAAAAACGCCGGCCCTTCTTGCGTTTTTTCGTCTGCGAGGAGGATTGGTCCCTCGAGCCACCGGATGCGCTGCTGCCTGAGGCGATCGCCTCAGGGAAGGAGCCGTTTTTCGTCATCGGGGCCATTGCCGGCGGCTAGGGGCTGGCGACATCGTGGTAAAGCGCAAAACCAAGAGTCCCGGCACCGATCACGGTACGCTTCTGGAGCGTCCCGATTGGGTGCTTTCGATGATTGCAGCGTTGTGCGCACCGCGTGATCTCACGAATTCAAAGAAATAAAAAGCGCCTTGACTAATTCTCAAGGCGCTTTTGGTTGATAAAACCAATCCCAATTTACTTCGCCATCAACCTCCTCTTCGTCATCGTAAAATTCCCGGCTTGCAAGCGGTAGTGGCTATTACTTAAAAATACAGCGGATAGTGCGCAAGTGATGTCCATAACTTCGTTATCAGATTTCGTTGTTTTAGCTGATAAAAAGGAAATTCCTCCTTCGTCGGCTCGGTACCCACGTTGGTTCCATAGCACCATTCCAAAGCACTTGACAAAAACCTTCACGCGGCTTGCCGGTGCAACTGCGGTCCCACTGCTGGCATGGCCGCAAGACTGATCCGTCCCCAATTTGCATTGGCGGTTGCCGGATAGAAATACGTCGTTTCCGGAATGCCGAGCACGAGGCGATTCACCCACTCCACGCCTTGCATTAACGAGTGATCCTGGTTCGACACTTCGTACTTCCATCCTCCGAAGCGGCCGCGGCTGGAGATGCCGTGTTGTTCCAATTCGGCGTGCAGCACATTCAAAATCGCATCGCGCTGCAGCGAGGGGGTGGGATAACCGTAATGCGCGTGGTAACTCCAGCGACTGATGATCTGCGCTTCCGGGTGAATGAGCTTGGCGGCGTGCATGCCTTGCACCACGTCGTCGAGCAGCGTCTCCCGAGCGACCGGCTTGTGCGCCGATTCCGATACTTCCGCCATGAGCGACCATTGCTTTTCCGGATGCGGCACGTTGTTGGGCGAGTAATGCGAAAACACGGTGACGCGATAAAACGGGCAATTATCCTCCGGAAAATACATCCAACACTTTTTTCTCAACCCCGCCGGCTTGGGCCCCTCGAAACCCACGCCGACGATGTTCGTTGATGAATACTTGAGCTGATTGGCGGAGTTTTTGACGGTGGGAGAAAACTCCTGCACCATGCCGACAAAGCGATCCAGCGGTATCGTGTTCAACAGATTCTCGTAGAAAATTTGCTCGCCGTTCACCAGCTCGACGCCGTGCAGCAGCGCGGATATGGCAGCGACCGGGGTGCGCAAGCTGATGTTGGCGCGGCCGACCAAATCCGCCACCGCTTCCCAAATCGCGCCGGTGCCGCCGTGCTTCGGAAAGCGAAAAGTGTTGTTCGGCCCCCAGGAGAGATCATCTTCATCGAACAAAACATTTTTGGCGACGCGCGACAAATCCGTGACCGCCACGCGCTCGCCGATCCACTCGAACGACATGTCTTCCGGCGGACAGGCCCAAACCTTGAAGTTGTAAGGCTCCATGAAAACTTCGGCAATGCCGCTGCCGAACGTGGCGCGAATCCACTCGAGAAAATTGCTGGGCCGCTTGGTGGCGGGATGCCGGTATAGCTCGATCAGGCCGTTGAGGCATTTCCACATTTCTTCCTTGGGAAGATAGCGGATGTTGTTCTGAAAGGGATACGGCACGAAGCGGTCGCGCATCCACACCCAGCTTTCGCGCTCGTGGTGCAGCCAGCCGTCGTTGCCGAGCGCGCGCAGCATCAGCTCGTCGAAATATTGGTAATGCGAAAATTGCACGTGGCCGCCAATATCCCAAACAAAACCATGTTCGTCTGTGAAACTGGCCGCCAAGCCGCCGACGTGATCCGCGGCATCGATGACGAGAAAATCTTCGATACCGAGCTGCTTGAGCCGGTACGCGGCGCCGAGCCCGGTCGGGCCGGCGCCGATGATCAGAAATTTAACGGTGCGAGGATGTGACATAACGCGATTTTAAAGACTCCAGTTGGGGGCGTTGCGCGTGCAGGCTCTGCCGAAAGCGCAGCAGCTCGCCGGCGCAACGGAAGCAAATTTTAACGAGCTTCCAGCGAATGATACTGACCTGGCCGGTTTTGCGCTCTTCGTGGATGATCGGCAATTCGAACAGGGTGCTGCCGGCTTTGGCCGCGAGCACGGTCAAAAAAATATTCGGCGCAAACACCTCGTCGGGGAGCATTTGCAGCAGCGCCTTTAAAAAATCGGCGCGGATCAAACGGAACGGAATATTCGAATCTTTCAGCTTGACGCCGAAGAAGAGCAGATTCAACGCGATCACGACGCGCGTGATGACGAGGCGATGAAAGGCGTCAGAACGGGCTTTGCGGAACCCGGTGATGAACGGCGATTTTTCGCGGCGCTCCCAAAGCTGCCAAAAATCTTCCGGCTTGAATTGATCGTCGCTGTCGGTTTGAAAAACGTGCGTCACTCCCGGCATCAGCGCTTCGCGATAGGCGCGCAGCACGGCGGCGCCATGACCCGCGTTCGTTTGGTGTACGACTTTCAAGCACGGCTCCGAGGCGGCGATGCGGTTCAAAATCTCGGCGGTTCGATCTTTCGAGCCGTCGTTGACGACCAAAAGAAAACCGGGGAGGCGCTGCAAAACTTTGAGCCAAGCACGCACCACCTCTTCGATGCAATCCGCCTCATTATAAGCCGGCATGACGATAGCTAATGACATGAACGACGCCTCTCAATTGGTATCCAGCCGCAGCTCGTTGCCGGCCGCATGCCGGACACCGGCACGGCTTCGGGATGGCGCAGAACGATGTGCCGCGGATCACTGAAATCGACATAAACCTCCTCACCCGGCGCGGGCGCCTCGATGACGGGGAAGTTTTCCCGCGCCGCCGAGGCAATCATTGCGAAGCCGCCGGTTTTGTTGGCATCGGTAAATTCCAAAATTTTTGGCAAGCCTTGCGGGCCTTTGAGGTACAACTCCCACGTCATTCCCACCCATGTGCCGTCATCCGTCACCGCCAGCGAGCGATCGGCGCTCGGCTGGATGCCGATCACACCTTTCACTTGAAGCTGCTCGCGTTGCAGCGCACGACGCAACTGCACAAAGCTGTCGCCGCCGGGAATGTATGGTTTGCCGGTGGCCGGTGGCAGCGTCGCGAATAAAACGAGGCCAGCCAAAACGAAACTGCGTTGCAGCCAAGGCGCGAGGCTCGTCTTCATCATGGCCAGCCCCCAAGCCAGCGCTTGCGCCACGCACAAAAAGGCCAGCGGAAACATAAAGTTGATGTAGCGCGGCCCCCAATAATAATTTTTGCACGAATGAAACCAGGGCAAAATAACGGTGGCCAGACAAACTCCCAACATCACGAAGTGAGAAACCGCGGCGGGGAAATCGGGTTTTGAGCGCAATAGCGATTTTATTGCGCCCAAACCCAGTGCGAAAGCCAGCCAGAAAATTCCGAGAAAAGGCAGCAGCTTCGTGAGCGCTGCGTTCCATTCCGCGGCGGCGTCCGGAAAAGCTTTGCAATTTGCCCGGACAAACAGCGGCGGCTGGTTGGCGTAGAATTTCGCATAAGCAAATAGCGCGGCGGCATCGAAAGCTAAAATGGCGCTCAGCCAGCCGAGGCGCAGGCGCTTGAAACGCGCCAGATTGCCTTCGCGCCGATATGCTCGATAAAAAAACAGCGCCAGCAGCATGGCTTGAGTTGCCGTCGAGATGGCGGCAAAAAAATGCGTCCAAACTCCCAAACTGCTCACGCCCAGCCAGAGCCAAAATGGAAATGGTGAAGGCGTTTCTTTTTCCAGTTCGCGGCGCGACAACACAAAAGCCAGCCAGGAGGCGGAGGTGAAAAAAAACTGCGAGGCGTGGAATTTCAATTCGACGGCGATGTAAGCCAAAATGGAATTTTGACCTATCAAAAGCGCGGCCAATAACAGCACGATACCGGCAGAGTTGGAAACGACGAAGGCGGCAACGAGAAGCATGGCGAGGCCGAGCGCCAGCATGACCATCGGATAGGTGCGCATGGCAAGCTCCATTTCGGCTTGGCACCATGCGGGCGCTATGGTGTTGAGCATTTTCCACCACAGGCCGGCCATGAAATGGTCGAGTGGCGGCGCCATGATGTGCGTGCGCGCGGCGGCAAAGAATCCGGGCGTCAATATCCCCTGATTCCAGACGAAAACATTTCCCGCCTCGTCACCCCAAAGAAAATTGGTGGAAGCGGAGGGAATCTGCCGGTTGAAAAAATGGCCTAAAAATAACGCCAGAACTGCCGCGCCCAACGGAAGCCGATAACGTTGAAAGAATATTTTTATTTTATTCATGAATAAAAACTTCAATACACAAATTTGAAATGTAACTCGTGCTCAAGATTTCTATTTAAAATGAAAAATCGTTCACCCGAGGATGGAAAGAGCGAGGACAAACGCGATATGGCCTCTTCATGGCCCGCGGCTTTGCCGAACGAAAGCCATGATTTCCCCCGGTTGCAAGCGCAAGGGAAGCCACAAATAGAAGTGCAAAAAAAGTGACTGCCGGAAAACGCCGTTGAGCAGATCATAGCCCGATTCCTTCAATAACCGAATCGAGTTCTCGCAAAACCAAATAGGTGAATTAAGGTGAAAAATCAAGCGCCTTCCATGGAGGGTTTCCGGAAAGATGCAACAACCACGGTAGTGGGAGCACACACACAAACAGCCCCGGACCGTCATTCATTCGTAAATGACATTTGGTCTGTACCGACAATGAAATGCATTAGCGGAAAGCTAAAGTTATAACGAGGCTGCAAGCCCAGTCACGCCTCGGTTATCGGGGCAAATCCAGCGCACCCTTCTCGGCCGCGGACGGGATGCTGCGCTGCTACCGGCAGCAGAGGCATTACAAGTGCCGAAAATTTTGCTTGACAGAGATTCGGCTTTTTGCTAATATTTAGCAACAAATTTTTGGAGGTACGCCATGAAGTCTCCAAGGCTTTTCTTGAGTTTTAAAGTTTGCTTTGTTTTATCGCTAAGCCACGACTTTGCATCATCGCAAACCGACTTTTGGCAACAGAGCCATGGGCCTTATGGAGGAGAAGTTACAGCGCTTGCTGCCAGTTCAAGTGGGCAAATTTTTGTGGGCACTCTCGTTGGTGGGGTCTTTCGTTCTGTCAATAAGGGCGATAATTGGACATCAATCGGCTTGACGAAAGCTACCACCCTGTCTCTTGTGATCAATCCCAGCGGACATGTTTTTGCCACGACTTCTAAAGATGCTTTCGGTCTAAGTGGCGGTAGAGTGTATCGCTCCACTGATAACGGTGACAATTGGACACTAATCAATACTACTGATTACTCTTTTTTTATTCTTGCTGTCAATTCTAGGGGGCATCTTTTTGCGACAACATCTACTCTTCTTGGAGGCGCTGGTAGTGGGGTGTACCGTTCCACGGATAACGGCAACAATTGGGTACGTGTCAATGCTGGTCTGACAAACCTTAAGGTCTATACTATTGCCATTGATTCCAGCGAGCACATTTATGCGGGCACGGATGGTGGAGTCTTTCGCTCCACCGATAACGGCGATAATTGGATGCAATTCGGCTTGCCTTCATTTTTTCCTGTTACATCGCTTGCCATCAATCCCATAACGCAGGATATTTTTATCGGGACTAACGCCGGAGTGTTCCGTTTCAATGGCAACATTTGGATGCAAGTTCTCGCGACTAATAATGCCGCCGTCATCTCTCTTGTCATTAGTTCAATGGGGCATGTCTTTGCAGGAACGATTGGCCGCGGGATTTTCTATTCGACTAATAACGGTGACAATTGGAAATCGATCAATACCGGCTTGGCAAATAATTCAATCCCTTTTGTTGGTATCAATTCCAGCGATTATATTTTTGTGGGGACTTTGGGTTTAGGTGGTGGAGTTTTCCGTTTCGCCGACAACAGTGAAAGTTGGACGTTGGTTAGATTGGCGAATAACTCTGTTTACTCCCTGGCCATTAATTCCAGTGGGCATATTTTTGCAGGGGCACGTTTTTTAGTTGGTGCTAGTGGTGGAATCCTTTTCCGCTCACTTGATAATGGTGAGAATTGGGCTGCCGCCAACACCGGGCTGTCAAATACTTATATTGGCGTTCTTGCGATCAATTCTAACGATGATATTTTTGCAGGGACTTCCAACGGCGTTTACCGCTCTATCAATAACGGCGACGATTGGACGGCAGTCAATACAGGCTTGCCGAATACTTTTGTTGGCGCTCTTGCGATCAGTTCTAGCGATACTATTTTTGCGGGGACTTCTAACGGCGTCTATCGCTCCATTAATAACGGTGACAATTGGACGGCAGTCAATACAGGATTGCCGAATGCTTATGTTGCAGCTATCGCTATCAATGCCAGTAAACATATTTTTGCAGCGGTTTTGGATAGCGGGGTCCTCCGCTCCACTGATAATGGTGAGCATTGGAATCTTGTGAATGCGGGCTTGACGAATAAACGCGTCATATCGCTCGCCATCAATGATATTGGATATATTTTTGCGGGAACTGATAGTGGCGGGGCGTTCCGCTCAACTTCCAACGGCAATAATTGGGAGCATTTGGGCTTTAAAAATCATAGAGTCGCCTCTTTTGTCATCAATTCCAGCGGGCATATTTTTGCAGCAGTTTTAGATAGCGGGGTTTTCCGCTCCACCGATAATGGTGAAAATTGGACAGCGGTTAATACTGGCTTGACAAATACTTATATCATCTCTTTTGCCATTAATCATGATGGATACATTTTTGCGGGAACTCTCGGTAACGGGGTCTTTCGGAGCGTGCAGTCAACAACTGCGGTGAGGGAAATCACAAGCCAAACGTTGTCATTCGCGTTGGCACAAAACTACCCCAACCCGTTCAATCCTTCCACCATCATTGAATTTTCTCTACCTCAATTTGCCGAGGTGACATTGAGAGTCTATGATGTCATGGGAAAAGAAGTGGCAACCTTGGTGGACAAAAAACTTAATTCAGGCAGACACAAAGTTGAGTGGAACGCGAATGGCTTCGCTAATGGAGTTTATTTTTATCGTCTACGCGTTGACGGATTTGTTGAGACCAGGAAACTTATTTTGCTAAGATAGAAAATACAAAGCGTCGAGAAAAATTGCCGTATCTTCGAATGCCATGGGTTTTCGCTCGGCTTGTAAACGGCAGCGCCATGAGCTCACTGGCTCACCTTAAACCCGCCCGGCACTTTTGGCGGGGTAGAATCGACGTTGGTGCCGTCGCCCGCCTCACGATAGGTCCAGCGATTGAAGTCGTAAATTCCCGTGCGGCCGTGCTTGCGCACCGTTAATACACGGTTCTGCCATTCCACGACTTTCTCGCCGCGATTCGTGGTTACTTCCAAGCGGGGGATGGGGCTGCGCCAATAATCCTGCCCATTGACGTAGGTCTCCAAAGATTTGGAGGTGGAATTGTATCGCGCTTCGATGCGGTCGCCTTTGCTCGTCACGAAGGCGTTGTCTTCCAGGCGGGCGCGGGTGAGTATGGCATTTTTAAATGCATCAAACGACGGGTAATCGATGCCGATCCGCGCGACTTCCAGCGCTGCGGAGGAGCCGCCACGCATGATGGCGACGGCAACCCGGACCTCTTGCGAAAAACGCCAGCCGCTGTTGTGATTCTCGACGACGTCCCACTTGTTCGTCGTCAGCGCTTCATGAAGGCGGGCATTGCCCAATTTCACCAGCATGGCGTTTTTATATTGATGGGCGTGCATTCCCATTTGCGAATAACACTCACCGTCGCAAACCGCGGGATTCAAATCGTCGGCATATTCATTCATCCAAATCCGAAATGGAAAGCCCGGGCGGACGTCGGGGTGCCGCCCCGGATCGTTGCTGTTGATCTCGAGCAGCCAATTGCCGTCGTCGGGATTGCTGCCGAGCGTGAAATGTTTCGTAATAAAAACATTGCGCTCGCCTTGCACGTTGGAACGCAACAAATGCCAATAATCATCCGGCTCGTCATCGTAACGGCCGGCGTCTTCGAGCAGCGTGGTGATTCTGTACTCGGAGAGATACGGCCCGTCCGGATGGCCGTACCAAGTGGGATGCATCTGACCCCAATAGCAACCCCAGTAAAAAAGATGGCGCGTGCCGTCGAGATGAAGCTGCATGTACGAGCGGCCCAACGGCCCGGCCAGGTGATGGCCGTTGGTATTCACCACGTGCTCGAGCAGAAAAAAATCCGTGAGCTGCTTGGCGCGCCGGCGCATTTCCGGATCCTGCACCATGCGGCTGTCCGCCAGCGTCACCGTGCAATTGATAAAGTGCATCGTGTAGATCTCGGAAAAAAACTCGCCGTGAAGGTAGCCGGCGTCCAACACCAAATCAAACCATTGATATAAGAAGTCGCGTGCCAGCTCGTAAGAGGAATACGTTTCACCACGGCGGTAGCTCTTGCCGTTGTACGTAAAGTTCGGCGGCCCGTAAATGTTGTCGGGCACGTTATAGACGACCTGCGCGGTCTTGTCATATTGCGCCATCAGGTAGCGCGCCGTCATGCAGTTCATGCCGGTGTTGCTGTTGCCGATGCCGAAATAATTTTTGTCGGTGACCAAACCTTCCAACCGTTCGAGCACTTTCGTCCTTTCCGCCTGGCGCAGCTTGTCGCCGTGCCAAAAATAAAGCTGCGCCGCGATGACGGCGTTGTTGCGATTGCCGCCGTACCAGGACTCGCCGTTGAGCAGCTCGTTGATGACTTGCTGAACTTCGCCATAATGCTCTTCTTGCGTGCCGTTGGCGAACCACGCGAGAAAATTATAAGCGCGATTGAAATTACCGTCGAGAAGCTTGCCGTCGCGCTCCATCCATTTTTGCCTTTCACGCTCGAAGATCGATTGCGCGCGCGCAACGGACGTGAAGGAAAACAATTGTGCTACAAGCATGCAAAGAAAGATCACCACGACATTCACCGTCAAATCCTGTCGAAAAAAATAACATATTTTTGGGCTAATTTTTATGATTTTGAAACTTGGTTTCATCACATGTCTCTCCAAAACGACAGCCGTGAAAAGATTTTGTATTTATAAAAAGCCATAAATCATTTTGCAAAATTCATACCTTTATCCAAACTTTCAAGATCAATTGGTTTAAATGAAGTTCGCGCCCGGCAGCAAGAAATTCGCTCCGGGCAGCCTTACGAAATCGCACTACAAGATTACGTATTCGAGATTAAGCGGTTTTTCCCAAAACGCGATACAAGATGGCGAGATCGCTGCGGGAAAAAACTCGCAAAGCAAGAAGAGCGGTGAGATAAATCAGGAAGGACAACGGGAAAGCGCCCCAGAACGTGATGGATTTGAACAGCGAAATAAAAGCCGCCATGGCGGCAGCAGCGCCGGCAACTTTGAGCACGCCGGCGGCCAATGTTTTCCAATTAAAGTGCAACACGCGCGTGAGCACGAAAGGGAGCTGCAAAACGACGTAAGTGCAAATCGCGATCAAAGCCGCCCCAACCGCGCCCATATAGCCGTAGCGCTGAATCAAAAACCAATTCAACACGATGTTCGCGGCCATGCTGGCGGCGTTGACGAAAAAATCGTAACGCTGGTTGTTGCTGGCGACGAGCGCGTAAGCGAAAATTTGCGAGACGGCGTAAGGAATCAGCGCCCAAATCAGCCAGCGCAAAACCGGAACGGCAGCGGCGAGCTTGGCTCCGTACACGAGCAAAATAATCGGCTCGGCAAATAAAGAGAACGCCAGCGTGATCGGCACCGTGACGACGAGCAGCACTTGCAGCGATTTTTTGCAAGCGCGCTCGAAAGCTTCGCCAGAGGCTTGAAAGAAATTCGAGATCATCGGAAACAACGAATTGACGAAGCTGTCCACCAAGACCATCGAGAGCATGAAAAAACGATACGCGGCGGTGTACATGCCGACGTCTTCCATGCTGCCGAATTTGGAGAGCAGCGACACGTCGACCTTCCAATAAATGGTGACGCAGGCCATGGTGGCGGCAAAAACGCGGGCATTGAGCGCAAGATTTTTGGCAAATGCAAGATCGAGCTTGAATTTTAGAGGCGCGAATTGTCGAAAAATAAAAATCAGATAGAGCATAACGCGCGTAAAGCGCAGCGCCGTAAAAGTCCAGACCAAGGCAAGAAGCCCCAGGCCCTGCCAGAGGCAAATGAGGCTGATAACGACGCGCAGAAAATTTTCGACGATGGCGGTGTAGCCGATGAAATCCAAACGCTCGGCGCCGGCTACGACGCCTTCGCAGATGTCGATCAACGCTGCCGCCACCAAAGACAGACTCAGAATCACCGACGCTTCAAAAAGGCTTTCCTCATAACCCAGCACCATCATGAGCGCGATCATCGCGGCCATGCTGAGGAGGGAAAACGGCAGGGTCACGAGCGCGCCGTGCAATAAATAACGCCCGGTTTCTCCGGGCTTCTGCGCCAGGTCGCGGATCAACAAATTTTTTAGCCCGAAGCCGGCGAGAATTTGAAAGATCGCTTGATAGTTAAAAATCGTCGAGTAGGCCCCGAGTCCGTCGACGCCGAGCAAACGGGCGATGGTGATCACCAAATAAAATGACAGCAACGGCTGCAAGCCGTTGGCGATAATAAGCGTCGCGGTGTTTTTGAAAAGTCTGCGAGAGGCGCTCATGCCGGTTGTGGTTTGCGTGAGGCCATAGCGGCATGCCCGTTGCGGGACTGGAAGACTTTTTCAGCAGCAAGCCGGTCAAAAATTTCTTCGAACCGGGAAACTTGCAGGCGCAAGGAAAATTCATTCTCCACGATGCGGCGCGCGGCTGCGGCCATACGGCTCAAACGCTGGCGATCGGCGATGGCGTGAGCAAGCGCTTTTTGCAAAGCCGGCACATCTTCTGGCGGAACGAGATAACCATTTTCACCTTCTCGCACCAGCTCCGGAATGCCACCAACGCGCGTCGCGATAACAGGTTTTGCACACGCCATACCTTCGAGCAGCACGTTCGGCAAGCCTTCGCCGCCGAGCGCCGGCAAAACCAGCAAGTCGATGGCGCTGAGAATATCAGATACGTCTTGGCGCACGCCTAAAAACTTGACGTGGTTGCCGAGTCCGAGTTGCTGCGCCTGCTGCTCCAGCTCGCGGCGCAACGAGCCGCCGCCGACAAAAATGGCTTGAACCTGCGGAAACTGTTTCACCACCGGCGCCAAAGCGTCGATGAAATAACGATGCCCTTTCAACGGCTCCAAGCGCGCGACGATGGCGATCAACAAATCCTGTGTCGAGATACCCAGTTCTCGCCGTTTCGCCAGTACGGCTTTCTTGTCGCGCGGGAAAAACTTTTGCAAATCCACGCCGTAGTGAATTACGCGAATTTTTTGGGGCGGAATGCGACGCTGCTGCTGCAGCGAGTCGCCCACTTCTCGCGAGACGGCGACGATGAGATCGCAATGCTTCATCGCCCATTCGTAACCAAGACGGCGCTGCAGGTTGTTGTGATAGGGATCACCTTTGTGCGTCACGGTTTCCCAGGAAATCATTGCCGGCACGCCGGACAACCAAGCCGCGAATCCGCCGATGATGTCGGCCCATAGCAGCGTGGTCTGAATGACGTCGATTTGGCGCACGCGAATCAAGCGGCGAAGCTGCAATAAGGGCAACGGATCAAAACTAAAGCGCCGGGGAAAATGAAACATCTCGATGCCGAGCTTTTCAAACCGGCTTTGCAGCGGTCCGCCGGGGCCGACGTTGGCGAGCGCGATTTCGTACTTCCTGGTATCGAGGCGCTCGATAAGCTCCCACAGCTTGTTTTCCGCGCCGCCCATGCGAAAGCCGTCAACGACTTGCAAAATGCGCAACCGGCGCGGCCAGTCTTTGGTCTTCATTTTTACTTGATTTTGCAACGAAAAGAGAACTGCAACGAAACAGCCGGCAGCATCATTTTCGCAACGAAAAGAGAACTGCAACGAAACAGCCGGCAGCATCATTTTCGCAACGAAAAGAGAACTGCAACGAAACAGCCGGCAGCATCATTTTCGCAACGAAAAGAGAACTGCAACGAAACAGCCGGCAGCATCATTTTCGCAACGAAAAGAGAACTGCAACAAAAAAAACACAAAACTAAACCGGCAACAAAAATGGAACCGCAACGAAAAAGCATTAAAAGGCAAAACGATTTTTGGCAAAAACAATTTAAAGCAATGCCGGCGCTTGCTCGTGCATGTGCCAGGTGAATTGCCCGTTCGTCGCGGAGGGTTTGGCGCTTTGGCGCTGTTCCAAGAAATAATCCCGCACTCGCGCGATAATCTCGTCGAGCTTGACTTTGGGCGTATAGCCGATCAATTTCTTTATTTTGGCAAGGTCGGGAACACGCCGAGTCATATCCTCGAATCCTTGTTCGTATGCTTCTTCGTAAGGAATTTTGACGATTTCAGATTGACTGCCGGTGATGGCTTTGACTTTTTTAGCCAAATCCATAATGGAAATCTCTTCGTCGCTGCCGATATTAAAAATCTGCCCGACCGCTTCGGGATGGTTCATCAGTGCGATCATGGCATTCACCACGTCGCCAACGTAGCCGAAGCAGCGCGACTGCGTGCCGTCGCCGTAAACGCGAATCGGCTGGTTGTTGAGGGCGGCTTGCACGAAACGCGGCACGACCATGCCGTATTGGCCGCTCTGCCGCGGGCCGACGGTGTTGAACAGCCGCACGAGGACGACCGGCAAGCCTTTTTCTTTCAAATAGGCGAGCGCCAAAAATTCGTCGATGGCTTTCGAGCAGGAATAGCTCCACCGGCTTTTAGTGGTGGGACCGAGAATGCGGTCGTCGTCTTCGCTGAACGGCACTTTGCTGCTCTTGCCGTAAACTTCCGAGGTCGAGGTGATGAGCACTTTTTTCTTGTAGCGGTTGGCGGTTTTGAGAACGAGTTCCGACCCTAAAATGCAACGCTCGATCACTTCGACGGGGCGGTTGACGATCAACTCGACGCCGACGGCGGAAGCGAGATGATAGATCATATCGCACTCGCTCACCAGCCGGTCCATCACGGCTTCGTTCATGATCGTCTCGATGGCAAAACGAAAATGCGGCAAGGCGCGGATATGCGCGAAATTTTCCATGCGCCCGGTGGAAAGATCGTCGATGATGGTGACGTGCTGGCCCCGTTGCAGCAACGCTTCGGCGAGGTGCGAGCCGACAAATCCGGCGCCGCCGGTGATTAACACATTCATGCAATAGCCTCCTTTGCTGGAAAAATTTAAAAAGTATCACACCGTGAGCAGCCGGCGTTTCAATTTACCGAGCTGTTTTTTGGCGTGAAAATAATAACCCAAGCCGTGTTCGATTTTAAAAACAAATTGCCGGAAGGAATCGCCCCATAAAATTTCGGTGCGGCCGATAGCGAGATCATCCACGGGCCCCTTGGCATCAAAGGGCGGGCCGCCGCAAGCGCCACGATAGCCGCAAGCGCGCACGACTTTCTGCACCTCAGGATTGAATTTGGCAAAAGGATAACAGAAAAATTCCACCGGGTGGCTCAGGCGCGCAGACAAACGTTGCCGGGAGATGCAAATTTCGGCCTTCACCTCTTCCGGCGCCAAATCCGTCATCGGCCGGTGATCCAGGCCGTGCGAGTGAAACTCCCATCCGGCCTCCTGCATTTTCAAAATCTCCGGCCAGGACATGAAGCTCTGCCGCCCTTCAGCCGGCGCGCCGGGATTATGGCGAATCAAATTGCACGCAAGAAAAATCGTAGCGACGAAGCCATGCCGGCGCAGAATCGGGAAAGCCCGGCTGTAGTTGCAAAAGTAGCCGTCGTCAAAAGTAATCACGATCGGCTTCACCGGCACGGGCGAGCTGCGGCGATAGTGATCCAAAAGCTGGCCGAGGTGAATGGTCGCGAAGCCTTGATTGGCCAGCCATTGCATTTGATCGGCAAAAGTCTGTGGCGCCACACAAAAACGCCGCCAATGCCGGTCTGCCTCCGTGTCGATGCGATGATACAGCAAAACCGGAATGCGGCCGTTGGAATCTTCATGCGATGGCTGCATAAAAGATGCTCATCAGAATCAGGATCAACAAGGCGTTGCTGACCAATTGGAAGGTCAAGATGGCGTTGATCATTTCTCCGCCCTTGGGGCCTAACAACTGCCGGCAGGTATTGACCACACGCAGGTACCACACCACCAATCCGGCCAAAATCGGCATGGCGCACGCCAAGCTGATGCCGATCATCCAAACGTGATTCTGCAAAGGAATCGCTTCGCGCACCACCGTCACCGCACCGAATCCGCCCACGGCCAAACCGAAAGAAAATACGGCAAGAATTTTAACGATCTTGGAATTGTCCAAACTTGTTCCTCACACAAAATGCGCAACGGCCTTGTCGGCAACGTCAGTTAAAAGCTATATCTTGCAACGAAAAGGGAACTGCAACGAAAAAAACAAAGGCAAAAATTTATCAATCAAACATAACAATTTAAGAATTCTAATGAATAGAAACAATATGTTTCATTCTGTCGCCTGCGCGGCTTGGTGCAGGCTCTCCAACAGGCCGTCCATTTCCTGATAGGTGAGGCGCCGGTCTTGCAGCATGGCGAAAATTTGCCGGGCAATATCGCGAAAATCTTCCTGGCTGACGCGCTGGTATTGCATGGCATTGGTAAATTCGTCGAGCGTTTGGATGACGCGCTCGCGATTGTTGGTCATGTAAGCGTCCGGAAAGCCGGCAAAGAGGCTTTTCACGTAATCCAGCAAAAAATTTTCTGCGACAAATTCAAGCGTCCCAGCCGGATTTTGCCAGGCGAGCAGTCCTATTGCACCGATCAGCAGCACCATGACGGCAAACCCGGCGAGCAGCCCTTTCCAAAAGCCGCGCCGGCCGGCGAGGTTTCTTTCAATCTCGAGAATCTTGATTTGCTTGGCGAGGCGTTGTAACGCCTCGGCCTCTTTTTTCAAGCTTTCTTGGTTCACAATGAATGGTGCTCCTTTGAGATTGGCGATTAGTGATCAGTGCTCACTGATCAGTAATCAGTGAGCAGTAATCAGTGTCTCGTGACAAGTTAGGCAACTGAACACTGATAACTGATTACTGCATACTGCTCCTACTTCAACCACTGCACCAACATCTGAACTTTGTCCGGATCGAAGAAGAAAATACCGATGATCCACATGATGACGAAGACGCCGATGATGCTCATCGCCACTACAGACCGGCGGCTGCGCCAATTGGCGCGAATCTCGGCGCGCGCGACGTAGGCCCGCGCTGCAACGATCGCCAAAAACGGCAGCAACGGCAGATGATAGCGCGGATGTCCGAGCACCAGGGCGTGCATGCCGGTGTAATAGGCGATAAAGACCAAGCCGAAGATGTCGAAGGCGCGAAGCTTCGTAAAACAATAACCAAAGCTGGAGGCCACAATCACGCCGGAGAAAGAGGCAAGGACCGCAACGATGACCCCCAAAAGCACGAAAGGCGAAACCTCGCCATAATAACCGGCCATGACCTGATTAATAACCAGACGCTCTTGCCCCCAAAAATCGACTAATCGGCTCAACGAGCGCAAAAATGTCGTCCACGGATATTCCAACATGTACGCCAAGCCTTTTTGCATGGCGAGATTTTGCTTGGCGGTTTCGCTGGCGCCTTTCAATTCCGGGAACAAGCTGTCGTAGTAATAACCGTCATGGCCTTGAATGGCGCGCTCGATAAAAATATAGCCGGTGTGGATCATCGGCGACTCGTGGGTATTGCAGAGATAGAGATTGATTCCGCCCACGGTCGAGATCATGGTGAATTGGCCGTGCAACAGCGTATTGCGAATGCTCCACGGTGCGATGACGATCACAAAACCGCCGGCAAATGCGGCAATGTGATGCCAGTGATAGCGCCGATCCCGCCAGGCGTGTACGAGCAAAAACAGCGTCGTTACCGGACCGCCGTAAAACAGCGTGTCACGAATCAAGGTGCCGAGGCCGAGCGCCACGCCCGAGCCTGCGGCCCACCCGGCATGCGGGTTTCGCAAATGCCGCACCATCGCCCAGCACGAAAGGCTGATACAAAAAATATAGCACGGCTCGGTCAGCAGCATGTTGGTCAAGCCGATGAACGAGGGATAAAAAGCAAAAATCCCGGCGGCAATAAGGCCGACTTTTTCTCCCCAACCATCGCGACCGAGAAGATAAATCACTCCAACCGTCAGCACGCTGAACAACATTTGCATCGCGCGCACCGGTACCGGCGAGGTCGTATCAAAAAGACGAAAAACGACCGACATCAGAAACGCAAAACCCGGCGGCCGAAACGAGGTCAAATGATCTTTGTATAAAAACTCGTTGTGGAGCGCGAGGTTTTTCGCCAGCTCCACATATTCCGTCTCGTCGGGATAGAACAAGCCGCGTTCGATGCCGGCGAAAAAAAACAACAACCGGATTAGCAAAGCAGCGGCGAGCAAAAAAACGATGCCGTAACGGCTGCCGGGAGGGTCCGGCAGCGCTTTCGCGTTGATGCGCGCGGCTGGAGGGTCAACGACCGGAGAAAGGACTTCTTTCATCGCTCACGTTCAGATGACAAATCAATAAGCCCATGGTTATAGGCGGCGCGCGCCCAAAATGTGGTTCGTCCATGAACACAAACAGTCAAGTCACTTTCCCCGACTGTAATTTTCAAGCGGCGTTTCCATTGGAAATTTTCAATGCTCCCCGCCACTGCTTTTGCGAAACCATTAGCAAAAACTATCGGGATAAAAGCCGCGTTATGACCGGTCCGGCCCTTTAACCAGGTAATTGCCGATGGCCAAATAATCGAGATGGCCTTGCAAAAACGAGCGCACCGCGTCCTGCGGCGAGCAAACGATGGGCTCCTCGTGCATATTGAAGCTGGTATTCACTAAAGTCGGAATACCGGTCAGCTTGTGATACTCATTCAGAATTTTATAATAACTCGGATTGTCCTTCGCGTTGATCACCTGCGGCCGGGCGGTGCCGTCGATATGCACGGTGGCCGGAGATTTCTCTTTCATGAAATCCGTGCAGTCGAAGGTGATGACCATGAATTTGGCAGCGTAGGCGGCGGCTTTAAAATTTTTGTAGCACCTTTCGGCGTGCTCTTCCAAAGTCACCGGCGCGAAGGGCATGAACTCCGTGCGCTTGAGGCGGTCGTTCAGCCACTTGTTGACTTTCGGATCGGTGGCCTGATAAAGGATCGAGCGATTGCCGAGCGCGCGCGGCCCCAATTCCATAGCGCCGTTAAAACGCGCGACGACGTTGTTCTCGGCAATGAGCCGCGCCACTTCTTTTTCAATTTCCGCGTGATGCGTGTATTGCACTTTGGCCTCTTGCAGCGCGGCTTCGATCTCCTGATCGGTAAAGCTCGGACCGTAATAAGCGTTCGGCAACGTGTGCGCGACGCTGCCGTTGCGGTTGATGTCGAAGTACAGCGCCGCACCCTGTGAGAGGCCGCCGTCGCTCATGTTCGGATAAACGAACACGCCTTTGACGCCCGGCGTTTCAAGGATGCGTTGATTCAGCTTGACATTGGCAAACGAGCCGCCGGCGAGCACGACTTTGTCGATTTTGAATTGCTTGACGGCGTTGGCGACCAGCTCGGTCATCACTTCCTCGAACCGGCGCTGAAACACCGCGGCCACGTCTTCGCGAGGTTGATTCTCGACGATGCGCCGCATCAAACAATTTTTGAAAAAGCCGATTTTGCGATGCCACATTTTGCCCATCATGAACGGCGTCATGATGCGCAGGCCGTCGCAGTGCAGCATCGACTTGACTTCCGGATAAAACGAGGCGTCGGGATTGCCAAACGCCGCAAGGCCGAGAATTTTGCCTTCGTGGCGGTTGGCGCGAAACCCCAGCCAGGTCGTCAGGTTGCCGTAATAATGGCCGAGCGAGTTCGGATAAAACGTGCGCGACACCACGCGAATGTTTTTGCCGTCGCCGATCGCCACCATGTTAGTGGCAAAATCACCCCAATAATCGGAGGTGATAATGATCGCCTTGGGATAGCCGCAGGTAAAAAAAACCGAGGCGGCGTGTGCGACGTGATGCTCAACGCGCTTGAACTTGGCGTTGGGAAACATCTTTTTGAGCTTGCGCTCGTCGGCCGGATGCGTGCGCAAAACCTGCAAATAGGTTCGCACCAGCACGGCAAACGACAGCACGAATTGCCGCACCGCATCCATGAACGTGACCTTGCCCGTTTGGGGCCGCAAAAAGAGATTGGTCGGATAGTGGCGGAAAACATTGACAAACAAATCGCGCCACTTGCTGATTTCCGGAATGATGACGTATTCGATATCTTCGGACTTCAGCTTGGCCAAACGCAAAACCTCGTCAATGGATTTTTGCGGAAAGCCGCTCTGGTTTTTCACCCGCGTGAGCCGCTCCTCGTTGATGGCTGAAATGATTTTTCCATCTTTGATGATCGCCGCACCAGCTTCGTGTTCGTTGCTGAAAGAAAGAGTTGCCATTCGATTTGCACCTTCACAGTCTCAATAATGGATCGAAATATGAAAACATATTGACAAACATTGTTCGTCGTAACGCCTTCAGGCGCCGCGCATGCGCCAAAGGAAATGTTTCACCAAAAGCAACGTTTTTCCTGATTTCGAGCTTTCTATGCACAACGCGGACGAGCCGCAACCAAAAAGATTATTGCTCACGGAATAGAACTCTCACGGAACTTTTTCATCGATTTTATTTCCGTGAGAGTTCATTTCCGTGAGCCAGAAAATTTTTGCTTTTTCAGCAAAAATTTCACTTGTAACAGGCTAAAGGCGTTACGACAAACTACAAACCTTCATTAATTATACCATTGTTAAGCCCGACTTGCAGATTTTCCCGCGCCGTCGCGGCGCTTTTCATTGCGAAACTTTGACGCCTTTGGGCGCGGCCGGCGGCGTCGCGTCGCGGTTCGGGTCGGAGCCTTTGAAAACGAGTTTGACCGCGTCCGCCATCACGGCGCCGTTGGCGTTATTGGAAAAGCTGACGTCATTGCCGCTGCCGGTGTTGAAGAAATACGTGCCGAGCGAATTCCACCGCCCGTAGTTTTGCGATTGATCTACGGTGACGATCTTTTCGCCCTGGCTGTGTTTGATGGCGTAAGCGACGTTGGTCGCTTCGCGTTCGGCGTCCGGGCTGCTGCCGAAATAACCGTGCCACTCAAAAACTTCGTAAAAACCGGCCACACCAATTACCGGGCGATACGTCGCTTTGGCTTCGCCGGAGCCGCGATCGGCCCAGGCATAGCCCCATAATTCCATCCAATTGGCGCAACGAACCGTATAGAAAGCGCCGGCATTGTCGCACTCTTGTCGCCAACCGCCGGCCAGCTCGGCCGGCGCTGCCGCCGGAGAGGTGCCGGAATCGACGTTGTCGATGATGATGTCGGTGACAACCTCTTTGGTTTTCTTCAACAGAATGATTGCATCGCCGTGCATGATTTTCAGATGCGGATTGTTCGGATCCTTTTGCGTCTCCTGGCTCCACAGCGTGACCGATTGAAAAAGCTTGCCATGATTGTGCTGCGGCTCCTGGCCGCCGCGAAAAGCGTAATAAGGTCCAGCGTAGCCACTCTGGCTTTGCAATTCGCCGGCGGTGACGGTTAGCGTCGCGCCGCTGGCATTCATGATCATCGCGCCGAGATCAAAGAAACGCACCCAAACTCCAGGATGGATTTCTTTCGCGGCGCCGGTCGGATAACCGAGATCGAGGTCGAATTCGTCGTAATACTTCGCATAATAATGCTCGCCGGATTCCACGTCCATAAAATCGAGATAGCCGTCGCCGAGCAAGGCGAAGCCGAGCAAATATCGCATCAGCTTGAAATCGTTCTTCGACGGCCGCGGCGTGAACGGATACTCATAATTGGGCTGTCCTTGAAACAGCACGACGTGCGGCTGCGGCGCTTGCACCATAAATCTGTCATATTGATCTTTCAGCCAGCCGAACCCGAAAATGCCTTCGGTATCCTCGTTCATCAAGCCATTCGTATAATCCCAACCCCAACTGTGAAAGCCGCCGCTATTGACGAGAATGACTTTGCCGGGCGGCAGTGTCTTGCGCAAGTTCGCCAGCACGGTGTTGATGCCTTCGAGAAATTGATTCTCGACCCACACTTCACCGTGCTCGTCAAAATCATTCTTGCCGTTGCGGTCCAAATCGATATCGCCGTTGGCGGTGTGCGGAAAAGACCAGATGCCGTCCGTCGCCACGCCGTCGTAAACCGAGAAATCGATTTTGCCGCTCGTCGCCAGCCACTCCGGCAGATACTCGTTGTAGCGCTTGCCGTTGACGCGCGGGCAGAAGTTGGTGAGATCGTAATAAAAATCGCTCTCGAAATAGAGATTGAGTTTGGTGCCGTCCGCATGGCGCAAGGCCCATGGTTCGGGAACATTGTCGATGTGTGCGGCGGCATTCCAATCCGAAGTCGGCACGATGATGACATCCGGATTGAGCGCTTTGATCTGGCGCGCCAACTCGACATTGACGCCGATGCTGATATCAACCAAATCGTATTTCGCATACCATTCCGGCGGCGCGCCGCCCCACTGCTGCACGCCGATGCGCGGGTAACGATGATTCGGCAAGCCGTTCACTCGCGGCACGCGCGTGCCGCTTTGCGCCAACAGCGTGTTGTCAAAGAGCAACAACAATATGGTCACAACCAGAATGCTCAAGAGGGTGCGGCCATGCTCCCGACGCCAGCCGAAAACTCCGATTTGATCGTGCATGATTAAACTCTCCATGTTTTGATGATTTTAGCCAAAATTCGCCTGATGGTAAACCATCAGTCTCAGAGGTGAAAGACGGCTGAAGCCGCCTCCCGATGGCTACTAACTCTGCGCTCCCTCGCAACAACTCATGCCAAAATAAAAGGCGTTTTTCGTAGTAGCGCCTTTAGGCGCCGATTTATGAATTTGCAACATTGCTTCAAATTTAAACACGGCCCCTGAAGGGACTACTACGAAAATTAGTTGCGGCGGCGTACGAGAATCTCTTCAAAAATTTCAATCATCTTTTTAGCCTGGCTCTGCCAATTCCACGTCTGCTCGACGTCGCGACGGGCTTGCTCGCCCAAACGCCGGCGCAGCGCCGCGGAGTCGATCAACGTTTGCACCTTTTGCGTCAGCTCCTCGCTGTGCTCGGGATCGAAGAGACAGCCATTGACGCCGTCCTGAATGATTTCGCTAATTTGCCCGACGCGGGTGGCGACCACCGCTTTGCCGGCAGACATGTATTCAAACACTTTCATTGAAGACGGATACCAAAAATCACGCTTCGGATACGGCGCCAGCACGACGTCCATGCACGAAAGATAACGCGGCACCTCGTGGTATGGAATCATGCCCGGCAGAATAACGCGATCGGCATAGCCGTTCACGCGCAAATGCTGCTCGAAAAATTCTTTGCTCTGGCCGCCGCCGACCAGCAGAAAACTGACCTCCGGCCGCGTGGCGAGCAGGTGCTGCGCCATGCGAATCAAGTTCTCGATGCCGCTCCAGCCGAACAACGCGCCGATCCAGCCGACGACGATCTTGTCGCTCAAACCATGCCGGCGCGTGATCTCCGCATCTTTCGGCAAAACCTGGAATCGCTCCGGATCCGCGGCGTTGGGAATCACGTGCATCTTTTCCGCCGGGATGCCGCGATCAATGTAATAGTCGCGCAGAATATTTGAAAGAACGATAACCGCGTCCGCCCCACGCAAATTCGCCAGCTCGATGCGCGCCGAGAGATTGCCGAGGTGCAGCTCGCCTGGTTCGGCGTAATTGCGATATTCGTAAGTCGGCGGGCAATCCGCTTCGACGACGAACGGCAGACCGAGCCACTTCGAGAGCCACAAGCCGGAGAGATTGTAAAACTCCAAACGGCTGAAGAGAATATCCGGCTTTTGCCGTTTGAGAATAAAATATTCCTGCCACAAATGTTTGGCGTTCTGCCGCAGGCGATTCGGCTCGCGCAGATATTTTTGCAGCGCCGGCTTCAATCCCTCCCGCACTTTTTCAGAAACGCCAATTTGCGAGGTTGGCTGCGGCACGCGCCATTCCAAATGCGTCTTGTGGCCGAGGCGATCCATGGCGCGCAAAAATTCCTTCGCCTTGATGGCAGAGCCGGCGGAAATGCCGTCGAGGTCCCAGAGGTAATTGAAGTATGTGATGACCACAAAAATTTCTTATAAAATTAACAATTGACAATTATCAATTGACAATTGTGAATTGCCAATTTACTCCTGTCCTTGCCCTTTAACCAAAAACGGTCCCAGCGCGAGGTAATCGAGATGGCCCAACTGAAAAGCGCGGATGGCGTCGTCCGGCGTGCAAACGATAGGCTCTTCGTGCATGTTGAAGCTGGTATTGATCACACTCGGAATGCCGGTGCGCTTGAAATATTCTTTGACGATGCGATAATAACCCGGGTTGGTCTGCTCGTCGATGAGCTGCGGCCTTGCGGTATTATCAACATGAACCGCTGCGGGTGACTTGGTGCGCATGAAATCCGTGCAATCGAACGTGATGGTCATGTACTTGGCCGGATACTCGGCGCCGCGCAAATTCTTGTAGCACGTTTCCGCCTCTTCCATCAGCGTTACCGGCGCGAACGGCATGAACTCAGTGCGTTTGAGACGGTCGTTGAGCCATTTGTTTACGGCCGGATCGGTGGCCGGATACATGATGGTGCGATTGCCCAAAGCACGCGGGCCATATTCCATCGCGCCGTCGCAGCGCGCCACGACTTTGCCTTGGGTCAACAGCTCGGCAACTTTGACGGAAATATCTTTATAATATTCAAACTGAACTCCACGCTGGCGCAATGCCGCTTCCATTTCTTTCCCGGTAAAATTCGGACCGAGATAAGCGTGCGGCAACGAGCTGCCGGTGGAGCCGTTCTGGCTGATGTCGTAATACAACGCGCCGCCGGCGCACACACCGCCATCGCCCATATTCGGAAAGATGAAAATGCGGCTGACGCCCGGCACTTCGAAGATGCGCTGATTCAATTTCACGTTCGCAAAGATGCCGCCGGCCAAACAGATGTTGTCAACTTTATATTGCTCCATCGCATTTTTGACCAATTGCGTGACCACTTCTTCAAAACGGCGTTGAAACGCGGCGGCAATGTCTTCGCGTTTGTGGTTGGCGATCAAATCACGCATGAGGCAATTCTGGCCGAACGGCGCTTTCTTGTGCCAGAGCTTGCCCATCATGTTCGGCGTGTGAATATCCAAACCCTCGCACTTCAACAGGCCTTTGATGCGGTCGTAGACCGGCGAGGCCGGATCGCCGAATGCGGCCAGGCCGAGAATTTTGCCTTCGTGACGACCGCCGCGGAAGCCCAGCCAATTGGTGAGACTCTGATAATAGTGCCCGAGCGAGTTGGGATAATAGGAACGGTGCACCGGCGTCAATTTTTTGCCTTCGCCGAGGCAAACCATCGTCGAAACGAAATCGCCCCAGGCATCGCCGGTGATTACGATCGCTTTTGGGAAACCGCTGGTGTAATAAGACGAAGCGGCATGCGTTAAATGATGCTCGACGCGGTGCAATTGCGCGTGCGGGAACATCTCACGAAAACGCTTCTCATATTTGCGATACAGCAGCGTCATGCGCGAATACGTTTTCATCAGCAGGCCGCCGGAGATGAAAAGCTGGCGGGCGCGGTCGCCGAGCGTCGCTTCGCCGTTGACGCCGGCAAAAACGCTTTGGGGATATTTCGGCAAAATATTTTTGAGAATGTCGTCGCCTTTGCGCAGCTCGGGAATGACCACGTGCTTGATGTCTTCTTTTTTCAGTCCGGCGATATCGAGCACGGTAAAAATGGAGCGCGTCGGAAATTGCGTATCCATTTTGATGCGCGACAAGCGCTCCTCGTTGATGGCAGCCAAGATGCGTCCATTTTTGACGACGACGGCGCCGGTATCATGACCTTGCGTGATTGACAGAACAGCCATTGTGTCTCCAACAAACGTTTGTAGTCGCGCCCTACGGGCGTAGCCTTCAGGCGCAAAACGTGCGAGATAAACCAAAGCGTTATTATATAAATTGAAACGACATCTAAATTCCAAACTTCGGCGCCTAAAGGCGCTACTACGAAACCAACCGCTGATAAACTTCACGAATCTTTTGATAGTGCACTTCCGGATCGAACTCGCGCTCGGCGGTGGCGCGGCCGGCCTTGCCCATGGCGCGCAAACGGTTTTCGTCTTTCAACATCTCGTTGATGATGCGGCTCAAACCGTCGGCGTCTTTTGGGGCAAACAAGCGGCCGTTCACGCCGTCTTCGATCAACTCCGGCATGCCGCCCAACGTGGTGGCGATCACCGGACGGCCCATTGAGAACGATTCGTAAATCACCAACGGGGAGTTGTCGTACCACTCGCTCGGCACGACGATGAATTTGGCGCGCGAGACGAGCTGCGTCAATTCTTTGCCGGATTTAGATCCGATGAAAACGACGTTGGCCAATTTGTGTTCGGCGGCGAATTTCTCCAGCTCGCCGCGCTGCGGCCCGTCGCCGATGATGAGCAGCCTGGATTGCGCAACGTTTTGCATCGCGCGCAGCAGCGTCAAAATTCCCTTCTCTTCCGACAAACGGCCATAATAAACAAAATAATCTTCGAATACTTCCGAGAAAGGATAATGGCGCAAGTCGATGGTATAAAATTGGTGCCAGATGCGTTGCGCGTTGACGCCGCTCTCGCGCAGCTTCTCGCCGAGAAAACGGCTGGGCACGTGAAAGAGCTGGATGAGATCGTAAACCTTCATCCATTTGTGCAAATACGATTCGAACGCAATGAGCGCGCTGGCCGCCGCCGAGTCTTTGTGGCAGCGTTCGAGCACGGCGTGATAAAAATTGCCGGTGACGCATTTCTCACAGAGGCGATTTTCGCGCATCACCAACAGCCGGTAACTCGGGCAAACCAGCTTGTACTGATGGCAGGTTTGCAGCACCGGAATGTCGTAGCGCTCGAGCGCGTGCAAAATCGACGGCGACAGTTGATGGTCGATCATGTGCAGGTGCGCGATATCCGGCTTGACCCGCTCGATCAATTTGGTGATGGCGGCTTTCGCCTCTTGCGAATACAACACGCGGCCGGCGATCTTCGGCGCTTGTGCCAATTTTCGCAGCGCACCGTTTCCGTTAAACTCGATGTTGCTGACAAAATAATCGGCCCATTCCGTCGGCGCATTGTCCGGGTGTTGCATCGAAAACGGAATCACTTGATGGCCGTGTTGCTCGAGAATTTGCTTAAGCTCGAAGTAATAACGTTCCGCGCCGCCTTTGATAAAAAAATATTTGTCGACCATCAAAATCTTCACGTGCGTCTCCTCGGCGGCCACAAATCTCGCATTGTGTCAGAGGCGCCGATTACCGGCTGCGGCGGAGTGGCTCCGTTTGATACAGCTTGTCCATTTTTAAGCGCGTGGACCTCAGCCGCAGCCTGCATCTCCTGCTTGGCCTGCATGTTTTCACGGCGTTGTTGCATGTGCAACTGCCGTTGGACAGCCGCGTGCCGCCGCTCCATTAATTCACATGCAAATACCATACCGACGATCAGAAACATCTGATTGAGGGTTTGCTCGTTATGAATGTCCGGGCTGGCGATGAACGAAATCGTCAATGCCAAAAGCGCCATCGCGCCGCCGATCGCGAGATTGAGGCCGATGGCATGATTCGAACGAAACATACGAAAACAAATCACGCACATCTGTATGAGAATCAGCGCAAACGCCGCAATGCCGAGCACGCCGCTTTCGGAAAAAATCAACAAGTACGTGTTGTGTACGATTTCGGAAAGGTGCTCGGTCGGATATTCCTTGATCGGCACGACGTAACGCGGCGAATTAAGCTCGTAATTGCCAGGGCCAACGCCAAACGCCAGATTGTCCTGAATGAGACGCCACGCCACCTCGCCGAGATAAATGCGGCTCATCGCCGAGGTCTTGCGCTGCTCACCGAACTGCTCGATGACTTTGTCGGTATACTTCAAGCTGAACGCCAAACCCAAAACGATGCCGGCGGCAATCGGCCACTTGATTTTGGGGCGCAGCTTGCTTTTGAAAAACGTGAACAACAGCATGAGCACCACCACCGTGGCAAAACTGATCCACGGTCCGCGCGCATAAGTGGCATAAAGCGCCAGGAAGCCGCTGAGCATCGCAAAACCGTAAAAATAAGTTTCCTTTCTTTGCGGCGGCTTGTAAAAAATGAACAATCGCAAAAGGATCGGCAACATCATCATAAGATGATTGCCGTAATGGCTCGGCACATAGAACGTGCCATAGGCTCGCCACCATTCCGGACGGAAAAGACGTTCGCCTAAAAACCACAACCCAAGACTGCCGCGGCGCCACTGATAAATTCCGAGCAAAGCTTCGAAAGCAAAACCGGCGAGCACGGTGTAGAGCACCGTCCGCAAATCTTTTTCGGTTTTGATGAAATTGGCGAGACAGACAAAAATCAAATAGCCGCGCACCCACTTGCTGATTTCCGCGTAACCCCAGCCCGGCTCCATGGCCCTGGACGAGGCGACGAACATCCACGCGAACAGAACAAAAACCGGAATCGAGATTTCTTTGAAAAAGAAACGAATCTTTTGGCCGGAAGCGAGGCCGAGCATGAGCGCCGCAAAGATGGCGAGGTCGACCAGCAAAATGCCGGTGTAATTATAAAAGACCCACCCGGTGGGAAAAACATAAAACAGGCTGATCAACACCAGGGTGGCGCGAATTTGATTCCGGCTGGCAAGGATGCAAACGACGCAGAGAAGGCCGGCTACCAAAAAGAAAATAAATTTAAAATCCATGCTTTTCTCCCTTGCCTGTGAAGAAACTCAGCACGCCTCCGGCTGCGGCGAGACTCAGCAGTGGCAACAGCGGAATCCGATAGCGCGCCACGGCCAAAGTGGCGGCGTGTACGAGCGTGTAATAGACGACGAATGCCAATAACAGTTTCACGCCATCATCGCGCCAGTTGCAGCGGTACAAGCCCACCAGCGCCAGTGGCAGCAACACGTAATGTATCGCTGCCAACGTGCCGAAGATGAGCCAGTTGCGCTGCCGGGCTTCGCCGGAAGGAACGTCTTCATAAATGCGCAGCCAATAACGCCATACTTTACGCGCAAAGAGCCAGGCATGCGGCAACGGATCTGCAAAAATTCTTTGCTTCGCATCGGCCATTAGCTTGCGATCGCGCGTCACGAGATCGACGTCGCCGGCCACTTGCAGCAATTTGGTTTGGGTTTCCTCGTAGCGATATTCGCCGTCAAATTCGAGATAATTGCCGGTCCAGAACACATCTCCGGAACCCGTTGCCACCGGCAAAAAGACGTGAAAGTGATGATAATTCCGCAGCGTCCACGGCGCCATCACCAAAATCATGCCGGCCATAAAGACTGCCCATCGGCGCAACCATATCCAGCGCTGAGATGAAAACATCATCACCGCTAAAATAAAAAACGGCAAGTAGAGCGTCGTGCCGCGGCACAACGTCGTCAATCCCAACAGCGCGCCGGCGATTACAAAGTGTGCCGGTTTTGCCGAGGCCATCGCGCGCACGGCCGACAGCAGCGTCGCGGTGAGCAGAAATACAAACAGCGTTTCTGTATAAATAAATCCGGTGACGCCGACAAGCTCCGGGTGCAGCGTGACGATCAACGCCGCGAGCAACGCGGCAGCGGGCCGCGTGAAGCGCAGTGCCAGCAAGTAAACGAGCAGGACGGTGGCGCCGCCAAACAGGACTTGAATGAGCTTGACGACAAAAAAATTCTCACCGAAAATTTTGAACACGCCGGCGAGAAAAAACGGATAAACCGGCGCGACATAAGCGCTCGGCTTCGCCCACATGGCGTAACTGCCGGATTCCACCAAGCTGCGCGCCAGGTGTAAATAATTCGAGGTGTCCATGCTGCCGGGGTCGCCCAACTCCGGCATGGCGATCACCACGAACAAACGCGCAACGAGCGCCAGCCCGAGAATCGCGCCGAGGGTCGCCCAGCGCGGCCACGCCTCGAGTTTTTCAATCCACCTTGATCGATTCATTCATCCCAACGCGGACGAGCCGCAACCAAACAGGTTTAAAAAATTTCCAAAGGCTAGAAGAATCCAACGGAAAAAGTCCCGCAGCTGCGGGATTGGGTTTTTCAATCCGTTGAAAAAGTCAGAATTTTTTCTGAGTTTTGCTGCGCAATGACCTAATCCGAGGTCTGACGCAGGCCCCGTAGCTCTTCACGCAAAATCCCCAATTCTTGCGCGAGCGTCTTGTTCTGCTCCGTGAGCCGGGAGATGACCACCGTGAAGTGCAGGAACATGAGCATGGCGAAAAAGGCGGCGATGATGAAGAGCGCCGAGGGCGCGTAATAAACGCCGAGAAAAGCTGCGGTCTTTTCCAATAAGTCGCGCCACAGCGAGAGCACGACGAGCGCCGCCACAGCGCCGAACCACAGCAGCGAATATTTTTCGAGCAGCTTGCGCTTGCGTACCAGTTCGAAGATGAACGCCGCAATCCCCAAGCTGCCGCACACGGCGAAAATTTGGATACGGATACTCATGATGACTTCGTAACGCAGACTGCCAGTCTGCAATAAGATTGTCATTGTGGAAGAATCTTTTTATAATACAAAGTAATTGCTGAAAGTAAAAAAGATTCCTCCGGAATGACAATGAGGTTTACTGAACATTTACAGATAGCCAACTATTTAGCCGTCACCCCGACCTTGGGATAAGTTTTGAAAACATCCACAATAATGGCGAGCAGCACTTTGATCATGTAGTAAACCGCTCGCACGCTGTTGATCGACGACTCGCCGTTGTGGCGTGGGCGCATTTCGACGGCCAGCTCTTGCAAGCGGAAGCCGTTGCGGCCGAGCATCACCACTGCCTCCGGCTCCGGATAATCGCTCGGATAAGTCAGGCTGAGAAATTCAATGGCGCGGCGATTGAAAGCGCGAAAGCCGGAGGTGTTGTCTGTGATGCGCTGGCCGATCAACAAGGAATTGACCGTGCTGAAAACGAGCATGCCCAAACGTCGCATCAATGGCGTGCGATAGTGGCGTGGGCCAAGATAGCGGGAGCCGATGGCGACATCCGCCTCGAGGCGCTGGAGTGGCGCAAGAAGAAGAGGAATTTCCGAGGGGACATGCTGGCCGTCGCCGTCGATTTGGATGGCAACGTCGTATCCATGCCGGTGAGCGAATTTTAATCCGGTTTGAACTGCTCCGCCGATGCCGAGATTGAACGGCAGCGCAATCACCCGCGCGCCGTGGGCGCGAGCCACCGCAGCCGTGCGGTCGTGCGAGCCATCGTCGATCACCACAACGTCCAACCCCAACCCTGAGCCAAGAATATCATCCACCACCTGTCCGATATTGCTTTCTTCATTGAACGCCGGAACTATGGCCAATCGCTTGCGCAGTTCATCCATGCATTCCACTTTATTGGCAACGCCTCCTTGTCCCGGTAATGAATGTTGCTGCACAGTTGTAGTAATTTATTTCTTGTCAAACAAAAAAGAGTAAGCGGATCAAACAAATAGATGTTGTATAAATCAAACTTTCAAAATCCGTTCAATCCGCTAAATCAGCTTATAAAAACAGGGCTAAAAACACCGTTTTTTAATATTTTTATTTTGCAAAGTCATTGCGAACGCTTCTCAATGAAGCCATCCTTAATTAAAGCCAAAAGATTGTCCCGCTGAAAAGCGGGACGCCTCGCAATGACTGTCTTGCTATTAACGAGTATAAAATTCCCGAATCACCGTCGTCAATAAATTTATTTCATCCTCGCGAATTTCGGGATAAAACGGCAAAGAAACGATTTCTTTGGCGGCTTTTTCGGCCTCGGGCAAAGCGCCGGCCGGAATGTTCAAATCACGATAAGCTTCTTGCAAATGCACCGGCACCGGATAATGAATGATCGTTTGAATACCGCGCTCGGCCAGGAACGAGCACAACTGATCTCTTTGCGACGTGCAAATGACGTACAGATGAAAAACATGCTGTCCCCACGCCGCCGCTTTTGGCAACGTCACCGGCAAGCCTTGCAACTGCGCGTCATACTGCTGCGCTAATTCCTGCCGGCGCGCATTCCAAGAATCAAGGTGCAACAGCTTGGCGCGCAACACCGCGGCTTGCAGCTCATCCAGACGGCTGTTGAAACCTTTGGTAGCGTGATAGTAACGCCGTGTTTGGCCGTAATTGCGCAGCAGACGCAGACGTTCGGCAATTTCCGGATTGTTGGTGCAAACGAAACCGCCGTCGCCATACGCGCCGAGATTTTTACTCGGATAAAAACTGTAGCAGCCGGCATCGCCGAGCGTGCCGGCTTTCGCAGAACCATAAGTCGTGCCGTGCGCCTGGCAGGCGTCTTCGACCACGCGCAAATTATGCCGGCGGGCGATTTCGAGCAACGGCGCCATGTCTGCAGATTGGCCGTATAAATGTACCGGCATCAAAACTTTGGTGCGTGGCGTGATCGCGGCTTCGACTTTCGTTACATCCATCGTGAACGTCGCCGGGTCGATATCGACCAGCTTGGGAATCGCGTTGGCAAATGAAATCGCCGAGATGGTCGGCACCGCCGTATTCGGCACGGTGATCACTTCGTCGCCAGGCGCGACGCCGCAGGCGAGCAGCGCCAGGTGCAGCGCTTCGGTTCCGGAGCCGACGCCGACGCCATGTTGGGCACCGAGGTAACTAGCAAACTCGCTCTCGAAAGCATCGAGTTCTTCTCCCAAAATGAACCAAGCACGGGAGAACACGCGCGCCATAGCAGCATCAATTTCTTCCTTCATCGCCAAATACTGGCGCGACATATCGAGAAAGCTGAGTTTCATATAAAAATAATTTTTGGCTCACGGAAATAAAATCGTAGCGCAGACTTCCAGTCTGCAAACAAAGCGGGCATGATGCCTGCGCTACAAAAATCCTCGCGATTGTAATAGTTTTCCGAGAGTAATACTATAAAATTCCGTGAGCGTCCAATTCCGTGTGCGATTAATTCTTACTTGGTTGCAGTTTATCCGTATTTGGCCAATAATGTTTTTTGTGCTGCCGAAAATAAGCCACCGTTTTTTCCAAACCTTCGCGCAATTTCACGTGCGGCTCCCATCCCAGGGTCGAGCGAATCTTTTCATAGTTGCCATAATAATCGCCAATGTCAATCTTTTTCTTGTTCTCGGGAAAGGGCACGATCGTATACGAGCTGCCGCCGGTGACTTCGAGCAGCGTCTCGACAAAATTCAGCAAATTGAAAACTTCAAGTCCGCCGAGATTGAAGGCTTCACCGTTCGCCCGCTCTTCGGCTGCGGCCAACAACAGGGCATTGACCACGTCGTCCACGTAGTTGAAATCGCGGCGCTGTTTGCCGTCGCCGAAAATCTTGATCTCCTCGCCGTTGATCGCCTGGCGAATGAAGACGCCGACAAAGCCCTGGCGATTGTGCTTCATCAACATGCGCGGGCCGTAGGTGTTGGTCAAGCGCAGCGAGGCGGCGCGGATGCCATAAACGTTATTGTAGAGCAGATGATACATCTCGCCCGCGATCTTGTTGATGCCGTTGACGTCGGCCGGCATCATCAGATGGCGCTCGTCCACCGGCAAATATTGCGGCTTGCCGTACTGCTGGCGCGTCGCCGCAAAAACGATTTTCACTTCCGGATTGAATTTGCGGCAAGCTTCGAGAATCGACAATTGGCTGCGGCAATTGATCTCCAGATCGGTGTAAGGATCTTCCATGCTGTCGAGGTGGCTCACCTGGCCGGCAAGATTGAAGATGAAATGCTGGCCGCGCACGAGATAGTTCATCGTCGGCGCGGTGCGCACATCCGCAATGTTGATGCGGAGGCGATCTTCGTAGCCGTGCAAATTAAAAAGATTGCCGCCGTAATCGTCGATGAGCGAATCAACGACGGTCACGCGCGCTCCCACCTCGGCCAATCGTATGGCGAGATTCGAGCCGATGAAACCCAATCCGCCCGTTACCATGACACTCCGGTCACGAAACGATTTCTCGAGGTCGATCATAAACGAGCTTCCTGTTCGCCTTTTCTTTCTTGACAACGAGACGCCACCACAGCTTGGTGAGATCCACGCCGACGCGGAAAACGCGGCTGAATTTGAAGAACGTCGATTTGCCGCTGGCGCGAAAGAAATGCGTCACCGGCACCTCGGCAAAACGGCAGCCGGCGTCGTGCAATTTCTTGATCATCTCGACGCAGATCACACCGCTGTTGTGCTCGAGATGAATATCGTCGAAAACACCGCGGCGCATCAAGCGAAAGTCACAGTCTACGTCGCGAATCGTGAAGCCAAACGCGACCTTGGTGACGGTGTGGTAAAGCTTGCCGATGACGATGCGATACCACGGGTCGTGGCGCTTGATTTTGTATCCATTCACCACTTCGACGCCGGGCCGCATCGCTGACACCAGCTTTTTGATCTCGCGCACGTCGTACTGCGCGTCGCCGTCGGTGTAAAAAACGTAATCCTTCCGCGCTTCGGAAAAACCCGTTCGCAACGCGCCACCGTAGCCGCGGTTCTTTTTGTGGTGCACGACGCGCACTTGCGGAAACTGTTTTTCAATAAAATCGAGCACCTCAACGGTGCTCTCGCCGCTGCCGTCGTTGACCAGGATGATTTCGTAGTCGTTGGTAATTTGTTCGGCCGTGGAAATGGCCAATGCTACCATGCTGCCGATCGTTCCCCAATCGTTATAGACCGGAAAAAAGATCGACAGGCTGAAGTCGTTCTTGCTGCGTTCCATTGGCGAGGGACATGTTTAGCCCTGATAGGTCATGAAAATTCCGACACACATCAAGCCGATGCCGATCCATCGCATCACGGTCATTTGTTCGCCAAACAACCACCAGGACAGCACGAGAATCAAAATGTAGCTCAGCGTCGTCGAGACCGGGAAAGCCAAACTCAGCTCGAAACGCGACAGCACGTAAATCCACAGCGCCGCGCTGACACCGGCAAACAGAATCCAAGCGAGCAAAAAGGGATTCGTCGCCAGCGCCATCAGGCTCGGGACCAAGTTCGACGCGTCGAAGCTCAAACGCTGGCTCGACATCGCTTTTTTCAACAGCAACTGTCCGGCGATGGTGGTAAACACCGAGAGCAAAAAAACGGCATTAGCGATGGTTTTGTTCATGACAATCGGAGCGTAATTGATAACTCCAAAGACACCTTCCACTTACAGTTTTCAATTACCAACACTGCCATAAGACTGCGGAACGATTTCAAAGATCAGGGCGCGCGGCACGTCGCCGTTCGCCGTAGTGAACACCAGTTTAAGATCCGGCCGCACCGAGTGCAACAGCGGCTGCAGCGCCGGAAAACGCTCAGCATAACGCTCGCTGAGCACGAGATAACGGGCGCCGCGATAGCGCGCGTAAGCGAGCTGCCGCTCCAGCGAGTCTTTGCTGAAATTCACGCCGGTGCGCACGTCGTAATTGCCGGCGTAAAAATCCACTGCCTTGTTGTAGCTCACCATGATCGGCGGCTGTTGCGCGGCATGCTCGCGCAGCCACTCGCCGGCTTCCTTCAATTCGACGGCCTCAGCCCATTCACCGGCACCGTGCGGGGTTTGCGTCATCACTTTGCTGATTTCCGGCAACCACGAGAATGTGCCGAAAATCAACAATGCCATGACCATACCTTGCCGCGCCGAAATGGACGACGCCAGGACGGCTTTGCCGGTTTCCTTCAGCCAATCCGCCAGCCACAAAAAACCGCGGCCGATCCAAATTCCCGCCAGCGGCAACATCGCCATCAGATAACGCTCGGTGATATGAAAAAATGGCACGACCACGAACCAATAGAAAACCAGCACGCTCAACAAAAAAACGGCGAGCGGAACTTCTTCGGGCTGCCACGGCTTGGCGAGCAAGCCGAGCGCAAAAAGAACGATCAACAGCAGCGTGAGCGTTTGCGGCAGGCCATACTTCAATTCGCGAAAAAAATTGGTGGCAAACTTGCGCGCGATCAAGCCGGGCGAGATTTTGACTCCTGGCACCTCGGCGTTTTTCGTTTGTTGCAAAAATGTGCCGGTATGAAAAATCGCATCGAACGGCAAAACTTTATTGTCCGGCGAAAGCGACTCGAAGAAATCGTCTTTCTCTTTGGTGAAATATGTCGCTTCGAATTGTTGGTTCGCCGTGCCTTTGGCGCTCAGCGTCCAATATCCCGCCTGCTCGTGCAGATAGATCAAATACGGCGAAGCCGCGATGAGAAAGCCAAACCCAGCGAAAACCATCGCCAACAAAGACGGTACGCGTTTATGATTAATAAAATCGGCCACAGCACGCGCGGAGGCGAAAGCTGCGAAGACGAGGAAGAAACCCGTGCCTTCGGGCTTGGCGAGATACGCCAATCCCCAGCACAGGCCGGCGGCTGTGGCCGAAAACCATGAACTTTTTTGTAACGCGCGCCATCCGAACCATAAGCCGAGAAAACCAAAAAACATATACGCCGGTTCAGCCAACGGTGAGGTTTGCGCGAACGCCAACGGTGGATAAACTGCGCTAAACAATCCGGCCCAAAAAGCAACTCGTTCGCCGGCAAGCTCGCGTGCCAGCAAATAAATCGGTACGACGATCAACGTGCCCAGCAGAATGGTCGTGAGACGTCCAGCCAATTCAACATTGGGAACGACGAGATTGACGAGTCCGATCCACAACGGCAAGCCGGGTGACCAGTACGGATGAAAAAACGCCGCCCAGTCGCCGGCAGCAAAACTCGCCGCCATTTGCAAATAATGCGGCTCATCCCAACCGACGGCGAAACGATAGCGCAGCAGGAAGAGCCGGAAGAGCACGCCTAATGCGATGAGGCCAAAGATGTGGAGCTTATGACGGGACATGCTTTTGTATTGCTTGCGTTTTGACCGAAAATTTCATATCTTCGATTTACAAAACTACCGACTGCTTACTTACAACCAAATTATGAAACACCATGTCCCACAATCATCAACATATTGAGGGCGTTGTTGAAAAGATAACCAACGAGCATTTCGGGCTTGATGAAAGCCTCGAAAAGGTCATCTGGTTTAAATCTGAAACAGCACCTGAAATCAATTTGCTCGAAATCAACCCCGCAACACCAGCAAGTGGAGACGTTCTGTCATTTTATTTCCCGCCTTCCGACGAAGTCCCGTATCCTCTGTACCTTGCCGAGGTCACGCCGGAAGAATGGCAAAGGGTTCAACGACGCGAAATTCCCTTGCCCGAGGGCTGGAACCTGGAGAATTACGAAGAATTCTCTCGCGAGATGGTGACAGTATGATAGAACGGCGAAGTTGGCAGACGGCGTTCATCAAACAGGCCCGCAATGATTGGGCCGCTTATCAAAGAACCCTTCACCCGTCGTGGTCAGTCTGTGACCGTTTACATTATTTGCAGATGGCCACAGAAAAACTTGGCAAAGCGCTTTTGGTTGGCGGCAAGACGGATTTGGAGCGCCTTATGGGTAGCCACGCCGCCTTTGTAAAGTTTTTGCGTGTTGTCGCCAACAATTATAATTTATCCGTAAAGCTGGGCATGACCAAGTCTCAACTAAAAACTTATTTCACTCAGTTTCTTCCTATCGCTCACGAGATTGAGATTCTTGCACCGGCTTTGGCGCAAGGCGGTCCCAATCCTGAATATCCTTGGGTTGACAAATCCGGGCAAATTTGCGTCCCCGCTGATTATTTATTTCCTCTGACAAAGTTGCTGCAATCACCATCCGGCCTCCATTTGGTAAAGTATATCCGGCTTTTTATCGCTGAATTCGAGAATCTTTTTCTGAATTAAAAATTCTTTTATTCTATTTTCGTCATCTCGCCAAGCGCACAAAAAGCTGCTCGTACCCATCCGTGATGCGATCCCAAGTGTAATTCTCGTAAATGCGCTGCTGCGCTTTCTCGCCGGTTTGTGCGACGACGTTCGGATTGTCGAGCAAATATTGCATTTTGTCGCGCAAATCGCCGAGGTCACCGTTCGTGCCGGTTTTGAAAAAGTATCCTGCGTTGCCCAACACTTCGCGATGCTCCGGAACGTCGTTGGCGAGCACGCAATTGCCGTGGCCCATGCCTTCGAGCAGCGCCGGATGCGTGCCGCCTACTTCCGTGCCTTGAATATAAAAATAGGCGTTCGATTGCAGCTCGCGATAACCCTGGCCAAAAACGTAACCGGTGAAAATAATCCGCGGATCTTTCGTTGTTTTCAGCTCACGAATAAAATCACCGCTGTATGGCGCATCACCGACCATAACGAGCTTGAGATCGGTCTTCACCTGCTCGAACGCTTTGACGACGCGATGCGGATTGTTCTCCGGCTCGAACCGGCTGACGTAAAGCACATAGCGTTTCGGCTGCAAATTGAAGCGGCGCAACACCTCGTCGGTTTCGATACGGCCAATCGGCGCACCGTACGGAATGTACGTCGAGCGCTTGTTGAATTTTTTCAAATAATACTGCTCGACGTCACGGGCATCGGTCACGACCTCGTTCACGCAAAACGTCACCAGCCATTCTGAAATTTTATAAAAGGCTTTGCCGAGCGCATTCCATTTGGCGCGTTTCCATTCCAAACCATCGACGTTGAGCGCCACCGGTATCCACTTCAAACGCGGAATCCACGAGAAAATCGCGTTCGCGCTGTTGCAAATCAAAATCACGTCGTATTTTTGCGTGAGGCTGTGCAACACGCAAAAAAACGTGTGCGCGACGGTGTCAAAATATTTGTGGCTGATCGTCGGCAGAATCACCAGCCGCACGCCGCGATAAAATTTATCCTGGTGCTTGATGTTATTGGAGCGGCCGTAAACCGTAACCTCGTGGCCGCGTTGCGCCAAACGGGTGCTCAGTTCTTCGGCAAACGTTTCAAAACCACCGTAATTTGCGGGAATCCCGCGAATGCCCATAATCGCAATTTTCATAAGTAGGCCAACGTAGTCCCCGCCCCTCGTGGGCGGCTTTTCGAGACAATAAGTTTAATCTTGCAAGAGGACAGGACTACACTAAAATCTCAATTTAGTTTTGTACGATTTCAAAATTTTTCAATTCACCCAAAACGTATAACACCAAAAAATAAACTCCAAATAACGACGCTAATTCCAACAGCAAAACCCAACCAGAGCTTGGCCACAACCACGACAATGCCAAGATGGTCATGCCGCTGATTGCAGCGCGCAGCAACGAACCCCAAGGCAGAATCGAGCCAAACCTTCTCAGCACGAGCGTTCCCGCCGCCATGACGCCCAACGTCGAAGCGATCAAAGTTGCCATCGCCGCGCCTTGAGCGCCCCACTTCGGCACGAGAATCAAACACAGCGGCACGTCAATCACCGCGGCGCCCAGGCTGATGTGAAACGCCCGATGCGGGTAGCCGTCGGCACTCATGATCGTACACAACACAACGAGAAGCGTGTACATGGCAATGCCGGCGATCAAGAGCCGCAGGATCGGTATTGCCGAATCATAAGCGCGGCTGTAAAGGAATTCAACAATATGATCCGCATTGGCCGAGATCACAATCAAAACCGGCACGAGCAAGCCGAAAAGCAAGCGCATCGTGTGGCGCAAAAGGTTGCGGGCCGCTTCGAGATTTTCTTGCGCGAGCATACGGCTCAAGGCCGGCAGGACGGTCGAGGCGAGTCCGAGAAAAATGAAATACGGCGCGCGCGCAATCGTAGCGGCAGCCGTATAGTAACCCGCTGCTGCCGCCGGCAGAGATTGTTTGACAAAGAGCAAATCGATGTACAGCAGCGCGTTAATGCTCAACGTATACAGAATCACCGGCACGGCAAACTTGGTGAATCGCGAATAATGCTCCGTCGTTGTTGCCGGCAGCATATTGATCTTCCGCATCAACCACACGCCAATAACGAGGCCTGCTGCCGATCCCAAAAAATTTCCAATCAACGCGCCGGCAATTCCGGCTCCCATCAGCACCAGCGCGATGCTGCTCGCTACCTTGCCGATGCCGTAGCAGACAATCACCAACGCCTGACTCTCGAAACGGTACAAGCCGCTATGAACGCCGAGATAAAACCAGTAGAGGCCGTACAGCACGATGTCAGGCGCGGCAATCCACAAGAGCTGTTTTAGTGCAGCATCATTCAAACCGGCGCTGATCAGTGGTGTCATTGCCGTGAAGAGCAGCAAGATCGCCAGCACGTAGCCGAACTGCAACCGGCGGCCAAGTTTCACGAGCGCCGCAACATTGTCCGAATTTTCGGACAAAAACTTTTGCATCGCCGTCGGCACGCCGTTGATGACAAAGAACTCAACCCAAACCAACATCGCCATCGCGACACCGAACTGCCCATAAATCTCCGGCCCAAAATAGCGCGCGAGAAAGACGTTGAGCACGTAGCCGCTCAGCATGAAAACGCCTTGCGCCGCCATCAACAAAAAGGTGCCGCGAGTAAATGATCCCATATTTTTGAACACTGGTGACGCAGATGACACGGATTCTCACGGATTTGTCCCCCCAACGGATAGATGAACCCAACTGCAAAAGCTTTATCCGTTGGGTTCATCTATCCGTTGGGAAAATTCTTTAACATTGCTGATGGATTTTAGTTTTATCCGTGTAAATTCGTTCCATCCGTGTCATCGATGTACAATGATTGAAATCAACCCCAGCAGTATATCGCAATCGACTTTTCCGGCGTCATATAGCGGCACTGCAACTGGCGTTGGATAAATTCTTTGACCGCCGGGCGCACGTAGCGCGTTTCGCCGAGGCGGTAAAGATCGAGAATCAGCCAGCCACGCGGTTGCGATTGCATCAAGCGCTGCAAATCTTCGACGGTATCAAGCACGTTCGCGTTGCTATAATAATCTATCGGCGCGCCGTTCTTCATCACGATCTCTTCGTTGCGAGGATTCTCCATGCTCGCGAGTAAGTAGTCAATGCGCCCGAGATAGTAATACACCGCCACCGGCAAGGTCGAAATCACCGGTTGGCCTTCGAGACGCTCGCGGCGGACAAAATCGCAGGCTTCGCGCCACTCTTCGTGCGTCACCGCGCCGTTAGTGCCGGCGCGCAACGACGGAATTTTGCGGGCAAAACGCAGCCAATCCGACGCGCCGAGAATGCTGAGAAAGATCATGCCGATGACCACCTTCGTCAGCAGCGGCGAAGACCAAAACGACGGCAGGAAATATTGCTGCTGCGTATCCTTGCCGACGGCAACGGCGTGCTTGAACAGCTTGACCGCGCCGTAGGCCGCGATGATCAAAAACAACGGGAAGAGATGAAAAATGTAGCGTTCAACTTTTAAAGCAAAAATCGTCGACAGCAACGCCAGCGGCACGAGAAACAAAACGAGCAGATACAGCGCCGGCTTGCGCAGCTCGGCGATCGCCATCACCACGCCGATCACGAAGAAAGCCGCAATGGTGAAATAAAAATTCGACGTCAGAAACCACAGATAGTAAAACGGGTTCTGCACGTAATCATACTGCGCCCAATTCGGGCTGAAATTCATCGCCTCGCGCGCTTGCGCCAAAATTTCCGGAGCGAGGCTCACGATGGCGGCCGTGCCGATGATCGCGACGACGAGATAAAAAATGTATTTGCTCGTCAACGCGCTTTTGGCGCCTTTGCCAAGTGCGACGCCAAAAATCATCAGGAGAAAATACAACACCAGGCCGGGCAGGAGCACGCCGCTCAGCACTTGCAAATACGTGGCGACACCCAATGCGATAGCCGCAATGACCAGCCAGAAAAAATCAATATTCCATTTAGCCACCAGCCGGCACAGTTTGCCGGCGCGAGAATTGGCGGCGGGCTTTAGCCGGGAGCCTTCCGCGCCTTCGTAAATCGCATACGCCGCGAGCAGAAAGAAAAACTGAAAAATGGCATACATGCGGCTGACACGCGACCAGCCGATATTGAACGGCGCAAAAGCCTGCAAGAAGGCGGCGATCAAGCCGATGCCGGCGTGGCGAAACATGCGCCTGGCGATGAAGAACACGAGCGGAATGCTCAACACGCCGAAGATGGCGCTGGGAAAACGCGCGCTGAATTCGCTCACGCCGAAGAACGCAAACGAGTAAGCGATCAATTTGGTAAAGAGCAAGCTCCGCGTATAAGGCAGGCCGGAGGGAAACACGGCGCCCTCACCGCGCAGCAGCGATTGCGCCGCGACGACGTGATTCATTTCATCGACCCAAAAGCTTTGCCGATCGAGGTGCGCCAGCCGCAGATACGCGCCGCCAGCTATAATCACCAGAAGAAGCGGAATGACGATGGTTTTAGATCGCCAACTCAATTCAGTTTACTCTATTTTTTAACAGCCAACAAAATACATGAAAAGAAGAAAATGATTATGACAAATATTTAAAATTCTTTTGCCGCAATCATCATGTTTATCGGCAAAAGAAATGCCACGAACAGCTTATTTTGCCGGCATCGTAACTGGCTCAATTTTGATCACTGCGGGCTTAAATTCACGTTTTGACATGAAGCCGAAGCTCCAAGCGAAGACCGCCGGCAGGTACAAAGGGGCAAGTGTAACGAAGATGAGACATTTCGCTGTATCATGTTTAAACAATCGCCAGAACGTCCGAGCCCAACGCACAAACGGCAACATCAAACTCAATATGGGGAAACGAACGAAGATGCGGCCAGGCAACGTCGTGGTGCGCCGCGCCTCCGCCGAAGCTTGCCCAAGCGTGAATTGGTGGCGGAACAATTTCGTGAAACCGACGCGGCTGAGGTGCAGCACGCGAATCTTCGGATCGAAATAAATTTTGCCGCCTTTCTCGATCAGCGTCCAATTGAAAATCGTGTCTTCGGATGGAAAAATATCCGTGAAGCTCAAATCACGCTCGAAGAAAATTTGGCGGCGATAAGCGATGCTGCACGTCGGAATATTTTTCACAAAACCTTCCGGCATGCCTTCGGTCCACTCGTTGAACTCGATGAGATGGCTCACCCACGCCGTCGGACTTTGCGGATAGCCGTTGATCACACAACCGCCGACCGCGTCCGTTTCGTGCTGTTCGAAATTGGTGACGATGCGCTCGAGCCAATCGGGATCAGGCACACAATCCGAATCTGTGAACGCGACATACTTGCCGGTGGCGCGCATGACGCCGAGATTGCGTCCGCTGCCAGGATAAGTTTGTCGCTCCAAGCGAAACAGCCGCACCGTCAGAAATTCTTTCGCAATGATCTCGCCGGTGCCGTCATTCGAGCTGTCCACGACGATCACTTCAAACGCATGTTTCGTCTTCTGTCCCAAAATCGTGCCGAGCGTCTCGCGGATCGTGCGCTTGGAGTTGAATGAGGGGACGACGACGGAGATGGTGACACCATTCCCATCTTGCAAAGAATGGCTTTTATGTGGAATAGGACCGACCATATCTTTTTTCATATTCATATTACTTTGCTTGACTATATATATTCGAGGCCGCGACTATACTTTGTAATTGCTCTACTGTGACAAAGGAATTATGTCGATGCAGCATACTGTGACAATTGGAACAAACTGGGATCAGATCAGATACTTTTATGATAGTATCAGGAACAATAGTCGATATTGGTTGAATATGATGTGCTTCAATAAAATCTTCTCCGAGTTGACCATATTGATCTTTGAATGAAAAGGAGCATATAAAGCATCTGATATTTTTGTTGTATTTCTGATTCCATTCTCGTTTTGCTATTTCGACAAGATTACGCTTTCTTTCCTTCACCAAGTGAATTCTCAGCTTTATTTTGCCTTCCTTAAAACCGTCATCAGCGGGATCGTAGCCAAACTCTTGCGCTAATAGTAGGTCAGAATCTGGTGCTTTGAAAAAAACTTTATTGATTTCATTTCGATCATCTTCGCTCACAGCATATTTTAACAGAATTTTTTTAAGCTCATTCGAATCGTGCAATAACCAGTTCTCAAGTAATTCGTCAAAATGGTGAGCATCTTTGATGTCGGGCTTCATTTGAGTGATGAATTTACTTTCCACCGTCTGCTTTGAAAAGCCAAGTTCAACTGCTATGTCTTTTGTAGCATCATTTCTAATACTCCATATTGACTTGTACTTTGGTTTGAGTCTGTAGCTCGTATGAACTTCTTCAATTACAGCTATAGTTTGGTGAATTCTTGCGCTCATGAAGCAACCCATCGATACAAAGTAAGATGAACATCAACTATGTCTCAGACATCCTTTCAGCCGATCTCGATAAAACACCGCGATCATTTCGACTCCGCTGAACAGCTCCCGCTTGACTTCTCACGGCAAGATTAGTATTTTGTAACAGTCACCTTGACTTGCCAAAATAATCTTTACAGTTTACAGCATCATGCTCGGTGTTTAAGAAGTCTTTCAGATACAGGGCATTGCCACTCTCTATTTTACCTTCATTCTCATCATTTGACGGAACGGCGGCCCCCCCCGTTGCCTCAAAATAAAATGTAACCATGGAAGGTCGTAGAGTCCAGCGCTTTTTTAAAAATATTTTATCACCATAAGCCGTAACGGAAGGAGCCCGTAGGGCAACTAGGGTTACGGCTTAT
>Ga0247727_10001623_pt1 | contig 52958 bp, 61 predicted proteins | sample WisWelCaveWW1625_FD_202498 | JGI IMG/M metagenome (GOLD analysis project Ga0247727, IMG submission 202498) | Biofilm microbial communities from Wishing Well Cave, Virginia, United States - WW16-25 | ecosystem: Environmental > Aquatic > Deep subsurface > Groundwater > Cave microbial mat | place... | reverse complement strand
GCCGGACACCGCCATCCCGCCGCCGGACACCCCGATCCCGCCGCCGGACACCGCCATCCCGCCGCCGGACACCCCGATCCCGCCGCCGGACACCCCGATCCCGCCGCCGGACACCCCGGCCCCGCCGCCGGACACCCCGGCCCCGCCGCCGGACACCCCGGCCCCGCCGCCGGATACTCCTATACCTCCCCCTTAGCTGGACTTTATCCAATTGAAAAGGCAAGGTAAGCTATGGCATTTCTCCGTCACGAGGAACGCCGATGCCGACCTTGCCCAATGAGTATCTTAAACTGATTCAGGTTTTTGTGCCGCTCTTTTCCAATTTGGTTTGGCAGCACGCCCAGGTGTTGTTGGTCGGGACGATCTTGACTCCCGGCCAGCGAACGGTTGCCGCCGCCTTGCGCATCATGGGCCTGAACGCCGAGCGCCAATTCCAAACCTATCACCGCGTCCTCAATCGCGCCGCCTGCAAGACCCAAGCCCTGCTGTGCACGGACTTGAACGTCAAGCCGGTGCAAATCGTGAAATGGTTCGTTCTCAGATGGCAATTGGAAGTCACCTTCCATGAAGTTCGCGAGCATAAAGTTCAAGTCGCTCAAGCCTAGCGAACAAAGGAGGGTTTCCAAAGGCGAGGCCATGTTGAACATATCGAAACTCACATGCGCATGATTATGCTTGTGCTGTCCAAGATGATACTTGATTACGCCAAGAAGTTTCCCGAGGCAAAAGTTGCATGCGACAAGAACCCTGATGCTTATTATCGAGCCGAGATATGGTCAGGGGTAGCAAGTCGTCTCCCATGAAGTGCGGCCCAACCCTGCATGCAACGGAGGGGGCCTACGCCGCTCGGAATCAAAGCCTCGCGCGACAGCGCCCTGCCGCTGATGCTGGCCGTTAGGCGCTTAACAGCCTCGTCGCAGAGAGCCGCAGGGGTTACCCTGCGGCTTTTTATTTTCCCATCGGCTTTCCCCAACGGCGGCTGTATGTCACTTGTGGCCTAACAATGGAAGATATGATGGTGGAGGCGGTCTACCGCTCCGACTCGCGTCGCGTCCTCGCTACTCTCATCCGCCTGCTGGGCGACTTCGACCTCGCCGAGGAGGCGCTGCAGGAGGCCTTCACTGCGGCAGTGGCGCAATGGCCGCGAACTGGCGTGCCAGCCAATCCCCGGGCGTGGCTTGTTTCGGCAGGCCGCTTCAAGGTCATTGACGCCATGCGCCGGCGCGCCCGGTTCGACGCTTCACTGGCGGTTCTCGCCGAGCGATTCGGCGCTGTCACGAATGATTCCGAAGGGTGGGAGGATGAGGGCATCCAGGACGACCGTCTGCGGCTGATCTTCACCTGCTGTCATCCGGCCCTGCCGCCGGACGCTCGCGTGGCGCTAACGTTGCGCGAGGTGTGCGGCCTTTCGACCGATGATATCGCGCGCGCCTTCCTCATCGCGCCGCCTACGCTGGCCCAGCGTATCGTGCGTGCCAAGGCAAAGATTCGTGACGAACGCATTCCTTATGAGGCGCCGTCGCTGGCCGATTTGCCGGATCGGTTGGACGCTGTGCTACAAGTCGTCTATTTGGTCTTCAACGAGGGATACTCTGCGTCGTCGGGCGGGTCGCTGACGCGGGCCGACCTCTCGGGCGAGGCCATCCGCCTCGGGCGGCTGTTGGTCGAGTTGTTGCCGGAGCCAGAGGCGATTGGACTCCTGGCATTGATGCTGCTGCACGAATCGCGCCGCGCGGCGCGCACCTCGCCGGAGGGGGATCTGATCCTGCTGGAGGATCAGGATCGCTCACTCTGGAATCGGGAACAGATCACGGAAGGGATTGCATTGGTGAGGGGAGCACTGCTGTCAGGCCGGTTCGGCCAGTATACCCTCCAGGCCACCATCGCCGCCGTGCACGCGGCGGCGCCCACGGTTGCCGCCACGGACTGGGCTCAGATTGTTGGCTTGTACGACAGGCTGGCGCAGGCGGCCCCGTCGCCCGTGGTCGAGCTGAACCGCGCTGTGGCCGTGGCGATGCGCGACGGCCCGGCGGCCGGTCTGGCCCTGATTGACGCCATACTATCGCGCGGCGAGCTGGCTGACTACCACCTGGCGCACTCGGCCCGGGCGGAACTGTGCCGGCGGCTGGGCAGAACCGCGGAAGCCCGAGCCTCCTACGAACGAGCGCTCGCCCTCACACGACAGGAGCCGGAGCAACGGTTCCTCGAGCGGCGGCTGGCAACCCTGCTTGACTGAGACAGCAAACGCCGACTTCAAGCCGTTGTCGAATTTAGACTCCCCCGAACGACTATCTGGTGTAACAACCAATCCACAGAGCCAGGTCGAACCCGCCGGGAGGCCCGGCTCCCAACCATAAGGAGAAACGAACATGCAATTCCTAGTCTACGATCCCAACTACAACCCAGAGGCGGCGGCTCCCCCAACTCCGGAGCTGATGGCCGAGATGGGGAAGTTTATTGGGGAAGCGATGCAGGCCGGCGCGCTGGTCGCGACCGGGGCGCTCCAACCGAAGGGCACCCGCCTCCGGCTCTCGGGCGGGAAGTTCACCGTGACCGACGGGCCGTTCATCGAGCTGAAGGAGCTGATGGGCGGTTGGGCGGTGATTCGGGCGAAGTCGTTGGAAGAGGCGATCGAATGGTGCAAGCGTTTCCGGAAGATCGTCGGGGACGGCGAGTCCGAGATCGTTCAGATCTTCGGGCCGGAGTAACGGCTTCCGAAACGCATCACGCGCTCAACGCGGTCTAGCGAACCGAGTCGGGCATCCTGGACAACCGGGGTGCCTGACTCATGGTCACCGTGGAGAAAAGCATGAAGTATTTATTGCTGGCGTATGGGGACGAGAAACGTTTGGAGGCCATGTCCACCAGCGAGCGCGACGCCTTCGAGGACGCATGCCGAGCCAACGACGAACTGCTCCGGCAAAGCGGTCACTTACTCGTCGTGGAGGGTCTCCAAAGCCGTCACACCGCCACCACCGTGCGAGTCTGGAACGGCAAGGTCTCCGTCACCGATGGTCCGTTTATCGAGACGAACGAGCAGCTCATCAGGCTGTTCTTTATCAACGCCAGAGACCTGAACGAAGCCATCTATGTGGCCTCCAAGATGCCGCAAGCGCGAGGCGGCCCCATCGAGGTAAGGCCGGTGATGGGATTCGATCAACAGTAACCACAAGGAGAATGACATGCAAAAAGTAACTTCAAAAGACGGCACGACAATCGCGTTCGATAAGGCGCCCAGCGCATCCTCCGAGACGACCACGAAGATGACAAGAGCGTTACTAGCCTGCGGCGTTGTCGCTGGCCCCATGTACCTCAGCGTGGGCTTAGTCCAAGCATTCACCCGTTCGGGCTTCGACATCACGCGCCATGCTCTTAGCCTGCTGAGCAACGGCGACTTGGGCTGGATTCAGATCACCAACTTCCTGGTTACTGGCCTGATGGTCATCGCGGGCGCGGTTGGGATGCGGCGGGCACTGCGCTCTGGCCGAGGCAGAACCTTAGTGCCATTGCTCGTCGGCGTCTACGGATTGGGCTTGATCGGCGCAGGGATTTTCAAAGCTGACCCAGCCATGGGTTTTCCTATTGGTACTCCAGCGGACGCCACCGCCATCAGCTCGAACGGCCTGCTACACTTCGTCTGCGGTGGCGTTGGGTTTCTCGCGCTTATCGCGGCGTGTTTTGTAATGGCCCGCCGCTTCGCCACCCTTCACCAAAGCGGCTGGGCGGCGTACTCTGTGGTAACCGGCGTAGTCTTCTTCGCTGGCTTCTTCGGCATCGCTTCAGGTTCGGGCAACGGTTGGACCCTCCTTGGCTTCTGGATCGGATTGGTGCTCGCCTGGGCCTGGGTCTCGGCGGTGTCGGCGCGGCTGAGGGGCGAGTCGGGTACCATGTAGGAAAGCCATATAAAACCTCGTTGTGCATTGACAAAATGCTATCGCCCGGTTGCTGAAAGTGGCCGGGTGGTGGCTATGAGCCGAACATGATTAAGGCCAAGAGTAATAGACGATATTCAACGATAAGGAGAGTCCGATGGTCACAGATACAACTACAGTAAAGCCAGTCATGGCGATTTCACAAACAGCGGCGCGCCTGTCATTTGCGACAGCCGCTACGTCTCTGGTGTTGCTGGCCGCTTTGCATGTCCTTAGTCCAGAGCTTGATCCATCATGGCGGATGGTGAGCGAGTATGCGAGCGGGAACTATGGCTGGGTATTGACGCTCATGTTTTTTTCCATGGCGCTGAGTTGTGTCGCCCTATTCTTCGCGATCAAGTCAAAAGTACCGACGATTGGCGGCAAAATCGGGCTGGGCTTCTTGCTCACTACTGCCGTCGGCCTGAGCATGGCGGCCATATTCGACTTTAATCACGACCTTCATGGTTTATCGGCGATGATCGGCATCCCAAGTCTCCCGATCGCGGCGATGCTGATCAGCCTGAGTCTGGTCCGTAACCAGCTTTGGTCATCCGCACGACGGTCACTTCTATGGACGGCCAACCTAACCTGGATTAGCCTGGTGGTGATGTTCGCAACTTTGTTTATCGGACTCTCCCAGAGTGGCGGCGAATTCGGCCCAGACGTGCCGATTGGATGGCCCAACCGGCTGCTGATGCTGGCTTATGGCGGGTGGCTAATGGTCGTTGCTTGGCGCGCAGCCCAATTGAAAGGATGATTCTATGAAAAAGACATCTTCACCAGAAAGCCTGACACCATCGCAACTCATCACCAACCAAATTGCCGAACTAGCCGACTGGCGCGGCAAACTGCTGGCTCGCCTGCGTAAACTCATCCTTGAGGCCGCCCCCGGCGTCATCGAGGAATGGAAGTGGGGTACCGCGGTGTGGTCGCACAAAGGGAATGTCGTTGCCGTCGGCGCTTTCAAGGATCATCTCAAGATCAACTTTTTCAAAGGCGCTTCCTTGCAGGATCCGAAGGGCCTTTTCAACGCTGGCCTGGAGGCGAAGGCCACGCGCGCCATTGACCTCTTCGAGGGTGACAAAATCAATGAGTCCGCCTTGAAGGAACTGATTCGCGCCACCGTCGCCTACAATCTGTCGGGCAGTAAAAAGAAATAATCAGCCACAGGAGATAACCATGTCTGAAAAGTCAGAAAGAGACAAGAAAATATTCCAATCGTATTTGGAGAACATCAAAGCCAAGACCGGCAAGACGCCGGCTGATTTTCGCGCGCTGGCCAAAGAAAAGGGATTGACGAAAGCCAGTGAGGTCGTTGCCTGGCTCAAGAAAGACTTCGGGCTGGGCTACGGTCATGCCGGAGCCATTTGGCACTTGATCGGCCACGCCGACGACGTCAAAACCGACCCGAATGATCGGCTCGCCAAACTATTCGCGGGCAAGAAGGCCGTATGGCGCAAGCCCTACGACACGCTGGCGACAAAAATCGCCAAGTTTGGCCCGGACGTTGAGATATCGCCCAACATGACGTATATCAACATGGTGCGCAAAGTCAAGAAATTTGCTATCCTCCAACCCTCCACCGCCGAGCGATTCGACATCGGCCTCAAGCTCAAGGGCGTTAAGCCAGCCGGACGGCTCGAAGCCGCCGGATCGTGGAATGCCATGGTCACCCATCGCGTGCGCATCAGCGACCCGAAACAAATTGACAAAGAGGTGCTGACGTGGCTGAAACAAGCCTACGACGGGGCTTAAATGCGGGCGATTTGCCGCTTGACATTATGAAACATTTGTTCTATTCTATTCGGCGAGAATAACAAAATGCAGCTCTACCAGATTTAACGTGAAAAAGTTTGGGGACGCGGATGAACGCTGATTTTCGCTGATAAAAACAAAATCTGCGCTTATCCGCATGAATCCGCGTCCCATTTCCCATTAAAGCCGGGAGACCCCAAAATGCGAAATCTGTTTGCCTTCAACATGGTCACGCTCGACGGTTTCTTCGAGGGGCCAAACCACGACATTAGCTGGCACAATGTGGATGACGAGTTCAACCAATTCGCCATCGAACAAACCAGCACCGTAGGCGCGATCTTGTTCGGTCGCGCGACTTATGAGGGGATGGCGAGCTACTGGCCCACCCCCGCCGCGCAATCGGATGACCCGATCGTTGCCAACTTGATGAATACCCTGCCCAAAGTGGTGTTCTCAAGAACACTGCAAAAAGCAGAATGGAACAACACCCGGCTGATCAAGGACAACGTTGCAGAAGAAATTCTGAAGATGAAGCAAGAGCCAGGCAACGATCTGGCTGTCTTTGGCAGCGCCAATCTGTTGTCGAGCTTGATGCAGATGAACCTGGTAGATGAGCACCGTGTGCTGGTCAATCCCGTGCTCATCGGCAGCGGCACGCCTTTGTTTAGGAGCATCAAACAAAGAGTCAATCTGAAACTGGTCAAGGCACGGACTTTTAAATCGGGTAATGTGTTGCTGTATTACCAACCTGACAAGAAGTAAGAAAATGAGAAAAGTGATCTACTCGATGTTCGTGTCGCTCGATGGCTTCATCGCAGGGCCGAACAAAGAACTCGACTGGCACATCATTGACGAAGAACTGCACAGGTTTGTCAACGATCAGGAGCGTGCGATCGGTACCTACCTGTACGGACGACGCATGTATGAGGTCATGAGCTACTGGCAAACAGTGGACACAAATCCGTCAAGCCCGGCGCATGTGATCGAGTACGCGCGCATCTGGCAAAGCATTCCTAAGATCGTGTTCTCGAAAACCCTAAAACAAGTCGGCCCGAACGCCAAGCTGGTCGAGGACAACATCGCAGAAGAGATCGCGAAGCTGAAAGAGCAACCTGGCAAGGACATGGCTCTCGGCGGCGCCGGCATCGCTTTGACCTTCATGCGGCTCGGCTTGATTGATGAATACGGGCTCTATGTCCATCCAGTCATCGTTGGCGATGGCACGCCTATGTTCCCGTCATTGGACGACAAGATCAACCTACGGCTTATGGAAGCACGTACGTTCAGTTCCGGGGTCGTTCTGCTTCGTTACCAACCTGATCGAAAAGAAGCCAAATAACGATCGGGCATTCGTCGTGAATGAGCTTTGTGCATAGACCCGCATGAAGCTCAGAAAGGAACAAGACATGAGCGGAGTACGAGTATTAGTTGGCACCCGCAAGGGCGCGTTTATTCTGACATCGGACGCCAAGCGCGAACGATGGGACATCGGCGGCCCCCATTTTGCGGGCTGGGAGATTTACCACCTCAACGGGTCATCCGCTGACCCAAATCGGCTGTATGCGTCGCAATCCACCGGCTGGTTCGGGCAGTTGATTCAGCGCTCCAATGACGGCGGCCAGACGTGGGAGGCGATGGACAACAAGTTTGTGTACGACGGCGTCCCCGGCACGCACCAATGGTACGACGGCACGCAACACCCCTGGGAGTTCAAGCGTGTCTGGCGTCTCGAACCGTCGCTGACCGATCCGGACACGGTTTACGCCGGTGCCGAAGACGCCGCCTTGTTCCGCTCGAGCGATGGCGGACAGACATGGCAGGAGCTTCCCGGTTTGCGCGACGCCAAAGGACATCTCTGGCAACCGGGCGGGGGTGGGATGTGCCTGCACACCATCCTTCTGGATCCGAGCAATCCCCATCGCATCTTCGTCGCCATCTCGGCGGCGGGCGCGTTCCGCACCGATGACGGCGGGGCGACCTGGCAACCGATCAACCGCGGCCTGGTGTCCAAGTACGAACTGCCTGATGCAACGGCCGAGGTCGGCCATTGCGTTCACAACCTCGCCATGCACCCCTCGCGCTCCGGCGTGCTGTTTATGCAAAAGCACTGGGACGTGATGCGGAGTGACGATGCGGGCGAGTCGTGGCGCGAGATCAGCGGCAACCTGCCGAGCGACTTCGGGTTTCCAATCGCCGTTCACGCGCACGAGCCGAACACCATCTACGTTGTCCCCATCAAAAGTGACTCCGAACATTTCCCGCCGGACGGCAAACTGCGCGTGTATCGCAGTCGCACGGGCGGAAACGAGTGGGAGGCGCTCACCAACGGCCTGCCGCAAAGCGACTGCTACGTCAACATCCTGCGCAGTGCGATGGCGGTTGACACGCTGGAGTCGTGCGGCATTTACTTCGGCACCACCGGCGGGCAGGTGTACGCCTCGGCTGATTCCGGCGACAGTTGGAAGCCCATCGTCCGCGATCTTCCGGCGGTGCTGTCGGTCGAAGTCCAGACTCTGCCATGATCCGCGTCGCGCTCCCGCATCATCTGCGGACGCTGGCGAGCGTCGGCAAAGAGGTTGAACTTCAGATTGAAGGGCCGACGACCTTAGGCGCGATCCTGGACACACTGGAGCTTCAGTATCCCGCGTTGCGCGGGACGATCCGCGATCACCTCACCCAGAAACGACGGCCCTTCATTCGGTTCTTCGCCTGCGGGCAGGATCTATCGCATGAGCCGCCGGAGGCCCCACTGCCCGACGCGGTGGCGACGGGCGCAGAGCCGTTTCGGGTGGTGGGGGCGATGGCTGGAGGCTAAGGTTCGACAAGACCTCGCAGGTTTTAGAAACCTGCGAGGTCTTTTTTCTGGCGTCGATTTCGTGGAGCCTTCTTCAACTGTATTGATAGAGCGAGGGTTCAAACAGGTCGGAGCCGCCGGGAAGCCCGGCTCCAAACCCACAACCCAAAGAAGATATGACAATGCGTTGGCGGGTTTATTCCCTGTCATCCCCCCATCGCCGTGCCATTGACAGGAGCCGGCGCGCTGTCGGGATTTATTGGCACGCTGATGTGCTGGGCGGCGCTGGCGGGCGTTCCAAAATTCCTCGATTTCCCTCTTGACAAAGTAGAACATATATTCTACAATCGGGCAATACATATTCCCATAATGGAATATAATCAAGCCATGGCACGAACCCCGACAACCCATGACCCATTTAATGCTGTGGCTGAACTCAAGAGACGACAAGTCCTTGAAACCATTGGCGCGAGAGAGCTATCGGTCAACGAGATCGTTGAATTGCTTGGATGGTCCCAGCCAATGGTTTCGAAACACCTCGGTGTGTTGAAGCAGGTTGGATTGGTGCGCGAGAGGCGGGTTGGTCGTCAAAGAATGTACCGAGTCAACGCGGAGCGACTCAAGCCCATCCACGACTGGGTTATGCCCTTTGAGCAATTCTGGAACGAGAGTTTTGATCGTCTCGACGAAGTTCTGCAAGACATTCAAAAAAAGGAGAAACCATGATAACCAAAAAGAACAAGACAATCATTACAGCCGAGCCTGGCAAACAGGAACTCTTCATTACAAGAGAGTTTGACGCGCCCCGCGAGCTTGTTTTTAAAGCACACACCGATCCGAATCTTTATGCCCAATGGCTTGGACCACGAGAACTCATCATGACCATCGAGACATTTGAACCGAGAAGCGGCGGCACGTGGCGATACATTCATGCCGATAAAGATGGCAACGAGTATGCCTTTCATGGCGTATATCATGAGGTCACAGCCCCCGAGAGAATGATTGGCACATTTGAATTTGAAGGACTGCCTGAAAAGGGTCATGTGGAATTTGACACAGCAAGGTTTGAAGAATTGCCGGGTGGAAGAACAAGGTTGGTTATTCAGGCTGTTTATCAATCCGTGGCAGACCGCGATGGGATGGTTGCGAGCGGCATGGAGAGTGGCATCACTCAAGGATATGAGCGTCTCGACGAGATATTGAAAAGGGGCATTTGAAATGTCAGCAGGGAAGAGCGCAGAGCAGTTTGTTCATAGGCTAAAAGCCCACTGTTCACCAGAGGAATTGAAGAAGCATCATCGTTATTTTAAGTTCGAGGAGGAGCCGACTGGCGATGGCGATACGTTTATGGGTGTACGTATGGGGCAAGTCTTCGCGCTGGCAAAAGAGTTCATTGACATGCCGCCCAGCGAAATTGAAAAATTGCTCGAAAGCCCGATCCATGAAGTGCGGGTTGGCGCGGTCAGTATTATGGATTTTCAGGCGCGCAATAAGAAAACACCTGAATCTCGCCGAAAGGAATTGTTCGATCTATATATCAGGCGACATGATCGAATCAATACCTGGGATTTGGTGGATCGAAGTGCCCCGCATGTCGTTGGTGGATACCTGTTCGATAAACCGCGCAAAATCCTGTATAAACTAGCGCACTCAAAACATATGGCGGAACGCCGCACGGCTATTGTTAGCACGCTCTATTTTATTGGAAAAGGCGATGTAGCCGATGCCTTTAAAATTGCCGAAATTTTGCTTAAAGACGACCAGGACTTGATCCATAAGGCAACTGGATGGGCGTTACGCTATGCCGGTGACAAAGACCTTCAGAAACTGTTAAGCTTTTTGGATAAACATGCCGCCACCATGCCGCGCACGGCTCTGCGTTACGCCATAGAACACCTTGATAAAAAACAGCGAGATCATTATTTGAATATAAAAAAATCAGTAAGGAGAAACCATAATGACAGACAATAGCAATGCCCAAGATCAACAGCAGATCCCTAAGCCGAATCCCGACCTAAAAAGCCTCGATAGATTGATCGGCACTTGGAAGCAATCCGGAGGCGTGGATGGGGAAGTCACCTATGAATGGATGGAAGGCGGTTTCTTCCTTATCCAGCGCGTTGACCTTGAGCATGACGGACGCAAAATCAAGGGTGTTGAGATCATCGGACATCTCCAGTTGTTTGGAGAAGAGCCAAGCCAGGACATAAAATCACGCTTCTACAGTTATCTGGATGGCATGACCCTTGATTACGTGTATGAAATAGTTGGCGATACACTAACCATTTGGGGTGGAGAAAGGGGATCGCCAGCATACTACAAGGGTCAGTTTAGCGACGACGGTAATACCCTTACAGGCGGCTGGGTGTATCCGGGTGGCGGCGGGTATGAAGCGATCTCGACCAGAGTCAAGTAGGCGAGACCGTCCGCCAGGAGCGGCACGCGGAACTAGGGTCTGTAACTGTAGGTCACAAAACTATGCAGCATCCACAAGTAAGTGGATGCTCAAACAATCATATTAAGGAGAACCTCATGGCAAAAGATACAACTGAACCGGCGATAGCGATTTCACAACCAGCGGCACGTGTGTCGTTTGCGGCAGCCGCAACTTTTGTGGTTTTGCTTGCCACCCTGCATTTCATTGAACCTGAGTTCGATCCTTCGTGGCGTTTTATTAGTGAGTATGCGCTCGGACGCTACGGCTGGGTAATGGCGCTGGCATTTCTTTCCTTAGCAGTGAGCTATGTCGGGTTGTTCATAGCGCTACGGTCGCAATTGCGGACGATCGTCGGCCGTATTGGGCTGGCCCTAATTCTCGTTAGTGCCATTGGCTTGGCTATGGCCGGCATATTTACCACCGATCCCATGACGACAAGCCCTGACGCCGCGACAACCAGCGGCACGCTCCATAACGTAGGCGGGACGCTTGGTCTTGCCATGACGTTTGCGGCTGCGATCATCAGCTGGAAACTGGCTCGCAACCCCGCTTGGTCCATGGCGCGCCGTCCGCTTTTGTGGGCTGCCGGCATAGCTGTGGCTAGCACTGTGGCATTCATCGTATTTATGATCATGGTGATTCCCAGCGACGGCAAGTTCGGCCCGGACGTGCCAGTTGGATGGCCTGGCCGGATCGAGATCCTAGCCTATAGCGCGTGGCTGATGGTAGTAGCTCGGCAAGCGATCCGGGTACATGGGCAAAACCCATAGTCTGCAATACCGGCGACTGGCATTATCCGGGTGGTGGGTATGAAGCGATTTCGACCAGAGTCAAGTAAAGTAAATTGAGGCAAATCTTTATGACAAAATCAAAAATGAGCGTCAAGTCAGGTAAAACCACGCCCATTGACGATTACCTCTCAAAACTGCCAGCGGATCAACGTCAGGCATTACAGTCCCTGCGTGAGGTTGTGCTGTCGATCCTGCTTGATGCGGAAGAGGTCATCAGTTACCAGGTTCCCATGTTCAAACATAATGGGAAGGGTATGATCTCCATGTCTGCCAAAAAGAATTATTGCAGTCTGCATCTGATGAGTCCGCCGCTGGCAAAAGCCATAAGGAGAATTGAAATGAAAAAGATCACCCCGTTTTTATGGTTCGATAACCAGGCTGAGGAGGCGATGAATTTCTACGTCTCCATTTTCAAGAATTCAAAGGTTGGCGATGTCAGCCGCGGACCCGATGGAAAAGCCTTCTCGGTAACATTCCAACTGGAGGGGCAGGATTTCATGGCGTTGAACGCGGGTCCGCAATTCAAATTCACCGAAGCCATTTCGTTCTTTGTGGATTGCAAGACGCAGGAGGAAGTGGACGAGTTGTGGGAAAAACTGACCGCTGACGGCGGAGAAGAAAGCCGATGCGGTTGGCTCAAAGACAAATTTGGCCTGTCCTGGCAGATCATCCCTTCCGCTTTGGGCGAGTTGATGGGTGACAAGGATGCGGCGAAAACCAAAAGAGTGATGGAGGCCATGCTTCAAATGAATAAAATTAACATAGAAGGTTTAAGGCAGGCGTACGAAGCTGGCTAAACTCTTTTCAGAAAAGCAGAAATGGAAGGCGGCTTCTTCCTTATCCAGCGTGTTGACCTTGAGCGGCATGGCCACAAGATCAAGGGGATGGAGATCATCTTCCATGTATAGAGTTCCGGCTTCACAGGATACCACACCGAATGTAGGCGAAGTCACATTGATACATAGGGAGCAAGAGCATGGGTTTTATCTATGAGGAAAGATTGTCGGACTCGCTTTATGTTGAAACGATTACGCGGGGCCGAACGGCGAGCAATGGTTCTACTATCCGCCCCGCCGAGAGCCATTGGCACATGGTGTTCGTGAGATGGAATGGCAGCGTACACTCGTTGGTTGCGGGGCCATTGCCGACAGCTGGCGTTGTGTCTTACACCGAAGGGGCTGAGATTCTTTGGATCAAGCTTAAACTTGGCACATTTATGCCTCATCTGCCCGTAAGGAATCTCCTGGATAGAGAGACAACCCTGCCGAATGCGGCGAGTCAATCCTTCTGGCTGAATGGTTCTGCGTGGCAATTTCCTGACTATGATAACGTGGAGACATTTATAGACAGGCTCGTGCATGAGGATGTGCTGGTGTGTGATCCGATTATCAACGCTGTGTTACAAGGTCAACCGCACGAGTTGTCATCTCGCACGGTGCGGCACCGGTTCCTGCAAGCCGCCGGCCTGGCGCAAAACCACATTCATCAAATCGAACGCGCCCAACGGGCGGCGGTTCTCTTACGGCAAGGCGTTTCGATCCTTGATACTGTTTGTGAAGTTGGCTATTTCGATCAACCGCATCTTACCCGCTCACTGAAGCAATGGATTGGACATACGCCTGCCCAACTCATGCGTACGAGTAGGCCTGAGTAGCTTGCCATTTTGTACAAGACAGCGACCTTTTGCCGGGTTATCATACAGATGTTCCAACAAAAATCTGATAACCCAATGAAGGAGAAGCATATATGAGCACCGAACCAAAGAAACGCGATCTCGTCTTTACCCGCGTTTTTGATGCACCCGTCGAGCAGGTATGGAAAGCCTGGACTGACGCCGAGCACGTGATGCGCTGGTGGGGGCCAAACGGCTTTACGTCGCCCCTTGCCAAGATGGATGTTCGTGTAGGTGGAACATCGCTTGTCTGCATGCGTGCGCCAAAGGAATTCGGCGGCCAAGACATGTACAGCACTTGGGATTACCGGGAAATCGTGCCGATGAAGCGGATCGAATACATCCACAACCTGGCCGACAAAGACGGCAACAAAATTGATCCTACCTCGATAGGCATGCCCGCGGACTTCCCGCAGGATCTGCGTAATCTTGTAACCTTCAAAGACCTGGGTAACGGCAAGACGGAATTGACCGTTACGGAATACGACTGGGCGGTTGGTCAAATGATGGAGTTATCCAGAATGGGCATGGAGCAGTGCCTCGATAAGATGGAAGAGGTTTTGGCCAAGCATTAAAGTTGATAAAGGAGGTTAACTATATATGAATACGAACACTTTCAAAAGTATCGGAGCAGTTCTTGCAGGAATGATCACGGGTGCTGCCTTATCTATTGGAACAGATACTATACTGGAAACAACAGGTGTTTTTCCCAATTTTGAAGAAGTAAGTAAATATGGTTTTAACACGCCGTGGATGTTAACACTTGCACTTTTCTATCGTAGTATTTATACGGTGGCGGGCGGTTACATTACTGCGATTTTAGCGCCAAATCGACCAATCCGTCATGCAGTCATACTTGGAATAATAGGGGTTGTTGTAAGCACACTCGGCGCGTTTGTAGCGTGGGAATTATCACCTGCTTGGTATCCAATTGCGCTTATACTAATTGCTCTGCCTTGTGTATGGTTAGGTGCAAAATTGTACGAGTTGCGTATAAGCGCTAAGAATTCCCAGAAAGGACTTGCCGCCAAGAATTAGGCACAAACCAAATCATAGAATCAAAAAACCATTACAGGCCAAGGTGGAGAAGGTTTACGTCGTTGCCAGCTCAGATGCCGAGGCGCATGTAGCGCGCCGGTTTCCGCACAAGAAGGCCAGACGAGTCCATAACGGTCTCCGCCCGTCTACCGTCCAGGCCTTCCTGGGGGGCCTGCCCCTCACATTCCAACCTCAACAGTCCGAGGGCCTGAACGCCGTATACCACTTCACGTTTACAGGTCAGGAAGAATCCCAAGCGACCGTCACCATTCGCGATCAGAGACTTCAAGTTGTGAAAGGACATCAGGGCCAGGCGGATTTGTCTATGACCGCCGACAGCGAAACCTGGATCAAGTTCCTTGCAAAAGAGCAGAACCTGATCCTGGCCCTGTTGCGACGGCGCATCCGGATCAGAGGCGACCCGCGCCTGCTGCTGGCATTCGGCAAATGCTTTCCGACGTAGGATGACAACGCCGACCATTACCACGAGCGCGAACCTCTGGAGGCAAGCATATCCATCGGGGCGAAGAACAATCTTGATTACCGGCGCATCGAACAGGAAAGGAGCAGAACATGAGTGACACACTAACCCTCACACAGCGCATCGGCCAAGCAGAGAACGCCTTGCGGGCTGTGCTCGATCGGCTACTTGCTGAGACCGGGACCACCTTTGTGCAGTGGGCGACATTGAACATGATCGCCCGCGGCGGATCCGCTGTGCAGCAGGAACAGTTGGTGCGCCAGATCTCCGGTGCCCTCAAGCTCGACGAGCCAACGGTTCTGGCGACGCTCGGCGAGTTGACCACCCTGGGACTCGTCACCATGCCACCTGGCGATCCGGCGCGCATTGAGTTGACGACAGCTGGCGACGCACAGTTTCACAGCCTGCGCCAGCGCATCGACCGCGTCACCGAGCGCTTGCACGGCGACTTACCGATGGACGACCTGGCAGCCACGCACCGCATGTTAGGCATCGTCACCGAGCGCGCGAACGTCGAGCTTGGGCGGCAAAGCTGATCCAGATGCCACTTGGCAGGCGCAGGCTTCCGTGCCACGCCCCTACCGCTCGTGCCGATGACCGGATATCCGAAAATGTCGGCCGCTGTCCTGAAAAACCAGCAGAGTGCGAACGACTTGGTAAAAAGGAAATTCCTGTGAACATTCATGCCATTCAGACCGGGACGGTTGCCATCAGACCCAATCAACGTCAGGGAAAAGGGCCGGGCCTTGTGCGGTTCATCAACACGTTCTCTGACCGCCGCTGGACGGAACCACTCCCAATCTATGTTTGGGTTATCGAACATCCTGAGGGGATTACTGTGATTGATACAAATCATATTTGAACATGAAGAAGGTTGGGTAGCCGCGCCGCTTGGCAAGGCTGGAACGAATCCTTCGGGATGAACTGAAGGTCGTTATCGAGCGCACATTCAATGCTCTGCGCGAAGTCGTCTTCAAGGCATTCACCGATCCAAATGCCATAACCAAATCGCCCTGTCATGGAATTGCGGGTCGCATTTACCGCCCGCGAATATGAGCGCCTCGTGAGATTCTATTGCGACGGCCTCGGGCTTGAACCAGCGCAAGTCTGGCCAAGCGATCAAGGTCGTGCAGTCGTCCTCGATATGGGCCAGGCCACGCTGGAGATTTTCGACGAAACGCAAGCCAATACGATTGACCAGATAGAAGCGGGCAAGCGCCTCAGCGGACAGATCCGGTTCGCGTTGAAGGTGCCGGACTTGAAGGCCGCTCTGGAGCGCTTACTCTCGAAAGGCGCAATCCTAGTCCACCCGCCCGTGGTTACACCTTGGGGAGATCACAATGTAAGACTCCAGGACCCAGAGGGCATGCAAGTCACGCTATTCCAGGTGCTTGAGCAATCATGAGGCAGACCTTGTCGTAAAGCGGCGGCTCAACAAGTGGTTGTACCCTGTTGCTTTACAATGATGCTGGATGGCCTCAGAATCCGGTTGGCAACACGGAGAATTCGATGACTACGAACCGTCCGCTGAGGAGATGAAGTTTGCCAACGAGTTTTTCGGTTCGGCGGACGGCATCTTGTTTGGGCGCGTAACGTACCAGGGGTTCGTGTCTTATTGGGACCCAATCGCTCAAGGCCATCCGCCTACAGATGTCTCCCGCCCGGAGGGCGAGATTGAATTTGCCAACATATTCAAGAACATGTAAAGCCACGCCAATAGACGACTTTCACTCGTCAAACAGATTGTGCAAGCTCGGATTAAAGACCTCAAGTGAATAACAGGAGTTCATGCGTTGAACGGCGGTCCACACCTCAAATTTACGGAAGCCATCTCACTCTTCGTAAACTGCGAGACGCAGGCAGAAGTGGACGAGTTGTGGCAGAAGCTCTCCGAAGGCGGCGAAGAAGGGAGATGCGGCTGGCTTAAAGACCAATATGGGTTGTCGCGGCAGATCGTTCCCACTGTTTTGGGCGAGATGTTGCAGGACGCTGTCATTTCGGGAAGAAAAGAAAAACCGGGGAAGCCTGATGGGCAAAACCATCCGCGCCCACTTGGACAACATCCGTTCGGAAGATGGGCAGTTGCAAAACAAAGCCTATAACGAATTGATGAAAATAACCGAAGCGCCCGTTGGCTGGGCGTACGAGGCGTGGGACGAATTGCTGGAAGGCTTGAAACACAAGGATAACCACGTCCGCGCGATTTCGGCGCAGTTGCTTGCGAATCTGGCGAAGAGCGACCCAAAAGGCAGAATGCTCAAGAATTTTGGAGCGTTGCTCGCTGTCACAAAGGATGAAAGATTTGTCACCGCCAGGCACTGCCTGCAGTCCCTCTGGAAGGTGGGTGTGGCGGGCAAGAAACAGCAGAAGATTCTGCTCGCGGGCTTTACCCGGCGCTTTGAAGAATGTGTCGCCGAAAAGAATGGAACCTTGATCCGCTATGACATCATTCAAGGATTGAGGAACTTGTATAACGCAACAACCGCTGAGCAGGTAAAAGCAATCGCGCTGGCTTTGATTGAAACGGAAACCGACGTGAAATATCGGAAGAAATATGCGAGCGTTTGGAGGAAATAAACAACATGCGAAACATTATTGTCACCGAGTTCATCACACTGGATGGCGTTACGGAAGCGCCCCACGAGTGGTCCTTCCCGTTCTGGACTGATGAAATCTCGAAGTTCAAGGACGATGAGCTATTTGCAAGCGACGCTCTTCTGCTGGGACGAGTGACCTATCAAGGCTTTGCCGCCGCCTGGCCATCCAGGACTGATGAACAAGGGTATGCTGACCGAATAAACAGCCTGCCCAAGTATGTGGTTTCCACAACGCTGGAAAAACCCGAGTGGAATAATTCAACGCTTATCAAGGCGAATGTGGCCGAAGAAATCGCCAAGCTGAAGCAACAGCCCGGTCAGGATATCGTGATTCACGGCAGTAACACGCTTGTCCGCGCGTTGATGCCCCACAATCTCATTGATGAGTATCGGCTTCTAGTCTATCCGATGGTTCGGGGAACAGGCAAACGTCTCTTTCAAGATGATAGCCAAGCGGCCCTGAAACTTGCGGAAACGAAGACGTTTGGCTCGGGCGTCGTTCTGCTTCGCTACCAGCCTGACAAAAAGGAATAACTGCCGCAGAGGCAGGATATGTGCCTATTGAGTTACATCCAGCTTGAACGTCGTCGGGTAGAAGTGGACGAACGTGTTGCCGGGGTGAAGCATCATCGTCGAGCCATCGGCCAGCGTCAGCGTGAACCAGTCGGTGACGGCCTCCCGCTTCCAAACGCCGGTGAACAACTGGCCGTCGCGCAACAACGTGGCTGTGCCTGAGCCTATCAACTCAACCTGAATAGATTTTGAATTCAAGCTGTCCTCGATGATGTCGGTCTGTGTGTGAACGGCCTGGATGATCAACACGTTAGCCGCCGTGAGCGTGCGGCCAGTGGCCGCGTCCACGTGCGGCGCATCGGTCGTCGGCGCGGTGTCGTTGGTGACGTGGCGCGTCCAGGCGTTCGCGCCCGCGTCCCACTTCCAACGCCCCCAGTAGCCGCTGTGATGTTTCACCGTCACCGCGCTTACCGGAACGCCGCCCGAAGGCAGCGCATCAGAGAATGCCAACTGTGGCGGCGGGTTGCCAGGGACAGGGATGCCACGCTCGCGGGCGGCGGCGTACAACGCCTCGGTGCTGGTGAACACGTCGAACGGCGCTCGCCTTCGATCCGGCTGTAACGTGAAGCCGGGATGGTTGCGGAAGAAATCCAAACTGCTGTCGCGAATGTGCCTGTCGTCCTCAAACAACTTCTGTACTTGCTCGCTGGCCCCCACGTGAACAAAGATGGCGTCGAACATCGGCACGAGTTGCAAATCAATCAGCCGCCCCGAGCGCACGCCCGCAATCTCCGGCGCGTCCTGGCACAAGTAGATCGCCGAGAAGCGGGTGATGCCGCCCTCGGCAATCGTCTCAAACACTAAATCAGCCTGCATCAATCCAAACTGAGGCCGCTCCGGATTCGAGTTGCCAATCTGAACCAGGATCGGGCGGCGCGACTCGAGCAGGGACTTGGAGACCGGCAGATTGGTGAGAGGGCATGGGACATCGTCGGGCGCGGGGGTGGCCGTCGGACTCAGGGTTGCCGTGACTGGCAACGGGGTCGCCGTCTCTGCCGGCGCGACAGCGGGTGCTTCCGTCGGTGGGGCCGCCATCTGGCCGGGGGCCAGAGTCGGCGGCAGGCTCAGAGTCGGCGGGGGGGACGAGCAGGCGGCGAGCACCAAAATCAGAGTCAAGTTGATCAGCAGTCGTTTCACAGCAAAGCCTCCATCGCAGCAACGATGTCAGAAGGATCGGGGCCGATTGTCAACTGATGCAGGGTAGCAATTTGAAGCAAATGATGCAAGGTGGCCGTGTTGTGCTCCAACCTTGCCGGCTCATCCCAATAAATTGTGTTGGCCGCCAACAGCGCCGGCGCCGCCTCGCGCGCGAGCGGCGCAACACTCGACGCCGCCCCCTGCTCCACAAAACACAAATGAACCTGCGACGGCGCAAACAATGCGTCGGCCATTTGGGCGGGGTGCGCCGCGCGAAGATTGACGACGGTCTTGCGGTGCTCGCGGACTTTCACCGACTCGCCAGCGTACTCCGGGAAGGAGGCCAGCGCGTCGTCGCGCAGTTTGACTTCGCCCACCGGGTAGCCGCCGACTATCAGCCGCCCGCTCCGAAGTTGTATCAACGCTATGCCATCAGCCAGGAACGAGTAGCCAGTCCGAAGGAGGTGTAAGGCCGTTGTTGACTTGCCGGTGTTATGCGGCGCGACCATGAGGATGAGGTGCTTGCCAGCCGGGTCAAGCACGCATGAAGCGTGAAGCATCGCCCATTCGGCGATGAGGAAGTTGAGCAGATAATGGTCAATGAAATATCGGCTGACGAGGCGCGCCTCGGCGGCCAGTGCCGGCGAGAGAAAGACGAGGGCGGTTCGCGTTTGCAGGTTGGCGAAACCATGCCCCCATTCGCCCGCCGAGACCGTGATCCAATCGCCCAACCCTGAATAGGCCAGCCGCTCCGGCAAATCGTCAGGCACGGGCGCGGTGGCCTGCTTGCCAACCACGATCTGAAGGTGAATATTTTTCCCGCCCGGCTCGGTGGCCCGGCTGAAGCGGCGGGCCGACAACTGGGCGGCGGTGAGCGCGACGGGATCGTTAGCGGTGATTTCAGCCGGCACGCCGAACGGAGCAAAGTCGAACGAGAACTTTTGCGCGTTGGACTGGCGAGACCAGAAGTCTTCGGGGGGGGTGATGGGAGTGGGCATGGAGGTTAGAGGTTGGAGGTTGGAGGGTCACTCAAGTCAAATTCGGCGAGGAGCGGAAAATGGTCAGAGGCGTGGTTGACGGCATCAATGTCGTCCACCACCCGGCAGGCGCGCAACCGGGCCGCCATGGTCGAGTCGGCTAAAACGTAGTCGTAGCGTGTAGTGCGGTTGCCGGGCGTCCAGGTAAATCCATCATCCTTCGGATGCAGTTTGCGAAAGCAATCCACATAGCCCGCCCTGATCAGCCGGGGAAGCGCCAGCTTGAAAATCAGCCCCAACTGTAACATCATGGCCTGCCGCATACGGGGTGGGTTGTTGCGCTGTAACACCCGGTCGCCAGAGGCGATGGCATTCAAGTCGCCCACAATTAAGTGTGGCCCCGGCTGGCGGGCGCGAATGACTTCCAGTAGTTTGCCCACTGCCTGCCAGCGGCGAATCTCGAAGGGCAGGAGGAGGTAGGGGAGGAAGTGGACGTTATAGATGGTGACCGACCTCACCCCCCCGGCCCCCCTCTCCTGAACAGAAGAATGCTGTTCAGGAGAGGGGGGAGTTCCGTTCACACCTGACAGGTTTCCAAAAAACCTGTCAGGTGTGAGCGGAGACAACTCTAGTTTTGTCTCCAGCACCGCCTGTGTCAGCGGCGGCCTATTGTAAATGTTCCGCTCGACAATCGGAAAGCGCGAGAGCGTGGCAATGTGCCGGTCGCCACTGCCTTTGGCCCAAGCGTGACGCAAGCCTAATCGTCCGGCCAGCGTTTCGACAACGGCCTCGTCGTCGGCTTCGGTGAGGGCGATCACGTCGGCGTCCACGTGGGACAGCACCTCATAAATCGACTCAAGGCGATCTGCACCGCCGAAGTAGAGATTGTAAGTCAACACTCGCAACAATATCGCACCTTTGTTATCGTGGGAGCGGTTTGTAACCGCGGCCCGTCGCGGCTACAAGCCGCTCCCACATTGAATCAACTCACAAATTCTTGATGCCATAATTGAGTAGTCAGCACGCCGGTCAGCAGGCGCGATGCTTCGGCGCGGCCAGAGCAGTGCGTTTCGCGCAGGCGGGCAACTTCGGTGGCGTTGAAGTAGCCGGTTTCGGCCAGTGCGGTTGGGTGCAGGGCGTCCTCAGCCCAGGCGGGTAAACGCTCACTTCGCCACCATTCGGCGTGCGGGGTGGCGAGGCCGCGTTTAGGTTGGGTCAGCACATTTGGTGGCAATCGTCCTTTCATGCCTACACGCAGCAACAGCTTGTTGCCGTTAGGGCTGAGTTTGCAGTCGGGCGGCAGGTTAGCGCAGAACTCCCACAGTTGATGATCAAGAAACGGCGGGCGGGCCTCCACCGAGTTCGCCATGCTCATTCTATCCACTTCAAAGTTGATGAAGTCAATCATGCGGGTTTGAGATTCGAGGAAGAGGAATTGATCTAAGGGGTGCCAGGCCTCACCCCCCGACCGCTGGCGCGTCTCCTGACGATCCTTCGACTTCACTTCGTTCCGCTCAGGATGCCCGTCAGGAGAGGGGGAGTTGAAGAGCGACGTCAATTGCTTTGCGCCGGCGACTTGTTGCCAGAGCCAGTAGCGTTGAACGTGATCGGCTGTGCCGTGGGCGAGGACGCGGCGGGCGGCAAGGGAAGCCGCCACCGGGGCGTGAGACAGGATCGCCCGCAGTGGCCGGGGGAGGAACAAGAGGCGGCGAACCCGTCGGTCGCCGTCGAACCAATGGTAGCCGCCGAGAAGTTCGTCGGCCCCTTCCCCGGTCATCATCACCTTGAACCCGGCTTCACGGCACGCCTTGTAAAGCATATAAATCGGCACGCTGGTCGCGGAGCATTGCGGCTCTTCGAGATGGCGTAGAACTTCGGGCAAACGATCAAAGTCGGTGGATGAAAATGTAAGCTCGTGATGATGACTGCCGATGGCCCGCGCCGTTTCACGGGCCAGCGCCGACTCGTCGTGGGTGGCGGTGGTGAAGCCAATGGTGAAGGTGTGAATCTGGCCGCCGCTCAATTCGGCGAGCAGAGCCGCGAGCGAGGCCGAGTCCACGCCGCCGCTGAGAAGCGAACCGACCGGCACATCACTCAGCCGCCAGGCATCCACCGTCTCTTTGAGTTGAGCGACGAACTGTTCGGCGGCAGTGTGCGAGTCAATCTTCAGGTGCTTGCCATTTGGTGGATAATGCAATTGCCAGTATGGCCGGATGTGGGTTCGCCCACGCTTCGCGTCGTAGATGAGCATGTGCGCCGCCGGAAGTTTGCAAACGCCGTCGAAGGCTGTGAGCGGCGAAGGGATGAAGCCGACGGCGAACAGTTGTTGGAGGGCGTGAAGGTCGGTGCGGCGAGGCAGGGCGGGCAAGATTTCGAGCAGAGGGCGCACTTCGGAGGCGAAGGCGAAGCGCCTGCCGTGTTCGGCGTAGTAAAGCGGCTTGACGCCGAAACGGTCGCGGGCAAGCAGAAGGCGGTGGCGCTTCTCATCCCACACGGCAAAGGCGAACATGCCGCGCAGGCGGGCCACGCAGTCGTCGCCCCACTGTTCGTAAGCGTGAACGATAGTTTCGGTGTCGGTGTGCGTTTTGAAGCAATGTCCGGCGGCTTCAAGTTCGGCGCGGAGGGCGGGCGCGTTGTAGACTTCGCCGTTGTAGGCCAGCCAGACCGTGCCATCTTCGTTGCACAGCGGCTGATAGCCGCCGCTGAGATCAATGATGCTCAAGCGGCGGGCGGCCAGTCCGATGCCATCGCCCAGATAAACGCCAGCATCATCCGGGCCGCGATGGGCGAGGAGATTATTGACCCGTTCGAGTTCGGCGCGAGAGGGGTCAGGGGCGAGGAGGCCGACGATGCCGCACATCAGAGCGTGACGATCACCGTCGCCACCATTTCACTGTGATAGCCACAACGGATGGTGACCGTGCCCGGCTCGTTGAAAGTGTACGCCCGGCTTATGCCGTCGCCGAGGCCGGAGAGTGAGCAAAAAGTGCTTCATAAACTCGTGAGCAAAACTCCTGATCAGTTTGGATACGAGAACATGACGACAAAGCCGCGCCAGTTTTCGTCGGCTTCGAGGTAAGGGTTGCCGCCGAGGGTGAGCCAGGCGTGGCCGGTCACTTCGCGGTCGGGCTTGCCGCCCACGAACTTTGCGCCGAACTGCAAGACGACCGGCAGACCTTCGCGGCGCAAAAAATGATAGCGCACCAGCGAACGCCGCAGGCACAGGCCGAGCGGCGAGCGGCGGTCGAGCAGGGCAACCACATCGGCCAGGTCGCGGATACGCTCTGCGTCCGCTTCCACGTTAATGGCGGGCTCCCTCATCGGTGTCAACTTCTGCAAAGCTTCAGGCAGTGGCCCTCTGAGCGCGGCGGGCAGGTTGCGGCAGAAGGCCCGCATGTCGTGGAAGAGGGCGCGGCGGCGCGAATCAAAAATCAAAGCGGGTACGGTGAGGAGCGCCAGCCATAAATGATAGAGGCGGGTCACACCTGATCCACCAAATTGTCCGCCGCCATCTTCGCGGCCAGTTCCAGCAAGTCGGCGGCCACCATCACCGCCTCCACGTTGTACTTGACGGCCAGGGTTGCGGCGTGAGCTTGTATCGTTTGTTCGCCATCGAGCATTTGCCAGAACTCGGTTCCCACTTTATTGAGCGAAAAATAGGTCCCGGTGTTGAGGTGGATCAAAATAGCCTCGTCGGCCACCACCTGAAAGGTTGTATTGGTATTACGTCGCAAGCGGGCAGATGAATCCATTTTGTTCACGGTATACTTCCCGGCATGATCTGGAATTTTCACAATCTAATTATCGAGGGAACGACAAACGACCCGGCCCTGCGCGACCACTGGCAAGCGTCGTTTGCCTCCCGGCCCTTAATCTCCACCCAACCCGACGTTCGTTGCGCCCTAAACATCGTCTCCGAAATTCCCCCTGCTCCACCCGGCGAGCCGCAGTTTCGACAGGGCGACTTGCTTCAATATTTCGTAGACGGCGGCATTGCCATCGCCCACTTTCCGCGCTACGGCCAACTGCGACTCGATTTAGCGAACGGCGTGACCGAAGGCCGGGTCGTTTCGTTGGCGCTTCACACGTACGGCGTGATTGAAGATTTGATCGCCATCGGTCTCTCGCCACATCTGCGGCGGCGCGGGATGTTTTTGATTCATGCTTTTGCGGCCGCCGCCCTCACCCCGGTCGCAGACCGCCCCTCTCCCGTCGCGGAACAGCACCGCGACAGGAGAGGGGTGTTAATCGCGGGCAACATTGGTGCGGGCAAGACGACGACGGGCATGTCACTGCTCAACGCCGGATGGAAACTGCTGTCGAACGATTCGCCCATCATCAGCGCCGGCGGCGAAGTGTTGAGTTACCCCGGCGTGCTGGCCGCCTACCCGAACACCTTTGCGCGCTTTCCGGCCACCGCCAACCTTGCCGCGAATGCCGAGCCAAATAAAAAGATCATCCTCCCCGCCGAGCAGGTGTGGCCGGATGTGTGGCTCGACCGCGCGCCTGCCGCCGCCATCTTCTTCCCCCAAATCGAGTCTCGCACTGACCACGCCGTTGAACCGCTCAGCCAGCCCGAAGCCTTGAGGCTGATTTTGCCTCACGCAATCGAGCAGTGGGACAAGGCAATGATCCCGGCGCACCTGGCTCTGCTTAAGCAACTCATTCAAGCGGCGCCGACCTACCGTCTCAGGCTTGGGCCGGATACAAACACCATTCCTGCCATTATTGCTTCCGTGATTTGAATCCTGGTACACGGATTCACGCGGATAAACACGGATAAAAAAGCAATACTGCAAAAGTCACTCGGCAAGAATGTTCCCGCCGCAGTGTAACTGCGGCGGCAGTCCAACTGCCGCCGGAACTCCGGGCATAAAGCGAGTTTTGCGGTACTGTAAAAAGTTGATCAATCTCCCGCCAACCCGCTCGCCTCAGCCGCCGGGCCTTTGTGGGTGATGGGGTTGAACTCGACCGTGCGTTTGATGATCCACGCCAGCGCGCCCCGCAGCGGCGAGTTGGCAACGGCTTTCTTGAGCGCGCCTTCCCAGTAATGCTTGAAGTAGCGGTTGCGCCAGCGCCAGCGGAGCAAATTGTAATACGGCGTCAGAATCCAGCGGCCCTTCGAGCGGCCAACGAACAAAATATCGTTGATGTCGCTCATCACCTGCGCCTCGGCGTCGTCCATCCAGGGCGTGTTGCCGCGATTGAGGTCGAAGTCGCACCAGCCCTCTTGATGGGCAGGCGGCACATAACCCTGCGCCAGCGCCTGCGGCCACAGCGGCGTGCCGGGGTACGGCATGTACACGCAGACTGAGCAACGCGCCTTCTCGTTCAGGTCGCAGATTTTTTCGATCAGGTCAAAGGTGATCCGGGTGTCTTCCGGTCTTTCGCCGGGGAGGCCGACGATGAACGACAGATTGGCCTCGATGTGTGGAGCGCCATCCGTCAGGTTCTTCATCCCCCACTCGATCTGCCACGCCTTCTGATCCTTGTGCATGTTGTCGAGCACGGCCTGTGAGCCGGACTCGGCCCCGATGTTCACCCACTGGCAGCCCGTGTCTTTCATCCACTTCACGAACTCCGGCGAGAGCAACTGCACCCGCACCTGGCCGCTCCAGGGCATGCCCACTTTTTCGACGAGCCGTTGCATGGGTTTGATCCGGCCAAACAGGTAGTCGTCGGCGTAATCCACCGCGTCAATCTGGTAGTTGTCTTTGAGCCACTGAAACTGATTCAGGATGAAGTCGTCCGAGTGTTGCCGCCACGTCCGCTTCATGACCACTTCGTTGTAGCAAAAGCCACACCGGAACGGGCAACCGCGCGAGATGTAGACCGGGATGGCGCGCGTGTAGGGGCCGCTTGGGATCAGATACTGCTCGACCGGAATCTTGTCCCAGCGCGGTGTGAAGCGATCCAGGTCTTGAATGAAGGGCCGCTCGGCGTGGAACTGCGGAGCGCCGCTTTCATCTTTGTAAGCCAGCCCTTTGACGCCGGGCCAAAACGCAAGTTCTTGTCCGGCCAGAATCTTCGCCAACTCTTGCGCGGTTTCTTCGCCCTCGTTGACAATCACAAAGTCAACGTAGTTTTCCTTCAACACTTCTTCAGGCATGATGGTGGCATGCACCCCGCCCCACACCACCGGCACGCCCAGATCGTGCACCTGCTTTGAGGCGTCAATTGTCGGCTTGAGTTGCGGGCCGGTGATGGTGCTGAAGCCGACGAACAGCGGGCGCTCCGCGGCGACCTGCCGCACAAAAGGCTCCACAAATTCCTCGGTTTCGTGAAATAGCTTGACCGTGAACCCGGCCTGCTCCAACGCGTCGGCCACGTACATGATGCCAAAGGGCGGATACATGTCGCGGTGGTTGCGGAAGTTGATGAGGAAGATCGTATCGTTAGCCATGAGCGCTTCTCCCAAACCTTTATCTACAGATTACACACGCTTTGCGTTTCGCAGGTTGTAATCTAATCTGTGCGCGAAGCGTCTGCGAAATCTGCGGATGCCTACTTCACGATTGCTACTCTGAAGCCAGTCCCCTGTGCGTGATACTCGCGGCTCGGAATGGTCACACTACACGCCGACCGCACGTTCAATTTGGTATGGTGGATACTATAGCCCCATGAGCCGCCTTTGACAACGTGAAAATCGGGCCGGGCGGGATTGTACAAACTGCACGTCCACTCCCAGATATTGCCACTCATATCTACGCACCCGTAAGGCGAAAGATTCTGAGGGGTAGCACCAACCGGGAGCGGGTAGCCGTTGCGCCAGTACCACCCTGCCCGCGCCCACTCGCGGCGTGGCTTCACCACCAGGCTGAAAAAGTACGTTTCGAGGCCGACCGGAAATTTTTTCTGCCACTGAATTTCGGGCCGGGGTTGCTGGTTGCCCCACGGGTAGAGGCGGCCATCCATCCCTCGCCCCGCCTTCTCCCATTGCTCCTCGGTCGGCAAGGTACAACGCCGATCCAGTTTTCCCGACAGCCACTCGCAGTAAGCATAAGCATCGCGCTGAGTGACATCCACGATGGGCAGATCATCATGGTCTTCAGGGTAAGCCGCCGATGGCGTAAAGGCCCGTATGAAAATCCCGCGCCACCCCTTCACGGCCCGGTACCACGTCCCGATCCATTTGTGTCCTGTCTCTTCTAAGAATGTCCGCCACTGCAAATAAGTCACCGGCCTCTGCGCTAACCAGAACTCCGGAATGTCAATCGTTTGCTGTGGCCTGAGCGGCGGGCATTGATCCAATCGCTCATAACATTCTTCCGGGCCGTAAGTGAAAGGGCCAGCCGGAACGTGAGCAAAGTCATCCAGAGTCGCACTTTTCAACAAAGTCTGCTCTTCGCGTGGGAGCGGCTTGTAGCCGCGATGCGCTCAATCGCACGTGCATTGCGCTTCCCTTCAATTACCTGGCCGCCACCTCGGCGCGCTGAAATACGTCCGACCACGCTCGCGAAAGGCATCAGGAAGTACAACTTGCGCCCACGTTGGCACTTTCAAGCCATCAAGGTCGGATTGAGAGAAGAAAGCCAGGTCTAGCGTTTCAACGCCGTCTGCCTGCATCTGGCCTTCAAGAACGCGGCACTCGAACACAGTCATCAAGTAAGTCACCTGATCGCCGTTGCGGTAAGTGATCAGAAACTCCGGCCCGCCGTAAACGCCAATGATTCGAGTCGGCTCAACAAGCAACCCGGTCTCTTCCCACATCTCACGAACGATGGCATCTGCCGGGCTCTCGTTAGGCTCAATGCTTCCGCCCGGCGTCACCCAAACCTCTCCCTCAGAGTGCTTCACTAGCAAAATGCACCCCTGCTCGTCGTAAACGATGCCGATCACCGATGGCACGAGCAGAAGCTCATTGCCAACTTTCTCACGAAGGCGCTTCAGGTAATCAGAAATAGGCATTTCAACGCCGATAAAACAGCAATGCCAGCAACCCCACCGCCGCCCCTACTCCCAAACTCGGCAGTGCCTCTTTTGCAGTCACAGCCAACGCGCGCTCCGGTCTGCGCCAGCCCACGAGGCCCAGGGCGTTGCCCGCCGCACCCAGAAGTGCGGCTCCGGCGGCCAAACCTTTGTGACCGCGACTCTTTAGCACCAAGCTCAACGCCATCCCTGCCGCACCGAGGCCGAACCACTTGCGGGCCGGTTGTAAGCCCAGCGTGATCTTTGCGTCGCCAATCAAACGCGTCGCCACTGAGAGGTGGTGAGTGTGACCTTCGGCGTGTGCTGGGTCGAACTTTGCCAACAAATCAATGTGGCGTTGATTGCCGACCGCCCAAAGCCCAGCCAAACCGGCTATTATGCCTACACGCAGAGCGCGATCCGGAATCGATAACGCCGCTATCGCCAGTGGCAACAGCCAGTCTAGCCCGAAGCCGCGATATTCTTCAATTCGCAAGTGATAATCCTGCCCACTAGTGAGCGCCGCCATCGCCGCCGCCGCGCCCGCCTGTAGCAACGCGCCCTCAATCCACTCAATCGAGTCACTGGCGTTCAACGCCGCGACCGGTGCAAGGCTGGCGGCCAATGCCAACAGTTTGGGCGCGTACGATGGCGGATACTGTTCTTCGAGATGACTGCGCGGCCCTTCAAGATACGACAACGACGCGGCCCCGGCGGCAGAGGCGATGGCCAATGGGATGGCGGCCACTTCGGGGAGGCCGACGGCGGCGGCGACCCCTGCCGAAGCCGTCCCTGCCGAGGTCAATCCTATCATTGCCAAATCATCTTTAGTCGGAGCAGGAACGGGAGTGGGGAGTCCAACATCAGGAGTCACCACGAAGCCATCATGCTCCAACGCCTCTTTGATATGCTCGACGTAGTGCAAGCCTTCGAGCGGCGCGGTGGCGTGCAGGGCTTTGAAGAAGTTGACGTAGCAAAAGCGGATGCCGCGCTCGCGGGCCAGATACGCCCAGTGGTGGGCCGCCGCATGAAAGTCGAGCGGGATCATCTCGGCCGGCGTAAAGCGGTGCGCGAGGACAACATTGGGCGACCGTCGCTTGGCCACGAACCAGTCGCCCTTTTGATGGCGCGACTCGGCAAAGTAGACGAGGGTGAGGCCGTGCGCTTCCATCGCCTCTAGTGTGGCCTCGAGGTGCATTTCGTGGCCGAGAATCATGTCGCCGTCGAAGGCGGCAAGCCTGCCGAACACACCCGCCTGCGCCAGCGTGAGATTGATCAGGGTGTCTTCGGGCCAGGCGTAGCTCACCGGGCGCGGCACAAGTTGAAGGCCTTGCGACGTGATGCGTTGGGCTATGAACGCATCGAAGCCCAGGCCGATCTCGCCGATGGTGGGCAGGTCGCCGGCGAAGGCCAGGGTGCAATCACTAATTAGTTGTGCTTCAGTGTAAGGCAAACGGGCAATAAGTTCAGAGGCGAGTTGTGAAACAAGGCCAGCATCGCCATGCAAATAATTCCAGTGGCCCACGCGGGGCGGCAGTTTGAGCGGCGAGGCGGGCGACTGCGGCGCGAGTTGGCCGGACTTGAGCAGGCGGTTGAGCGTCAGTTCCGGCAAAGAGAGATGCGTCGCGCCGTGATGGCCGAGCTCGTGAAGCAATTCGTCGAACGACATTCCGGCGCGGATGGCGGCAGTGTAAGCGTCGTCGAAGTCAACGCAGATAGCGACACGGTTGTGGGTTGCTTCCCATTGATGGCGGCGTCGCAGAACGCGAGTGGCGGCAACACTACCGACGGCGGCGAGGGATAGTGAGAGGAGGCGAGAGAGTTTCATAAAGTTGGAGGTTGGGCTTTTGGATTTTGGGGTTTTTTAGCTCTTGAGTTTGCGGCCAAGCAGTAGCCGCCCCGTGTCGGTGTTGGCGACGTTGAAGGCGGTTTGCCACACTTGCCAGCGGCCTTTCCAGTCGGCGGCCCAGCTGGCGGTTTCGGCCCGGTCGGCCAGGCCGCGTTGGACGCGCCGGGCGATACTGGTAAGCGGCTTCTGCTGGGTGCGCTTGAGGAGGTCGGCCAAGCCGAGGGTTGAGATGCGGCGGCAGAGTGGCGCAGGCGTGGCCGACGACAATGTGACAAACACAGAATCGGGGATAGGAGCCGAGAGTAGTTTGTGGGCGAGCGTCAGGGCGGCGAGGGCGTAAGGGGCGGCGCGGGAGTCGATGGCGCGTTTGACGAAGATGGGCCAGTGCAGGGGCAGGCCCCGCGTGTTGTTCACAGGCTGTGCCTGTGCCTGCCCGTGTGTCACCACTAGCAAATCGGCCAGTTGCACCATCGAGGGCGCGCCCATGATCAGGTGAAAGCAGAAGTGAACACAGAGGTGCAGGAGCAAATCTTCTTGCGCCAGCACATGGCAGGTCTGGCCGCCGAGCGTCGTTTCGATGGCTCGCTCGCGCACACCGGGGGTAATGTCCACTTTGAGGCCGAACCACGACTCTTCGAGCGAAACGTGCGGCTCGATCATCCTCTCCGAATCGCTGGAGAGGTAAGGGTTGGGGGTGGGTTTGCTTAGACCCTTCGGGTCTCGGAGACCCGAAGGGTCTGGAGAGGCACGTTGAAAAGTGCTGGTGTGTTTGGTGACGCCCGCGCCAAGTTCCGCCGATTTGTGCTTGCCGCCGTAGCCGAGCGACTCAAGGAGCGTTTCGGCGGCAGGCAGTTCGGCAGGGGTGAACAGCAGATCAATGTCGTTCATGGGCCGCAGGGCCGGGTCGGCGTAAATGGCGGCCAGATGCACACCTTTAAGGGCGATAGGGCGCAAACCGTTTTCGGCGCAAACTTTGAGGATCTCGGCGAGTTGAGCGTAAATGGCCTCGTTGCGTTTGGCGCTGGCTTGATAAGAGACAGCCAGCTTGGCGGCGGGCCGGGGCGGGATGACGATTTCCCCGCTAGAGGCAGTCCCCCACTCCATCAATCGCCGGTGCAGTTGGGGGGCCAGTCCAAATACAATCGCCCGCACGGCCAAGTCATCCCAATCTGCTCCAAGCCGAATACGATCAGACTCCCACTGAGCGGGAGTCTGATTGGGCCGGAGGGCGTCGAGCATCAATTGGGCTGTATCAATTGCAGGCATAGGTTGTTGCCAGAGGGAGGCGCGTTACGAGTGTCTTGCATTTGTAACACTTACTATGGCCGGACCGTTGGGGCAAAGCTCGGTGAAGCGACCCGGCAGACAGTAAATTAGTGGCTACTGAAGGTGATTTGGGACAGGTCTTCGTGCTTGGTGATTTCTGGTTTCTGGTACATCGTTAGTCTCCTCGTGGTGGTAGGGACTTGCTCGAACGTACAGCGCTGGTAACGCGCCTCCCTCTGGCAAGAACGCTGGTACGTTTGATGACAATAATAGTGTAAATTCATTGCGCCATTTAAGCAAGGCTTTTATACAATGACTGGTTCTAGTACAATTGCCACTATATCTCTACGAATTTCGTGGGAGGGTGAATCTATGCCTGCTAATGAGGCTTTACTTTCTGAAGTGCCGTTCTTCCAGTTGTTGGACGGCGACGAGCGCAAGGAGCTGGCCACCGTGCTTGACGAAGCTGCGGTCAAGAAAGGGGAAACGCTGTTCAAATTTGGCGACCCCGGCGACTCGTTGTACCTGGTGAGCAAAGGTGAGATGGAGCTTTACGTGAAAGATCACACGGGCGAGAAGATTGTTCTCACAGTCGCGAAGCCTGGCGAGATGTTTGGCGAACTGTCACTGCTCGACAACGGCCCGCGCACGGCGACCGCTCTGGCGCTGGAGGATACGGAGCTATTGCGGCTCGACCGAGGCGACCTTTTGCTCTTCCTGAGAAAGAAGCCCGACGCCGCCCTGGACATGTTGACGGTGATGGGTCAACGCATGCGGCAGGCCGGCGCAATGCTGAGAGAGCGGGTCTCACGCAATGCCAACGAGGAGATTGCCGGCGAGTTGACGTGGGTGCAAAAGCTGGCGAATTTCATTGCCGAGTTCAGCGGGAGCATGACCTTTCTCTTTATAAATGCCGCGATATTCTTTATTTGGATTGCGGCGAATATCCTGCTCAACTCGGGGGTGGTTCCTGACGCTCGCGCATTCGATCCGTTTCCGTTTGGCCTGCTCACCATGGCCGTGTCGCTGGAAGCGATTTTCTTGAGCATCTTTGTGCTCCTGGCGCAAAACTTGCAAGCGGCCAAGGATCACATTCGATCCGATATTGAATATCAGGTGAACCTGAAGGCTGAGCTGGAAGTGGCCCAATTGCACGAGAAGGTGGACGACCTGCACGCCGAGGTGCTGGCGCGATTGCACAATTTGGAGAAGATGGCAGGGAAGTAAAGCTTGATCCGGCTTTCAATGGATACTTTAAACGGATAAAACGGACGCACACTGCGCGCATCCGTTTTTCCGTTTGCATCATTCGTTGGAAGCGAGAGCAGTTCTCCTCACACCACCGGAGGATCCTCAACTCTCGTTTGCGCTTCCAGCTTGGGCTTGTCATCCTTCGCCGCTTCATCCTTAGGCTTTTCCTCACGCGTCAGGACATAGATCAACACCAGCGCCAGCCCGAAGAACGTCGGGATCAAACCTCCCAGCATCCAGGGGCCTAAACCGAGCGGGAAGTTCGAGCCACTGCCGACAAAGCCAATTGGGTAAAGACCTACGCACAGCGCCATACCAATTGCCGTAATGGCGATGCCCCAGCGCAGGGTGTCCTTGCCGTTGCCGCGCGCCCTGTCCGGGCGCACCAGGCCTTTCTCAGCCAGGGCCATCGTCTCCCGATAACTCAGGTAGCGCATGATGCCGATGAAGGCGAACAGCAGGAAAAAGAAGCCCAAGCCGCCAATACAGGGTACTAAGTCGTTCATGTCAGCCTCTCCTTTGATAATTTGTTATTTGAGGATTTCAATCGAAATGTCACCACTGCTGGTCTCGACGGTCAGGCTCTCGCCGCCGCCGTTGATCGTGCCCTGCCAGTGGTTCTGTTCCTGCTCACCCTGAATGGTGATCGGGAAGCCGGACTTGATCTTGCCGAAGTCAGTGCTCAAGTCGAAATCGAGCGCCGTCTCTTCGGGCAGTGACAAGTTGACACTGCCAAAATCGGTCTTGAGAATGTGCGGCCCGTCGCCCAGCGACCCGGCGAAGGTGATCGCGCCGCTGTCCGTGTTCAGGTCGAGAGTCACAGCTTCAGCCTCGGTCACTTCTATATTGCCAAAGTCGGTGTGCGCTTTCACCGCGCCGCTTGCACCCTCCAGCGTAATCTCGCCACTGCTGGTGTCCAGGTCGTAAGACCTGGCCTCCACCTTCGACAGCGTCACTTCGCCAAAATCGCTCCTGGCAATGACGATACCGGTTACCGACAACCCGGACAGTTCCACATTGCCACTGCTGGTCTCCGCCGTGAGCGAGTCGGCGCGGCCCGTTTTGAACTCGATGCCGCCAAAGTCGGTGGTCAAGTTCACCTCGCCCTCAGCCTTCACGTTTTCGAGCATAATCTTGCCACTGCTGGAATGAGCTTCCACGTTCCCGTCGGCGGTCACGTCCTCCAGCGATACTTCGCCAAAGTCGGTTCGCGCCTCAACCGCCCCGCCCTGCACATCCCTCACATTCATGTCGCCAAAGCTGGTTTTCAGGTCAGCGTCGCCCACCGTGCCAGAGAGTGATACGCCGCCAAAGCTGGTGGTGGCTGTGACGTCCGTCTCGGTCGGCACGGTAATGGTGAAATCCACTGTGTCAATCCGATCGTCGTTGATGAAACCAACCTGTTGTGGGCGCTGCACTTCCACGGTGACGGCATCCCCGATCTGAGTCACGTTCACCTTGATAGCGGCCAGTTCCGCCTCGGCGTCCGCCTGAGTCGCGGCCCAGGCCGTCTTGTGAGCCTCGATCACGATCTCATCCCCTTCTCCGCCGATGATGGTGATGTCGCCGGCAGTGTTTTCAGAGTCGGCGTTCACGGTGAGCGTGGCGGGGCCATTCACGGTAACACGCTGTTCTTCGTCGGCCTCGGCGGAAACGGCGTCGAAGCTGATGCCGACAAAATTTATGCCCGAAACGGTTGCGCGGGAAATAGAGAACCACATCACGCCGACGACCCCGGCGCACATTGCCAGCATCGCCAGCAAGAGCGCCCCGGCAATTAGCCATTTATATTTCATTTCTTTGCCTCCTGAGATAGAATAGTGCTCACTCGATAAGACCGAACGCCGCCGCGAAAGTTTCAGTCGCAACCACTTTCCTTTCCCACCTTTCCCTGATTTCCTTTGCTGTGAGAAAAGGGAAGGAAGACCACGAAACTTTTCCCGGCCAGCCCGGTCTAACCCGGTAGGGTGAAAGGGGCGAGTTGTTGAACACGCGTGAAGGGGAATTGGTGCGGCGGGCGCAAACCGGCGACGCCGACGCCTTTGCCGAGTTGGTGGCCGAGCACCAGCAGTTCGTTTACAACCTGGCTCTGCGAACGGTTGGCGACACTCATGAGGCGGAAGACCTGGCCCAGGAGGCGTTCGTCCGGGCCTGGTTGGCTTTGCCCAACTTTCGCGGGCAGTCACAGTTCCGAACCTGGCTTTACCGGATTGTGACGAATTTGTGCTACAACCGCCTGCCGGGCCTGCGGCGCGAACTGTCGGCAATGGGCGAAGAGGAAGTTGTCGAGATTGCGGACGAGTCGCTGGCCGAGCCGGGAGCGGGCCTGGAGGCAGACGAGCGGCGGGCGCTCTTGCACGAGCAGATTGCCACCCTGCCCCAAAGTTACCAGTTGCTAATTACGTTGCGGTATCAAAAGGAAATGTCGTACGAGGAAATTGCCAAAGTCGTCAGCTTGCCGCTCGGCACGGTGAAAACCGGGCTGTTCCGGGCCAAAGCCCGATTGAGAGAAGCACTGCACCAGTTTGAAGAAGGGCGAGAACGAGAATGGGTGAATTGACCGACCCAGACCAGATAATCGAAGATGCTTTGAGCACGCATCCCCTGTCGCCAGCGCCGCCGACTCTTGCTCCGGCAGTGATGGCGCGCGTTCGCACGCTCGCGCCCCTGCCCCGCTTTCGCCTCTCGTGGGTGGATGGCCTGGTGAGCTTTTTCATCGCCGGGATGACGGGTCTAACTGTCCTGCTCTGGCAACTGCTCCCGCCTCAACTGGCGCTTCAAACCCGGCTCCAATTTATGTACCTGCTTCAGCGCGTAAACCTCACGGTTCTACAAGGCGCGTTGTTGGGCGGAGCGGCGCTGGCAATGCTGGCAGTGCTTGTCGCCGTCATCGTCTTCGGGCGCGCTCGCTCCTCCCCCACTTCATAGAGAGAGCCACCCGCCCAGCAGGCGGCGATGTTCCGCGCGCATGCACCGATCCATCACCACGTACAGACCGGCGGCTTGCGCCGTTTCCGCCGCCGCCGCGTTGCTCACCCCTACCTGCATCCACACCACCTTGGCCCCGATCTGGATCGCTTGCTCCACAACCGGCGGCACGTCCTCGGAGCGCCGAAAGATTTGCACGACATCTATTTTGTCGGGAATGGCGGTCAGGTCGGCGTAGGATTTTTCGCCCAGAATTTTGTCCGCAGTGGGGTTGACCGGGATGATACGATAGCCTTTGCTCTTGAGGTAACTCACAATATCGTAACTCTCCTTGGCCGGGTTGGAGGAGAGGCCGACAGAGGCAATCGTGCGCGTCGTTTGCAGGATTTGTTTGAGCATTAAGTCGTTCATCGGTTAACCTTTCGTGAGCTGAACCGGCAGAGTCACTTGAAAGCAGGTTGCCCCTGGCCGGGAGGTGACCCGAATCTGGCCGTGATGCCGGTTGACGACGTTATAGGTGATGTGCAGGCCCAGGCCCGTGCCAACGCCCGGCGGCTTGGTCGTATAGAAGGGTTCGAAAATCCGGGGCTGAACTTCAGGAGGGACGCCCGAGCCGTTGTCGCCAATTTCGACCACCACCTCATTTTTCCGGGCATAAGTCCGCAAAGCCAGTTCGCCCTGGCCCTGCATGGCGTCAACGGCATTGTCAATGATATTCGTCCAGACTTGATTGAGTTCGCTTCCGTAAGCTTCAATGCGCGGCAGATCGGCGGCATAGTCACGGGTGACGTGAATGCCGGCCTTGATCTTGTGCCGCAGGATGACCAGCGTGTTCTCCAACCCATCGTGCACGTCAACTTCCTGAACCGGCGCTTGATCGAGATAAGTATAGGCCTTGACGGCCTTGACGATCTCGGCGATGCGTGTGGCGCCTACACCCAACTCGTCGAGCAAAGCGTAGACTGTGCCGCTGACTCCGAGCCAGGCCGCCACCATGGGCAACTGTTCGGCTGAGAAAGCTTCACCAATCGCTTCCAGTTCGGGCACACTCCAGCCGGATGAAACGAGGGCCGGCGCAAGTTCCCAGGCCTCGTCGACTCCCTGTGTCTCCAACCAGGCCAGCAATTCACTCTCCCGGTCGCCGCGCGTGAGAAGGTCGAGGCGGATCGGGGATGCGACGCGCCGGGCAATCTCTTCGCGCAGTTGGAGAATAGTTTCGGACTGGAGAGGCTGGCGGGCTAACGCGTCGAGTTCGGCGGTTAAACTTTGCCATTTCGCGAGCGTCTCACGCAATTGGGCCACACTGCGCCGCACCGCCGCCGCCGGGTTGTTCAATTCGTGCGCCAACCCGGCGGCAAGCGTGCCCAGCGCCGCCATTTTTTCCTGCTGACGCAACATCGCTTCAGTGTTCTGCAAGCGCATGGTGGACGTGCGTAAGAGCGTCAATGCGGCGGATGGGCTGGCGCTTAACACCTGCTTGAACGCATCCTGGCCAATTCTTAGCAAGCGGCTGTCTTGCGCCGCCCGCCCGGATGCGGAGCGCGGCATTTGCTCAAGCAGGGCCATCTCGCCAACCACCTCGCCCGCCCCGCGCAGGGCCAGCGCCACTTCCTGCCCGCCTGAACGCTTGGTTATTTCGATGGCTCCCTCCAGCACCACGTACAGCGTCTCGCCAACCTCGCCTTCGCGCATCAGCCATTCGCCAGCCGCGAGGGTCATGGCCTCGGCCCGCCGGCACAGCGCCCGGAGGTCGGCCTCGGGCAGTTCGGCAAACAGCGGCAAACGTCGCAAAAATTCGACGGCTTGATCGTCGCTCATAACTCATTCAGACCCTTCGGGTCTTAAAGACCCGAAGGGTCTCGACACTACAACGTCTTGAGATACTGCCGGATCATCGCCACGGCGGCCCCGCCTTCGGAGGTGGCGGAGACCACCCGATGAATAGTTCCAAACCGGACATCGCCTGCGGCGAATAAGCCGGGCACGCTCGTCTCGAACATGAACGGATCACGGTCAAGCGGCCACCCGGTGGGCCGCTTGCCGTCTAGCATCAAATCCGGCCCGGTGAGCACGTAGTCTTTCGAATCGCGCAACACTAACTCGGCCACCAGGTCGCTCTGCGGCCTGACGCCGATGAAAACGAACAACGCGGCGGCAGGCAACGTTTGCGCTTCGCCCGTCGTCGTGCTCCTGATCGTCAGAGCTTCGAGTTTCTCTTTGCCGTGGGCCTCGATTAAATCGGTGTTCAGGCAGATCTCGATCTTGGGGTCGGCGCGCAGGGCATTGACGAGATGCTGGGCGGCGATAATTTCCGGGCCGCGGATCAAGACCGTCACCTTGCGCGCGTACCGGCTCAAGAACAATGCGCCCTGCGCCGCCGAATTTGCGCCGCCGGCGACGAACACAGCCCGATCTTTATAGTAAAAAGCTTCGGTGTGCGCCGCGCCGTAGTAGATGCCGGCGCCGCTCAACTCGGCCGCGCCTGGCATTTTCAAGGTATTGAAGGATGCGCCCGTTGCCAGCAAGAGCGTGTGGCAACTGACCTCGGCGCCGTTGGCGAGGGCGATAATTTTGTAGCGATCGAGCAGATGAACGGCAGTCGCCGCCTGGGCCGTAAGAATCTCGGCCCCCAGGCGGCGGGCCTGAATCATTGCCCGCCGGGTGAGGTCACTGCCTGAGATGCCCATCGGGAAGCCCAAGTAATTTTCGATCTTCGGACTGCTCCCGGCCTGCCCGCCGGGAGCGTGCTTCTCAATTAGCAAACAATCCAGCCCCTCGGAGCTGGCATACACTGCCGCCGACAAGCCCGCCGGGCCGCCGCCAATGATGATGAGATCGTAGAACTGCATAGCGGCTTCGGTGGGAAGGCCGGCCTTTTCCGCCAACTGTTGAAGAGTCGGCTCGACCAGCGCCGTCCCATCCGGGAAAAACACGGTGGGGATTCTAAGTTGCCCTTGGTTATGTTCTTCGACCAGCGCCCGCGCTTTGGCATCGCTTTCGACATCGAGATATTGGTAGGGAAGCTGGTGGCGGACGAGGAAATCTTTGATCTGGTGCGAGGGGAGCGACCACAGCGTCCCGGCGACGCGGATGCCCTCGAACGGCGGGCGGGCCTGAACTTTCCAGTCCTCGAGCAATTCGTCGAGGATCGGATAGAGATGATCGTCGGGCGGGTCCCACGGCTTCATCAAATAGTGATCCAGCTCCACCCGGTTGATGGCGGTGATGGCGGCTTCGGTGTCGGCGTAGGCGGTGAGCAGGACTTTCTTAGCCTCTGGATAAAGAGCGCGGGCTTGTTCGAGGAATTGAACCCCGGTCATGTGTGGCATCCGCTGGTCGGCGACAAACAGGGCCACGGTCTCATTTCGTCGCTGTAATTGCCTGAGATAATCCAACGCCGCCGCGCCCGAGTCGGATTTCAGGATTCGATAATCCCGACCGTATTTTTTTCGCAGGTCGCGCTCGACGGCGTTCAACACGATCGTGTCGTCGTCAATGACAAGGATCGCCGGTTTTGCCATATGCTTTTCCCGATAGCGCCCAATAAACGAAGAACCTCCCGAAAGTTCTGAGCTTCCAGGAGGTTCTGCGGATGCCGGTCAGCCTCGCGACCGCTCCAGCATCAACGTCATCACAATGCTCGACAACAGCAACCCCTCGTCTGCTTCGGAGAACTGGCCGCGCTTCTCCACCGTAAACTTGCCTTCCAGGAACGCAGGTTGTTTCTTGAGGTACAGCACCGTCTGGCCGCGCAAGTCAACCAGATAAGCCGGGTTGAACATATAACCCGAGAAAATGCCGACGATCGGAAGTTCGCCGAGCAAGGCGTCCATGACTTTGACCCAGCCGTTTTCCTCGTGAATCAGCCCGGCTTCCGCGCCGCTCCCATCCACGATGTTGTAGGTTGCCTTGAAGATCGAGCGCATGCCTTGCCGCTTGACCGCGCCTACCGACGCCCCACTGGCGGCAGTAATGTTATATTGCGCCGAGAAGTCAATAATCTTGTTGGCCTTCAATTGATACAACTGGCGCTGTTGACCTTCATCGGCAAAGATTTTGATGTCCTCCTTCAGGGCCAGCGCTTTCTGCTTGACGTACAGAACGGTCTGGCCGGAAGCGTCGGTCACTTTGACTTGCGGATTGAAGGCGACGATTTTGAACGAAAAGTTGAGTGGGTAGTTCAGCATGGTTTCCTCCGTGAGAATTAGGGTGATACGGTAACTTTAGCCTCAAGTCAACTTTGAGTCAACTCCCGTTAAGTCACTGGCGCCTAAACCGCATAGCAAACCGAGGAGCAACCGCCCCGGAGCCAGGCCCCAGGCGTAAAGGTCGAAGGCGTTCGCCACCAGCAGAGCAAGAAGGAGGGCCACCCCGACGGCGGCGGCAAGGTTTGCCCGCGCCTGCCACGCGGCCCATATCACTCGCGCATACAGCCCGGCCGCCAACACGCCGCCCATCAGCCCCAGTTCGCTAGCCGCCAGCGCCATCGCGTTGTGAACCGGAACTTTGACCTGCGCCGAGAGATGGATAAACGCGCCCTGCATGTAATTTCCAAGTCCCACGCCAAGCAAAGGCCGCTCCCGAAACAAGTCCCAGGCCCCCTGTGCAATCAGCGCCCGCGTCCGCAACGAGTTCATCTCCAGCCACGCATCCGCCGGAGGCGCAACGCGCTGAATCACCCACGGCCCGAATAACAGAACAAAGACGGCGGCGGTTCCCCCCATCAGGCCAACCGCTAGCGCGACAGCAACCCGCTCCGGCTTCCCCCAACCGCACAGGAGCAAATAGAAGGCAGAGGCCGCGAACGCGATCCAGCCGCCGCGCGAGAATGTCAGTCCCAGCAGGGCAACACCTGCTACTAGCCCCCCACCCCACAGCCACTGCCTCGGCCCATGTTTCGATTCGATTAACCACGCGCCGAGCAATATCAGCGTCAACACAACCGCGTACCCGCCGAGGTGATTGGGATGCTCGGTCGTTCCATAGGCCCGCAACAGCGGCTGACCGGCGGCATTGAGCAGATAGCTCGCCCCGGGTTCCCAGACGCGCAAATCCGTCTCCCATCTCAGCAGAAACCTCCCCATGAGCGTCGAGCCGGTTCCCACCTGCGCCGCGCCCACCACCGCCTCCACCCCCACAAGCAGGAGGGCCAGAGGGGCAAGCGCACGCCATGTTGAAGGGCGTTCGCCGCCGTTGACGAGGCTCAAATAGGTGCCGACGACGAGCCACCACTCTGCCGCCGTCCACAAGGCGAGCCGCGCCTCCAACGCCCACAACGCGCTCAACGTGCCGAGAGACGCCATCGCGATCAGAATCGCCGTGAGGGGCTTATCTCCCCAACGCCAGGCGCGTTTCATAACCCGGAGTTCAATAAGCATGGCGGCGACGAAGGACAGCCCAAAGGCTTCCGGCAGATACACAACCAGGCTATTGAACGCCCAGAAGATCGGGCGGTCGTCCAGGACAGCACGCCACAGCCAAACAGGCCAGAAGGCGCTGGCAAATGTCAGCAGGAGGAGAAGCCGCCGGGCGGCGGCGACAATTTTAGCTGTCATCCCTCAAAGGTGACTGTCACTGGCTACAAGACCGCGAGATTCTGGGCGCTCGGAGCCAGTGACAGTCACCTGAAGTAAGGTGAATTGCTCATTTGCGTAGCCGAATCCACGGGAAAGGAGAGGCGGCCAGGCGCAGGCGGCGTCGCAGGCGAGCAAGAAGCGAATGCGGATCGTACAGCATGACAGGCTGAAACTCGGACAAGGCCGCCAATGTGTGATGATGATAATGCGCCGCCATCTGCGGGAATCCCAGCCCGGTGTAATAGGCCTGTGAACGAGCGCGCGCCTCGGCGACTTCTTCCGGGGCGTAAAATGGGCTGTCCGAAATATGAATCTCGCCGCGTTCCGTGAGCAGCGCGATTAGCCGCCGGATCAGCGCGGCCAGGTCGGGAAAATACTGGGCGGCGCTGGCGATGACGACACAATCTATGGCGCGTTCAGGAAACGGCCCGGCAAAAACATCGGCGCAGGCAAACGCCAGGCGGCGGTTGCCCGCAAAGACACGCGCCGCCTGCGAGAGTTCCCGGCGGTTGAGGTCTATGCCCCACACCCGGCAACCGTCCAGGCACGCCAGCCGATTCGCCAGCCAGCCGTTGCCACATCCCAATTCGAGGATCGTGAGAGGTTTCGGCAACTTGGCGAGGTAGGCGCGCAACCGGGCGGCAGAGTCCGCCCGCGCTTGCCACTCGGCCCGCAACGGATGTGTGCGCGGCAGGACGGGGAGGCGGGCGACCACATTATCAGAATACAGCCGCCCTTCCTTCTCACGCACTTGCCGGTAGAGGTCAATATCACCGCTCATGTCGGTTCAGAGGCGCTGTCGGCTAGAGGAGAGAGGCATCCCCAGATGCCGGGCGCAACCTGCTCGCACGTGGGCGTGCTCACTCCTCTTCGACACATTTTGCGCGCACACATCGGGCACAAGGCCCTAAACTACATAGTTGTTTCGTGATCTGCTGAGGCTACAAAATCTCAATCAGAACACCCAGCACTGTCTTTAATTTCTCGTGAAGCATCCCCATATCTCCCGGCGCGGCCCAGCGAGGGGCGGCCAGGCTGTCCCCAACCACGAACACGGAAGCTGTGTCAACACCACGCGCGTGACCAACGGCAAAAAGCCCGCCGCTTTCCATGTCTACAATCTGAACCCCCTCAGATTGAAATTGTGTTGCTTCTTCATGCGACTCCCGATAAGGAGCATCGGTGCTCCAGGTTGCGCCGACTCTATGATAAATACCGCGTTGAGCAAACGCATTCGAAATCGTGGAGACCAGCGTCCCCGAAGCCTCTACGTACTTTGCCGGCGGCAAGTAATGATAAGAGGCGCCTTCATCGCGCACAGCGCGCTGGCCCACGACAACATCGCCCGACTGTAAATCCGGTTGCAGACCGCCAGCCAATGACAAAAGAAGCAGTCGTTTGGCCCCCCAGGCAGCTAACTCGTCCGCCAGGCTGGCAACGACAGGCGACCCGATTCCAAAATTCCCCATCACGGCAACTTTGCCTCGCTTCTTATTCAGCAAGTAGAGATCACCCAGAAAGCTGTTGACCTTTACAGAACGGTGCTTAAGCCCGAAATATTTCATCAGCCCTTTATAGAGACAAAGAATCACGGCCTCGGGCGGTTGTATTCCGGCCAAACCACCCAGTCTCTGACGGAACTCAATCATCTGGCTGGCAGTCAACATAGCGGGAAGCCTATATTTCTCCGGGTGAATGGGGAAGCCCATCAGAGTATCCTTTCCGGCTTTTTGAACAGGGGAATTTTGATCTGATAGTGTCGCTGAGAAAGAAGAGCGATGGATTGAACCACCTCAGCCACCAGAGCGGCCCAACATGCGCCGATCAACCCTACGCCCGGGATCCACCAGGCATTGAGCACGGCCAGCACGGTCAAACCAGCCAACAAAGCGCGGGCCACTGCTCTCTCCTGCCCGGCGGCGAGAAAGGACAGCGAGAGGTAAGTGTTAACCGTATAAGGGATCATCGTCCAGGCCAGTATCTTGAGTGCGGAAATGGAGGGATCGAATGAGGGGCCGAACAGCAAGCCTACCAGAGAGGGCGCTAGAAAGAATAAGGTCAATGTGGCAACGGCGGCCAACCCGAGCAATATCCGCTGTGAGTAAGTGAAGGTCTTGTTCCTGTCGTCGGTTGAGCCGCCGTGAGTCTGAGCCATCGCCGGGTATAACGCCCCGAACAACGCCAGGTGGCCGAGTTTGGACGCTTCGACGACGCGCAGGGCGACAGAGAACCAGCCGGTCATCGCCGCGCCCGAGATGGTAGCCAACATGTATACGCCCAGTTTCTGATACAACATGCCCAGCAAGCCCAGCAATGCAATCGGCGCGCTGGCCCGCACCACTGCCGGGATCGCTTTCGCCGAGAAGCGCCATATCCGGCGGGATTCTGGAATGCGCAGGAGGCAGATGGCTCCGGCCAGCACGGCGGCCGCCGCCTGAACCGCCAATAAGAGCAGGGCTACCGTCGTTATGCCGCCACCAGGCCGGACGAACAGCCAGACGGCGACAAATTGTAGAAGGGACACAGCGAGATTGAGCAAGGTGTATAAATCCATGCGCTCTTTGCCCCGCAGGGCGGAGGTAAACACCGTGAAGAAGGCCAGCGGGAAAAGCGCGAGGCTGTAGACCTGCAGGGCAAGGACGGCGTCGCGACTCTGGTTGGGCAACAGGGGCGCGCCAATGAATGTCAGAGCGACAAACAGCGCCGAGAGCGCCAGTTGAACCACGAGCGCCGCCGGAAGTTGAGCCAGCCCTGCCCCGGCGGCGATCTCACGAATCAACAGCATGTCAGTGCCGAAAGTGGTCAACACATTGGTCAGGAAGATGGCCGAGGCGATGAAAGCGTATTCGCCCAGCCCCACTTCGCCCAGGCGGCGGGCGATGAGAATGGTGAACAGCACCATCAGCCCCTGGGCGCCGAAGCGCATGAGGAGCAACCAGAGTGTATTTTTGCCAAGCCGTTCGCGTTGGCTCATCGGTTTTCGTGGCCGGGCTGGTAACGCAGTGACACGATGAAGAAATCTCCCCAGCCCCGCCACGGCGGTTTGGTGGAGAGGCGATCGTCGAGCCAGCACAGGGCGCGATACAGGCGCGGGAAACGCCGGGCGAGATTTTTGCTCTCGGCGGTTGGAGTGATAACCGAGAGGCCTTCGACGGCCAGGAGCTGGTAGGCATCGCCAAAGGCGGCGATCACCTGCTTCGGAGTGAAGTAATAAACCTTGAAATACTTGCCTTCAAGATGGGCCTGCGTCCCCCGGGGTGAGAGACGGCGCAAGGCAAAGCGCGCCTGCCCGGTGAAGATCATCGCCAACTCCCACAGGCAGGTGGGCGGCATGAGCACCCACGTCACCAGCCCGCCAGGATGCAACACCTTAGGCAAGGCGTCGATCACGGGCGCAAGGTCCGGAATGCAGTTCAGCCCGCCGAGGTCCGAGAACACTGCGTCGAACGGGCCGCCCTCCACGCGATCCAGAGCGGTGAACGAACACTCCTGAACGGTGATCCGGTCGCCCAATCCCAGATGCTCAACTTTGTTTTCCAAGCGTTGCAACATGCCGGGCGCAATGTCGGTGGCATGAACGCGATATCCTTGTTGAGCCAGATAAACTGCATCCGCGCCAGTTCCGGCGTTCAATTCCAGAATGTGCGCGCCGGGCGGCAGGAAGCGCGCGAGATGGGCATACACCTTGTGGCGCATGCGCGTCAGGTGCGGGTGGTCGTCGCCAAACTGATCGTACTTCTCGGCAGTGCGCGAAAAAGCTTCGGCGATGGTAGTGAAGGACGGTTCAGGCATGGCGGCTGTCGAGGTCAATCGTGTGCGCGGGGCGGGGCGAGCCTCGCCGGGCAATGGCGCGCAGGCGCAGTTCGGCGCGCGCGATGCCGAAGAGGTGATACGGCGCGCGCGCCAGGCGCTTCCAATCGCGCAAATGCCAGGCGCGCCGCAACCGGAACTCGTGATGCACCCGGCCATGCAGAATGCGATAGAACTCTTGCGGGAACGGCCCGTGATACAGCATGGCCAGGTCGTTGGAGTCGGTCCAGTTTTGCTTATCCCCCAACTCCAGCTTCACCCGCTCGAAGAACTTTGTTCCCGGCAAAGGATAGCTGACCGAGATGCCAATGTCGTCGGGCTGACACTCGCGTACCATCTTGAGCGTGAGTTGAATGTCATCCCAGGTTTCGCCGGGGTAGCCGAATTGCAGGAAGAAGCCGACTTCTACTCCAACCCGTTTCAAGCGTTGGGCGGCGTAGTAAATGTCCTGCACCGTGTCGCCCTTGTCCATCGCATCCAGAATTTTCTGCGATCCGGACTCGGCACCGATCCACACCGTCTTGCAACTGGCGGCCGCAAGGGCCGCCGCCGCGTTTTCGCTCACGAGATCGGCGCGCTGGAGGCACTTGAAGGGGACGATAGAGTCCGCTTCCCGCGAGAGGCGGGCAAACCGTTCAATCCAGCCCGGCTTGAGTCCGAGGATGTCGTCGGCGAACCAGATGTGATCGGGCCGGTAGTTGTCTTTCAGCCACTTCATTTCGGCTGCGACATTTTCGGGTGAGCGCGAGTTGTAGCGCTGGCCCCAGATCGGTTTGGCGCACCAATTGCAGTGATAGGGACAGCCGCGCGTCGTCACCATGTTCATCGAATAGTAGCCGTGCCGCTCGCGCCAGATTTTTTGGTAGCGAGGGACGTCAACCAAGTCCCAGGCAGGAAACGGGAGCGAGTCGAGGTCGCGGATGTCGGGGCGGCGGGGAGTTTGGAGTTGGGAGTTAGAGTAGGCAAGGCCGAGGATTTGGTCAAGGGGTTGGGTTGAGCGGCCGGTGAGCGAGTCGAGGAGTTCGCCGAGGGTGTGCTCGCCTTCGCCGAGGAGGACGAAATCCGCGCCGCGCTGAAGGTAGAGATCGGCGTGGTCGGTCATGTCGGCTCCGCAGACGATGATTGTACAGCCGCGTGCCTTTGCCATGTCAATCATCATGAACGCGGCCTCGCGCATCCGCAGGAGGCACATTTTGGAGAGGTAGTTGAAGTTATCCTCGAAGATGCAGGCGAAGCGCGGCTGATATTTGTCGAGCGCCGCCCCCCACTCCACTTCTGACTCGGCCAGCATGGCGTCAAAGAGCGCAACCGAGTAGCCCTTGCTTCGCACGTAGCTGGCGGCGTAGAGCGTGCCGAGCGGCGGGTAGGGTTGCATGGCCGCCCAGAGCTTGGGGTCGAAGCGGAGGTAGTAGGATTGGCCGAAGAGGAGGTCGGTCATAGTTGACATGATTCTACATCGGTATGCTATAATCCCGCTCAACCAAATACCGAACAACGCCGAACAAGAGGAGTAAGCGCGGCAGGCTGATAGAGACGGCGGGCCACAGGCTGGAAGCCCCCACACGCGAAGCGCGCCGAAGGTCGCTTGGGAGTTGGTGAACCCAAACAATCTCTAATCCTCTAATTCTCCGATTAGAGGATTAGAGAATCGGAGAATTGATAAGTTCACCCGGGAAGCCCGTTACAGCTTTTGAGTGCGGCAGCTACGCCGAAACAAGGTGGTACCACGGAAGAAGCCCTTTCGTCCTTGAATGGATGAAGGGGCTTTTTGTTTGCAAGAGCATTTCCTGGCAAACGTCAAACGACAAACGACAAAGGTTTTGTCGTTTGACGCTTGTCGTTTGACGAACTGACAGGAGTATTAGCAATGACCGACACCCTCCCCAAAACCTACGACTTCACCGCCACCGAACAGCGCCTCTACGCCTGGTGGGAGTCGTCCGGCTACTTCAAGCCGAAGATTGATAAGAACAAGAAGCCGTTCGTCATCTCCATCCCGCCGCCCAACGTGACCGGCGAACTGCACCTGGGCCATGCCATGTTTGTGGCCGTCGAAGACTTGATGATCCGCTACCACCGCATGAAGGGCGAGCCGACGCTGTGGGTTCCCGGCTCCGACCACGCCGGCATTGCCACCCAATTACAAGTGGAGAAGGCGCTCTTGCGCGAAGAAGAAGTAACCCGTGAAGAGTTGGGCCGCGAAGAGTTCGTGCGCCGTGCCTGGCAGTGGAAAGAAAAATACGGCAACATCATCTACAACCAAATCCGGCGGCTGGGCGCATCGTGCGACTGGGATCGCGTGCGCTTCACCCTCGACGACGGCCTCTCCAAAGCCGTGCGCCACGCCTTCGTGTCGCTCTACAAGAAAGGGCTGATCTATCGCGGCACGTATCTGGTGAACTGGTCACCCGGCCTCAAAACGGCGGTGTCCGACGTGGAAGTGGAGTACAGCGAGGAAGAAGGGACGTTGTACTACTTCAAATACAAATTAAAAGACTCGGCGGACTTTTTGCCGGTGGCTACCACCCGTCCCGAAACCATCCTCGGCGACACCGCCGTAGCGGTGCACCCCGACGACGACCGCTACCAAGCCCTCGTCGGCCAAACCGTGATCGTGCCGATCCTCAACCGCGAGATTCCGGTGATCGCCGACGCGGTGGTGGACAAGGATTTCGGCACGGGCGCAGTGAAAGTGACCCCCGGCCACGATGCCGCCGACTGGACCATCGGCCAACGGCACAACCTGCCCATCATCTCGATCCTGAACAAAGATGCGACGATGAATGAGAACGCCGGGCCGTATGCCGGGCAGGATCGCTTCGCCTGCCGTGAGGCTTTGTGGCGCGACATGCAAAAGGCCGGCCTCACCATCAAAACTCAGCCGCACCTGATGAGCGTGCCACGTTCACAACGCGGCGGGGAGATCATCGAGCCGATCATCTCCACGCAATGGTTCGTGAAGATCAAGCCGCTGGCCGAAGCCGGGATCGCCGCCGTGAAAGATGGCCGCGTCCGCATCGTGCCGGAGCGGTTCGAGAAGGTGTACTTCAACTGGATGGACGCGGAGCGCATCCGCGACTGGTGCATCTCGCGCCAGCTTTGGTGGGGCCACCGCATCCCGGTCTGGTACGGGCCTGACGGCACGGAGTTCTGCGCCGAAACCGAAGAAGAGGCCTATGCCGAAGCGCGGGCCAGGTTCGGCCCCGACGTGAAGCTGGAGCAAGACCCTGACGTGCTCGACACCTGGTTCTCCTCCGGCCTGTGGCCATTCAGCACGCTGGGCTGGCCGGAGCAAACCGAAGACTTGAGCTACTTCTACCCAACCTCAACCCTCGAAACGGGCTACGACATTCTCTTCTTCTGGGTGGCGCGGATGATCATGATGGGCCTGGAGTTCACCGGGCAAGCGCCGTTTGACATCGTGTACCTGCACGGCCTGGTGCGCGACGGCGATGGCCGCAAGATGAGCAAGACGCTGGGCAACGTGATCGATCCGTTGCAAGTCATGGACGAGTACGGCACCGACGCTCTGCGCTTCACCCTGCTCACCGGGGCCACCCCCGGCAACGACATGAACCTCAGTTTGCAACGGGTGGAGGGCAACCGCAACTTCGCCAACAAACTGTGGAACGCGGCCCGCTTCATCATCACCAACCTCGACAAATGCCCGAAGGAGAAACCGGCCACGACAGACTGGACACTGCCAGACCGTTGGATTCGCGCCCGCCTGGCCCAGACTATTGCCGATGTGAACCGGCTGTTCGACAACTATCAGTACGGCGAAGCCGGGCGGCAAGTGTACGAATTCTTCTGGAGTGAGTTTGCCGACTGGTACATCGAAATTGCCAAGCTACAACTGGCCGAGGGCGGTGACCGGGCCTGGCGCACCCTCGACATGCTGGTGACAGTGCTGGATCAGAGCATAAGATTGTTGCATCCCTTCACGCCATACGTGACCGAAGAAATCTGGCAACACTTGCGCCAGGAGTGCCTTGCGCCAAACCGCCCTGCCCCGGAAGGCGGCTGGCCGGACGCGCTTATCATCGCCCAATGGCCGACAGCTTCCGGCGCGGGTGACGCGCAAATTACCGCCGATTTCAACCACATCATGGAGATCGTGCGCGCCATCCGCAACGCCCGCGCCGAGAACAAAGTGGAGATGGGCAAGAAGATCGCGGCCACGATTGTGGCGGGCGACCGGGAGAAGTTGTTTACCGGCCAGCGTGATGTCATCGCCCGTCTCGCCAACCTTGAGCCGCTACAGTTTCGCATCTTCGCCGAACTTCCAGAGAAGCCCAAGCAGGCAGTGGCAATAGTGATTGAGGCAACGGAGGTTTACCTGCCGCTGGCCGGGATGGTGGACATGGCCGCCGAGCAGAGCCGGCTGACCAAAGAGATTGCCGATCTCGACAAGCAAATCGCCAAGCTCGAAGGCCTGCTGGCGTCTGACTTTGCCAGCAAAGCCCCGGCGGCAGTGGTGGAGAAAGAGCGAGCGCGGCTGGCGGGTGTCAAAGAGTCGCGAGCGAAGCTGACAGAGCGGCTTGGGGGTTAGCTGTATAATCGTGAGGCGGCAACAAACAGGATTTTGACTCATGACTCGTTCACCCTTCCCCGGCATGGACCCCTATCTTGAAGCGCCAGACATCTGGCCGGATGTTCACGCCGCCCTGGCGAATATCATTCGCGAGCAACTCACACCGCTGGTAGCGCCCAAATATACCGCCGAGTTAGGCACCCAGATTGTGATCGAGCGCATCGTGGAAGAAAGGCGAGGCGTGGGCGCAGTCCCCGACGTGACCCTCACTCGCGCTGTGTCGGAAACGGCGGCGGCTGTTGCACCTGCCCCTCTCACCCCAACGCCGGTGCGCGCCCGAATCCGGGTGGATATGCCGGTCGAGTTAGTGACCGTTTACATTCGCAAACGTGAGGGCCAGCGGATCGTCGCCGCGATTGAGGTGCTATCGCCGGTCAACAAACGCCCCGGCAAAGGCCGGGACGAGTATTTGGAAAAACGCGCCGGTTACATGGGTTCAGGCGTTCATCTGATTGAAATAGACTTACTGAGGAAGTGGCCGCGAATGCCGGTGGAGGGCGACGTGCCGGAGTCCGATTACCGCGTCGTCGTCCGCAATGCGTACGAAGGCGAAGAGTGCAGTGTGTGGCCGGTTGGCGTCCGCCAGTTGTTGCTCGTCGTCCCGGTCCCCCTTCTCCGCCCCGACCCGGACGTGCCGCTGGATTTGGGCGCGGCTCTGTGCACAGCTTACGAGCGCGCCCGTTACGACCTTCGCATTAACTACAGCGTCCCAGCCGACCCGCCTCTCTCGCCGGAGGACGCGGCCTGGGCGGCGAACCTGACGCCAGCCCCGGCGGCCAACCAGGCTTAATCGCCCCTCTTCTCGTCCTCGCCCTTCGCGCTCTCTGCAAAGCGTGTTAGCTCGTTCACCAACTCGTACAACCGCTCAATTGCCTGCTCGACGTTCTTCTGTGCTTTGACATCCGCCAGGAGCGACTGCATTTCGCGGGAGACCTCGGAGAGGAATTTGACCCGGAACTGGTTGAACTCGATGAGTTTGTTGATCGTTTCTTGAAGCTCGCGCACCCGCTCAGATTGTTCTTCCAGATGATGGTTGCTGTCGTGCAACACCGTTTGCAGGTATTGCGATTGTTCCCGGCCCGCCTCGTCAAGTTGTTCGGTTGTCACGGCCCCCATCTCTAACAAAATCTGGCCGATGGTTCTTTGCCAGCTCTGAGCAGCCTGCGTCTTCTGCCGGGCCAGGGCCGTATCCAACTGCAACTCGGTGATGGCGCCCTTCTTCACCAGAAACTCGCCAAAGCGCGGCAAGTTGGTGTCCGCCACATAGGGCGCGCCAGGGACGAACGGCTCGGCGGGCAAAATTTTCCGCTCGGCCTGGACGGCGGCCAATGCCAAATTGACGCCACACGACGGGCAGTTGGTGTCCATCAGCTTGACGGGGGCCTCACACTGAGGGCAAACGAAGAGGGGTTTGGTTTTAGTCAACATCAGGCGCTCCTTCTGCCGTCGCCGGCTATTATAGTGCGTCACTCAAACTTGCGAAATACGAGAATGGTGTTATGTCCGCCAAAGCCAAAGGCCGACGAGAGCGCGATGCGGATCGGGGCCTGCCGGGCGGTGTTCGGCACACAGTCCAGCTCACAGTGCGGGTCGGGGGTGTGGTAGTTGATCGTCGGCGGCAGGAGGCCTTCGCGGAGCGCCTGCACGCACCAGATGGCGGCCACCGCGCCTGCCGCGCCCAGCATGTGGCCGGTGGTGGACTTGGTGGAACTGATCGGCAGAGAGCGGTCGCCAAAGGCCTGCTGATAAGCCCGGACTTCGAGCGGGTCGCCGACAGGGGTACTGGTGGCGTGGGCGTTGATGTAATCCACTTCGAGAGGATGGACGCCAGCCTTTTCGAGGGCGCGGCGGATGGCCCGAGCCGCCTGCGCCGCCGTTGCGTCCGGCGCGGTGAAGTGAACGCCGTCGGAGGTTCCGGCATACGACACGATCTCGGCCAGCGGCTCGGCCCCGCGCGCCAGGGCAAAGTCGAGCGCCTCGATCACCAGAATCCCTGCGCCTTCGCTCAACACAAAGCCATCACGGTCGGCGTCGAAGGGGCGGCTGGCTTCGGCGGGCGCGTGGTTGCGGCGCGAGAGCGCGCCCAGGTTGTCGAAGCCGGCAATGCCCAGCGGGTGGACGGCGGCTTCCGCGCCGCCGGTGATCATCGCTTTGGCGTCGCCGCGCCGGATCGTCTCCAGGGCCATGCCAATTGCATCGGCGCCGGTCGAACATGCCGAGGCCAGGCCAAAGTTCGGGCCGTGCGCGCCATATTTGATTCCGACTTGTACGCCTGCCGAGTCCACCACTTCCATCGGAATGAGAAGCGGGTTCATACGTTGCGGGCCTTTGGCGTCGAGGATGGCTTGCTGGGCGGTGTACGTCCAGATGCCGCCGGAACCGGAGCCGATCATGACTCCGATGTCGTCGGCATTGGCCGGGGTGACAGTGAGCCGGGCCTGGGCCACCGCCTCGGCGGCGGCGGCGAGGGCGAATTGAACGCCCCGGTCGGCGCGGCGGGCTTCTTTGGCCGTCATGTAGTTTAGCGGGTCGAAACCCCAGGCCTCACCGGCAATCTTCACCCGCCACGCATCACCGCTTACATCAAACAAAGTGATGGGCCGGATGCCGGAACGACCGGCGACGACGTTACGCCATGCGGTGGCTACATCAAGCCCGACGGGCGAGATGAGGCCCATGCCTGTGATGACAACGCGTGGCGCCAAGGAGGGTTGCATGAGATGACTTTTCAGGACACACCATGCGCGGGTTGGGCGGTATTCGCTCAGTAGTTTCGCTGTTTGGCTACGCTTGCTTGAAGTGGTTCTTAGGTGACCGAACCATCGGCAGCAGGCATTTCAATCGAGCCGGTTTTGAGACTCCCTGCGCGACGGTAGACACTAACTACCACGCCTGTGCCAGTGGTGTTGGATCTCACAAGCGTTAGGGAGGCTGGGACGGCGCCGGCGCCGAAGAGCCGCCTCCCAGTCCCGAGGATCACCGGAAAGGTCAACAGTCTGTATTCATCAATGAGATCATTCGCGATCAGCGTTTGGGCCAGGCCGCAACTCCCGTGTACCTGCACCTCCCGTGAAAAGCGCTGTTTGAGGTCGGGTACTTCCTTCACGACGTCTTGGATATGCGAGGATCCGCTCCAGCTAAACGTGGTTCGCGTACGCGACGCCACAAACTTTGGAAGCGAATTAAGTTTGCTGGCAATCGGATCGCCGGGATCTGTGACCTTTGGCCAATAGGCCGAGAAAATATCGTAGGTTGTCCGCCCGAGAAGGAACGCATCCGCCTTTGCAAAGATCTCGTCCATTGTCGTCCCTGTATCGGCGTCGAAATGGGGAACGAGCCAGCCGCCGTGAGGAAAACCCCCGCTTGGGTCCTCGGTCGGACCACCAGGCGCCTGCATGACTCCATCAAGTGTAAGGAAGGTCGTCAATGTCAAATCAGCCATGAGATTCTCCGATCTTGTGAGTGGAATGATCTGTTTTTGTCCGCCATTGCGGTAGGACTGCCAGTTACCCAACAGCCCCCGCACGGATCCCGGCGTGCGGAATTACCGCACCGGGCTCTTCAAAAGTACTCGCTTCCGCATAAGACATCAGGCCAATCCGGGTGTTGC